>Ga0179591_1333311_pt1 | contig 11725 bp, 13 predicted proteins | sample CZOMad2_1_08_16f_FD_182891 | JGI IMG/M metagenome (GOLD analysis project Ga0179591, IMG submission 182891) | Vadose zone soil fungal communities from Angelo Coast Range Reserve, California, USA - CZOMad2_1_08_16fungal (PacBio error correction) | ecosystem: Environmental > Terrestrial > Soil >...
CGGCAGAATCATCCCAAAAACGGAAAGTACATCTTAAAGCTCCTTCAATCCAGCTCCAGGCCTCAATGGCATCCCATCCAGCAATTCACCGCAAAGGGCACAAGACGCACAGACAATCTCCATACACCCCATCAGAATTCAAAGCATTCCCGCTAATAGGGAGCAACCGCGGAAGGCCGAAGAGACAGAAAACCGTCCCTAGGGGAAAACTACGGAAAGAAAGCCTCAAAGAGATGACGGCATTATCGGCTTGTCCGAGAGGGTCGGTGCACCCGTAGCTGGGGAAGGGGGAGGGGGTCGAAGCGAGAGAGGGCGTCCATATGTGCGTAGCGAGAGCTGTAACCCTCCAGGAAAAAAGCATTGAAGGCGGGGCCGTACCAAAACCGCAAGGCTGCAAGTTCGTTTGTTAACACGGAGACGGCAACGGAGGGGAATTGTGAAACTTCTGTGGGGGCGGGCGGTGTAAGCATCGTCTGAAAAGCAGTGATCTTGACCTCGCCGAAATTAGGGGAGACCGCGGGAAAAACGAACTCAATTGCGCTGCGAGTTTTGTGAGAGAGAAGGGACGAAGTGCACCGGCCCGGGCGGATAACATTGATTGGGGCGAGCAGGAAACTCAGGAATACTTCGAAGAGAGGGGCAGTTGGACGCTGGAACTCATGACTTAGATCGACCGATGGCGAGGGTAATGGCCGGGGGAGGAAAAAAATACAGTCAAAGCAAAAAAGTCGAGCGACTCAATTTCGGGCCGGGGGACGGAAGTTGCGGCCGCCACTGAAAAGCGAGAAGGGGAGCACGGTAGGTTTAAACCCCCGCACTGGAGCATGCGAAACGCTAATGGGGTGATGAAAAAGCAAAGGAGAGACGGAAATCTGGAGAGGGGGTGGCGCCGGGGTGGGGAGAGAAAAGGCAACGGGAAGGGGAATTATTTACACAAGCGGATCGGTTCCTGAGCCCGGGAAGCAAAAAACCAAAGTCGTCGCAACGCAGAAATGCGTACTAACCAAGAGTGCGGGTAGTCAATGCCGGCCCCGGGTTGCCAAAAGCGGAAAAAACAGCCCAATCATTTGGGCTTTGGGAATAAGGACCGCGATTTCGGGGAACCTGGGGTTGGGGGGGACTTGGAACCTCAAGGCCCTGCAAAGGCGCACGGAAGAAGGCTCTCCCAAGAAAACCGAGAGCCTATTTTGAAATCAGGTTTGAGGAGGGTTTGTGGGGGCCAAAAGGAGGGAAACTGGCGTGCTCGTAGGGTGCGAGGACCTTGGGGGTACCAAGGAACTAGCGGGGAAATAGCTGTGGCAAAGAGGAAACCTCGCTTCAGAAGTGAATCATCCCTGATGGGATGAAGAAGAAAAATCCAATTTCGCATCGGAAGGCGAGCTTTTCCGAAGCCAAAACTTTTTGCAAAAGTGACCCGCCGGGCACCAACCGGACCACAAACGAGCATAGCCGGGGAGAATGGAGAAATCTGACGTTTTTTGGGGAACCTCGATTAGAAGGGGTTAATCGAATTCGCGAAAGATCAGACGGGGAGAGGAAAATTGGAGTCAGTACCATCGTAGATCCTCTTAAGAGAAAAGCCATTGAAAGAGACAGCAAGAAAACTTTGCGACCTTCGTAAGGGATTGGCCCTCGAGGCAACGAAAATAGAAAGGGCGCCAGAGTTATGCCGCGTCTTGGATGTGGATGGGGTTGGACAAGATGGGCACAAACGACTGTGAGACGTAACACAATAGGCACGGCTTTGGGGAAAAAAGGCGGTATAAACTGTATCGACGCCCCTAGAAAAAACAAAAACGTGTAGTTAGAAAAGAAGATACCGGAATACGAAAATGCGTCACCACAAGCCGTCCTATTGGGGGGGGTGTTAGAGGAAAGGAGTGGGGAACGAAAGAACTTGCAAAAGTCCAGCCAGAGCGCAAAGCTCAGGGACGGAAAGACGCAGAGTCGAAAAAAAAAAAAAAGCGGCGGGGGCAAACAATCAGGAAGCTCGCAAAGTATGAAGAGAGGCCCAGGTCTTTCGTAGTTGACTTGATGGAATAACTAGAAATCGGGAACTAGAAGGAAATCCGGCGATCATGTGAAAAAAGAAGGTCGGGACCCCGGGAACATCGGGGGTTCAAAAAAAACGGGGTCGGCTTGAACTATGGCCTTGGGGGGGGGCAATTGGGCAGGCGGGCCGAAAGATGTGGTGGTGAAATATGGAACATGAGGACTCTGCATTCTGCAAAGAAGGGAAAACTTTTGTCGTAGAAACTAGCGTGGATGAAAATCCGAAGGCGCCATCAGGAAACCGCTTGAACAGAGAGTAGTAGGGAGAAAGGGAAAAAAAAGTAAGAGACACGGCGATTCCGGACCCGGAAAAACCAAACCAGAGGAAAAGCGAGTAAAAAACGGTGTCTTAAGCCCTTCGGTCCGGGGGTCAATTTGGAGCAAGGTCAATCCCGTAAGTGAAAAGAAATAGGGAGGGGGAAAAAAAAGGCATCAAGTAGGGACGAGGGTCGTGACTAAAAAAGCGGACTTCAAGACCTGACGCCGGAAGCAGAAAGAGGAGAAACAGGTGAGCGGCAAAGAAGGGGTGGTGGCTGCGACCGATAGAGGGAAAAGAGCAGTATGTCAGAAAAAGATCACGCGGCCTTGGCTTCAACAGAACACACAGGCGTAGGAAGGAGTCTACTGAGACAGAGCGTTTCAACGCAATTCGAAATGAGGGGTGGAGGGCGAAAAGGAACGGGCAAATTCGGCTATCATGGGTCGTCGAGGAAAAAGTATTTAACACGGGGAAGGTTCGTCGGAGGTCTTTGCTGTTGATAGATAAGGTTCTCGACGTCCTCACGGACGAGCCGAGAAAATCGCTGATCCTCACAGAGGGGAAAAAGGAAATCAAACAAACCTACTGGGAGCCGGAGGAATTCTCGGAAGACCCAGATGTAAGAGAAAAGACCCGCAAAAAGGGAAAATGCCACAAGACGCTCCCGAGCCTCAAGAGATCGTTGGGTACACCCGAGCAGCCTAAGTCGGCGGGGAAGAGAACTTGCTTTTCAAGCGACGAGTCGGTAAACAACCCCCCGGCCTCCAGAAAGGTATTGGAAAGAAAAAAGGGCGTAAGAGAAAAAACCTAGGGGCATGCAAGTCTTGAAGCAGAGAGGGCTTCGGGATATTGGAGGGGGAAAAAAGGAAGACTTGAAACAACACTTGCCCTCTACTCGAGGGATACAGGAACCTACGCGAAAAGGGGAGGCCACGCAGATAATTGCCGGGCATCTCTTCAAAGAGGGCATTGGAGTAAAGTGAAAGGGACGAGGGGAGGGGCCGGTTGGGGGGTCTCAATGGAGAGAGCGGGGGAAAACAGAGTAATCTAGACTCAACAAACCACTGAAAAGTAGAAGAGATATGGATCATCAAGAGACACATTATTCAAAATGCCCAGAAAGATAAACTTCACGACAGAGGCTCCTCGCAAAAAAAACATCGAACAGGAAAGTCCATGTCCCATCGTCTTTACTCATCAATCACTGCTCAGGAAAACTCTTCAGAAGGATGACTCACACGGAACGTAGAAGGACAAAAACTCACACGTGCAGGGGACATACGAAAGCAGAACGGACACGAGCCACACGCCTGCATCGGTCCAACCAATCAAGGAAAAAAGGCAGGGATACACCTAAACGAAGATGCATCCGGCGTATCGGCGTGGAATTAGAGGGCGCTCGTAAGGGAAGGGGAGTGTGGCGCGAGGAGCAAGCTTGTCGTAACTAGTTTAAAAAAAATAGAAGAATCAAAGAACACGCACCCTGACCATCGGGAGTGAGGGTTAAAAAGAGGGAAGCAGCCGCTGGAATGAAATCGTAGTTTCGCGGTTAAAGAAAGCGACGAGGTCAGACTCTCAGCCGGGGCTTAGGGGGGGGCGCTGAAAAAGACAGATGCGGGTGTGTCAAGACCGAAGAAGTGGGGCCTTGGAGTTAAGGATGGGAAGCGAAAGAAGTTGAGAGGCCGAGACAATCGAATCCAGGACCTTATGGACCATTGAAAGAGGGAAAAAAGAGGGACTTTCACGTGAGAAGACTGAGGGAATGAGATTATTAGTCCCTCTAGACGAGGGGAAGGAAAGGAAAGAACAGATCACTAAATAAAGTTTTCACTAATTTTCGGGCGACCAAAAGTCAGAATGGTGGAGTTCAGGGGGAAAAAAACAGCAACTAAAGGAACGCTAAAAAGTGAAGGGAGTTAGGACTAGACTGTGTGAGCCGGGGTTGAAAATGCCGCGGTGAGAGTGGAGGCAAAGGACTTTAAAAAGGGATGCCCGGTAACAACAATCAAAGTCGCAAGCGAATAAAAGACGGGATAACCAGCTTTAGAGGGAAGGGTCGACTAGTTCCAGGGAAAGTTTACGCAAAAAAACAAGCGCGAGCAGGGGCATCCCGCGTTGTCTTGCTCCCTTAAGGGAATAAAGTGCAAAGGAAAAAGGAAATGGAAAAAGAAGAAAAAGAAACCGGGGAGCCCGATGTGGAATTTCGGGTTGGCTAGGTGGTTTTGGGAACGACGACTGGCAGAGATCTGAAGGGGATAGATGTGCGTCTGAAGGGGCCCCACTAATAGCGGAGAGGGCAAAGGAATGCGCTTCTAAGTCTTGATCAACAGAGGAGTTGAGAGCCGCTCCAACAAGACAAGGGGGCGCATAGAGGGAAAAGTTGCTTAGCATCGGGGTCCCATTGGACAGAAGGAACAGAAAGAAAAAAACGCGCCATTCAGGCACTTCTCCATCAGGGAGAAAAAATCTTGCATTGGTGGGGGAAACCAGGGCCAAATTGGGGGTATCGAAAAAAGAGATCGACGTAGACTGACTATTCTCAGGGAATACGACATGTCAAACTCCCTCAATAGATGCTGCGCATCGTTGTGACGGGGGACGACTGTTACCAGCGTAGGGGTGGCGCGGTCATGAAGATCAAGTGAGGAACGACTCGGGGGGCGGGTGGCGAGGCTTATTGGTTGGAACACGTACTGTATCAAAAAAGGACGCACCAATAAAATTTGCGCAGGAGGGTGCGTTATCTCAGACTCACATGAAAACAAACACACGGGGGGGAGTAACGAGATATAAGACACAGATCTCCCAACAGCCTGGTAGCAGCAAGGAGTTGGGGCGACAGAAAAAAGGGAAAAAAAACTCAGCAGTCAACGCAATGGGGAACTGCAATGCTCGCTTCGTAGGGAAAGACGTCACTTCCCGAAGGGCGAACGTATGTTACGGAAACAAAGTAGCGAGATATGGCGAAGGGTCGACGAGTTCATGCGGCGGTATTCTGAATTCTAGGAAGATTATTGAGGAGATGCGCCCATTTCTGAAGAGGGGGCACAAAACTGATTGACTAACTGGAGCAAGTGGAGAAAGGCGCATTGAAAGGTTAAATTTGTGTTGCCGGCGGATTGGGCAAACATGGGGAAGATCAGAGCCTCGAAGCTAAACTTGGATGATGGGAAAAGCAATGGAAAAGAAATATCAAGTCCATTAAAAGAGTCATGTAAAAAGGGCATAAGAAATAACAGTCAGTATCGCACATCTTATTCCAGGAGAGCTAAAAAGAAGGGTACGGACCCGCAAACCCTCTCAATAGAATCTAGATTGGTTCTGGTTGAAAGAAACCTTAGTTCCTATGAACAGGGAAAGGGGGAGGTATAAATAGGGAGGAAAAATTGGTGGATGACCAAGCAATAAGGGCTCGACGGGGGTCGGTTCGCGCGATCGAAACGAAAGGTCGGAAGGAATCAGAAGGAGGGAAGAACCGTTCATGCGAGGGAGGAAGAAATTTGGGGGTGCTGTTCTTACCGGAAAAAGTCTTGATAAAAAATCCCGAATTAGTTGACCAATAAAAACGCGAAGGGGGGGGGAAACTAGCACACCAGGGGAGGAAACAGCGCGAAAAGAGGAACTCAGCAAATGCTGTTGGGCGAAGGTGCGGTGGGTGTCGCAAAAAGGAAAGTTCTACAACCAACCAAAACCCAAACAAAAGTTGCCATCAAAGTCGTGGGAAGTCCGTCGCAGTCGGATCAGAGTCGCTGTAATCATCTAAGATGTCTGAGCGGGTCTCCAATGACATAAGCAGCAAAGGTGGAGAGAAAAAGATTCAAACGAGGCACAAATCTAGGATCGATGAGAGGACCGCCCTAGGGGGGATCAAGGACAGCGCCACCTTAAATTGTCCTCTCGCGCACATCGCTCGCAAATCACAGGGGGGGCGGTGTCGCGCATAAATCTACCGTAGTGGACTGATTTTCCAAGGACTGACCTCAATAAGTGAGGACAGCGAGTTGCAACGCGCGGAAAAAAAGAAATCCTATTTCCGGCGGGGGAGGAAGGCGCTGCTGAGGGAAGTTGGCATGGTAAAGAGACTTACGCAAACTCTGGACGAAAGATCTAACTCTACAAGGAAAAGAGAATATATCCTACACTAACGATAATGCAGGTGCTCTCTGCATGGGCACTGTCTGAAAAGTAACGGGCGAAGGGGGGTTGCCGGGTGATGGGAGGAGTCCGTGGCAAAAGTAAAGCGTGTCTCTCAACAAAACAAGAGGAAAGATTCCCCCATCCATCATCATCCCCATGAAGAAGCAGGGAAAAAGCATTCGGAAAAAAAAAACAGACACTCACAAAGTCAGGCGCCGTTTTACGACCCAGACCTTCATCAAAAACGGCATGCGGAAAGTGGCCTGTCGAGGCGTAGTAGGTGGCATTGGAGGAGAAGAAGGGGGGCGGAAAGCGGTTGGGGGGGAATGAAACTCGAGAGCACCGCAAGAAAAAGCGAAGAAAGCCCAGACGCGACTGCAAATCGGAAAGTTCGTTTTTGAAAAAGGAGAAGAGAAAAAGGGGAATTGAAAAAAAGAAAGGGAGTGTAAACGGCGGGTAAAAAAATCAGGGAAAATCACTTAAAAATGACTTAAAGGTGAGAGGCGGAAGCAACCTCGAGGAGCGAGGTTGGGGGGAGGAGGGAAGGAACGAATTGGCAGCGTCGTGAGATAAAACCGAGAGAGGGGGACGAGAAATCAGAGACGAAGTATTTGGCGCGGGAAGGTCCTTCGAGATAAAAAAAAGCGGGGGCGGAGAATGGTAAGTGACCGAAAAAAACTCTGGATGAAAACTCAAGGGGGAGCCGAAGCCAGCACTGGGCGCCCGAAAAAAGGGAACGAGAATGGTGAGTCTTGAAGGGAAAGAAAAAACGGAGAACTTAAAGGGGGGCAGTCATCGCCTCGCTCGGTTTCCGGGGGAAAATAGGACAAAGTGACAAAGGGGGATAGAGGATCGGAAGGGCAAGAGATTTACCACCGAAAAACGAATTCTGAAAAGCTAGAAAATGGCTGGCTAAGCTGGGGGGGGAGGGGAAAAAAAACTAATCTTTGTCCGCTCGTTCCAAGACCCTGCAAGGGGGAAATCATTGCTGGTGGCTCCTACGAGTTCTACCTTACTTTGAGGGTCCAATAAGGAGAGGGGGCTGAAAAAAAAAACCCGCGAGCCTATTGTCCATAAGAGGGGGGGGGAGGGGGGGGGCGAGGGGGGTGGGGAGAGAATGCGGAGCTCTTCCTGATCATGTAAAAAAAGTGGGGGTGGAAAAAAAAGAATAAGAGAAGCGGAGATCGGCTTGGCAGCGCGTTCGCAGAAGTTCAAAGAAAAGAATGGCGAGAAAGAAGTCGAAACCGCCGAGAAGAGACGGTTCCCATGTAACGGCGCAACAAACATGAGCAGGACAGAGAATGAACTAAACGCAGTTCGAAAGCGAACAGTTTTTGAACCTCGAAGAAGGTTAAAGAGATAAATGAAAGCAATTTCTCGAATCAGAACGAGGCTCGCGAAGGGGTCCCGGAGACTGCATGATGTGGGACGGAGAACGAGTGGCACTTGAGGAAGTGAGTTGCAAAAAACAGAAAATCGGGAAAAAGGGGCAGACGTTGTCGCGAGGCTTGAGGAGGTTGCCCTGCTGGCGGAAAGGGAGGGGAGAAAGGCGGACGAGGTTGTGACGCTTAGGAAAAATGTATCGCAATCGAACACCAAAAACGGAGAGAGATAAAGAATGCTACAGGAGTCACCCAGGTGAGAAGGTGGTGCAAACAGTGGGGACCCAGGCAACAGCACACAGGAAGCATACGCCTAACTAGCGCCTGGCGATGGTCTTCTGCCGCAGCGGTCAAATCAAGGGGAATCAGAAGGCTGGGACTCAAAGTAGGGAACGGAACAAGGAACGAGAGGGGTTGACGGAAGGTGAATTGCAATGCAGGAGGGGGGGGATTCGAGATTGGGCAAGAAGACCTTAGTAGAAGGTAAGATGCGAACAAGGTCCGATGGAAAACTAAGGATGAATGGGCAAGTGCGAATTGAACGGCGGAAGAAAGTTTTGGTTGAACGGCGGGGGAAAAGAAGTAGCTAAGGAAAGGCTCGAAGATAATTCGCAAAAAAAGGGGTTAGCTGCTGAAAAACGGCGGTGATTACAAAGGCACCGAAAAAGGGAACCAGAGGAAGGATAAAGGGGGAACCAAGCAAGAGCACATAAGTCCAGAAAGTACAACCATGGTCACCAAACCCTCAGCATAGATCGCAGTGTCTTTGGGAGAAAGAAAGGAGGTGAAGTCTGAGGAACAAGGTGAAGAAAAGGGAGCAGGCGAGGAGAAGAAGAAAGTGAGGACAATCATCGGGGCGAACAGCTAAGCAACGAAAGGCTAAGGAGACGCAAAAAGAAGGTAGCCACCGGGGGGGGGGGGGCGGACTCGGGGGGTTTTGGCTTCTTACCAGGCATACGAAAGATCCCGATATGTCACATATCAACGGCAAGGGGGGACTCCACCCAGCGACACATCGCTAGCTAGGAAAGAAACAGGTTGTTTTCCCCCCACAAGGCCGCCAGGGAGGGGTTGCTGAGGCCAGAACCAATTAGACGGGGCGGGGAAAGTGAACGCGTTTCGTCAAATCGGTCTGGAGAATAGAAGATGGTCAAGCAGACAGACAGCTGTGCGATCAGTGAACGCGGCAAACCCGTCCACAATCTCGCGCGGTGCGATTGTCCTCGGAAAGGAAAAACTCATGGGCAACGCCAGCTAAAACAGAAATTCAGTCCGATCGCAAAATCCTAGCAATCGAAGGGGTGTCCGATCTCTACCTAGGAGGAAGGGAACTTGATTTCCAGTGACGTGGCAGAAAAAGTCACGCGTTAAAGGCCCGGAGGGGGAAGGAAGGAGGGGAGGCTGGGAAGAAAAAAAAAGAAAAGGCGGATATTGGACAGCTCTCAAATAAGAAAAATGGACCCTCAAAGACAAGGAACAGTACGAAATCTCGAAGGGCCACTCGTATGCCAGGTGCCTAGGATGGGGGGGGATGGGCGGAACTATGATGGTTAGAGGGAAGAGAAGGCCATATGAGGACGATGTCGCTCACAAAAACGGGGAAGATTCAATCACCAGTCATCCCACGATAATTCCAGCCCCGCACAGGGGAAGAGAAACCACAGATAAAAACCCCGCGGACACACCACAACCGACGTTAAAGACGAAGGAGATGCAAAAGCACTATCAGGCGGGCAAACTGAGGGAGGGTGTGCGAGGGTGTCCGCTAAGGAAGGGGGCGAGGATAAAAGCCACCGAGCTTCCCCTAAAGCCGCAAAGCGGGGGGGCGGTGGGTACCGCACACGCTGAAAGGAATGGGGATTTTTACTTAGGGGACGCGACGAGGGAAAATCAATTTGGATCTTGAACGCAGATAGGTAGAAAAGGGGCAACGCAGGAGCGAGTGGAAAGAAAAGGGGAAGAAATTACGGCTCTGAAGACATTGGACGAGGCGAGCCCGAGACGGCGCAGAGGCATTTGACGGACGGGGACTGGAATTTGGCGACGAAAAACTGCGCGGCAGAAAATGGCATTGAGTCCGCGAGCCTTCAAGATACAACAATCGACTAAGGGGGCCGTTTATTGCCGCGCCGCAAATGGGGGTGCGTTCTTGGAAAAACAAAACCTAGGGGGGAAGGGAGACGCAAAGAAGTGGGATGAGAGTCGGACTCGGAGGCCATCAATTTGAGGCCGGGTTGGGGGAGAGACAAAGGTTGCGGGAAAAAGGCTCAATAGGAGAGGACCAGGTAGGAAAAAACACAATGCGAGTGAGGGGCAAAAAATGCCACAATTGCGGATGAAGAGACATTCATGTAAGACGGCGGTTCAAAAAACGACCAGGGGCATCGGCTGGGGGCATCAAACTGGGTGTCCCAGTCGTTTATAACTGACCGAGAATAAAACGACCGAAGGAGGGCTCAAGACAAGGGGCGGCGAAGAAGAGGTTAATCGGGGTCAGGGTAGAACGGCTTTATAGAAGAAAAAAGTCGTTGGGCGATCTACTTGGGTTGCCCCCTGGTAACTGATGAACCAATAGGCGCTGCCTTCTTTGGAAAGAGGGGTTCAGGGGGCACAGAAGCATCAAAAAGGGAGCATCTCAAGGTCGGAGGAATTGCCGAAATGGCACATTTACGCCTTTCACCACATGAAACGCGGAAAGCGACCAGGCGCAAGAAAACAATCATTGGGCAAGCGGACAGGTGGGGTGACCATAGATGGTAGGGGGGGAATGGAGAGCGACTCCTCATGTCGAATCAGCCGAAGGCAATCGGGGAGAGCCCAGGCAAGATCAAAAAAAGGCCATACTTGGGCACAGGGCTAGACAAGTGATGTGAAAGCGGATCAAGAGCGTGCCGCCGGTTGCGCTATGCGGGGAGGGGGATGGAAATTTGAACTGCTGGCCAAACGATTGCTAGCACCCAAGGGCCTTTGGCGCAGTCGCATGCATGAGAGAAAGACACAACAAAATGGAAAAAGATATATAAGACCGGGGACTCAATCTCAAAAAAGCTAAAGGGGGTGGGGGCAAAGCTCACCTTTTTCTGACCAGAATGTCAACAAAGACCTCGAGGCATACGCCGCACTCGGGCCTAGAGCTATGTCTAGTGACGTCGGCAAAGCAAAGTTAAAAGACAATCTAATGTATGTAAACTTCCCAATAGGAGGGGGAAGAGAGGGTTACTGAGGAGTGCAGATCATTGAGTCGAGTATATGATTCTATTAAACTTCAGGGAGAGAAATGGAGAGGGGAAAACTTAAATGGAAAAGTGCGAAGGCCGTGCAAGAAAGGTGGTTCAAAAAAACAGGAGTTTCGCTTCGGCAGGTCAAGAGATGCTAAACTGGATTGAAAAAGGGAGCGGCGGAAGAACGACGTAGGTACAGGAGAGGGGGGGGAAAGCTGAGAGGGAAACAGCTATTCAAAATCATATTCTCAGAACCAAAGGGAACGGATTCTCGAAGAGCTCCACCAGCGAAGACCCCCAACCCTCAGAAGCAGACGAAAGGAAAAGGGGCTGAACGTGAGGGCCTAGTTCCTGATTCGGTGCATTAAAAGGGTAAGGGGAAAAAAAAAGCAGGATCAATGCGCGTCGGTTGCGAAACAAGCACGGAAGACGTCAACGAGGGGGGAGCAAGCAAACTCAGTGGAAAAAGGCGCTGCGACAAAGGGGGGGGGGTTGGGATGTGAGGCCAATTCTTACGAATATTAGCCACCTGGAGTCACTTGTCCGCAAAAACCCCGGCGAAAAAATCGAAGAGGAAGACGATCTCAGTTTGACAGGGTTATTTGCTGCAAGAAAAGGCAAGTCAGAGTGAGAATGCAGGCTCTAAAGGACGTGGAAATGGGGAAGTCTGGGGG
>Ga0179591_1367448_pt1 | contig 11725 bp, 15 predicted proteins | sample CZOMad2_1_08_16f_FD_182891 | JGI IMG/M metagenome (GOLD analysis project Ga0179591, IMG submission 182891) | Vadose zone soil fungal communities from Angelo Coast Range Reserve, California, USA - CZOMad2_1_08_16fungal (PacBio error correction) | ecosystem: Environmental > Terrestrial > Soil >...
AAAGGGGGGAGGGAGACATGTAGGTCCTCTTGTGGAGAACACCAGTCGATGAGCTATTTTTCGGCTCGTAGAATTGAAAGAATCACCTGCGCTCAAAACATTAGTCGAGAAAAATCCAACGGTTAGCTGGGGAAAAAAACGAAAAAAAGGACACCATAGTCACAGGGGCCGCGAACGCCGCAACTCAGCTCCACGTCCCTCTTGTTGATCAGTAGGGGGGCAACCGACTCCAACGGAGAGAAGAAGCTGGTTAAGTTGGGGAAGGAACATTCAACACTGCTCAGTGGAAAAAGGGGGGACCGTTGTAATTGACGGACAGATCAAAAAAACCTGAAAGGACAAAGACTGTAACGGAGGGAGCTCGGGGGGGGGTCAGCATTTAGAGATGCTTTTGCAAGAGTCAGTGCCATCGAAAAAGGGGAGAAAGACTATACTCGAAAAAAAATCCGAAGAACGGGGAAAGGTCCAATACGTCCGAGAGAAGATTCCTCCACTCGTGAGAAAAAAAAATTGTGACCTTTTCTTTCAGAAGCGCAAAGAAGGGGGCGAACCTTCAGAACGATAGAAAAGAAAAAAAATCCACGAGCGCAGAAGTGGGGTAAAGGGCCCAGCAAGGCCGGGAACGCCGTAGGAAGGGGGTGATTGGCGAGTATCTCTGGTTCTCCTGGAAAAACGCACCCCGCACCCTGCGTCGTAAGGAAAACGGAAAGGGTCAACAAAAAAAATGGAGGAGGATGTTGTCGAACTAAAAGTCGGTGAATCAAGGAATATCTTGGTAATTCACCACGCAAGAAAAGAAGAGGGCCGAAGGTCGCGAAAAAAGAGCTGTCAGGGGGAAACCCCTACCGCCACGGCCGCAGAGGGGAGGGATAAGGGTATTTCAAAAGAGGGAGACAAAGAGAGAAAATCGGTAAAAAAAGACACCGTAATAGGAAAGGAGTCCCTTTGCGTAGGCGGCAAGGGCCTTGATCGCGGTAAGGCAAGCCGCAAAAGGGAACAGCGAAGTCAAATCCCCGGGAAGAAAAAAAGGCTTTGTTGGGAAGTGCCGCGCACATCGTCGCCGTCAGAGGGGACGCGAGCGGTACCTAGACTGAAAAGTCCCAGAAAAGGAGCACGTAAAAGCGAAGAGGAAAGAACGAGGAAGTTCCCTGGAGGGGGAATCCGTGGAAGGAAAGTTCGCTTCTTCTTTTGTAATTGGGTCGAAAAGGGAGAAACTTCTCAGTCAAAGAAAGTGGAATGAGCGAGGAGGGAGCGTAACACGCCGTTGCAACAGCAGGAGAAAGCGACTATCGTTCAGGGACCGAAAGGCAGCGAGAACTGCACGAGCGAAAAAGAGGGACGAGGGAGTGGCCCTGGAGAGGCCTTTGATCAAAAAAGACGCACAAGAAAGATGCCTGGAGCTACGACCGAAAGTCCCACTAATAGGGGAGGGAAAAGACAAAATTAAGAGGGGAATACAAGGGAAGGCCCCTTGGAGAAGCGAACGGAAATTTCCTTTCTCCGAGGATTGCCCTTGTCTGGAAAGCTATATCAAGGGGAGCTACACCAAAAAGCGGGAAAAGAAAAAAACTGTTCCAGAAAAGAAGGGAACTTGATTCCTGGTGAGGGCCGTATTTTAAAAAGCAAAAAGCCAAGGCCACAGATTCAGGGGGACACGGGTAGAAAAGGGAGGGTAGTACGGGGCGCGCAATCTCTCTCAGCTCCACAAAGAGAGAGGAAAAAATCTCGCGGAGAGGGAGGAGGGCAACCAAGTATAGAGACAAAAAGAGCTAAAGAGAGGGTAGGAAATGTCTCTGGCAACTAGGAAACTCCTATGAATCAAAGGGAGGGACGGCGGAGAGACCGATGCGGGGGAGGAAGCAGGATACTCGAAGGAATTAAAATAGAGGAGAATGTTTCCGTTCGCGCATGCGTTCACCAATGCATACGGTTAATTAGAGGGAGAACTTAAGGGAAAGGAGCAGGCGTCGTTCCTAGAAGGTGGGTATCAACTGGCGAAAGGAAAAAGTAGCTTTTATTCTCTGGGAGACGAGGGAAGGAAATTGTGGACGAGAGAGGAGGGGGCGAGGGAAGACGTAGGGAGGAGGGAAGAAAAAAAGATGTTCGCAAATCAAGGTAAAAAAAGAGTCCAATGATAGAAAGCGACCAAAGACACTCTGAAAAATAGAATACACCGAGGAATAACTCAAGGCGAGGAGCGGACAAGGGGGATGTAAAGAATCGCTTACAAAGAAGGCAGTATTTCTACGTCAAAAGGGACTCAGAAAGTACTTCGACAGGGCTGGGGGACCGTTAAGGAGGCACGAAAAACATTCCTGGGAAGAAGTTGGGATGACGTCAGCTCTTAAATTCACCGGCGGACATCGTCAGCAATCGGCTAATACAGGAAAACTCAAAAAAAAAAGTTCATAGAAGAGGAAGGAAGGTTCTTGTTCCGCACAGCGCCTTACCGAGAGAGGAAACAGCTATCGATGAGAAGTTAAAGAGAGGCGTGGCGTTAAGGGGGTACAAAAGAGGGAGTCTCTTGTGGGGGACGAAGGACCCCAATCCGTTCGTTAGGAGGGTGTGATAATCACAAGGGGGAGGGCAGTACGCTGATGAAGTCGAAAAAGTAAGATCCAATTTTTTGACGATTACCTGGGCGAAACGGAGGCCGTCTTTGTAAAAAGCCCATCGAGAAAAAAAGCCAAAAAAAAAAAAAGAAGAGGAACAGTATGACGACGAAACGGCCTTGCAGGGGGTTAAAAAAAGGAGGCTTCTCTCGTGGATTTGCGCAAAAATTGGGTTCGATTCGGTGAAAAAAGTCTTCTGGGAAAAATAAAAGGGGGAAAGGACGGGGTGGTGGAAAGAAAGGAGGAGAGAGCGATGGGAAATGGACGATAAAGGGGGAAACCTTCGAGGGGGGGGAGAGTCATCGGCCTAGGAAGCAGGCAAGACCCGGGGCAAAGCAAAATAAAAAGGAAGGCTGACCGACCCCAAGAAAAAAAAAAGAATTTGGTTTCTATCGAGCGGATCAAATGACGTCAATAAGGGTGATCATGTTGAGGGGAGGGGGAAACACGAAAAGAAAACGAAAAGGGAAGCGAGGACGGTTGGAGTTGAAGGGACGTACTCTATCTTCACCTGAAAAACGTGGATCTGCGGGTGGGGAATGAAACAGCTGCGAAGAGGGAGAGAGAGACCATAGACTAAAGCGGGCGCTTCGCCAAAAAACAATTATTTCTGGGTTGAAAAGGGTCACGAGCCGCAAACTCGTATGCTTCAGCCTGAAAGAAAGGTATGGCAACCACGAAAAGAGAGAGACAACAAAAACTTAGGAAAGAAGGGGAAAAAGAGCTGGTCGGTCCTCTTACACCGCAAAAAAAGAAAAGACTCTAGTTTGCGGCTCGGGGGGAGAGATGAAAGAATCACCTGCTAAAAAAAGGAGGGCGACGCTCACGGAAGGGGGGAGGGAGGGCCGCTACATAAAAGGTCAGCCCGGGCGGGGACGTCATCTCAGAACTCAGATAAAAAAAAAAGAAGTTACTTTGAGATCGATTCAAAAAACGCCTTGGGCAAAAAAGGAATCGCTGACGGGGGAGGAGGGCGTCAGCTAAAAGAAAAATGCTCCCAGTATCCGGGGGGGAGAAAGTCATTTGGCTATCCGAGAGAGCGACAAAAAGACAAAGTCAGGTCCACCTTGGGTGCGGAAGAAGGGGAAGTTAGGCTCTGAACGGGGTAAAGAAGGAAAAAGCTTCTAAACCACCAAAAAGGGCCAAAAACAGCTTATGAAAAAAACATGTCCCATAAGACGAGAAGGAGCATGCCGAAAAGAACGACCAGACATCAGGGGAAAGATGGACAAAGCGACAGTCGTGAAAAAAAAACCGAATCGGGAAAAAGGAGAAAAGCTCTCGCAAATCACGAGACGAAAGTCCACTCTGTAACAAAAAGAAGGGGGACCCCAAAAATTGGAGACAGACTTAAAGACCTATGAGGAGTGTGGGTTGGAGGGGGGTTGCTCCTTGAAGGAAGAAAACGCACACGGCCTCCCCGGCTGCGGAAAAAGGAGTCAACAGAAAGAGGGAAACAGGGGCGAAAATCACTACTGACAGACAAGTATTTCATCCACTCATAAATAACGAGGGGGAGGGAAAGAGTCGTCGATAAAAGGGACTGTAAGTCCTCTGGGCTAAAAAAAAGAACGCCCACGAAGGGGGGAGTAAGGGAGGGAGCGTTACTCACGTAGAAGAGGGTAAAAGCCGAGGGGAAAACCGTCACGGCGAGGAGGGCGAAAGAGGAAGCGGGAGGCAGATGGGGAAAGCCCCGCCGTTAATGAAAAGAAGATGCCGTACGGAATCAGCTCCTGACGGGTGGTGAAAAACGATAGGGAAAGCCCGACAATCGTATCATGCTGGGGGAAGTCACCGAGACTTAAGAAGAGAACGGGAAGAGGAGGTAAGCGATCACTCTACATAACCTTCCCAGCTGGAGGTAGTGTCTTCTAAAAGGGCAGGGGACTTCTGTGGTCAAAATATCCTTCCGAGGAAGGAAGGAATGAAGAATTGATTGAGACATCGGAAAAAAAAAAAAAGAAGCGTAACGCCGGGGGGAAAGCTCTTTCTTTCCAGAGGAAAAATCGGTCCAAGAGTTCGCGAGGGACTGCACGATCTAACAAAAAGAAAGAAGTGGCTATGGGGACCTTGGGGCCGTTGAAGAGAACGTTTTCACGCTCCGAACGTCCGGCGCGGAAAATGGGGGTAGGAATAAAGAGCAAAATTCAGTGAGGATGCCTTGAGTGCGAAAGGAAAAACCCGGGGATGTTCTCCTCGATAAAAGACGCATAGATCGAGTATAAACGACCGTCCGCCAAGATGCTTGCGGGGGCCCAAAAAAAAAGGACTGGGGAAAATTCTTTCGGCTTATTGGGGAACCATCTGCAAGGAAAACAGGTAGCTCTCTGGAGGGGCTCCGGGATAACAAAAATAAGACGAGAATCTCGGAAGATTCAAACAAAAAAAAGCTCCACTCGAGATATGAAAGGGGTCGCTGTAGCCTAAAAAGGAACCAGGAAGACAGAAACAAGAGGGCTAAAATGCGATCTGCAGGGGGGGCAACTACGCCGAGGGAAGCATTCAGATGAGGGGGGGGGACCAAAAGTCCTTAGTACCTATTTCGAGCCAGTCGGAAGACGCCTATTCGCATGCAAGGAATGAGAAAAGAGGGGGGGGGGCCGTTAGCGCGGGGACGTTGAACAAGGAAAGAAAAAAATCCCTAATTTTAATTAGAATAAACCTTTGGGATGGGGACGTGCAAGGAGCCGGGGGGGCAACAAGGAGGGGTGTCAACAAAGGTTCAAAAATAAAAGAAGGAGACGGTGGAGCTCGTGCAGGGGAGGAATGCCTATCGGAAATTGGGGAAAAAAAGGGGGGGTCTGCTCTTTACGCCGAGGATAGGAGGGCGTCCCGAAGACTATTGAGCATTCAGCAGAGGGGAAAAAAGATTGGGTTGAAGCCCGCAAAAGATAACGGCGGGGGGAGAGAAGAAAAAAAAAAAAAAAAAAAAAAATCCAGGCTAAGAAGGGGAAGGGCTCATTTGTTATGTCAGAGAGGGGACGCGCCGCGTTACAGCGGCCGAGGGGAAGGCAAAACTTCTGCAGGGAAAGAAACTGGGAAAAAATCCTTGAGCAGAGGAGGGTTTGGCCTTACGAAAGCTACAGCGGCTAACGGCTGAAAAAACAGATGACATCAAAAAAGAAAGGCCAAGAAGAAAGGGAAACTTCCCCGTGCAAAAGATGCACGGTGGCGGGGATCGGCGAACGGGGAGGGGGGGATCAATATTAGGAGAAAAAATTGATAGACGAGAAGTCTTAAAAGGGAGAAGAATCTCTTTAAGCCGTTCGCTACTGGGAAGAAGGTTTATGGCACGCCCAATCCTGGAAAAGGCGAATCACCAGAGCGAAGAAGAGGGAGGGGAAGGAAGCTGAATGAAAAAAAAGAGACAAGTCGATAGCAAAAGGTTCTACGACCGAAAGGAAAAGTCTTTGTATTACTTGGAGAAAATCGTACTACCAAAACCTCATATGGTAAGGATGAAAAAGGGTCAGTGCAAAACTGGGACAAGGGTGAACAGAGGGGAACCAGCTGCACAGAGAAGGAGTCGCTTATTATTGGGGGGAGGGGAAGGAAGGGCTCTTCATCTCCTCTAGGGAAGGTACTTCGAAGTGAAAAAAAATGGCGGCATGCGCACGGAAGGGAGAGGGAGGGGAGTAATGGGTAGGGAAAAGAGGACGTTGGAAATTCTGGAGAAAGGAGGTCGACCCCTTGCAAAATCTAACGAAGTCAATTCTGGAAAAAAAGGGCACTCTCTCCGCGAAGATGTATCAGGTAGCCTGATCCAATGTACTGAAAAGAAAAGGATATCTCTGGGGAATCGGGGGGGGCTTAATTCTCCACTAACGGAAGCGGGGATCCTTTTGCAAAAAAGATCGTTGGGGGAGGGGAAAAGAAAACTCACGAGACGGGACAGTGGGTCATCCTTCTGAAAAGGAAGAATGGAAAAGTATTCTATCCTTATTTATTCAAAAAGGGGGCACGATCGTGCGCGGAAAGGATGAGCGCATTGGGTGGAGGGAAAGGGGCTAGACTAAAGAGAAAAAAGAGAAATGGTGAGAGGAATGGGGAAAAAAAGATCAATCTCGAAAACAACAACACCAACTGATGATTAGTAGATGTGGATCCTGTTCTTGAAGAAGGCTGCCGCCTCGAGTGGGTAGAGAGTAGAGATCAGAACAAGAGGGGGAGCTAAAAAAAACTATCCCTGTGAAGAAGGAGAAAAAGGAGTCTCCTAAATCTTCACATATTCGCAAGCGCAGGCTCATACTCCGCCCAAAAAGTCCAGCTGGGAAAAGGTGGTGGTTTGGGGGGGGGGAAAAAAAGAGAGGTAGGACCCGAAAGGGCAACTCCACGCGGAGAGGAAAAAAAAGAGTTCTGCGTTTCAAGAACCGAAAACCCAAAGGATATCCGTTGGATAAGGGGGGTGGCGACCGCGAGAGAGAACAAAAAAAGAGGGGCCAAGAGAGACTAAAGGCGTCAGCGGACGGGAAGGATTTCTCTTTGCCCCGAACGGCACCATGCTGCAAAATCGCCAAAACCTTTCACGACAAAAGGGACCGAAAGACGGAGCGAAAGGAACTCGGAGACCCCTCACTTCTAAGTTGAACAGACAGAGACGCGGCGTTGGCAAAAACGAATCGACCCACTCAGAGAGAAAGAGAGAAAGCCAGAACGAGAAGGGCGGAAAAAGCAAGGCAGGTTGATCACGAAAAGGGGGGAGGGAGAGACCTATGTAGTATTTTGTGATTGGCGGGGGAGTATCGGGTGGGTGCTTCAACGCAAAAAGAACGGGCGGAGTAAAGTACACGGTGAAGAGGAAAAAAAAAAGACCTTTCTAGAACTTTGGAACGGTTATGGAATAAGAAAGGCAAAAGAAAGTATGAGGCAGCAAAAGAAAGAAAATAACCGGGAAAAAAAGACATGAGAAGAGCTATACAAACGGCTACCGCGAGGCTTAAAGTAAAAGAAAGCAACCCTGAGGAGAAAAAGGTATTCTCAAACACGGAAAGAGAAGAAAAGGAATCACGATTTTGCGACAAAAAGGTACCGCACGGGAGATGCCCACGGGTGAAGTATGACGGAATTGAGGGCCGATCTCGGGGAAAATGGGCATCCTTCCCAGAAGTGAAAAGTAAGAAGAGGGTACCAGACGAAATGAGCTAACAGGACGGGGGGAGAGAAGTTATAACGGAGGGACACCTCTTCGCAAAGAGGAAAAGGGTAGACTTCGCCAGAGAACAGGGGGGGGGAGAGCGGAATCGGAGAGACCGAGGACCGTTCGTAACCTTTATTTAGGGGATCGTGTATTCAGAAAAAGCGGCTGCTGGGGGGGGAATTGGGAACACGAGGAGAAAACGAAAGGATAACAGGGGGAGGTATTCTTCTGGCCGTTGTCTCATAAAAAGACGACTATCGGGCAAAAGGGAAGATAGGCAGACAAGGAAGAGAGAGGTCCACAGCAAGCAAGAGGGGCGATTGCGAACTTGTCCGGGAAATCAAAATCCGTTGCAAAGGACGAAAGAACGGTAGAAAAAAACAAAAGAAAGGACCGGAGGCATCCAGATCCGGAGAATTGGCATAAAGGATGGAGGACTCCTTCTCTGAAAACACGTTTCTGTCGCCAGAAATATCGCATAGAAGAGAAGAAAGGATGCGGCCCATCCCAGAGGACTACCGCCGGTCCCAAAAAACGTGATTGACGAGGGAGGTCGGCTTATGAGATCTGCAAGGCAGGGGAAGCCAGTTGAGAGAGGAAGGCTTCCCTGGTAGAGAAATTCGCTCAGAGCATCAGAAAAAAATAGAGGAGGGGGGGAGAAGAGGATGGGAAAGATCTCGGGCCTGAACGGAGAAAAATACCCATCCATAAAAGACTCGAATCTGTCGGAGAGTGCACCTAAGACGACATATTAAAGAAGGGAAAAGGCAGGAGATACCGGAAGGGGGGCGTCCGGGAGGGAGAAATGATCTCTATCTCTAGGAAAGGGCCATCTATGCGAGGATCCAGGCAGTGTAAACCAAGAAGGGGCAAGACCGAGAGGCCTACGCCGGGGGTGTTTTCCTCTCCTGAGGAGAGCAAGTGCAACGGATGTTGAAAAGGGAAGAAAAGGAAAAAGTATTCGGGGGGGGAAAAAAAGGCTTCCTCGACTTTAGAGGAACTTGGAAAAACGCTGGACTCGAGTAGAGAGAAAAGTATGCTAACGGGGAAGGATAAGGTGAGTGAGAGACATGGAAACCCCCAATTGACGAAGGAAATCCGCTGCCGCATTGGAAACTCCAGGAGAAGGAAGGAGATGACTCATGGGCGGAAGGAGATTACCGCGCGGTCTGGGGGCCTCTGCCAGGGGCAGTCATGACAACTAGGGTGCGTGATCAACGGTGAAGACGACCAGAAGGGGAGCGATTGGTCAGGGAGCGTTACAGAGGTAAGCTGTTCTTCTTAAAACATATGTCCTCCCGGTCCATGGAAAATCATAATAGAAAGAGACGTGCCCTGAGAGTTCCTAAATAAAAGAGGAAGGCTCTCTACGTTATACGCGATAGGGGAAACTTAAACGACGACGAAAAAAAAGGGAGTTTGATCAGAGCGGGAAGGCTGTAAGGACGAAAAAAGTCGGCGCAATTAAAAAATTCTTTGAGGCGGAAGCACCTAGCAGGAGGTTCTGCAGTCGCGGGGAACACGAGAGTTGCGGAAATCGGATCCAGGAAGGGTACTACTGGAGTGCGTTTTAGGAAAGGAAAAAAGCGATACTACCCACACTCCAAGAACCTCAATAGGTCCCTGCAACGGTGGGTGGTGAAAAAGGAACTTGCGGGGTTGTCAGCGGTGGATTTTCGCGGCTGTCGATTCGGGAGGGAATGGCGCTGCCGGCGCTGTCGTTAACTACAGGTCACCTTCTAAGGGGGCGAACGATGGCGGCAAGAAAAAAGGGGGAAATGGGAAAATAAAAGAGGGGTTTGCGCAGAAAAAAAGGAGAGTCAGAGGCTGTCAAGAAGAAATACCCCTGGGAAAAGAAGACATCCCGAATGCAACTACGACCCAAGGGAGAAAAAAATTTGTAGAGCAAGGGGGGCTACTCAGAGGGGGAGAGCAATGGAAAGGAAAGTCCCAAAGAGAAGAGATGTAGCAGTGGGGAAGGGTGAAGAAAAAAAACGACTTCACGATCCTTTGCCGAGGGGGAGTTGCAAGCGGCGTGCCGAATAGAGAGAAAGGTAAAAGATTGGAGGGGGGAGGAGGAGGAGCTGCGGCAACCAGCGGCAGAATGGAAAAAGTCATTTAGTAAAGGGGAAGAGAGGAATTGCGCGGGAGATACGGTATGGCGGTTGAAAAGTCCGAGCCGCGAGAAGAAAAAAAATAGGGTAAGTCCGTGCTAAAGAAGGGGGGCAAAAAGCGGACCTCCAAAAAGGGCAACACAAAAAAAGGGGAAGGGAATATATAGATTTATCTCCTGAGCCGCTTGTTGGAAAGAAAAAAAAGGGAAAACTCGAGTTTGCGGGGGAGAGGGAAGGAGAGAACTGAAGACTCAATGAGAAAGAAAGACAGTGAGGGAGGGGAAAAAAATTCCTTGCATAGATGGCAAGAAAAAATGACACCTCTTCTCCGCTGGCCGCAGGAGATCCGCCACCCAAACCTCTTGGGAAGAATAGATCAAAAAAGGCAAGAATGGACAGAAAAGCAAATTATCGAAGGGACGGGAAATGGAGTTTCCTAACCTCCACACTGAGAGTTCCGTGGAGTCCCGGTGGAAAGGGGAAGGGCAATTGGGGCGAGCAAGAGAAAAGGCTACGACAAATTCGGGAAGTCCCTGTGGGGGGAAATGGCTTTCGTGCTGTGGCCAAAGTTTGCCCCTGGTCGGAAAGCCAGCCGAGGGAAGAGAAAAAAACAAGAAGAAAAAAACAAGGGACGTCCCACTGGGAAAAGTACGGCTAAGGGGTTTCGCCCCCAAGAAGGTGACCTGGTCTTTCAGAAGAAAAGAGACTTCAAACCGAATAGAACAGAGAGCGAGGAGCGGCGGGAAAAGCGGGAAAAAGGAAAGGGGAAGGTTGCCAAGTCGTCCTAAGGGAAAACGGGAGGGGGAATTTGTCTTGTTGGTCGTATGAGGAATATTGAAGTAATACAACGCAAAACTGCGGCGTAGTACCCGGGGAGAGGGAAAACCGGTGATAAACGAAAAAGAGGCCCGGGAGGGAAATCAGAGACGGGGGGGGAGTGGGTGAAAGAAAAAAACTCATAAAGAACTTATGGGCCATACATGCTCCGAAGGAACTGCTTCCCGTCTCTGTAAACCAGCTAGAGAAAAACTAAAAGAAAGGGAAGCGTAGGCGTTATAAGTGTAGGAAAGCTCACGTGAGAGAGGGAAAAAAAAGCACTAGTTTCTTACATCTCCAAAAAACGTCGATTTCCCTGGGCAGGGGGGCATTTCCTGGAAGAGGGACGTTGGCAGGGGGGGGGGGCCGAAAGCCGTTGAAAGGAAGTACAGAAAATGCCCATCTCTAAAGGACGGTTTGTTGGAAGGCAATAGAAGAAGGAGGCAGGGAAGAATTCTCCCTCCGACAGATTAATCGAAGTCACGACTAGTAATAGGGGAGTGGTAATGGAGTGATGTAAAAAAAAAAAATGCTTCAGCGTAGGAGAACCTTTTGTCTCACTAGAGGCCCCAGCGACTAAGGAAAAACATATTATAAAAAAGGGGAGGAGGAAAGACGTGCTCACAAGAAAAAAACCGCTCGCACGAATAGAAGGATATTCATCGAAATTCCCTCGGAAGAAATGCAACGAGCTCCAAGGCTATTTGCCTATGTTGTCACAGGGGAAACCCTTTAGAAAGGAAAGGGGGGGAAAAGTCTCCTGAAAGCTTCCCCCAAACCATAAAGAGTGGAGTTATTCATCCATATCATTCGGAAGATGCATCCGGTATAAAGGGAACGTGCACCATTCTGGGACGAATCTAGGGGGAAAAATAAAGAAAAAGAGTCGAAAAGGGGGGGCGCGCAAAAAAAGCTGTAGCACTCAACAGCAGGCAGGGACTGACAGGGATGCTTCGTCGGAGTGAAAGCGCTCTAAGCAGAAGAAAATGGACAGGGAGCGCTCTGGGAAGGGAAAGGTATACGGGAAAAAAGGAATAGATCTTCTC
>Ga0179591_1255217_pt1 | contig 11724 bp, 10 predicted proteins | sample CZOMad2_1_08_16f_FD_182891 | JGI IMG/M metagenome (GOLD analysis project Ga0179591, IMG submission 182891) | Vadose zone soil fungal communities from Angelo Coast Range Reserve, California, USA - CZOMad2_1_08_16fungal (PacBio error correction) | ecosystem: Environmental > Terrestrial > Soil >...
TAAAACAACTGAGCGAAAAGAACAGGAGGAATATGGAATTTGTTAATTTAATCTTCTCAATAGGGAGTGTACCCCTGGGTAGCAACAGTAATCTAGGGGGGAAAGTTTAGTAATTAAAACAGGGGGAACTATGTTTTTCGACCGGCCGGAACTGCAGTTGAGAGCGCCAAGGTGGAAAAGAGAAAAGAGCTGACTAAGAAGCCGAGGGGAAGGTTCCGGCATTCCTTTCCGGGGGAGAAGCTCCTTCAGTCCTCCCACTGGTGTGCCGCCGCCTGCATCCCTGTTTTGAGAGGAGGGAGGAAAGTTGCAAGGGCGACGTCATCTCCATTGCGGGAAAAAGGAGGGGAGATGCTCCTTTCAGTCATCATCGAAGCGGAGACCTTTCATCGGGGGGGTATCCTTGGGAAAAAAAGCTAAGAGAAGCTAAAAGAGGGAGGGGCTGAGTTCGATCATCTGGGGGTAAGGGAAATGGCAGCCTCTATATCGAAGTGAAGAGAGACGATTACTACGAGAGGGGATCGGGGGGAATGGTCGGCATAAGGGAGGGTCTCAGACTACAACATAACGGGAGGAAGAAATTCAGTCTTATGGGGAGACATGCGAGCAGTTTCTCCAGCATCCTGAGTCAGGGGAAAAAGGGGATGTGGGAAAGGGGGTAGAGGCGGAGGGGGGTTGCAGGGTGGAGAAAGTTACGGTCATGGTGATAATATGAGTGTGGGGGGTGTTTTGGTTGTGAAGGAGGTCGAAGGTGGGGGAGAGGGTAGAGAGAGGGGGGGGGATGGAAGTTGGTCGTGGGTGATAGGTGAACGGAGATATGGGTGCGAAGGAAAAAAGCGGTGTTTTGAACTCGTGGTCCTGAGTAGGTAGAAAAGCCTTTGTTAGAATAGCCTTGAAAAGGAGAAGGAGGAAGATAGGTTCTTCTGAGAAGGCACAGAGGGGACTTTGTGATGGTTTAATTTGTGAACTTGCGTATGGTCCCGGGGAGAGGGAGGAGAAAATTTGACCCCTGCGGTAACTGAGGGTATCATTTAGGCGTGAACATCTTCTCAGGCTCGGGAAAAAGGCCTGAGGGGGGAGACGAAATGGAGAGGAAACGACTCGAGAAGTCCTAAAAGAGGAGGGAATTTCCATCCCGATGAAAGGAGGCCGGAGCGGGAAATTCGGACCTGACTACGTTGGATTCGGGAAATAAAAGTAGGGAGAAGGGCAAGCACGACCAGTCTAGGCTTAAGAAAGGAGGGAGGATTCTTAGTCTTGAAGTCTCTGCCTAAAGGCGTGGAGTGGGAAGGGGCGGTCAAGACTCCATCACACCTCCGGCCAAAAAAAAGAGAAAAACTTCCGCGATGGTTGAAAGTTGTACTATGAGTACATGTGGGGTATCGAGTGGGGGTTATTTAAGGATGGGGGAAGAATCTGGAGAAGGATTCCGAGATTTGACGTCCTTCTTTGTAAATGGGCGCTGTATCCGTGAAATCGGTGAGGGATTGTGGTAGTCCACTTCCCGTAATAAGTGGAAAGGGAAAGAAACATAAGAGCTTCTCCGGGCCAGGAGAAAAAAAAGGACCATCTTCTAGTTCCAAATACAACCAGTCCACCCCACAAACAAAAAAAAAAAGAGCAACCACCAAAACCCGAGAAAGAGAGAGTTCATCCCTCCTCTTCTAATCAAGAAACAATGACCAAAATTATAATACAATACATGCTACTCCAGCAAAGTTCTCCCTCTATCAGCGGGGAATCAATGGACAAAGATTCAAGATACCCCTGCTCTGGGGAGGGAGGAGGGGGGCCTAATCCTAATTTTCTTGAGACCGGAACACTGGATACCCGCTCGGAGATTCAAATGCCCCATTTTTATACATAGATGGCGTCTACGGGAGGAGAAGAGGGAAATCTGCTAAGGCAAGTGGCAGGCGTGAAAAATCCCCTCGTGTCCTACCTTCCTGTCCACACAAAAAGGGTCCCTGGACCAAAGGCGATCTTCTTCAAGTGTCAGGGAGTCAGAATTGAGAACTCGCGTGGGAAGAGGGGGGGAAACAGGCTTCTACTGCCGACGAGACTAAGTCACCCTTTTGGGGGAAAAAGCCAGAGACCAGACAGTCAGGGGAAGGACGAAGTCTGTACAAATGACCTGGAGAAAGGGACAATTAAGTGTTCCTGTGAAAGGGAATATTACCTCAACGGTTACTTTTCTGCTGGCCCGAGGACAAAAAGAGAGCGCCTCTATCATCAAGTCACTAAGCAAAGTAGGGAAGCATCCCGCGAGAAGGGAAGAGGGTATGGGCGATATTATGGAAAGGAAACATGCGATTCCACCTTCAGACCCGTCCGATCAAGTAGGGGGGGAACAGCGAGAAAGGCAAAGAGAGAAAAAAAAATATCAAAGGCCAACGGACACGGAAAAAGGATAGTGTCAGGGGGCAAAGGGGGATGGAAATCGGCCCACCTTTATATCAGAGGGAAAACGTCAAGGTGAATGCAAATATAACCATCAAAGGCTAGCAGACAAGAAATACAACACTTTATGGATAGTTAACATATAATATGATCAAGTAGGGAAAACGAACCAGGAATTTCAGCCGATGTAGAAGGGGGAAAAAGGTGGCGTTTCTAAGGAAACTGCGATCTGCTTTTTAATTAATTGGGCATGGGGGAAGGAGGTATCGGCGGGGGTGATCTGTTTCCTGCGTTGAAAAAAGCCTTATAAATCGGAGGGAAGGGAGGAAAAGGGGAGGAACTGGAATCCAAGACCTGCAATAAGATGCGCCACCTTACAGAGAGGCCGGGGGGGAGCGAAGTTAGGCTGCAATGAGCGGCGGTTCAGTAAGGATGAGAACGAAGAGGGAGGGTTTCTTTTCATTAGCACTTGGAAAGCAAATAACCGTTGATGGATTAAAGAGAGGTTACCTTCAAAGTCATTTCGAAAGAAGGGTCGCGAAATCAAGAAAAAAAAAGGGGGGGGAACGACTGTCTCCCTTCAATTTAACCGGTAATGGATTCAGGGGGGCTTATTTCACAACTGGGGGGAATTCGACGATCCAGCCAAGAAGTCCCGTGAATCCTTTTCAAAGACAGCTAACAAAGAGTTCGCAATTATTAAGAACAGAATCATGGCGCAGATGCGCCACGGGGAAAAGGCACCAGGGATGGGGGAAGGACACGGTGGCCCTACTGGGCCAGAAAGGAACCGGAGCGCAGGGACCCTCTATTCGGAGCAGTAGAGGAAGAGAGGGAAGTCTAACTTTTCCCTTTTGAACAAAAAGGAGAAACTGGATTAATCAAGGTACGGCCAGAAACTTAGGCTTCTGACAACAGAAGTCATAGGAAGAAGGGGTGTGATGAAAAAAAGGTTCCGGGAATAGTCTGAGCAATACCTCTTGGACGTAGCAATGGCGGCTGCAAGAGGGTGGGATACTGGTGGAAGGGTCGGGGTGGTTTTCCGAGTAGCGAGGCGGGGAGTACTTGCGGTGCACGAAAGTAACTGCGCCTTTATTTCAATCTCCGATTTGGGGGAGAAAAAGTTTCTTCTATTAGGGACGGGCATACCAATCCAGCCCTCGATGTCAACGTATCCAAAGCTAACATCACAAAGAGTCCCCTCAAGAGGGATCCTCGAAAAAGAAAGAAAGGAACTCCACTCTAAAACCGGACTCTCGACAGCAAGTCACCATCAAAATACTCTGCGGGGACTGAACGGGTTTACAAGGGAGAGTTAGTAAAGGGAGCACCGAAAACGAAGGAGTTCATCTCTTCAAGCAAAAAAGAAAGAGATATAACCCGAGCGCTCTCGTCGAAAGGGTCGTCGCCCTAAACTTACAGGCAAAGGAGAAGCTCACTTAGGAAAAGAAAAACTTTCAGAGTATTACATGGAAACGAAAGTAGAATCTCGATTCTCTCTTGGGGGTGACTCCTAACGGAGGACTTCATCGAAGCATGGTTAAGAGAAGGATTTGTAAAGAGAGAAATGCAAAAGAAAAAAGGGAACGGGGAAAAAACGAGAAGGTATCGCAAAACGGAGACGAACAGGGTAACCACGTCAAACCATCCAATACCCTGATCGACTGCAGGACGGCCGCCTAATACGGAATAGGCCGAAGGAAAAGAGAAGGGGGGAGACCTGAGTGACTTCTTAAGAAGAAGCAAGAGTCATCTGGCACAAACCATGAAAAATTCCAGGAGAGGGAGACCCCAGGAAAGGGTCATACATCCTCTACTTGCAAGGAATAAGGGGTTGCGGCTGAGGAAAAACGGTGCGTCCGACCCGGACGATTCCCGCAAGTCACTGATTGAGAAAATAAGATCTGAAAAAGGGCGTAGAGAAAAGAGGGGGGGGGACAGGTCACCTTTACACAGCGGGGAAAAAGAGAGAGATCAGTTGTCCTAATCATAGATCTGGCGATTCTCTATTCCATGCCAGGCGGGGGGAGTCCTAGGAGACTAGGGGGAGAATAGGGAAAGAAGGTGTTCTGTACGGGCGCGCAAGAAAAGGCAAGACGCTCAAAACAGAATTCTTCGGGAGGGAAAACAGAAGAATGGCTGAGGACCTGAAAGGGAAGAGGAGACGCTTAACTTAATTACAGGAAAAGTACCTCTGCTGTCAGTCAGATTTACGAAAACCTTCGGTTCAACACGGGTGAGGGTCGGCTCATTGAAAGGCTGGCGTCCCAACCCTCGTCCAACGGTCTGGAAATACTCAAAAACATTCCAAGAAAAAGTGGAAGGGTTGATGATCTATGGGGGACTACACTTTCGTTAGAGAGAACTTCAAAAACTAAGGAGACGGGAGCTATTAGCGGGAAGAGGGATTTGAAATCTTCTCAGAACAAAAACCACACCAACTTATTATGAAGGGGAGATTTCATCCGGGAAGCTCCAAAGATGCTACAAAGAGGGGGGGAATTTACGGAGCCTACATTTGGGGGGAGGGGGGAACTCGTCGCAAAGACTCTTGTGCAAGGGTGAGAATGCAACAGGTGCCGATGGTACAAAGGGGAGAGTACACTAAGGCGTCGCGCCCTTTGGAGGGAACAAAAGGTCGCAAAACGTCACGACAGCCGGGCGGGTCACTTGTTCCCCAGGGGAATTCAGTTCCTCTAAAGGCGTCCAATTAAGGTCCGAAGCAAAATGATTTGGGAAGAAGCGCAAAAATGAAGGGAATCTGACTGTTTTCGAGAAGGGAAATCCATGCTGGAAGAGCGGCGCTGCTTTCGCCACAGAGGCACTCACGTACTGGAATAGAGAAGGCGCTAGGAAGGAGAAAAGACAACGTATGGGGAAGCTGGAGGAGAGCAGCTGTGTCCTGAAAATGCGCCTAAAAAAAAAGATCGACCTTTGACGAAGGAGGTAGACGAAGAGAGGGGGTCGGTAGACAGAAAGGGGAGGGAAAGAAAGCTCGAGGTCTCCTCAAAACGAAGAGGAAACTCGGTCTTCCTCTTATACGACAAAAGATAGGGGAGCCGCTCCGATAGAACAAGTTTGGAAAAGGAACGCTAAAGAGACGACGAACGAAGGTGAGAAAAACTGCCTTGAACCGGAAAAGCGGAATGAGGGCGTGCTTACTCAAGGATCTGTCTTGTGATGGGTTGACGGGTTCACTGTAAGCTCAACTGGAGTGACGCTTAGAGAGGTTTTTGCAAAAAGGAGGGGGAGGTTCTAATTTCTTCTTGGGAAAAGGAGAATGAGATACGCTGCCTTGCTCGGAACTGAGTTCGCGTCCACAACGCGTAAATGTAAAGGAGAGTTTTCCAAGTGAAGAAGGGCATCTAAGGGGAGAAGGGACTTTCGACCACGTTGCCTCTTTCAAAGTTAAGGGAGACTCAACGTCGTCTACGCTCCAGCGGCTGAGATCGAGGAAATTCGGCGGCTGTAAGCGCTTAAGAAGGAGGAGGGGGGGAAGGGTGAAGAAATAACAACGCTTCATGTCAGAAGACGCGATGGTGAACTGGGGAGGGAGGAAGCGGATCATGGGGTTCTCGGATTGAGTTTCATGGTGTTCGCGATTGAGAAGGATGAGGGGATGGGGAGACGGGAAAAGGTTGCTTTCAGCAGTCCGAAGAGAGGTCTTGGTGAGTGCCTCCCTTAATAAACGGTGCTACCGACCCACGAAAGCGACAGACAAAGCTAAATGACATAGTGGTCGAAGGGAAACAGCACCGTCGACCACCTCGATAACTTAAAAAACCGGCCCAATGGACACCAAAGTAAAGAAAATCATGCTAACCAAGGGGAGAAATCATCACGCGGGGGTGGGGATAAATATTCCATTACATCTTCTCAGAACCCCTTCGCGCGGATGCAAAGTTGAGAAAAGAAGTTCTTTAGGGAGTAGGTAAGAAGGGGAGGGAAACTGATCGCAACGGGAGGGGGTTTCTCATTCAGGAACCCGATTGCGACTCGAGGAGTATGAGAGAAAGGAAAGATCGGTCTCACTCCAGATGGGAGATTCTTTGACCTACAAGGCCCTTTGGCCCTTTACAACGTGTCGGAATGCTCAAAGCTTTCGGCTCCTAATGGAGAAATCTCGGGGAGGAGTGGGGGGCCAAGGAGCCTTTACATGCGAACGGGAATTATCTTTCGAAGTCACACAAGGTGGTAAAAAGAACAATAAAGAAGCAACAAACCGGGGGGGGTCAAGGCATGGAGAAGAGGTACATTGTACCGATCTCTAAATGAGAAAAAAAAAAGAAGGTTTTCCTTTTCCTCGAAAAGTCTGTCATAAAATGGGCCTTTCGTCTGATTGGGGGGGAAAGAGAGAAAAACTATCGGGGGAAAAAAAGAAAGAAGAAGGAACGTCAATTCTCCTCATGCGCAAGAAAAATAGGGAAAAGGAAGTCGAGTAGTTTCTCTAAGGAAATTGCTCAACCGTCTACCGTGCTAAGGAAATCAAAAGATACGAAAAAAAAGAAGAAGGGTTAACGGCCGAGAGGACGAGATAGGGGTCCCCGAATATCACGCATCAATAATAAAAGGGCTTATCGCGTTAAATATGAACCTACAAAAAGCCCACAGGTATAGAATCAAGCAGCAGGAAGATAGAGGGTGTACGGGAGGGGGAGATCTAAGAAAGAGAAAAAAAAACTTATGATGGAAAAAGAGAAGAGGAGTACTTTTTCCGTCACACTGGTTAATGAGATAAGATCAAGTACCTGTTGGGTCCCATTGGGGTGCGGGAGGAATAGGACTCGATCGCTGGGGGGGGAGGGGAAAGGGGTTCAGTCGGGGAGATCGTCGTGGGAAGGTTGAACTGCGTTCCCACCCTACTAGAGAGCGGGAGGGTCCTCTCACGTGGAGGCGGGACTCATGGAAAAGAGATATGCTCAAAATACAAAGAGGGAGGGAAAATTGTCTCTACTTATGAGAGTGGAGGGATGCTGATATCGCTTAAACGAATCGGTTCGGACTCGGACAAAGTTCAACCGTGAATTAAAGTTGGGTATAAGAGGACCAGAGAAAAGAAACGTCATTGCGTCATCAGGGAAGAAAGAGAACGGGAAGTTGTACCGACTGCCCCTTCCTTTTTCCGGTTGGGTAACTTTTTGCGGTTAAGGGAACCAAAGGGGGGGAGACTTCGTACCTCGGCCAAAAGGCGAGGGTCCCTGTCCTCCGGGGGGGAAATAATAGTACCCTAGAGGGTAGCAAATGATGACCTAAGTAAATACTCGGCAGGAAGAACTCTTTAAGTTGGAAAAGTGTAGTAAGAAAGGAACGTGTAGCCACTCTTTGGAGAGAAGATCTCGGGCCCGGATCTGGAAGAATGTGAACTCTAGGAAAGGCATCTGGGATAAGAAAGAAGAGAGGGGAACAGTTCCATTTTCAAGGATAAAGCGGGCAGTAAAATTTTCCCTGGGAAAACCCTCGGCTTAAAAGGACACATCAAATCCTCGCCGAAGATAGCCTGATGGGGGAGGGGAAAAAGACCTCTTGATCTAATGGAAATGATTCTCATGCGGGTCGTATCCTGTGAAACGTGGAGGGTTTTTGAAAGTCTGTCTAGAGGAGGGATGACGGGGGGGGATTGTGGAAAAAAATGGGGGAATTGTATCATGGAGGTAGGAATGTGTTCTGCCTCACAGGTGTTTCTTCTTCCGGACGGGCAGACAAGAAAACGCCCCGAGGTGAAAGGAGAGAAAGACAAGCAAAACGGCGGACCATCCATCTCATACAGGGCTCCATAGATAAACACAGGAAATAAAAATCATACTGAAAAGAGAGAACTCTCTGCATCCGCAATTGGAAAAAGGTCGCGACTCCTCTTCGGGGAAGAGGAGGTGTGGACTTGCGGTTTCGCCACGAAGAAACTCCACCGCCGTCTCAAAGTTAGCTTCACAAAAGAGGGCAGCATACGAAGGCGGGGCAGTCGAAAGAAGATCATTCTCGCGTAGTGCAAGAAGTTAGATAGAAAGAACTGACCTGATTACCTTTATAAAAGAGGTCCTAGGGACTCCTTTCAGCGGGATATGAAAAATCGATTCAGACTACGAGGAAGTCTATCTTGGTGTGGAAGGAAAGAAAGGAGACTCTAATGCAAAGTAGTAAATTCTCATCTTGGAAAAGAAGACAGGAAGAAAGCAACTAAGAGTGAAAAAACCGAGAATGAGCTCAAAAACACTGAAAAGAAAAGCAATTGAAAACAATGGAAACCATCAAGGAAAGGGCTTCACTGGAGGAAAACGCCCTGCCCAAACTGGTCCTCGTCGTCGGTTTCCCCGCTATTGGGGCAAAAGGAGGAGAAGAGGGACGACCGGACCCCTTCAGAGAGGGAAACATGAAGAGGTAAGGACCCTTCGACCCGCTCTCAGGGGGGGGGCATCCCGAGCCTGTGCAGAGTTCTTGGGACTTCTTAGACCTCGGGGAGAAGACTACACCTTAAAAGGGTCACGGATAGGTTCATCGCCTTAGTCAAAGGTCAGATCGAGGAGGGCTCAGGGACCGGACACAGCCGAAAGAGCGAGAAGACCTTGGGAAGGTCATATCTATCGTGCGAAAGGAAGGATTCCATGACTTATGGAGCCCAAATGAAGGAGGCTAAATAAGTGGCCGAAGGAAGCCCTGTCGGTCGCGAGTTAGAGGGAGTGCCGGAAAGAAGACCATTCCCTACAATAGACCTGGATCTTCTGCTTCAACCGCGGGATTTACTGACTTAAATGAGCAGGAAGAGAAGATAATGCCCTTTACAGGAGAACGGGAGTTCGTCTTTACTATTCTACCTCTGTGTCTCCAAACTGTCTTCCGACCTCAGGAGCAGCGGAGGGCAAAAGAGTGCAAGGGGAAGGACATTCCACTCAACTTCAGCAAGAGGGGGTCTATCTTTTGCTAGAGGGGTTTACCAAACCAGACAATTTCGTCGAAAATAGTCAATGCACCAGGCTGGGAAGAAGATTGAGGAGAAGGGGGGATTCGGTTCCTAAAACAAGCACAACACCGACTTGATTATTTAGGAAAGAGGATTTCAACCGAAGAGCGCATCTAAAAAGAAGGGTTAAGGGATAGCAGGACTCCATTTTCTTTGGGAAATCGATCGAACCGTCAACTCTCGGGGTGAACCTGTTAAAAAGGGGCAAGTGTTCACAGAGGTTGGTACGCAGAGAGGTCCCAGGTAGGGAAGCACCTGTTGGAACATCAAGGATACCAAGTAGAAGGGAAAAGGAATCTTAAGGTTCCCGGGTAGCTATGAAGAGATCTGCTCCGGTCCAAAAGTCAAAAGACTGACGGGTTGCAGAGAACTAGAAGAAATAAAGCGTTGGAGGAGGTCGAAGGGGGGGGGGGAGGGGGGAGGAAGAAATACGCATACCGGAAGATTGCGTCTCTTCCGTAAAAAGCAACATCTGCCTCAACGCGCCGCATCGAGGCATTGAGACTCTAAAGGGGGGAGAGTACAACGGATTGACTTGGGGAAAAAGGAGGAGAAGATTTTTCCTGTCCTTCAGAGACCGTCGAATCTACAATGGATATCTTCTATTAATACGAAGATTGGGAAGCAGTTGAGAGTACCGGGAAAGAGAGGAGGACAGACTCAACTAAAGGAAATCGAGTAGCGTTAGGGTGCGACGGAAGGAGTCCAACAGCTCAACGGAAGTGTTGACAGCCTGCCAAGGACTGCTTCAAGAGAAGACGTTTAAAAAGAAAGTGAACAAGGCCTCCTATTAAGAGAGGAGTCGGCTCCTGCTATCAGGGGAGGTCTGGTGACTGGGTTCACTTTGATGGATAAGGTAAATTGAGCGGGCACTTAGTGGGAAAACGGAGTCTTTCTTTTCTGGACGGAGGAGTTGACCATCTGAGCCAAAAGAAACGACCGGCTTCGCAGGAGCGATTTCAGGCGCCCCGGAAAGAGAAGCGGCGACTAGAGGTTTCCATGGCAGAAGCGGCACGGCGGCCTTGGCGGCCGGATAAAAAAACCCTGGCAGCGGTCAGTTCTGGCAGGAGAAGCAAAGAGGACGATAGCAGGCTCTGCGTCCGAGGGGGAGGGGGGGGGGAGGGCGGAGCTTGTAATCTCTGAAAAGGCAAGGGGAGGTTATCGTGTCGACCTCCAGGAACAACAGCCGTCTCCAAAAGAAGGCAGTAGCGAGGTTTGGGGAGGAGTAATAGGGGAAGGAGGGGGGTAATCTTTGGGGGGAGGGTTAGATCAGCTGCGTATGGATGGGGGGAAGAAAAAGTATTTGGGAGGGGCGCTATGAAGAGTTCGGTATTGTCTTTCCAGGCAATGAAAACACTGTGCGCCGACCCACCTGATAGGCGCTCCACGGCAGAAAAAGTCCATCCTTCGAGTAGACAGAAGTAAGAACGCATCGAACTCTTAAAAAAAAGAAAGGGGAAAAGTAGCCCTAAAAAGCGAGGAGTAATCCTACATTATACCATCGGGCTTACTTGGACAGCAGATTCAAGAAATCTTCCGGGCAGATGAAAAAAAGGGCGCGATGCTTTTTGGGGACGAAGGACTAAGTGTTCTTTCCTGGAACCGTCGGGGCCATAATCGAGGTATCTGCAAGCTGGGTCCAAGGTCGACTAAAGAGTCAGAAGATTTTCTAAGAAGAGGGAAAGTCGGCGAGAAATTGGCCGTCGTGATAATCCAGCTTTTCTAAGGACTGGTGACGACCCATTCAGGTTGTGCCGGATGGAAAGACGGTGCGGTCATAGGAAAGAGTTCAGTCAGGGGCACATAATTCAGGAAGCGAGGTAGAAAATGATTGTCCACCCAGGGAAGATGTCTAATTTGTTCAGTCTGAATTCACACCCCTTGTGTGAAATAAATTAAAAAGACATACTTAAAGGGAAGAGTGTCGAGAGGGGAAAAAAAATTTTCCCTGCGCGACAATTGAGAGACATTAAATACGGTTAAGGAACACCTAGGAATCTTCCTCAAAAAAAAAGGGGGGGGAATGGTTCTGTATGAAAGGTGAGACCAAAAGTACACTAACGATCTCTCCGGAGGATAAAGTCAGGAAATCACAACTTGACCCCCCGAGGCAACTGGAATCAAGGATTACAAGGCCTAGGATGGAGTTCGAAGGAAGGGGGGAAAGATCCACATTCGAGCCCGTGTAGGAGGCAATAAAAAATAAGGATAATGAGGTTTGAATCTCATGAAAACCGATCCAAAAATCGCCACCTAAGGATCACCATTCCGATCACTAAAAACGTAGTGGAGGGGAAGGGGACACCAAAGGGGAGGGAAAAAGGGTATAGCATTAGTCACTTAAAGGAAGGTGCAGAAAGGACAGCACTCTC
>Ga0179591_1278415_pt1 | contig 11724 bp, 10 predicted proteins | sample CZOMad2_1_08_16f_FD_182891 | JGI IMG/M metagenome (GOLD analysis project Ga0179591, IMG submission 182891) | Vadose zone soil fungal communities from Angelo Coast Range Reserve, California, USA - CZOMad2_1_08_16fungal (PacBio error correction) | ecosystem: Environmental > Terrestrial > Soil >...
TGGGAGCGCCCTTACCCTACTGGTACCGCCAGCGCATAGCAAGATTGGACCACTCCTAAAGAGGGCTGGTGCTGAGAGATGTGTTTCGCCTTGACATGCTCCTCCTAGGGGGTTTTGGGGTTGGAGACGAGTCCCAGCAAGGCTTTACGAAGGACGGCACTACGGACATCGAAACATGGACTAATTGAAGCTCAACCGTACCTCTTTCCTAAGGCGAAGGAGCAATTGACAAATATCAAGAAAGTGCAAGATGGAGTCACCGTGACTAGAAAATTCATCAACACCCCACCACAGGGGTTTCTTGGGGGTAGGTGTACATTGAAGATGAAATTACAACGGGAAGGAGAAGGGGAAATAGACATAGAAGAGGATCATCTAAAGTCTTGGTGATGATACCTCGTTTCCGTAAATTGTAGGGATAAAGGTCGCGGGGCAAGAACTCCACCCCGGACACACGCTTTGCAAGTTTCGGAAGGGGAGTAGACGAGGTGCGCTTCAAAAGGGGGCCTAGAAACTTTAAAGAGCGCGGGGGTCCATCGATAGGCGACGGCAATCGAAATCGGCGATGTGCCGTCTTTCTTGTTGATTTCCGCCAGAGGTCGGGGGATGGCAGAGGTCTTCTGGGAGACGTAGGGGGACTAACTGGGGAAGAAAATTCGCTTGCTGTAGTCCTGGAGCGGGTCCTAACACGCCTCGTGCAAGGGGGAACAAATGATCTCTGGGTGAGTACACTCCTATATCTGAGAGACGTCCAGAGGACTGCTGAAAATCAGAGCAGTCTCGCTAAAATCAGGCCGTTGCTGCCGTGAAGCATGCAAGGTTTAGGGTATAGACATAATTTACGACCACCCTATGGCCGGTTTTTCGATTCTATTAGTCGCGTCATGAGTTCTTTGAGCATTTAGGATTCCCCTGTATGGCCAGCCGGCGGGATTACGGAAGCTTTTCGAACGCAGACCGGCTCCACTCACCAGGGGGGGGGCGACCGAGACATTGTGTGGAAGGAAGGGGGGCGACCGGGAACACTTCAGAACGGAGAAAAGCGGCCGAGGAAGACAAAAAGAATAAGGAACGAGCGGTCGAAGTGGGGCTGAAGCGGGTCCATCTACGGGAAATCACCGGAGAAGGAAAAGCAGAGAGAGGGGGTAAGCAAGCCTATCGGCAGGGTTGGGGACGGGACTGCTCTTTTACGGGGGGGGGGAGGGGAGCACTTGCCTCTGGACTGCGCGTTTTAGACCGGATATTGGGAAAAGAGGATACGTCGTGGGGATTACCTTATCCTGAAGATCAGTAGGTCTCAAAAGGAGGGAATCAAGGGGAAATACTGTTTCAGGCCGGGATCTATCGACGAGGCCGGCGACAGGGGAGAACAACGGAAAAGGAGAGACGACTCGGAAGCTAGAATCCTAGTGGCTCGGAGTGGCGGCAAGGGAAAGGGAAAGGGAAGGATGGGGGATGAGAATTAACCGGCTTAGACGCAGATTGTCGCGGGAGCTTCGAAGAAGGGAGTGGGCACAGGAAAGTCAGCAAAAAGCAAGCTGGCATATCGCCGACGCCAGTACGTCGTACCATGGGAGGAAGAAATGAGAAAGCCCGAACAGGGGACCAAGGAGCAATTTTGGGAGGAAAAAAACACTGGGACTGTCACATCGCTGGCGGTGTCCTCGGAAGTAAAAGGAACGGACTGGGGCCTCGGCGTCCGCAGACGGCTCCTCGCGACCGAAGTTGAGGAAAGGACCTGTCTCTGTCACGGTCTCGGTCATATCTGTGCAGTCTCTTTCGACAACTGGGCCGGCCAGGCCCTGCATCTAGACGAAAAAACACAACTATATGATAGAATCAAGCATCCCACATGGAGACCGCTCCGAAACGCCATAGCCGTGGACGCGACCCGGAAAGAAAAGCGACGCATTATGAATAAGGTTCTAGTAAATTCCGGCTCCAAAGCCATCCCACAGGGGGAAGGGCCATCCAAAAAAAAAAAAACATACCAAAATTAAAGTAATGCCCTGAACCCACGCTAAACGGTATTCTCCATGGGTGTTCGCAACACAGGGAAGTATCTTCCGAGTAATATTGCTGGAGCCGCATGGCCAGAAAGAAATTTAAAGTCAGAGGACTACCCTTCCGGTCAATGGTGCTGCACCGCGAAAATCGTCTCCTTGGACATCGCTGCGAGTGACTGTTTCATCACAGGGCGAGTTCGGAGGGTATCCAGACGAAAAAACCTTTAAACCAGGTCACCACCCTTGAGCACGCCGATAAAGAGACGCAAGGAGGGACAGGCTGGACGCGAGAAACCGGCCACACTCGGAGACCTCCAACTTAAGTCTGGACAAACGGCCAGTCCGGACTCGAAACCATCAAACGGGGGCTGCCTGCCGGGAAGATCCGATAAGGTCCACCCGGCCCCATAGGAACCCATATAAAAGAAAACTTGTAGATCATTCTAACGTATCCTACGCAAACGAGAGTCCTACCGAAAATCCTACTAAACCAAGAACAAACCTTGGGCTAACGCCCAGACTAGGAGCCGGTCGTCTAAACTCCGACTAACTAATTTCGTCTTTGGTGACGCGCCGTCGGAAGAAAGGCAGGTTGACGCCAACTGCACCAAGAGTACGCGAGGTAGGAAGGGACCAAGTGAGACTAGGAACTGCAACCATCAGCTAGAAGGAAGGTCATCAAACGCATCACATCTATCGGGTTAGTGAAAATATGAAGAAGATGGCAGAAACTAAACTCTCGTCCCTGGGGAAGAGGGAATGACGGGCCCATGAAGGCCTGTCCGAGACTCTGTGTCAAGGAAAGCACCGAGTAAACTCTCGGCTAAGAGCAAATTGGGGGCCGACAGTTACCATTGTGCGATGACATGAGGGCATGGAAACACAGGGGCGGGACGACTTCGATAAGGCGGTCAGTAGTAGGCAAAGGTCTCGGAACGAAATAAAGTAAGGCATCAGAAGAGCCGGCACCATTCACTGTCTCCCAAAAAAGACCTCAAAGCTACACGAGATCAAGAAGGGGACACAGAGAGCAGCATTGAGAGATGACCCTTATAAGGAAGGAGATTATGACAGTGACGTGTACTCTGGCGTGAAAAGGTATCCCGTTAGGATACATATAGAGAGGGGAGTTCAAGAGCAAAAACTACATGGACCAAAAAGTTAATACTAAATTTAGGGAAGAGAGGTAAATTAAAAACTAAGTTACCTCTTTTGCTAAGGGATCTTCAAAAGAATACGTGTGTTGTACGGTCAGGGAAAGGGCCGGGCGATTAAATAACAGTTTATGGAAGGTGGTCTCTGAGAAAGTTTTAGGATGGATGGGAAGACAGGATTATTGGTAGAGTGGGAATGAGATGAGGAAGATGAACACAGTATGGAATGCAACGCAGTAGGACAGATTTGGTCATGGGGCATGGCGGGAAGAAGGGGGGGGGAGATCTGACAGACTCAGAGGGGGGAACAAGGGGAGTGGCCAGAGCAGTAACGTCAGAGAAAGCCAAATCATATAAAAAGGAGGGAAGAGGGTGTAGAATGCATCAAACTGGGCAGTACTTGGGAATGCAGGAGAAAAAGTGGAGGGAGGTAGTAGCCACCGCGATGTGGACGTATATAACTTACTAAATGAGATCAGAAGAAAAAAAGAGAAGGATTAGGAGGAAACTATTTGCTCATTGAAAAGACGGAGGGAAATGTGTGGTGGAGATTAATTGATCAACAAACAAATAACTGGAGAAGGACGCGGGGATGCTGGCAGGTCTAAAACGCGGTTGTGATGGGGGGGGAAAGAGAGTCTGATGTGGGCGTGGTGTGAGAAGGAGAGCGACGTTGGATGTAGGGGATCTTGGGTATCTGTTGCATTATATTGACAGGGGGGGGGTGGCATGGTCACATAAAGGGGGGATCAATGGCAAGACAATCAAAGATTTAAAGGGGAGCAGTCCCGCACGGCAGCGGTAAGGGTGTGTGTAAAATTAACATAGCTCGAGAGAATCACTGGTGGGGGGAGTCTAGCAGTAGGGAAAAGAGGTAGGTAAACCGGGATAAAGAAACCTTGTGAAAGGTCAGTAAAGTTTGAGCAGAAAAAAAAAAAAAGCGGGGGGAGGGGGAAGAACGAAAAATAAGATATAACTGGAAAAATGGGGGGGGCAGAGGATAACCAGGGGGGCAGGAAAGGGAGGGGGAGTAAAGTGTGAAGCTGTCCAAGGAGGTTTACGCTGGGAGGACGATGAGAGATTTAAAAAAGTTAGGTAATTAATGGGGGAAAAAAAGGGTGTCGGCGTTGATGCTCAGGAGGAAAAAGTAAATCGGGGGGGGGGAAATGCGGTAGCTTTTGGGGGAGGAGGTTTTCGGTAGCCTCGTGTTGGGATTACAGTTTTCTCTGCGAGAAAGGGGGGGAGGGGGAGCTAAATGTTCGTTCCTGGCTATGAGGGCCGCGAAAAAGCCTGAACTGCGATAAAAAAGAAGTACGGAGGTGGAGATTGTATGACTCCTTATGACGTTCCAGGAGGAAGTTGAAATGCTGGAGGAACATTCGAAGTAGAGTCTTTCAATCCAGAGGGAACTAAGCTTGAGAATAAAGAGAGAGTGGGGGTAATCTGGAGATTCGAGAGGAGATTATGAATGGGGGTGAGCAAGGGGGACAAACGGTATACTATTGCTCAGAGGGGGAGGGTAGTACTCACTCAAGTCTGAAGGAAAAAAAAAGGTGGGGAAGAACTCTGGCCGTGAGAAGAGGGGAAAATTCTCAAGGGGGAACGACGGAGTTCTGGCAAAGAGCTAAAGAAAGAGAGGTTTCCAAGAGCTTGAACTCAGGTTACACGAAAATAGGAAGACGAGAGAGGATTAAGCCAAGGACCAATGTAGGAGGATAGGTCTGAAATGCCTTTGTGGAGGGCAGTTCTGGAGAGGACTAGTGAAAGGAGCTGCAGGGTTTCGCAGCCTGTAATTCTCGTTGGGGTGCCGGAACGTGGAGACAGGACTAAATGGAGTCATGAAGACCGGGGATGGAGGGTAAGAGCTTCGAGGGGGGGTATCGGTTGGTGACTGCAGAAAGATTAACGTTCGTATGGCTCACATCGATCATGAAACGGAGAAAACGGGCTCTCAAATAGACTGAGTCGGCGAGAAGGGGTCGGGACTCGGGGTGAATATAGAGAGAGTTAGTCTAGAAAAACGGGGGTAAAAAATGGTAAGAAAGGGAAATTGCCAGACGGGTAGACCACGCTCCCGCTTAGAGCCAGGCGAAGGGGGGACTGCTTAGTTTCTAAGAAGTAGTGCCCTGTCAAATCCTTCTTTTCCCTCATGTGTGGAACGTTCTCAGCAGGGAGAGAGAATAAAGATAAAGCAAAATTGCATGAGGGTCAAGGTGGAAAAAAAAAAACAGGAGATAAGAAGGGATCAAGAGACGGGTCAGACAAAAAACTCTGGAAAGCCCTCATGAGAGGCGGGTTTAAGCAGCTTGCACAAGAATGGGTGAGCAGGGGAATCTCCAGATCTATACAAGTCACCGGACTCCTCGTAATAGAGAAAGCGTACGCGCAACGACATGGGCGAGTGCGATTAGCTTTCCATGTCGCGATCTCCGGAGGACTTCGGGTTATTCAATGAATGGCCATGTCTACTAGAAACACGAAGGAGGAAGATAGAAGAGGGGACCAAAACTCCGTGACGCCCTAATAAAAGGAGGAAGGTTCAAGTCGGAAACCGAAAGAAGAAGGACAATCGCAGAAGGTAAGGGTTGGATGAAGTCCTGGAGGAGGAGGCTCTGGAGGGGAAAAGAACGCAGGACAGCGTCAATTGAAGTCCTCTCCACCGGGGCTTGTACAAGACGGAAAGGGACAGGATCACGACAAATATCGGGATACAGGCATGATCATGAGTTTGGCAACCTTCTAAGAATGTCAAAAAGGCTTGGCTTAGGAACTGGCAAGAATCGGGAAAAAAATTTCCACGGGAAAGGGAAAAGGGACAATTCGAAATACTGTATAGCCAGAAATAAAGTCGGATGGACGATCAATTGACCTTTCGAAAAAAGGGTCACATCCAACTGCTAAAGATTCGCTCAGGGAAAGAACGAGAAACCACCGGTTTCAAAACTAGGAGCTCGAAGGAGAGACGAAGAACGTCATCGCGTCAGGGATAAAAGGGGGTGCAGGGTCCGGGCTTTCAGGGAGGACATTGAGACTTTCTGATGCGGAAACTCCACGAAAGCTTGAGCCTGTGAGGAAAAGCAATGGGGGAGAGAGTGACGACAACCACAAGGAAGGGGAAGGGTGAAAAAAGATCCCCATTCACAGAGAACGGGGAAACAATAAACTGTGAACGAAAGCACGAAAGGGCAATCACTAAACGACTATAAGACAAGCGGGGAAGGAGGGGTCCAAAGAGGGCATGGCATTCGGCCACTGCAAAGCTCGGAGGGCGAAGGGATCAAGTGGTACGCAAAACTGGAACTACCCCAGAGAGAGTGGAAGACGTTCCGGATTTTGTGAAATACGACTCCCGAACAGACCTTAGCGGGTTGACCGCCTTTCATTGGCGCCGTCAAGGTCAGAACATATGTAGAGGTGAAATGTGGATATGTAGGAAAAGGGGCTTCTTAGGGGAAAAGAAGGCCTCTCCCGTTTAAAGGAAACTTAACCACAAACAAAACAAAAAGAGGACAGGTCGAAAAAAGCGGGAAAACACGGTAGAAAGAGAGTACCAAAGTAGACTTGCCAGTCTAAACGGGCATTTAGCGAACGACCAGGTTATGAAACAACGCGTCTACTGAAATACTCAATAGGGTCACGGCAATTAGGGTAGGGAAGTCGTTACACTATCTGAGATGTATAACCGGCAGAGTCGGAAATCTTTGTCAAAGAGATTCTTGAGACAAGGGTAGGGAGAGGAGAGAGCATCCCGTCCATAAATCAGATCAGGGAAGCAGTCAAAGTGGCGTAGATCGGTCCCAAGAGATAACTAGTCCTGGGAGAAGAAATAAAGAAAGGAGACGAAAAAGCTACTACGGATGTCGAAAGTAGATATTACCGGAAAACTGGAACGCCAGCTGTCAACAAAGGGTCATTTAACTGTTATATAAAATAGATAAAAAGAGCTCGGAAGAACAAACACAGCGGGGGGTCACGGGGGGGGTGAGTTCAATATAAATTACTACCGACATTGAGGGGAACCAGACGGTAGAAGAGGACTATACGGTACACGAATATTCGGTTGTTGAAAAAGTTCGGGTAAAGTCAGGGGTCAAAAATCGCGTGAAGTGGGCTCTGAGAAATGGGGAAAAAACCTGTGAAAAATCATCCAGTTTAGCGGCGACGGGGGAATCTAATATGTTCAAAGTCAGGTATGAAGGGGGGGGGACAAAAAATGGGATATGGGAAGTGAACTACGGGGGGAAGTACCAATAGAAAGGACATAGGGTTAAAGCGTTAACGTGCCGCTACATTCGCGAAGAAACTGACCTCGGGAGGAACGGGGGAACATTCTCACACCAATACATAAACTCGGAGCGTGGGGGGGGCATCCTTTACTGCAGGACGCAGGAGGTTTCTAAATAGGTCACCACGTGATTGATGTACTGGAGATAACAAATGCCCGGGGGTCTGCAGGGGTGAAGGATAAATAACGCAAAAACTGAGTGAGAGAAGGCTAAGTCAAAACATGGAAAATGTTTGGATCCGTGCAGAACAGCACGGTGGGGCGAATGGACTCATGCTAACACAAAAAACTTTAAGCAGCGCTAGAAGGTCCACCTAAACGCCTATTGCGGGATGCTGTCTAAAAAAAAAGGGTGTACGAAGCGACTGCCGTTACAAAAAGCCACGGCGTGCTCCGGCGCACGCACGAAATCTAACAATAGAACTAACTATCTTCGTCATTAACAATAGTTTTCAGAAAAGGGGGAAATAAATGCAAAGGATTGAGTAGGCGGAAAGAAGGGGGTCAGAAGATGGTGATGTGCAGTGGAAAAGCCAGGACCACGGCCGGCGAACGCATTAGGAGCCCAGAGTGTGAAGGTACCGCGGTGTCCAGTAAGGGTAACAACTGGTAGTAAGGTCACTTGCAGGAAAACACATGATCGTGCTCAGAGATAAGGAGTTGCGCTAACTAACGGTCTAATTAAGCCCATTGACGCTCGTGCTGTGGGGAGTTACACCCCCCTAAACACCCAACCACGGGAGCGAAGGAGAATTGCTAGAAAGATAGTCTTATGGTTTATGGTAAAGGAAGAGGATGCATCAACAAAAGAATAGGGAAAAACCCGTGACGGAGAATGTTTGAGTGATTAGTGATAGCCGGTGCTGCAGTTACCTTTCAAGTCGGGTTCAAGGGGAGGAACCCCATTAAAATGATGACAAAGAGGTACCGGCTATTCAGGAGACATCGCCGGGGGCTTGAAATCAGGGTACTGGAAATTTAGTCCAAGGCTGGGCGGCAGGTCGAAAGCAGCAGTGCAGGGGCGGCTCCCAGTCAAAAAAGAGCGAGACACTTCAATGGGAACTAAGAGGGCATCGTGCGTGTTGGGTGAGCTGCAGGAGGGAAGCGACAGTGCAGCCTATACTGTAAAGTCGAACGGAAGATGACCTTGTAAGAAGCGAAGCTTCGTCTGACAGCCCTAAGCTCAACCGGGCTGAACGACAAGGCCCTTACGGAAAGGTGGACAGTCGGACACGACCGAAGCAACGAAATGGGGACGAAGACGGCGGAAAACAAAACCCAAATCACCGTAGCTTTGAAGGGCTCTGAAGGCGGAGGGCAGGTACACCCATGCCGGGGAAGGTAGGTCTGTGTCCCAACGGAGCGAGATAGCGGACGGGCAATTGGGGAAGGCAGTGACGGGGGACCGGGAAGTGTCATCAGAAAGAGACGTACTACAGGTCGTGATCTGGCTCAGGGGGCCGCGCGGGGGGCTGAGAACACCGGTTTTTAATCAGGAAAAAAAAAAAACGGGGCTGGCCGAGACCTTCAAAGGGAAAGAAATCCACCAGAAGAAAAGACCCCGCTTAAATATGGAAGGAGCAGAATATTTACCGCCTTGAAGCATCACCAGATTCATCCGCACCTATGAATGAATCATGCCTGGGCAAGGCAGATTAAAAACGGCGTAAGGTGTCATCCAAAAGCCTTGGACCATTTATCTCTGCTGGGGGGGAAAACTTCTGACCTCGGAACGAACTGTCGCGTCTTAAAGGGAACAGGGGGGGGCCGTAACAAAGGGTCTGAAGAGGAAGACAACGACTGGCAACAAAAAGTGGTACGCCGACCAAGAAAACCACGCATCGTTTTCCTAACCACAGATAAAGAAGCATTACGAATGCCAGGAGGTCGTGGCTGCAATGGAAAGAACATCCCGCATCTGAAGTTTAGAAAGCTCGAGACAATCCGGGAGATGAAGAGCCCGGAGGAAGAAACTTCCAAAAGGAAAAACGGCCAGCTTGTTACTCGAACCTCCTGTAAAGAAAGTGGGGGGGGGGGGGGGCGAGGTCGAGGGCCGGACCAAGAAAGGCAGCTGGCGGCGGCTTCGCGAACTGGGCCGGTCTGTGCAAACCAACTATCACACAACACTAGTGATTGTAGAAGGGCCCCTTGGTAGAACGACTAACGACGAAGACGCCAGCGAACGTCCCGCGTACAGCCAACATCTCGACAACCCAGGTGAGCGGACGCCTCGAGGAGAGTAACACCAGCGGCTGTTAAAGACGATCACGGGAGGGCTAAAAATCCATTCAACATGGTGATGCGGCGACGGATGACACAACCCCAAAAATGCGAAGGGGCAAACTGAATTCCGACTACGACCAGAAACGCTGGATACACTAAGGGATGAGGAAAACACCGTGTTCGGGCCGATGAAAATTGAATTCTTGATTCGGAAAGAGACGATGGACCATCCTCGTGGAGAAAGAGCCTGCAGTGGGGGTGACAAGGAATCGAGACTAATCCAGGACCATCAGGAACCGGGGAAGAAAGCGGTTCCGCTGGCTACCGCCGGGTAAACCCCGGGCAAAATCGGAGTCTTGTCCGGGAAAAGGATAAAAGGGCCGGGGCTGACGGGAGAAGTCAAAGCTCTAGCCCGAGTTGCGACCGGGAATAGAGGTGCCATTAAAAGCGGGAGAGGCGCAAGGGAAATCGCGTAGGAACCCTGAAATTCGAGATACGAAGAAATGGCTCGGGGGAAAACAGGACCAAAAAAGGGCTAGGTCCAAAATATGAGGGCCCACCAGAAAAAGCCCAGAATACTGGGACTCCAGAAATCCGGGGGAATGGCCGGTCAAGTCCAAAAAAAAACAACAGTCAAACCTAATCAGGCCCCGCAGGAAGCCCAGAACGCCGAAAGGGATCAAATTGCGGAAACAACCTAGCAGACAAAGTGCTACGCCTTTTATAAGAATGAGGTCCGAGAAAAGGAGACAAAGGATTACGGTACGTGGGTGGCCCAAAAGTCTTCCAATATTTGCCTCCGGGGCTTTTGACCGCAGGCAAATTAACACACGGGAAAAAAATCGGAGAGAAGAAGGGAACAAAGGAAGATGTCGCAACAACCCCCCGCGAGAAGAAGAAAGAAAATTGGGAATCCCGCTAAGTGCGCACGCAACAAATCACTCATTCAAACCAATAGACTTAGCAAAACCTCCAAAAAAAGGCAACTCTGGACTTGGAATACAATAATTCGTATACAAGGGGTTGCGGAACAGCTCACTGGCTCGGAGGACGCCATCATGTTCACAAACCACTCTGGCCCTGGTGCAGCGATACGGCGATGGCCTAAACCGGTCGCAAGCAATTAACATAGAGGGTCCCACGTGCGTCAAGTGGGTGGTAAGCTGACCCGGGGAAACGAACCGCCACCCAGTAAAACATTTCGCGAAAAAAAGCGCCCCAAAAAGGGAGCCGAAAGAGAATGAATCCGCACAGCCGACCGCAAAGAGTCGAATACGGTGGCAAAAGCAAGCTCGCAGGAAGGCAACGAAAAGTCCGGTCAGATCCCTGGGGGGTGCAGACGGGTATGAGAACCGTTAAGGCGCTGTCAAAAGCTCTCTAAATGACCATCTAAAAAGCATGGTCACACTTGTGGCATGCACGACTTGGAAACAGTTACAAGGCAAGGGGATAGGTCTTAACTACTTCGAACAAATTGATATAAGACGCTGTCTTACCGCGCCGCGGGGGTCCTTGCGGAAATGAAAAATTCACACCAAGGTCTTCTAAAAAAACGGAATACAGGGTTAGAAATTGGAAAAAAAAAGAAGTATTGAGCGGTGGCCGGCATGGGATGGAGGCAACTACTTCAAGGGGTTTGTGAGAAATGGCCGGCCATGCACTGGATAGAACTGTTAGAAACGGGATCCAGCGGCAGCAATATCAGGCCACGCAATTATTAAAAGGTCCTAAGCCCAGGCGGAGCAGGCAGTAAAACTAGAACCAAAACGGCGTCTGGCCGAACGCAAAGAGCCCAAGTCTAGACTGGTGCAAATTCTAGAAACCAGGAGGAAAAAGCGATGGCTAGAAAAAAATAGAACGGTTGGGTACTGGAGATCCAGACAAATCACGGGGAAAACCTGCGACAAAACTGCGGGAACAAGCTGCGTTTACCTCGAGCTTGGGATGGTGCGATGTGTGTTTTGCGCCGAGTAAACATGGCTCATCCGGAACGGGTCAGAAAAACCAACTGCAATGGCGAAAACAACCCACTTCACAAAGGCGGAATAAGAGAGGG
>Ga0179591_1252021_pt1 | contig 11723 bp, 9 predicted proteins | sample CZOMad2_1_08_16f_FD_182891 | JGI IMG/M metagenome (GOLD analysis project Ga0179591, IMG submission 182891) | Vadose zone soil fungal communities from Angelo Coast Range Reserve, California, USA - CZOMad2_1_08_16fungal (PacBio error correction) | ecosystem: Environmental > Terrestrial > Soil >...
AACCTGGGTGAGGAAGGAGAGGACCGGCGTCCTCGCTCCCTCGCATCGAAATGGGCGGGCCAGGCAGAGAGGGAGGGTCGTCCTTCGCCGGGGGGGCCAGGAAGGGGTAGGGGCGCTCTGGGGGGGGCGGTATGCTCGTCTCCTTTTTTAGTTGTTTCTGTAGTGGTCTGACGGTCCGCGGGGTCATAGGTGGTTAATTAGACCACTCCTTCAGGGAGGGAAGGTTTAGGTAAATGTATTCCTTAAAAAAGGTCTGTGTACTCGTTCCCGTTCAAGCCAGAGAGTTCGAAAGTCGAAGGTGGAAAGACTTTGAGGGGATTCCAGAGGGTGGAAAATCAAAGCAGAAGCTCGGTGTGTTCTCTGAAGCCAATATTGAACGCGAAACCGGCTGGACGCTAGAAGGTCCTCTACGGGCCTGACGCTGTTCTGGTGCGGGGGTCAGTAGGCAGGTTCAATCAACCGTCTCATTCAACAGAGTAGAGGAGTTCCCGAATCGCTTCCAACAAGGGAGGACTGGGGAACTACTAGTCTTGATAGATAATCGGGAGGGGGGCGGACGAAGGACCTGACTGGTCGAAGACGAGAACATTTCCTTTTATGAGACGTCAAGACCGGCGGGTCTCTCGCACTGAAGAAGCGCAAGAAGTGTTGGTTTGCGGGCCCGCAGGCTCTGCCACGATGGAGAGATTTTGGGACTCATGCACCCGAGAACCCGAAGTCTTTCGCCTCGAGCGGGTACGAAAGACCTCTTTCAAGTAGAAGGGACAGCCATTGCTGGGTAACCTCCGGACTTCTCAAAGAGGGGCCACCAAAACTTCGCATAATAGCGTGAGAATATAAGTCTTCGGGGGTCCCTCTCACTTCGAGGGATTATGACAGCCATTCCCGCAATTCTCAAAAAACTGGGGAGAAACGGGGGGTTCTTCATGGAAAGGGGACTCGCAATCGTTTGGGGCTACTAGGGCTCATCTCAGAAGTGATACTTTCAGAGGAGAAGGTGAACCCGTGCTTGCGAGGAAGAAATGCAAATGAACTTAATGAAAGCAACCCCTCGCTGCTCGCGTGTCTTCTACCACAAAAGGAGTGTTTAGGGGTTATCAGGCGTTTCAATTGCGAGGACGAGGGTTATTTTGGGGCTTGGAATTGCTTTTGGAGGATTAGGGGTCAGTGTCTCAGTACTTACCTGTCTTTTTGGGGAGACTTTGGGGGGGGGGAAAGTCTTTAGACGTCTGAGAGTGAGGGGACAGGTGGGCTAGGCTATCTCGTCTCTCTTAGGACGTTGATAAAACCTGCCCCTACCTCGAGTTGTCTTCATAAAAAGCGCGGACTAGGGGGGAAAATCTTAAGGGATTCCTTTAGGGAACTCTGGTATCTCGGGGGGAGGTAAAACGATCGAGCTGAGATTTAAGGACAGGCGCAGAGGAAAGGGACGATGCCTCTCCTCACTAAAAACACAAAAAAGAAGCACAACACCAAAAGAAACTGTCAGGGAAAAGAAAAGAGAAGAAGAGAAAAATTGCACTGTTGATGTTTCACTTTCATAAATCGAGGCCCCTCTTGTTTCGAAAAAAACTGCCCCCCATGTTATTTTTAAAAAACGGCTAGTACGAAGTAGGCTCACTGGGGGGGAGGAACTCCTCTATATTTGGGTGACATAGTCGAAGTTCAATTAATCTCTCTCTGAAAACGAAAAAGTAGTACCTAACCGGACCGGGAAAGGGAGAGGTAGAAGATTGGGACTGGGGGGAGAAAGGGGAGAGGAAAAACTCTTTCTATTAAATTAAAAGGATTTGATTTCTACGAAGATAAGCCTTGTGAGGAAAAGCGGGTTTATAGTCTGCACGAACTCTTTATCAGCTTAGTATTCTTTTTGTTATATCTCGTTGGCGTATGATGGTGAGAAGGCGGGCATGAACACGGTATTAAGGGCGCCAGAACAGCCGGAGGGGAAAGAGTGTCGGCTTTCGAATTTTTTTGTACTGAGTTGGACGCGGTTCCGAGTCGATGGGTAACTCGGAGAGGACAAAGTTTGCTTGCCGAGTAGAGAAGATCGATCTTAGTTTAGTAACTCGATTGCCTTCAGCCCCATCAGGGTGGCTTAACCACTTGGATTGATTTCAAGGTACTTTCTGGGAAGAAGGTAGGGGCACTGACTTCGAAGAAGAGGCCCCTTGAAGGGTCCGAGCGGTCATCAAGAAAAGCTCAAAGGCTGTCCTTGACAGAAGTCGGCAACTTAATCACGTTGCTCAGTAAGATCGTTCTTAGAGGAATTCGACAAGGGCACCGCCGTGGGGGACGCGACCGATGGAAACGCTTCTTCAAAGGCTACTCAACCACTTCGGTCAGGCGATTAATATCTTTATGATCGAAACGTTTTCTAAGCGATCCACCCTAGGCGGAGAGAGGAAGACAATTTACGAAACCCACACAGAGGACGAATTGGGTGAAGTCGATCATAAAAGTACATTCTACGAAAAGTAATTGGGTCGCGACGTCCCCCACTGTAGCGCGGAACAGTCCTTCTCTCTAGGACGGTCGGGGGAGAGAGGGGGGGGTGTTCGGTCGTGATAAGGATCGGTTTAGGAAAAGTGTCGAAACCAAAAGACGGCCCGCGGATCTAGGATTAACGTCGAGGAAAGAGCAATCAACAGAGGAAGTAGAAAGAGGTCATTTGAAGATCGGAGTGAAAAAGCACTACGGTGCGATTTGGTTGCAAAGGCCTTCGGGTGGGGAGAGCGGGGCTCAGCGGGCGACAGCAGCGATGCTTCAGACTGGTTCAGTAAAAAGGACTGAGAAAAAAAAAGATCGGGAGAGAGACGCAAAACTAAGGGGATAGGAAAGAGAAGGAAAGATAGGTCGGACGGCGCCATCGCAAGAGTGGACATTTAGAGGGTAGAGAAGATAGGTGAAGGCCGGTAAAGTGCACGAGCGTTGGGACTAGGAACAAAAGGAGCAGAATAGAAAAACCTGGCGACTTCACCCGCATGCTCGTCAATAAGCGTGTGACTTCCAAAAGTCCCTAAGGGGGGAATCTTCAACGGGAGGAGGCCGCGTGCAGAAGTGACGGTGAAAGGCGCCACGTGGGCAGAACAAACGGGGTTAACTCAAACCTAGACCACGCCAAGATACCAAACCTACTTAACTAACTACGGGGAAGAGGCATGGCGCAGCATAAACTCATAGGTCGGGTCGCGACAGTCTAGTACCCTATTCGGCTCCTGGGAAGGCGGTTCTTGCTCCTGGGGAATGATAATCGAAGGGAGGTCCTTCGCAACGTACCCATGTGGACGCGCGGGGCGGGCAATGTTGAACCGGAGACTACTTAAGACGAATTTTTTATATCAGAGAAGAAACACAGGGGGAGTGGACTCGCGTCGCTTCAGACGTATCAAAATTCGAACGAAGTTAGAGGGGGCCGGTGGAATAAAACACAGGGAAATCAAACCGTGCTCCAACACTTTGAAATTAGGGTCTAACTGGAGAGCGGACGACCGAACTCTTCAGGGGAGAAACTCAGCGCTGCCGGGGGCTGCCTGGGACAGAAGAGGGTCCAGGAAAAAAGTAAGGGAGAGGTTCAGCCAGAGCACGGGGGATAGAAATGGTCAAGCCCAATCGGAGGAGAGAACTGGGTTGGGACCCTCACAGCTCCCTTCAAGAACACCTTTGGATAACATACAGGACCATTCCTCAGTGGCTCTTGAGTCGATAGGGGGTTTCAGGACCCCTAAGTATAGGTCGCTTAGGTTCACTACCCGCCCCTGCGGAAAGGACGAGAACGACGAATGAAACTTAAGCGAGCAGACGTATAAGCCGCTGTCCAGGACTTTCAAAGGCAGATTCCTACGGGGGGCTCAAGCATCATCAGTCTGTTTTCATGCAGAAGTGGGAATATCGTCGTGTCAGAAGTTCCAAAGCGGGTGACAGCAAATAGAAAGTTCCTACCACCTCATATTGCCTAGGACCAGCGGAGATCTTTGGCGAGAAAAAAGTTCGTTGGGGGTAACAGGCTGATCCTAGCTCGAGCAATCAAAGGAGCTTTCCTTTTCACGCAATAGGTGCGCGGACAGGGGGCTCAGTCTACCTGTTCCGTAGTTGGGTAGTCGGAAAAATCCAGGTAATAAAGAGGGTCAGGGAAATTAGATTTTGCAAAACCGATAGGGAGCTGTGCCGTCGCGGGGAGAACAGAACTGGTGTGAAGGGGGGGACTGGTCTGGCCTAACGGGTGTTGGCACTCCATCACGACGCAACAGAAGGGGAGGGAGCGCGCTGGTGGGTCGGAACACATGAAAAATAAAAGTTCAACTTTGGAGTATTGGAGAAGGGCGTTCTTGATACTGGGCGGGCGTAAAGGCCCAGATCCTGAGGTCGTTCAGAAACTGCGCTCTGGGTACCAAAGGCAATAGAAACTTCACCTTTCATGCGCGAGAAGCGTGGGAGGCTCCTGTTGAATCAAGGTCTTTTGCTCGGGTTGGGACCAGGGCTACTATCGAAGATATCTCAAATGTTAATGAGGGAATGTTCCTGACCATCTCAACTAATCTAACGTAACTCATAAACACAGGGCCAGGCGCCCGATCAAACTATCCTTAGGCGCTCCCTTACCGGGGGGGCGCTCCACGAGGAAGAATCCCGAAACAAATAAGAGGGTTAGGGACGATAACCGCCTTGGGGACAACACCCCACATCGCTACGGCACAAAAAATTCTTTCGGAAAAATCAATGCTCAGCTGCAAGAATTGGGTGCAACCGATGCCGGCTAAGGTTCGGACACGTACTTCGACTATGTCTCCCAACCACAGTCTAAAAACTTAAATGGTACGGGGTCCCCGTGGATAAAGACATGGTTGACAGTCTATAAAATTGGCTGTTGGCTTATAGAAGGAGTGGGAGAGGAAAGAGTAGGGGGGAGGGTGGCAAGGCGGTTGAGGGAGCTGGTGAAGTCCCTGAATTCCTATCAATAGTAATAATGAGAAAGGGCTTTGTATGGGAGGGCAATCTAAGAGAACTTTAACACTCGTTTCAAGTGAGTCGAACAGGAACATCTGGCTAGGGAAGTTCTCGTAAGAGGACGAAATACGGGCTGAGGGAGGTTAGGTAGAGGATCAACCATAGTCTTCGAACGAAGAGAAGAGAAGATACGCAGAACACAACACTTGGTAGTCGGTCTTCTCGTGAGGCCCCTCTTCTGGGGGACGGGAGCAACAGTAGATGGGTGTCTCTTTGGGCTAAAAAGTCGAGTCATCGGGTGTGAAAGGATGAAAGAGGAGTCGGTATGTTGAAGGTCCGACTCTTCGAAACAGAGGTTATCGGGTCGCAGCTTGTCCGACTCGGGGGAGGGGGGAGTCGACAAGGGAGGGAATTGGGCTTTCTTGCGGCGGGTAGTCACCAGACAACGTCGGGGCCATATAAAGAGAGAGGCAAAAGTGCGCGTTCCTAATCCGCGTGTAAGCAGATGCACAGAGCACTAAGACGAGGATGGGCTGAAATGTTATTGGGCCCGCTGGGAATCTAGAACGGAAGAATCCGTCGAAATGGGGGAGGGGAAAGTTCTGATATGGTCGGAGTAAGAATGTGGTTGGGTTTTTGGTTGATCTTACCCTCAAGAGTTCCGTCTTTAAGTAATGGTAATAACCTTAGAGGTTAAAAAAAACCGCGGGCTGGGGTTCACCACGATCAGGGTCAACACGCAAAATCACCACTGCCCACGCGCTAACGGGGGATCGATTGGAAAAATTGAGGGGTTCTAGTTTATGATTTCTGTAGAACGGCAGGGCGGCGGTTAAGGGGGGAAGGAATGCTTACCAACGACGTTCTCCGCGAACACCTGTGCATAACAGCGGAGAGGACGTCAAGGGGGGGTGCCGAAACGTTTCGGACGTCGACCTCAACGTCGAGAGGACCGCTTCGGCGAATGATGAAAGACGTTAAAAGAAGAAGAGAAGATTCCATCGTGATCACGGGTAACGCACAACCACGGCGAGAGCGGGCTCTTCTCTCTGTGAGACTGAAGTTTTGGATTAAAAAAGCGAAGAAATGAAAGATCACTTAACTTTTCGGATTGTTCCTGGGATGTCTTCCATCCCACCTGCGCCGAGGAAAGTAGCACCGCCGGGGGGATGACTAGTCGCAAAAAAACCTAAAACCGAATTCTCCAGCCGTTCGCGGAAGTCAACTCAAGCACGCACGAGGGGGGTTCGGGTATGTGCGGCTACCGTGGCTTGTTCCTGAAAGAGACCTAATCAGCCGGGCTGGTATTTCATGGTAGGGGTCCTGCGGGTTCCGACATAGCTACTTCACTTTGTTCGAAAAGAAAAAATCTCAGAGGTGCGAAGGGAGAAAGGGTACTCCTACTACTTGATTCAGGCCGAACATGTTAGAAAGAAGCTTAACTGGATATACTAAAAAAAAAAGATACGACGACCAAACCGGCGCCGATCTAAAGTAAACGACAGCTTTCTCGGTAAAATCCGGGCTAGAAGGATCCTGAACTTAGGACCAGGCAGGTCCCGTAGCTGCGGGCTAATCCGCAACTGATAGAGCATCTAAAAAAAAAAGCAAAAAAGGGGGGGGCAAAATTGAAGGGAATGGGTTGGCCTGAAACAAGAGGGGACCTGATCACCTGGAAAAAAAGTAACGACTATAGAAAAGGACGGAACCTAACTTATGGTAGGAGAAGAGGAGGTACCCATGGAAAATCCCATCATGAGGGTCCTTGACCGAAAAAACCACGAAGCTGGCATGAAAACTAGAAAACAAAACTCTATGGTCCATAGATCTCAAGAGTATTCGACCAGTTTACGCAGCGACCTACTAGTGTCAAGGAAAGCTGGTTTACTTGACCTCGGGGGATAAATTGAATTATCTAAAATATGGGTGGAAACCGGGTCTGACAACGGGCTTCTCTTCCTGAAGCCTGAGGGGGACTCAGTCATCATTTCATTTGGAACTTCCAAGTAGGTCGGCTCCTACGTTGGGGGGGGGCGAAACTGGTCCTTTCTGGATCTAACCAGAGCTGGTGTCGGGGGTGATCTCGAAATGGCCACCATCCAAAAAAGAAACCCCACAAAAAAAAACCAGACGAAAGTCCTCAGGAACAGGCGGCAAAAACCAAGTCATGATCTTCATGATCGAGAGGAGTCGGAGGAAAAAGGACAAGAATGATGGAGAAATTAAGAAAAATCAGGAGTCTACAATGCTTTAAAGGAACTGCAAGAGGCTAGGTATCTATAGTGTGTTTTAACACCCCAGGTTAATGCCGCAAAAAAAGGGAGGGGGGGGGAACCAAAAGAATGGAATGCTAGCACCCATACAAAGGAAAAGTACAAGAATGTGCCGAGTTCTCAAGAGAAAGACGAAAAGAGCTCTGCATGCAGCATCAAGAGCGCCGATAAAAACAGATTCACAAAGCCTGCGAACGAGAGAGAGGTGGGGGCAAACTGATAAGCTCGCTCACAAGAAGGAGTGATGATAGGAAATGGCAGATCCAGCCAAGAGAGCTGCTAAGCTTTAGGACATGTCAGTTGGACAGGATCGTGCGGAAACAGAGATCAGAGGTTAAAGAAGGGAGGGAAAATCGAGAACAACAAAACTTGGCTTTGGCTTTTTAGAAAAAAAAGAACGGTAGAACGGCACGGAATGAGTTTGGACAAAATACAAGATAGGCGGTGGACCGGCATAAACCCAGGCTGCAAGATCGCTTCGGGGCAGAGAAGATCTGGAATGTCCTCAGGCGAGAGGGAGAGTAAAAAATAGAAGCACGGGGAGCGGACACTGGTAAAGAGAATCGATAAAGAAACGTATATTCGGGGTGGAGAGCCCTGTGAACTAGGGTGAAGGGATCTGGGGGTCTCACCAGGCTGGTACATGTCGAGAAATACAAAAGTCTCTTTTAAGCGCATGTAAATGGGGGAATCGGCCGGGTTACTGGACCGAAAGGATCTCGCCCGGCCGGGAATCGATGCGGCGGTCTAAGGTGGGGCCAGAGTTAGAGGACCGCTTTCTTCAGCGTTTCAAAGGGAAGAGAAGCAGACCTTTCAACTAGGGTAGGGTCATTCTGTAGGACAAGGCTGGTTCGTCTGGCTAGATCCGAAGAAGAAAAAGGGTGTGTGCTATCTCGGGAATAGGTGTAAGTGTTCCAATATTATGGGGTTTTCTTGGTCGCAGGGGGGGAATCCGAGAGAGAGAGCATCCAGGGATTACCTCTAGAGACCTTCTTTTGAAAGGATAGGAATTTTATAAAAAAGGACAGGGCAGAAGGGTCACAGGGGGATTGTGCTCGGGAGTACTTCGGTTCCCTTAATAACTTGACCCTTGCCCAGGGGTGTTAATCTCAAGGAGGCCACATGATTGGCTCGTCAGGGGAGGCTCGAGTGACGAGTCGGAGAATTGGGGAGTATCTAGGAGGGGGTCTAGGACGAGGAAAGACAAGGGGATGGCGAAAGAGGTGCTGCTTAAGAAACTAAAGACAAATGATATGAAGGAGACCCTTGAACTGTGTGAGGGGAACGAAAGGCAGATGAAGCGAAAGGAAAACTGGACCAGTTATCCGGACCCGAACTTCTCAACAAGAACCACGTAGGCTGCTGGGGGGAGGAAGACTGAAAAACAGAGGGTTAAAGTACATGGTGTATTTTGGTTTTCTACTCTTGGGGGCAAGATGCCTTCGTAGATGACTCGGGACAGGCGGAGAAGGGGGGGGGACATAAAAGGGGGAAGAAGAGAATACTATTAGATTCAGACTGGTCAGCAACACTTCTAATCGGTCGAACCTAAGGACGATTATAATGTTTTTTTTTGTAAAGTGAGAGATCCAGGAGAAGTTGGCCTTAGGGCCATGATTGCGACGAAAGGATTGCGATTCATCGGTGCGGGGATCGGGAGGCATTCGGGGGGGTGGGGACTTGCCGTGGTCGCCGGAAATGATTGGGGGGGGGGGGAACGCGCCTACTCAGTTCACCTCGGGCACTAAGATTAGCAGCTCAGAGACCTCTAAGGACATCAACTAGATTACGCCGGGGGTGTTACTTCTTCCAGGTATATGTTGTTGAAGGGACGTGACTTAAAATCTAGGGGGGAACCAATTAGTAAAGAGAAGTGAGGGGGCCCTTCGCGTTGCCATCCATAGAATACATGAGAGTCGACCATGGCGGGTCGTCCAGGTTCTCGGAAGCGGGTGGTAAAGATAAAAAAGAGCGAAGTTTTGATCTGGTTTTTCGATAGTAAAAGAAAAGGGGAGCAGGGGGGGACGACAACAGGCAGGAAACATGGTCAGATAAGGGAGCTCCGTTTGTAGGATGTTGACTTGATGTCCGTGAATTTCAAGAGGAATACAAGTAAGAAGGGACCTCAAGAGAAGACTAGCCGGAGGGAAACCTATGCCTTCCCTCGTACGGGGTGCAGAACTTGCGCTAAGAGGTCTCGAAATGAATAGAAAGTGGAAGACAGCTAAAACGGGTCCTTGGTTGACAAAAGAACCTGAAAGGGGGAGAGAGAAACTCAACTCCGAGAAAACTCAGTGGGGGGTTCTAGCAAAGAAGTCGGCTCGAGGGAGGCGTTTGGTAATACTTATTGCACCGGGACGAAGTGGACGACATCAATAGAGTAGAATCTAAAATCCTAGCTTGTCTCGCGAGATGTTACTCGCTGCAGCGTAATGCTCTTGTTTTGCTCTGCGCTGGCCCTGGTTCGCGTAAGTGACCTCGAGACCCTCATGGGGGGGGCTCAAGTTAGGATCGGTTACAGAGGGAATGCATGTCCTGTGACATCAAAGAGCGTAGACGTCCAATTGGAAATAAATTCCTCGAAGGAGATCAGAAGGGGGAAATCAACTGGGGCGTCAGGAAAGGGATTTCGATTTACCATTATTGGGTGGAGAACTTTCGCATCCTACGTGTACAAGGCACTTTAACAGGGGGAAGATGGTCACAAACTGAGGGCAAGCGAGGGGGCCTTATCCCTCTCTGGCGTGAGAGAGGGGTGTGTGAGGTGGGAGTTTGTTCCAGGTTCGAATGCTAAAACTTCTCTGGGGAGGGAGTGTAAGATGCTTGTCGTAGGGGTCAGGGCGCGTCGCGGGACTGTCTCGGGGTGAGAGGGTCTCGGGAAGATGTGAGGGCGAGAGTATATGTACGACGACTTGAGAGAGTCCTGCAGCCTCTGTGGCATTGGAACCGGAGGAAACCAAGTGATGTAATGGAGTGATCATCTATGACCAAAGGCGTTAAAGTTAGGAAATATCCCCCCAACAAACACTGTTGAGGGAGGGAAGGGAACGAACAATATCTGTAGTTAAGGGGGGGTCTTCAAGCATGTGATCATAGAGAAGAAAGCAAGCCGATCACAAAAGGTTACCATGGGTGGGTGAGGTTTACATTTAAGAACAGGAGAGTGACCCAGGTGGTTTCAGGACTCTAGAAAGAAATTAGGTTTCCGTCTACTGATATTATGGGGGAAGCTAAATAAATGCCAGACTAGAGGGGGGTTACACGAAGTTAGTACTTTCAAAGACCGGGAAAAAGGCACAAGAGGGAACACCTCCAGAGGAACGGCCGCGACTTTCCTATGATAGCTAGCAATCTTTCTATTCACATTAACGACTCGATTTTAAGAGGAATTCAGAGGAGAGAAGGGGAATCAGGTCTGGAAGGGTTGCTCGCACTAAAAAATCGCCGTGTGCTTCAGATTAGTGGGGGGGAAGAGCGTTGGGGAAAGTATACTGCGAACGGCTATTTGGTAAAGGGGAAAAGAGCTTCTTCTCGCAAGAAGTTCGTCCCATGGCAAACGGGGAATTAACCTAAGTGGGTGGTGAATGCGTGATACGAGGTAGGACAGTAGACCTGTGCGCTTAGGGGAGGAGATGCTATTACTTATGACCTAGAGAGAGCTCTAGAGTTAGGTTAAAGAATCGATTAAGACTCGAATGAAGTGGAGGACATTGGGTCTTAAAAACGTCGGGGGGGGATTTGATTCTTTTGCTGAAACGGACTGGAAGAGGAAAATAGGGAGGATAGGAAGAGGGCAGGAAGGTTCGAACCCAGTTTGCAAGCAAGGACAACTTTGACTCAGGAAGGCTTGCCGAGTAAAAGCCGAGAAGAAGGAGCGTCGTGACGGACAGAGAAAATTGACGGCTTATGCGTCGGTAAGGGGGGGAAAATACGTGAAATTTTCGTATCGGCTACTTTATTTTTTGGGGGCTCTGAGGGTAAGGATCAGTAGCCAGGAGGGGCTGAGAAAATATAACGGAAAGAGTGTAACGACGCAAGTGGTGAGATAGGGGAAACGGCGTCTAGTCGAGTGAGAATTTGAAGTCCTGAAAAGTAAGTGTAACCTTCTATATTATCCATTCACCCATCAGGAGATAAAATAGGGAGGAGGCAGGAGGAGTCGCGAACCCAAATCTAGGAGGTACCATCACTCTTCTCGTGCGGGGAATCGGGGGGGGATCAGGGGTGATTGGGTCGTCATTTGGTCGTACGGGGGGAGCAGGAAGGGGGAGGCACAGAAGTTGAGACTAGCAAAAACTTATAAAAGTATGAGAGAGCTCACCAGGGAGGAAGGAACCCGAGTAAGAAACGAGGATTGAGGAAATGTAGGGGGGGACCGATTCAAAGGTTGTTGCAATTCTCACTGCCTGCTGGGATGCGCAGAACAAAGGTGCAACATAAGGTCTCGGGGAGAAAAGACTAAGAGACGGGGAGGAGACCATCGAAGGGATGCAACCAGGGGCT
>Ga0179591_1317648_pt1 | contig 11723 bp, 19 predicted proteins | sample CZOMad2_1_08_16f_FD_182891 | JGI IMG/M metagenome (GOLD analysis project Ga0179591, IMG submission 182891) | Vadose zone soil fungal communities from Angelo Coast Range Reserve, California, USA - CZOMad2_1_08_16fungal (PacBio error correction) | ecosystem: Environmental > Terrestrial > Soil >...
CAACGTTTGATGGATCATCACCCAGCTAGAAAAAAACTCTGCGGGACTTACAGGGCCGTATAACAGAGAAGAAAGAATAAAAAGGTCCAACATCTCAGCTAAGAGAAAAACCTCGTTATGTTCAAACTGAAGGGGACCTATCACAGGGGATGGGAAAGGGGGCGTTAGAGCTCGGAGGAAAATCGCAAAAAAAGACTATAATCAAAGGATGTTTTTCCGGAACGCAACAGTTCAAATGACCTAGATAAAAAAAAGAAGGCTTGAGGATAAATTTTCCTCGGAAAAGAAATCAGGGGAAAACTTCTTGAAAAAGAACTATGTGTGTTTGTTAATCTCTGCAAAATGTCCCGGGAGAAAGAGACTCGCAGAGAGGCATAACAAAATGCAGTTGTTGTGTTGGGAGAGGTCTGGGGCGGGGCCTTAGGGTCGAAGTAAAGGTAGAGGGAAAAGAGAAACCCAATGAGAGGAGCGTACCGACTGAGACCGTAGAGGTGAAAAGCAGGTCCTCGGGAACGAGGGAAGCAGGGGGGGGGGTTTCCTACGGAAGAAAAGAACAGTGAGTGGTCTCGCGGAAAACAAAAATACTAAGAAGGGTCATCAAAAGAAAGAACTTGGGGGCTGGAAGAGCAAGAAACTTCCGACAGTGGCTGCTCTGGTCTACTATCTAAACAAACACAACTGAGTAGAAGAAAAGCTCTACGAGGCAAAGAAAAACAAAAAAAAAAGAAAGAAAACTCAACTGTACCGAAAACTTTAGCGGCCCCCCGTCTTCTCATCTGATAACCCGTCTTATTATTTTGGTGTAGAGCAAAAAGAGGAGGAACCACGCGTGGCCTCTGACTATTCAACACAAACCGTATAAAAGGAATCACACCTCTACTAAAAAGTGACCTGTACGCTCCGGGATGGGGAAAGAGGGTGGGGGGGGAAGGAGGCCACAAGCACTACCGACAACGCAAGAACTTGCCGTAAACAAAACAACGCATTTGGAATATAGAAGCAAGGACTCTGTCCGAGGGACCTGTTCAGGGAAAAGTTCGCCCGAAGCAGGGATCACTTCGTGTGGTCCACGCAGCTACTCAATTGTCCGAGAGAGGGGAAGGGGGAATTGTGAACTTGGATTGCGAGAGGCTGAAAACCGACCAGTGTGATAAGCGTCGTTTGTAGCTACTTGTTTAACAGGGACATCGCCTTGAGAACATCAAGGAAAAAACCCCGAAACACAGGCATCGGCGGAGAGGAAGGAATCCTGGTGAGATAAGGTTTTTCTCCGGGAAAGGGTCAGAGAGAAAGTCGGGTGAGTGAACGGTGGGATGAAGCATCAAAAGGAATATTTCTAGAACACAATGAAGCGCGCAATCGCAAGACAAAGGAAGGAACCGCCAAAAAAGTAGGGAAGGGGTAAAAATCGAGGGCTGACTGATCAGCATCACTGTGGTCGACAAGGGGGGGGGGAGGTACGCAAAGACAGGTGTACGTGCACAAGTGCCCCGTTCTAGATCAAACTTGTAGGGACTAAGAGGAAGGGTGACAGAAGACGTCCGGCAATGGCAGTAAATTAGTTAGCTCCTGGTTGTTATTCGGGAGTCAGGATGGAGGGGGGGGGGTACATTAGTGAAAATTTGTAAAGATATCGGAAAGTACCAAATTCATATAACCGCTGGTCGGTAGAGACCGGGACTCTCCCTGACCACACAGGAAATGGGAATCCAGACCGACCTTCTAAGGGGCGGGCGCCTTCGTGGGGCGTCCACAAAACACAGGGGAGGGGGGGGGAGGATTGAAAAGAGGTGCTCCCTGGATAGAACCATTCGGTGTCGTGACGGTAAACCTCAGGGGTGGGAATGCAAAACCGCCCCTTTCTGACCGTTTCGGTGCTTAACCAAAAAGCGGCACGTAGATCAGATGGCCGAGTTATAACGAGTCTGGATCCATCAGGAGGCGTGTGTCACAGGGGTAAAAAAACTTATGTCCGCTTCGTAGTTTCCATATGGCAATCGACAATCGTCAACGCAGAGGCGATTGGGGGACGTGAGTCAAATGAAAAAGGTGGTAGGGTCGGCACCGGAGCGGCCGGGCAAACGAACGGCCGGAAAAAAGACAAGTGAGTCCTTTAGAAATAGCCGAAGAAGGGGGAACCCAACGCCCACCCCGCGCCAGGTTCGCCGCCCGTCACCCAAGAAAAATCGCCATCAGGAAAGAAGGAAGGGAGAGAACAGTCCCGGGGAAACTGGTCATGCATACCGTCGGGCGGGTCTGACACAAACTCATCATAAAAAACTGACGTCAAAGGATGGTCTGAGAAAAAGAAATGATATGCGCGAAGGAGATAAAGCAAATATTGCCTTCTCCACGACCATGCACATAATGCCCCCGCAGAAGCGGTGAAGGCTTAGCGGGTTGGCGGGATAAAAAGGAAACACAGAGAAGACCGTAGTAACGAACTGGCATGCCATCATGTGGGATAAGGAAAGCAAATCTGGTTAAAGAACACCACAGTGGGGCGGGTTATACGGCGCGTGGTGAGGCAGGCAGTGCAGTAAAAGGGTAGGTGCTGAGGGGGGGGGGGGGGGGGAGGGGACCCGGTGTGAATGCGGGAAAAGGGGAAAGGTCGGGGGGGGTCGCATCAAGTGTCACACACCCGTCACGATAGGTCAACGTTTGGCAGGGGATCTGAGAATAGGGAAAAAAGAAATCACCGCGTATACTCACAACAACACGAAAGAAAAGATAGATTCGCTAACGCTTATAAAGAACTGCCAAGGAACTTCTAGAGGAAAGGGGGGGAATGGGGGGGGGGGGGACCGAAAATTCGAAGGCGAAGACTCTCTTATCGGCGACTCTTTCATAGGGAAATTGTCTACGAGTGTGTTCCAATCAGGGGGGGGAGTGGAAAAAAAAAGAGAATAAGCAAAGGGGGAGGGGCCTCGCACGCGCGGATCGTCCTGTTAGCTTTTAATAAACGCAAAAGAAGAGGACAAGGCGCAGGAGGGGGACAGGAGTGCTGGGCTTGTGCGACGACAGTATTCGGATGATCGCATGCGCGAAGAGCCGTTATGAAGAAGAAAAGCCGGGGGAAGGGCCGATCGAGTCTGGGCAGACCCATGCCCGCCCCGGTAGGAAAGGGAAAGCACCAGGAGAAAGAGAGAAGGAATGATTCAGAGGGACTTGCGTGTGAATGTGCGAAACAAAAGGCACAATGTACTCTCGGGAAAAAAGGGGAGGGGGGGGGAGGGGTCGAAAAGCCCCGCCCATTCTGGTCTGGTGTGCAAAAAGTGGCGTTGGCACGGCCAAACAAAGCAACGAAAGAAAACACTCGCAGTGCAGAAAAAAATCCGCCTCTCACGCCTGAAGATTGGAGAGCTCACTATGAAAACACATGAACAGAAGAAAGGAAAATAAGGGGGATGGCCGGAGTGGTCCCCCAACGGGGCAAAGACGGAAAAGGATCGCCGGCGGAAGTGTGGGGGGAAAAATCAGAGGGGGTCGCAATAACGTGTGATCACACAGTAGGGGGTAAAGAGGATCCCAGGTAAGATGAAGGAAGGACAAAAGGAAAAGAGGGGAAATGTCGGAAGCCCTCCGCATGCGCCAAGCAGAAGTCGTATTCAGGCCAGCGGGTCATTCTTGAAGGGGGAATCCGGTCGGAAGGAAAACCAGAGTGGAGATCCTGCATACGCATATACCGCACATGTGAAAAGGTGGACAATGTACCAAATAGAAAAACGCCGGGAGCGAGAAATTCTCATGGACTTCTAAGGCCCGAAAAGGAAAAAAGCGTAAATGCTCGAGGAAGAGGGGGGAAAAGGGGGAAAGAAATGCTGGTAAATAAAGCGTGTTCGGGGGGAAAATGGCGATCAGTAAAAGCATTTAAAGGCACAAGCGGGGGAGGGTGGAGGGCGAGTCTGGAGCAAAGGTCCTCCGATTCAAGCGGGCTTCGAGAAAATGATCTTGACCGGGAGGAGAAGAACCTAGGGGAAAAGAAAGGAGACTTAGATCTGAGCCAGTCCATAAAAGCTAGCACAGTAAACTGTTCCATCGCAGCAGGCGTCGCCTAGTGAGGTGTGGTAAAGGAAAGAAGGGGACAGAGAAGGAAGAAAATTGGCAAAAAACTTTCGGTAAAGACAAGTCGACCTCTCAAAAAAGGGACGCTATCCCAAGGAAGGGTGGTCAATGGAAGGGGGGAAACCGCCTGGAAAAGGCCAAAACTAGAAACAAAAGCAGAGAATGAGGATGAAGTCCTCGACAAAAAAAAAAGGACTCCAAAAACGGACCTAGTTGGGGGGGGTTCAGGAAGTCAGAATCCAGAAAAGTCGCCGGTACTAAAATCAATGCGGTGTTGTTTCGCAATGAAGGTGATGCGTGTCAGGGGGTGGGCCGGGAGGGGCGCGTCAAAGAGAACACAGAAGTTCGGGGAAAAGAGGGAAAAGGGTGACTGTCTCACCGGATGATCAGGGTTTGAATCCGTCATAACAGACTGGGGGAGGGGGGGGAATCCGTGGAGAGAAAAAAAAGACGCAAGACTGGGGTCATCAGAAAGACCCGGTCTGGGACGCTAAAGCACGCAAGTTGGCGCTCTGAAAAATTGCTTATAGATCAAAAAAAAAAACAAACGGGAAAGGAAAATCGAACTCACCAGAGACGAAATCGCAGCATCGAAAAAATAAAAAAAAAAAAGAAAAAAGAAAGCAAAAACCAAAAAACCCGGCTTGCTCATTCTCTTGACCCCGTAATGAAGGTAGGGTTTGGGGAGAGAAAGAGGGCCACGACACTAAACGGTCACACCAACTGATCACGGGGAGACCGCAGGCACATAAACCTGGAGGACGCAGGACGGGGGGGCAAGATACTGTATGGGGGAAAAGAGGACGGCCCAACGGACAAACCAACAAACGGAACTGTGAGAAAAAAGCATTTAGGGATAGTCTTAAACTTAAGGCCAATGGCAGATCACAAACAGAGGCTCCAAAGAAGAGTCCAATTAGGAAGGGAGGGTCTATGTCCATTCTAGACAATGTCCGAAGAGGGTTCGAGGGGCATTTGAACTGCGGGGAATCTAGGGGGCGAAAAAGGGTTGACGGGGGGAAAAGCGTGGTTAGAGGTAACATGCTTAACGAATGCAAAATGCTTGATAGACATCAGAGCGCAACAAAAAAATGAGAAGATCTTGGCGATGACATCCTGGAGTATGCCCGGCCTTAGCAAAGACAAGGAGATCGGAAGGGAGATGTGATGAAACCCAAAAGCGAATGATGTTCAAAAAAGCGACGCCCCTGCTGACAATAGCGGAATGTGCGTCAGGCGAAGCCCTACCAAGGGAAAAGATGGTGTACAGTTAATCGGCTGATGCAGAGCGCTCTAAGGGGGTACAGGGGGAAAAGGGGATGGGAGGTAAAACCAGCAGGGGTGCTCAAAAGGTCCGGCCGTACTGAGCAAGAGGGTTTCGAACGCCTGTGCCAGATCAGACTTACCTTCTTAAAGGAGGAGAAGAAAAGAGGTGGTTGGGTATCTCCGAAACGGTGTTCCCGTCTGCTTCACATTGAACAAGAGCGTTCCCAAAATAGGGGGGACCGGGGATGTTCGGGCGAGACCGCTATCCAGAGCCTGAACGCTGCCGGCAATTTTTAACGTGAACTTCTTAAGAATGGAAAAAGGCGGGGAGAAAAGAGGGCAGACATAAAAAGGGTTGAGGCGTCACTTGCTCCCGGATGCGCTGAGGGTACGTAAACGACCTTGGTGGGGACTGACAAAAAGTCGTCGACACGAGGGAGCAGTGCAAAAGAAGCGGCGACATAAGGTCATGACCCTGTCTGGGGGATCCAATCGGGCGATTTTTCAAAACAAGAGTTGACAAAAAGAGGCTGTTAGTTCAGTAGTTGCACCATAGTTGCGATCATCTGCAGGCGTGCAGAGGCTGAGTTTTATTCTGCAAGAAGATTAACTTGGGGAGGAGGAGGGGCGCCGGAACAGCAAATAACGGTAAGGAAAAAAAACAAGATGGACGTGGGGAAACAGCAGAAAGGGGGAAACGGATCCACGGGAGAAAGGCCCAGCGAACATTTGTCGCCGCAGTAACACCCAAACAAACATCGGAATCATGCCTAGTACGCAAAGGGGGAGGGAAATGAAGAAAGGGGAATGAAGCGGGCCAAGCCTCGGACGCGTCGTCACAGAAGGCAAAAGGGAAGGGGGACGGGTGAAATAAGGACACTCGAGGAATATCAGAATAATGGGGTGGGCCCAGTCTAAACCGCCCATGAAATAAAGGAACCACCAATAAGAGGGAAAGAAATGGTTGGGGATAAAAGAAACAGGAAGATCCCGGGGGCGAGTGCTTCAGGTCAAAGCAGTGATTATAGGAAGGAAATGACAAAAGGGGAAAGGTTGCCAAAAAAAAGAACATTTAGGGAAATAACATATAAAAGAAAGCAGAACCTGCCGACAGAAGTTGAGGACTCGTAAGAATCTGGGGAACTTGAACAATGCTCATAAACCTCTTGGCAGGTTCTGCTTATAAGCTTTTCACAACCAAAAGCGCGCACAAACAAACAAAGGAATATGAAATATAGGGGGGGGCCGGAGGTGAACTGATAAGAAGAAATGCCAAGAGGAATGAGATCGGATCCTGAGTGGAAAGAGGGAGAGAATGGTGAAGGAAAAGCCTGTTAGCGCGTAACTGCTCTTTGTCTATCGTCCTTGCTACATGTTGATTGTGGTGACTTCCAATCGTGAGGACACGGAAGAAGAAAGGCAAGGGGGGGCTTTTACTTCAGCACAATTATACACTGTTCTATTTTAACCACAACAAAGCTCAAAGGAAACGCTGGAGGGGGGGGGGGGAAAAACATGATTGCATGGAGGGGCACGGGCAAAGGAGTCTGAGACGTCACGCTAACAAAAGGTATTGAAGAAACAAATAGTCCGGTATTGGTCGGCGAGCGAGGCTAGGGAAAACAAAGCTGAAGAACTTTAACATGAACAGCCCTGGCGAATAACGGCATGAGAACTCACAAGATGAAAAGGTGGTCGGGGGGCTGGGAGTGAAAACAAAAGGGGAAAGGATACGCGCGGGGGTTCGGCGGAGTGAGGGGCCAAACGTAGGCCCTGATGAGGGGGGAGTCCAGGATTTAGGGTTGAAGGACGCAAATAAGCCGCCGCCCAAGCCTCGAGGGGGAAACAAAGAGAGCTTCACGAATGATATTGAGAGCAACTATGGCACGAATGAACAGAAGAGCAAAGGCGAATGGTGGAAAAGGAAAGACATAGGAGAAAAAAAGAAAGGGTCACGAGTACGTACAATTTAGACTCGGCTCTTGTGTCAATACTCCCATCAAATAACTGGTGGGGAAGTCAAAAAAAAGGGGTTAGGGGGGGGAAAACGTCTGATCGAAAAACCTGACACTGAACCGGCATCCATCGGTGTGTCGTACGCCCCTCCTCGAGCACAGCCTACTAATAGGGAAGGGTAAAACGGGAAGGCGGAAGAGAGCTTTTCGCCCCAAAGGGGGTTTATCTCAGGAAGGGGACGCCAGCCTATCCTCCGAGGTAAGTCCACACGATCGCAAAAATAGCGGGGGACAGCGCGATCCAGCGTGCATCGGTACATTCGGTCTGGAACAGCGAAGGCGAACTACAGGCTAATATGAGGAGGACAGGGGGGGCCTAAAAAAAGGAGGTGGTGAAAGGAACAAGGTGTCGAAGTAGGCGATCAGACGCAAGCGATGGAAAAAAGAAAAAGGTTGACTGCTTGCGCAGAGTCCAATGTCCTCCGATGCAAGCAGCTTCAGGGCTTCGAGAACATCAGGGAGCCTGTTGAGAGGGGAGACAGCAAAGAGAAAGAAGATAGCGGAGTTGAATCATGAAGTGGACTACTACTCTAAAAGGAACGTGTTTTCCTCAATACGTCTAGAGAAGACTGTCTTGGGGAAGCGGCAGGTGGTCTCTACAATTTGGCATTCGGTAAAGCAGCGCCCTAGAAACCGACGACTTATAAAAAAGGAATTGGTGAGAAAAAACTAAACTAGATACTCATTTCACAGCCATCGACTCTCGAGACATGAGGGTAGACGTGAAAAGTGACAACCAAGACTACGAGATGCAATGAGACGTTTGTTTGAAAGCCATTGCCGCTACCTCGAAGAAAACATCTTTAAAAAAGAAAGAGGGGGGGGGGTGTCAGTCAAAGGAAAGTGGCAGTGAGTTTCTGTATTGCTTGATTGGGGAGGTCAAAAGAAAACATTATCGGACAACATGAGACACTGGAAGGGACTGCGGTCTCCCGAAGAAGCAGGTTGGTGTGAAAGAAGAAGATGAGAGGTGAGGGGGACTTCTGTGTAATAACAAAACAAAGACGGGTCGAATTGAGCAACCGGGGGTCTTTTAAAACGCTAAAAGACTGCGACAGGCAGGGGAACCCAAACCGATTAGGAGGAGAGAGAGCAAACAAAAAAACTTATGTAAATAGATATAAGAAGAAGGCAGAGCCGGAAAAAAGGTCTCAGCTTTCTGGCCACACGGTTCTTTCTCATCAAAGATGACACCGTCTGGTTTGGGGGAGAAAAAAATCGGGAAAAAGAAACAGCGAATAAAAGATCAACACCCCCTGCAGAGAAAGAGACCGGCATTCAACCTTAACGGTCCCCCAGATTAAAGTAAGGGAGAGGAATGGGGGGGCCTTGAAAGGGGGAAGCTACCAAGAGTTACAATAAAGACCCGCAGACCTTCCTTGCAACCAACAAACGCATTAGGAATAGTTCCGAACAGAGAGAGGAAGGGAAAATGGAGAGTTAAACCCAAAAAGAGGATACTTTGCCTGCCAGGAGTACAGTTCGATTGTCGATGTCACTCTATCCCCCTCAAAGCCGCTATGTTAGTGATGCATTGACTTACGGCTAGAGGAAGGAAAAAACCAGGCAAGGGGGGGGGGGAGAAGCGTCGTGTGATATTTCGTCTTAAAGTGCAAATCGATTGGGATGACCCTAAACGTCAAAAGAACACGTCGAGATAAGAAAAGTAGGACCTTCCTTTGGTTTTATAACGGCCGAGAAGAGCAAAGATATGGGGGAGGAAGCTTTAGGGAGAATCCATCAAAAAATGGAGCAAAGCGATTTTTCGAAGACCATGAAGATGCTGCAATAAGGAAATTTTCCCTCCTAGCCGCCAGCACAACGCGCTGTAAGCGGATTAAGTCGAGGGAAGAGACCGTTGGTCAAGAAAGGCGTTCTTTCCAGAAGTTTCTTGTGGGGCACGATAGTTTCCGCCGTAACGTTGGATACACAGGGGGTAGGGAACCTGAGAAGGGTGCACGCACCTGACTGAAAAACACCTGCATGAAGACATCCGGCGGTTTGATATCGAGAGGGAATGGGGGGGGGGAAAGTCGGCACATGTGACCGATATAAGCTAACCAGAAGAGATACAAGCGGGTCAGAGGATAAAGGGGGCCTAGTACATGAAGCTGACGCTGGCCGGCCGATTCGTAGGATTTTAGACGAAGAAGTTCAGGAGGGCAGCAAAACGGAGGGGTGCGAACTCATAAGCCCCCGTGGATACGCTTCGTGTAACGTAAAAAGTCCTTGGGAGGGGGGGAAAGGGGGGTACTCAAAACTTATGATACGATGACGAAAACAGAGTCCGATTTTGTCAAGTTAAAAGAACGGGCTGGTTGGGACAATCGGGAGATGGGGAAAAGAGGTGGAAACACTCTTCTGTTCTTCGGGTTCAACATGTGTCTTCAATCTTCAAGGCGTGCAGAGGTCTGCGGGCTGACTGGCAAATGGGGGGCAGAGAGTGGGGGGGGCGGCCATGGGTGCGGGGCCCACGTGGAAAACAAGCATATACGGGTCAAGAAACAAAGAAAGTATTTGAGGAGGGCGACAGAAAAGATCCGCAGCCCACGCGCGTGCAACAGCCGCATGGGTAGGGGGAGAAACCTCAAAAGCAAGCTTCAAAGAGAATATGCCGAATCATCGCAGGCCCTTGTGGGGGGGGTCAGAGAAAAGGAGGTAAGCTTGTCGGCCGCAACTCGAGCGTGCCGCAATGCAGGGGGATCAGGCGGTTCGGGGAAGAAAGGACTCATCGCTAATGAACATCAGACTAATTTGGGAATTTCGCCACCACGGAAGTCACATAGGAACACACCTCACAAAGTGTCCTGAGCGGGGGATATAAAAGAAAAAAATTAAATACTGGCGGGAAGGGGGAGTCGAGTCAAGCGTGTATTAAGTGTTTGTGTTCAACGCCACGATGGGGCTGAAGAAACACAATAACATAGCCAAGAAGTCGGAAGAGCAGACCGCCGATAAGGATGTCTCAAGTATGCAAGAGGGGGGAAAACAATTCCCCAGGGATCTCGATAGAAGTTCTCTTGCATGTATTCTTTTATAATCAAAACTAACAATCCCGCGAAACAGAGAGAGGACACCCCACCAGGAAGGAGGAAAAGAGAATTTGGAGACTGTGAACCTTATAAGAAGAACCTTCCATAGAAATCATAGAGAAAGAGGGGGGTGGCAATGGTTGGAAACGGATTAACGAAGTACATAACGATCGGTGGTAAAACATCTGGGCATATCCTTTTCATGTGGTGATGGGGTGGGGAACTTACCATCGGGCGTCCCTCATACTCATCACTGCGTTGCGGGAAAACGTAGAAGGATCGGAATTGGGCTATTGAAAACCCCACTCACGTCCAAGCGATGATTGGAAATTCATGTGGACCGGACTGGAGAGGGGGCAAAAAAAAAAAAAAAACAGAACATTATTACTGATGATCGTCATCGAGAAGCTCAGGGTGAGGAAGAAAAGACTGAAAGGACATAATGTCGGCGAGAGGCGGGCAGAAAAATTAAAACTTCGAAGGCCTGCCCTGGCGATGACCATCGTTCAAAGTCCGATGGCGCTTGTGCTGGAGGGCGTAGAACCAAAAGGGCGCCACGGGAGACGGTGATCCGGATTGATGGTGCGCAACGGACAGAGGGGGAAGGGTGGGCAGTGACGGTGAGGTGCGTTGGGACTGATAAATTAAGCCGCCAACGCTCGCAGGGGCAGAAAGAACGAAGAAGAAATAATGAAAGAGTATAGCCACTATGTAAACTCAAATGAAAGATAGCATTAAACTACCTTGAAAATGCCTAACAATGATAAAACAGCAGGGGAGAGAGGACCAGGACGGGGATAGACGTTTTTTGTTTAGGGGGGTTGTCAATAACTCATCGGTTCATAACTGTTTGGGGGGGACAGGAAAAAAAGGGAGGGTGGACCGGCTTGCTCTATCAGGGAGACAACGTTAAAAGCAATCAAATACTGTGGTAGGGAGGATCACAATAAACTCAAAAATCCTGTAGGCGTATGTCCCACGTCAGGGAAACTTAATGGATAGTAATTTCAGAACTACAGGAAAAAGGGGGATCTCAATGATTGGTAAGTATCGGGGCACAGAGAAGGGCCAAGGAACGACGCCGATAGAAAAAAAACCCAAAGAGAGGGGGATGATAAGGGAAGTAAAGGGACGGAGGGACTGCAAGCGAGGCGAACTACCAGTGCTCAAGAACGGCCGGACCGGTGGCAGAAACTCATAAAAAAAAAACGGGATAACACAAAAAAGAGCGATCAGGAAGCAGCGATTAAATGCCAAGAGGGGAGGTGGGCGACGGCAGGGGAATTGAAGAAGGGAAAAAGGGAAAGAAGCTTCAGGGAATAGAATCTAGGATCTTTTTATGGGG
>Ga0179591_1354852_pt1 | contig 11723 bp, 9 predicted proteins | sample CZOMad2_1_08_16f_FD_182891 | JGI IMG/M metagenome (GOLD analysis project Ga0179591, IMG submission 182891) | Vadose zone soil fungal communities from Angelo Coast Range Reserve, California, USA - CZOMad2_1_08_16fungal (PacBio error correction) | ecosystem: Environmental > Terrestrial > Soil >...
GTCGCGAGGAACGAAGCCGTCTAGTCAAGAAGATGGTTGGGAGGAAGGATGATCGAAGAAAACATCACGGAGGAAATGTATGTGACTTAGAAAGAGGCGTCGAAAAAACGACGTCGCCAAACGTTGCGCAAAGGACTGAGGCGCAAAACGGAGGACTGGGGCGGGAATAAACAGGAGCGATTTAGCTTCTCACGAATAAGAGACTGATCCTTGCCAGGAGGTGAGGGGAACGCCCCAAAGTGAACTTCTGGGGACTCGACCGTTGTAGGACGAACTAGTTCTATCTAGACGGTATTCAAAGACTAGAATGCGCGCCGTCGGGAGGACGAGCGGGAACAAGGCGAAGTTGCTATTCCTACTTCATGAACACGCAAAGAAGTGGCGGAAAAGCGCAACGAAGTTCGGAGAGCTTCTTCTCCTGTTCCGTGAGAGGAAAGGATCAAGCGCGCTGGACGGGGTCCTCATTCGCGTTCGTCTACTCGTACGAGCGAGCAAGGGAGGAAAAGAGGTCACTAGGGAAAAATTGAGGTAGGGGAAAGGAAAACGGCTTGAGGAGGAAATGAAGGAGGGAGGAACCTCCTACTGTCATGACCAGTTTCTGATCTCGACTCGTCCCTAACGGACGGAACCGGGGGGGAGCATCTATAAATGATGGGTTTTTCCTACGATGCTGCGACTCCTAAGTAGAGGACGATCTTGAGGAAGGACAAGGGTGTAATTACTGACTTAATCTGGGCAAAAAAGAGGGCACGGGGCCTTTTACAGAACTTTTCCCTCTACATCGGCTCGGGGAAGAGGAATTTTAAAAACAGGGGGGGAGAAGGAAGCAGCCTCGCCGAGCAGCCATCTCTTAAGAGTTAAAGAGGCGGGGGAGTAAACACTACGCGCAGGAATCATACAAAGAAGACCGCGCGAACGCAAAGAACGTGACGCTAAATGTCGGCGCCCTTCCCCTCCGGGCAAAGCCGAGATTGGAGTTGCAAAGGGGTCAGGAAGGAACGACTATCTACCGATTATCTCGGCGAAAGGGAGGGGGGTGAAGCATTTCATCCACATAGTTGATCCTTTATGTGGATCGGGAGGAGGTAGTGACCCAACTTTCTTCCTTGAGTACTCAGGAACTTGTGCAGGGCGCGATTCTCTCGCTTAAGGCGGTAGATGTGTTCTTGTAATCCGGTCGTTGAGGAGGGCGCCGAGGGACGAGCAATATGGCGCGGGCGAAGATGAGGGGTCAGACGAAGTCGTCGCGAATTTGGAAGGGCCCGAGGGCAGCGCTCGTCCGCTAGTGAAGCGCGTGTGCCACGACTCGATCTTCGTCGGCGAACTGTCGCCGTCTTTCAAGCTCGTACGGGAGAGGACAAGGCTAGCGTCAAGGAAATCCTGCCGTAATGATCCGCGGGGATAAAGTTCGTATAACATCTCGCTAAGAATAACGGAACTGCTATCAGGAAGGGGGGGGAGGAGGGTACTGTCCTTAGCACGAGGGAGCATTAAGTGGGGGGGGGAATCAATCCACACAATGATGTCCTTTCTGACGCTACTGAGAGATTCAAAAAAGGTACGGAAAGGGACAAGCTATTTCAAGGTCAAATGGAGTGGAGGAGAGCCTCTTCTGGAGCTAGGCATCGGGTATCCTCAAGAGGACAGCGGGTTATCAGGTCTTAGGTCTACCGAGGTCAGCGAGGCTGATAAGTTAAGAATCGCCGACCATTCGACGGGCGGCAAGAGACGACCATGGATCCCACGCTCAAGTTCGAAACGGGCTCCGACGGACCTAACGGACGTTATAACTAGGGACATTCAACACATGACAGAAGAGGGTTAACTCGTCAGAAAGGTCTGGCTTGAAGTCTTTCACTCTAACATCCGATTTAGTCTACTACTTCGCCTTAAAAAGAAAAAACGTTCCGCTCGGGCTAAAGAAAAGAGGAATACAGCGTAAACGCCGCGCGACCGCTAGCGGTCAGGAGTCTGCAGCCACGGCCGCTTTTTCTAGAATCTCTGTAACCGGCGAAAGGAAAAAGACTGACAGAAACCACGTGCCTTCGGCCGCGAGTAGGAATTAAAGTTTTATACGGGAATAAAGAGAGGCACGGGTAAGATCGGGCTGGAGAAAGTTTTTACGAAAGGCGTCGAGTAAGGAGGATCCGACGCGGTAGAAAAACGAAAAAACAGCGCCTCTTCTACACGCCAGCTGGCTTCAAAAAAACAAGAAGGCGAGAGCGCGAGTGGGGAGGCCCGGGACGAATAAGTCTTCAATGGAGAAAAGTTTTTCTACTTGGCACACTTGGATCAATGGCGCGCGAGGGGCTGCGCTGCCTAGGAGTCAAGGACTGGGGGGGAGGTACCTTCTAGGCGAACGACGTGAACTGTTTCTCGGGAACCTATTCTTTCACGAGAAAAACGATCGGAGATGAGAAGAGGGTTGCAACTCATGTCAACCCAGGAAATGGGAGATGAATCCCTTTATCGTGAGAATCTTCTCGAGACTGGCTGAGCGGTACTAGGATGGGAGCCAGCCGGGGAAAGTAAGCAGGGACCGAGCCGCTTTTTCCCTTGCTACACGGAGGAAGGAACGGATCGTCTACATCCGGAAGATATCAAAATCAGGAGAAGCGCGGGATCTATCGAGGAATGTAGGATGTGCCTCTCTCGCTGTCACTCTGAGTCGACTTGAATAAGCTCCTAGGAACCGTCGCATGGACTTAACAACGTTTCTTCTGAGAGAAGCGACGATTCCGGTCAGTTCTTCATTATCCGTCTTCTCTCTTATCCTCTCGTCGAGGGAGAGTGAGTCTAGAAGACTAGGGGATAGAAACCGTACGCAGCGGGAGTTAGGAGAGGGAGAAGTAACCGCGCGGCGATCCTCGCTCCAAAACCCGTCCGCAGCCTGGCGGGCCACCACGCCCTGCGCGGAGGTCAACTGGAGCTGGTCTCACAGGGCCGGGGAGGGAGACAGGGCTTCTGTGTGGATGCTAGTCTAGATTATCAGGGGAGTTTGGAAGGAGAAGTGAAGTTCACACGAGCATCACCGCGACGGGGGCGGGCCGAAGGATGAGCGCGAGGGGAGAGAACGCCGGAAAAATCGGCCCAACGTATCAAGATCTCGACAATAAATCAGGGCTGAGCTACCTCGCTACTCTCAGAAAAAGAAAGCCTCTCTGCTGTCTCTGCTCGTTGAATCTATAGTAGATGGGAAAAGGGGTATGATTCTTAGGAAGACGAGCGCTAATTGTAAATTCACCCGCGGAACTTCGATCAAGAGAGAGAATCACAACTCTTCGACTATGTAAACGGACCCCTTTAGGAGCAATAGTGGAGAGAAGTCCCTTTCTTCTAGAGGGCTGTACGAATCTTATTTTCCTTAGGCATATCCTATGGGGGGGCCGGTGCGACTCACTGGGAGAAATACATGAAAGATGCAAAGGCCGTTGGACGCAAGGTTATTTTACTTCTTCATAAAGGTTCTAGTGTTCAGCTTTAAGCTCCGGGGTGGACCTGGAGGGGTTTTAATTCGGGCCTCTATGAGGACGTCCGCCTTCTGTGATCTAGTCAGAAGGTAGGGGGGACAATAGTCGATGTCCGCCTGAATATGTGCGTTGATCTGACACTTCTAAAGGGGGAAGAAGAGCAGGGCAGTGCTAAAAGAGTTCTTCCTGCATTAAAAAGTTGACCTAAGGAGGAAAAACTCGCGTTCGAAGGACGTGAGGAACAAGCGGAGGGGTAGCAGCCTCTCTTCCCATACCGATGAGGGTCCTTTCAGGAAGAAACTAAATCGGATCCATCCTTCTAGATCTCGAATACAGAAGGGAGATGTCCTTCTGGACGTCATTCAGCTTGGCTCTTCCTGGGGGGCCTGGACCGACTTTTACTTCGTCAAGGAGACGGGGGGAACCCTTGGAGTGTGGAAAAGCGCACTTAAGCTTTGCGCGCCGTTGCAAAAAGATTGGCAAAGAAAAAGGAACTACTCGATGCTAAATGCAACTACGAAGACGTCGGAAGGGGGGGGAACCGAGATCCGCTAGAACGTCATTTCTCGCCAGGACTCATGCCTAGTCTGTCGGGAAGTAAGGAGTATTCAAGAAGGATAATCAGGAATGGGACGGTGAAGTCTGAATATCGAAAAGGGAAAGGAATGTCGGTACTAGTCTCAATCCTCTGTTGGAACAGGAGGGGTAGGGACAGCCGGGCGCCTCGGTGAAGACGTCTTGATTGAAAGGAAAAATCGAACTTCCACAAAAGGAAGGAATATATCTGGGCACCCCCAGCAGGTATTCGAAGTAAAATCCGGTTGGCAGTTAAGCTTTCGGTACCGGGGCGACCTTACTGGAAAGGAGCTTGGAAACTAACAGTACTCTGAAAGCAGTGGGAGAGAGGGGAAAGGCACCTTCGCGACGGGGGCAGCTCGTCCCGTCAACCTGACCTACTTTGGGGCGAAACCATTCATTTCTCGCAGCTCATTAAATAGAAAGGGGAAGGGGCGGATGACCTCCTAGAGGGATTATTCGGCAGGAAAGAAGCCACGTTCTTCTCTTCGGGGCAGGCAGTGAAATGGAGTCTGCGATTGGAAGGGGGCCCTTCTTGCACGCAGGACACATGTGGGTGGAAAAGAAGTGAGTGGTGGCCAAACGTTGAAAAAAACGGACCTTTGGCACGACCGGGAAAAAATCACAGGACGGTGGGAGATGACAGGCACGGGCTCGACAAAAGAAAAGGACGTTATGCCTCCCGATTCTCCAGACTGAAAGGACGGCGCAGAGCTAAAAATGAATCAGTCGTGTTCGAACCTCCTCTCATGCTATCGACAGGCTCGTATCAGGGAAGAGGAGGGGGCGTCCCCGGCTTCTCGTCGTTCAAGGGGCGAAGCTTTTGAGGGGGAAAAGCGGGCCAGGCGGGACTTCGTAAAGTCGAGTCCGGAGCTCCCAGATCTCAAAATCGCGAGGTGGTTGAACATCGAGGGGAGGAGGCTGCACCAGTTGCTTAGGGACTTCGAAAGAAAGGGGAAACTCTGTGCATACGGTCGAAGTAGATCTACTTAAGAAGGGAGGAAGAAAACGACGAGCGGGCTAGAATCAGAAAAGGATGGGGTCCACTACTCAACGCGTCGCGTAGAGCAGGGCTCAAAAAAACCAAGAGACTGGTAACACCGGCGTTATGTCCGGCGTGAGGGAAAAACAAACTCAACATCTTCGCGCTAGACACGAAAAGAAGTCTTAAAACCGATTGAATTCGGGCCAAGGAGAAGAGGCTAACCTCGATGTTTTGGTCATATTAGAGAAATTATGGGATGGAGGTATGCACTCAATTTAGGGAGATACCACGCACTCTAGTAGGCAGAATCGACGATTTAGCTTCCTCGACCATAGGAGGCCGAGTTCGCTGGATCTAGGGGAGGGGGTTAGATCCTCGAATTCGACATAGAGAGGGCTGAGGGGGGGGGGGGGGGGGGGGTGCTTTTTGAGGGCTCCTAGAGAAAAGTCTGGGGAAACACCGTTAGTTCCGCTGACTGTGACGTAGGGTTTCTTCTATTTGAAGAAAGGGTCTACGTAAGTGATGCTGGGCAATTGAGGCCAAGAAGGAACCTCTCTATTCTCCGTAGTCTTGCTCGGAGCGGGCGTCTTTCAAATTAGGAGAGAGATTGGGGACTTGCATCGCGAATAAAGGTCCTCTCGGGTTGTGAGGAGACGAGACTCGGGTTACGGGAGCGCAGGAACGAATAAAAAAGGAACAAAACCGTGCGGGCGGACAAAACTCACACTAAATCAGGCATAGACACCTAAAAACCCAAGAGGGCTTGTTGGGAGAAAGCACATCTAAGCATTATCGCAGCGAAGCCAAAGTATTTATCCATCTACGGAAAGAGAGGATATGGACATCGAATATCATAAGAGAACTGAAGAGAACTGGCTGCCAGCTTAATAGGGAGGAAACTGCTCGGGAGAGAAGGCCATGCGTGTATGAGTAACGAGAGGTAAAGCGGAAAAATAGGACGTCTGTGTGACGCACGGGAAGTTGAAAATGGGAAGGTTTCCTTATGGAAAGCTGGGCGAGTGCGACTTCTAGAGGCATCGTCGGAGAGCACAGGATTGTACCCTCACTCACCCTTCACAGTTCAAAAAGATACCCATTGGAATGAGAAGTTTAAAATGGTCTAAGGAGGAAATCATCTGCTTAATCCTTATCAAATCTCATTTTCCGTCCGGGAGAAAGGTACCTCGTTATTACACTAAAGTATGAGGAGAGAGGAGTTCTGCTCCGTAGATGTAAAAAGTGGAGGAGAAAACTAAGTGAAGGAGACATAAGGGCCTAAAAAAAAGGCCAGGGGCTCTCATCGCACGTCGTATCTAGACTGATCTTCGGGGGGCAACCTCAGGAAAGTACTCGCTTATCTTCGGTAGAAAAGAGCTAAGAATCGAAGAAGGGCCTTTCCGGTCACAGCTGGGATTCCGCTGCTTAGAAAGATGAGACTCTGATACCATATTAGGAAGACTTAGATCAGGGAGTGTTGAGAGACTCGGCTCCTTAGAGTCTATGGGTTCTCGCTACTCTATGGCGGCAGGAAAGGGGAGCTGAGGGAAAGGCGCTAAGGGAAGAAAGATTATTTCTTAAGCGAGGAAAGTGGAACTCTCTTTATACGAAAGAGTCGGGTGCGCGGGAAAGACTGCAGCCCGCCGTGTTCTCGAGGTAAAAGTTCAAGAGAAAAAGAGGCGGAGTAAGCTTGTTAGGAGAGAGGAAGGTCTAAGAGGCGGGGGGGTGGGTCTGTGATCATGCCGCGCAGGTAGGGGGGTTGTCACCGAGCGGGCAATACTAAAAAGGAAGCGATACACAGAAAAAATCGAAGGACCTCGGACCCGATATGTCAGACCGAAGGAGAAATAACAAGCTCTATCCTGCGAAAAGGGCTGTAAGGAAAAAAAAGAGGGGACTCTGCCGGTTTCGACCTGTAGCCTTAATCAGAAAGTTGGGCACAGGAAATAGACTTGTTAGTGGAATTGGAAAGAAACAAGAAGCGGGGTGATCCTTCGACCGTGGAATCGCCCGACGTCTGTGGGGATGAGTTGCCTCTTTATACGTCGCAAGACAGCTATCTTTCCTCAGAGTGAGGGGACTAGGTACTAGGAGAGCTGACTGAGCCGTGCGACGAGCGCGCAGGTTAGAAAAAAGCGGTAGAGACGTCGTCTGCTGAGGGGCGGCTCTGGGAATTTGTCTACCGCCTTCGTCAGTAAGGACGGATACGGGGAAACTGGGGGGAAGAGGGCCTTCTTCGATGAGGCAGCCCTACTTAGAAGACGAAAAACAGCCGCTGGACCTTCGAATGTCCGAAGCATATGAGCTTAAACGGTATACGGGAGGGGGGTACGACTAAAGTGTTGGGTTGGACGGTCCAGGGGGAAAAGACAGCACTTATCAAAAAAAAGGTATTGGGACTGAAGAGAAAAAAGTAAATTCGCGCGCATCTAGACTTCAGCTAGTCCCACAAGTTACAGGGCTGAAGAGCGAACGCCCATCGAATCGGAAACGTGCGAAGTAAGGGAAAATATCGAAGAATTCTCTGGGGGATAAGCTACAAAAATGGAACCCAGGCACAACAAGTAAGGGATGAACGCGATCTTCTGAGAAGATTTCTAAGGAGAGAAGTAGTAAAAGGAACGGAAAAGAAAGGAAACCGTCTGTAGATGAGGAGGAGGGACGTTGCGTAAAAGTTGATCCCCTATTCATAAGTCATGGGACACTCATAATTCAAGGACTCGAAGGTCTCTAAAAAGCGTCGTGAGTAGACGTGCCGTAGACTTCCAAAGAGAGAAGGAGCGGAAGAGACGAAAAGCTGCATCTTCCAAAAGGTCGTAGGGGCTTCTAATCGGGAAGGCGCATACTCTTTTACGGAAGGCCATTGAGGCGAAGCAGCTCTCTCAAAAAGGGGGATAATAGACTAAAAGCGGGGACGAACTTAAAAGACAAGGGAGAGAGAGCGAAATCGACGCAAGAGAACTCGGTTCAGAGGATCTGGAAGGGACGGCTTCCGAGAGAAGCGACGGCACAGGCGACAAGCCTACCCGGGACCTGAGTTAGAGTAAACATCTGCGTGTATAAACTGAGGGGGCGGGAGATACACGCTGTCCGCTCGTCGAATAACCCGCGACTTGGTATAGGAATGTAGTAGAAGGTGGGCCAGAGCTACCAAGTTCGCAGAGAAGTTACAAAAAGGGCGGACTTCAATCGGGCCAGTTGAAAAGAAATCTCACAATGCGCAGGTCTCTCTAAAAAGGGGCGGGCGTCGGGGGGAGAAGTCTTGTAAGGACAGCGTTCCGCCGCTATTGGGAGTTGGGAAGCAAAAATATTCGCAAAGTGGACTAGAGGGAAAAAGCACCACACACACGGTCGGGAGGAGGCGGAGAAATGCAGTTACGCACAAGTAGCATTTATTTGGATCTGATAAGGCCATACGAGAAAAAACGTTAGTAAGGGAGACGTACGCTAGAAGGCAGGGGGAGAGAAAGGCTCTTCCCGCAGGGCGCAGGACAAAGGTGAGGGATGAAAAAATACAGAAGACCATCGGATAAGTTACCGAAAGTTCTGGGGAAAAAAAAACTACAAATAGGCCTATAACCTATTGGGAGGCTAAAATCATATCTATCGGAAAACCAAGGAAACAAACACACTAACCAAACAACAAAAACACAAAAAAAAAAAAAAAAAAAAAAAAAAGAAACCACCTAAAAAGAAACACAACTACACCCACAAAAAAAACAAAAAAAAAAGGGCGGAAATAACTATCCCTGGGCTAAGCCCCTGGGAAAAAAAAACAACAAAAAAAAAAAAAAATTCAGCGACTTCTAGAGACTGCGCACACAAATCGGGGGAAAACCAAGCAAACAAGCATCGCGGTACTTCCGGTACGGCGCATAAGGGAAGCTCAGATTCCGTGGACTTTACCTCTTTCCTACCTAGGATCAAATAAGCGGGAGAAAAAGAGAGTATCAAAAACTCAAGATATAACCGCCAAATCTACCACATACACAGAACAAATAGGCGGCTCATCAAGAACAACATCCGCCACGGATAATGAAAAGGATCCGTCTCTGCATCACAAAACAACGAGAGCTAAGAGACTCCTGTAACTTATTACGGCGTAAAAGACAGGAAGTCGGAGGGGTGGACTCTAGAGAGGGAAGAGAGATTTCTGACTGTCTATCGTATACTGGTCAAAGGGGTTTGGGGAAGGATGACTAAAAACAGATTCGGGTGCAGGGACAGGGGAAATCGTCTCTCGGGACCATAATCAGATAGGTTTAGGGGGGCAAGACCACGAAAAGGATGAGAAAATCGGCGAAAGGGGAAAACCTACTACAGGAATAAGAGACTAATTCACACAATTATAAATAAAAAATGGGAAAAAAAGGGCTAGTCTAAGGAACTTAAGGGCACTAACTGCCGAGTTCGTCTACTAATTCGATTAAGAGAAAAGATTTTCGATCTAGACTAAGGACATCCTAGATCCATTCGCAACCGCCGGCTACAGGAAGTCCCATGCCGAAAGAAGAGGGTCTGCGGGGGGAGAGAAATGCAGGGGACGGGGAAAACCTCTCATCCCAAACTGGAATTCAGGGAGAGTCAGGGGGAAAAGATGGTTCTCACGTCTGATTTCCCTTTAAAGGCCACACGCTGTTTGCCGAAGGGAAGCCGAAGAAAAACGCTGAAGGAACGCAGGGGAAGCGAAAAGGAGCACGACTAAAAAAAGGGACGGTCGCGTTCACAAAGGGGAAACGAGAGAGCGCAAGCGAGGTGCAGGGGGACAAGATTACGAGGTAGAGGGGGGCGGGAGTGAGCGCTCGGGACGATGAGCTTCGAAAACAGGGTCTGTAGGATGCGCATAGGGGGAGCACTGCCGTCTTCATACGGAGCGGAAAAGGAATACGGGCAACAGAAACAGGCGTATCTCTCCGTCTGATCGGTGGAACTTACTACAAAAATTGATAAAAAAGAATTCCCTTTTTTTCAGGGGACCTCATTTGGAAACCCCTTACATCTATGTTCTCTGCTAGGCAAGGTAAGATACCTCTATCTCGTACGAGGATCAGTTTTCGGGAGAAAGTAACGAAATGTCACGTACCATGAATGGGGAAAAAGAAAAAAACAGTCTAAGGCTTTCGACATAACTATAGACAGCTAATCATGCAAAATCTCTTAACCAAGATACGAGTAATCCATACAAGTTCACGGCTCTTTTCTTCGTCTGGCTACTCTAGAAAGTTCCATCTAGGCAGCCAATCTAGGATCTTGTAACTAGAGTTGCTACTCCGTTCGGAGAGAGGCCAAGGAGAAAAATAGCAAGGCCTTATCGGCACTAACGGTCCGATGAACCCAGGTTGAACGGCTATCATAGGAGAAACGGCGGAAGGGTGGGACGGGCCTATTGAGAATGCTATCGGGGCGTAAGGGGATCAAGGGAAAGGCGCGAATCCAAGAGTACCCAACTGCTCGGACAAAAAAAATCACTTCTTTACCGGGAAAAGCGCGGGGGGGTAGTACACTACGGAGCTCCCACTAGCAAGTCACCACCCAACCAACACATCTGAAAAATCAAAACAAATCGAAATCTCGTAAAACAAGGGTGTATGGACGTTATAAGTTTCCTAAGTCACGTCAATACAAACACACCCCGGTCAAATCGAACTCCGCCGCGCAAAAGAGGAGAGGGTCGGAAAGGAGCGGCGCATATCGTACTATCGAATTACTTCTTATCGACATCGATGCTCTTCCATACGCGAGAAAGACGAGATCGAACAAAGAAACTGCTAAAAAGAAATTTATACTATGACGTTAAGGTATTCAAGAAAAATCATACTAGCGCGAGGGTCTCCGAATCGTCGAATAAGAGCCAATCAGATACTCTAACAACCTGGAAAAAAATCTTGGAAAGTGGTGTTAATTACTACGTCTTTGACGGATTCGTGAAGTCGGTAAGCGGGGGGGGTTTAACCGAGAAGAAGGTACCGACATAAAGAATGGTGTGCCCAAGGAGGGAAGTCAACTTTATTCTTTCTCATCTCGCGAGTACTCTCGGGGGGATGATGGGGTTAAAAGATGTTGACGTTGGGAAAAACGAAAAAATTGAGGTTAATCGTTTCGGTCTTCATCAGGGTGCTACAGACTTCTTTCTCTGAAATCTGGGAGGCGCCTACTCCGCGGGGGTCGAACGTCTGGTGAATGTCCGAATAAGAGAGAGCTGGGGGGGGCTGACCCACCATTAATGGTGGGGGAGATCTAAAAAATCTTGAGGTGGGTCTGACTCAGAGAGGCAAACTTTGCCCGAAACGTGATGCGGAACCTCGAGAGGTGCTTCTCGCGCGGACTCAACAGAAAGAATGGGTAAAGCACCCCCACCAAGGCTCGAGCGTTGAAAGAATTTAACGGAGCGGGGAACGAGGTCGCATGTGGACATATAAAAAGAGACGTAGTGCCGGGCTGGGAAATTCTCGCGGAAAATCGGAGTGGTCGCGCAGTAGGGGAAAGGGCCCTGTGTGCGAAGGGACGAGTCGAGACTTTTCCCATAAAGAAAAAAACCACGAGCAGAGGGAAAGGGACGAAACATTGCTCAGTTGAATGGGGAAATCCCAAGACGAACTGGGCAGAGGGACTCGGCAATAAAGGGGTGGCTTCTGGCCACACGGAGACCAGATAAAGCAGAGGAAGAAGGACCGACATGCGATTGTAGCTCAAGG
>Ga0179591_1343295_pt1 | contig 11722 bp, 11 predicted proteins | sample CZOMad2_1_08_16f_FD_182891 | JGI IMG/M metagenome (GOLD analysis project Ga0179591, IMG submission 182891) | Vadose zone soil fungal communities from Angelo Coast Range Reserve, California, USA - CZOMad2_1_08_16fungal (PacBio error correction) | ecosystem: Environmental > Terrestrial > Soil >...
GATCAAACAATTTCTTCTAGGAGGAGGTATTTTGAAGGGAACTGAGAAGGGGAGAAGGACCCAAGGGGGGGCAATTTCCGGAGGGGGGAAAAACAGTCAAAAGAAGCACGTGTATCGGGGAGAACCTCACTCAAGGTTTCAGAAGCATGGTGTTGGTGTGGATAGAGCTTGAAAAAACCTGCTTGGGACAAGGGGGGGAAGGGGAAATGATAGGGGGGCCTCGAGCCGCAAGAGGGAGAGTAAAGAAGTGATTCTTACGGACCATCTGGGAGCGTAAGAAAGAGGGGCCGGGGCCATTCCTAAGAAAAAGCGGAATGGGAGATGACGGGGAGTGTAAAGGTGAGGTCAAGGCAGGGGAATTTTGTTGGTGCGATAGGGGGACGTCGGGGTAAAGAAAGGAGGGGGGGGGAAGTCAGGAAAGCATCATTCAATTTAATTTGGATTGAAGGGGGAAGAGGGAGTAAGAACAGGTCCCGGCTTCTAGGAATTGGGGAAGAGAGCCTTTCACCCGGCTTCCTGGGAAAGCGGGGTAGAGCAGTCGGCGGGTAAGAAAAGTTGAAACTCCGCTGGAGGGAGGGGGACTTCCCCGCTTGATCTCAGGTAGCAGGCTGGGTGAGCAGACCGCATCGAAGACGGTAGACGGTCCAGATTGTCACGGGAAAAGGCGAAAGAGACATGGCGCTTTCTCTGCGGGGGATGAAGGAGAGGAACGAGAGGGGTTCTGGAGATGCAGGGAGAGGGGGGGGGGGGCGGGCGAGTATCTTTTAGCCTCCTCTTGGGTCGGCTGAGAGATAATCTTTCAATGGAGGTAGGGTAAGCAACCTCGGGGGCCTTAAAGGCAAGGCTTCACTGGCTCTTGGGCAGCTGACGGGGGAAAACAAGGGCTCATTAACAAGAAAGTCCGGAAAGGAAGGGGCGCTTTCATCTTTCTTGGGGACGTGCACCACTCCGGTTCGGGTTACGTAAGGGGAAGACAATTGCCTCTGACGGGCAGCTCGACGGCTGGGCAGTAAGGTTGGGAGAAAGGCCGGGAGGTGTGGAGAAGAGGAGGGGAGGTTTCATCAATCGGTTAAGGGAGAGTCCGAAATCTAACCACAACATCACTTTCCATGTGGAACCACGTGGAGGGAGAGCATCCGGGATTGCTAATTAGAGGTAAGTTGTGTGGATATCTTTTTGGAGTAAAAAATAGGCTTTAGACTTCCCATCGCGGGGATTCGTGGACGAGAGACATCCTGATGCAAAATTCTATTAACACTTCTCGAAAACGTTTCCAGAAGAGCAGCGCCACGCTCCGTCGTCGAGGAGGCACTAGACTCGGATGAGAACTGAGACGCCCTCGTTCCTCTTATGATTGGCCCAAATCAAAGTATTGACGAGCCCTCCAGAGATATAGAAACCAAGGTATATAAGACTGAGGAGATCGGGCCTTGAGGGGAGAAAGAGAACTGAGATCTCTTCTAAGCAGGGGATCAATAATTTTCGCGTAGGTGATGCACTAACATTTTTATTATGGCTTAGTTAACTATGGTGACGCGCCTCTTGTTCCTCTAATGAGACGGCATGTCGAGTAGAGAACGAAGTTTAAGTATGGCCGAGAAGACGAACAGTCACTTTACCGAAACAAAGTGACGATCAGTTAAACTCCAAGGTACATATGGACGAAAGGGCACTCAACATTGTGAGGATCCTGCCCTGACTATTGAAGAAAACCTGAACTTGGATAAAAAAGGCTCTTAAAGGCCCCTGGACTAAACTTAATCTAGGAGAACACCAAACTTGCAGATGCATGCGGGCCGAAGAAAGGACAGGAGTCGGCCACGTCAACGAGAAATCGACCTCTCTGGTTCAAGAGGGTGGTGGGAATGGGGAGATGTTTCTATTAAAGAGGAAGAGGAAGCGCAGCTCCACTGACCGGAGGAAGAACTGCTCGATTCTGAACGATCGAACCAATCCGCCCACATAGGCAACCTCCCACTCTAACGGGAGAGTAAATCGAAAGACAGAAGTCCTACCAAGCCGTCAGCGTCCTCCAACCGATAAGAAGAAAAACCTTATGGAGAGATGCCGCCTTAACACGAAGAGACTTCTAATCCTGCTTCGACGTGAGGAGATCAACAGGCCGCTAACTATTATAGAGAAAGGCCGCTGCAAGCCGAAACATACGGTGAGGCTTACCATGACAAATCAGCTCCTCAGAATGGCCAATTACTTGGAATACAAGAAAGCGGACCGTTTCCTCGCCTCAAGTAAAGACTGACGCCTGTTTTGCTTCACGGACAAGAGGAAAGTGGCTGCCAAGACTTGCTTCAGTAGACATTACAACCAAACCAAATCCCCTGCCCAAGAAAAAAGCGTACAATCCGCCGGCAGATTCACTCTTCTGCCACGCAGGGAAGTCGCGCCGCAGATGAGGCCAGTAGGATAGATCTACCATCTTCGCGTCTGAGAGAATCAAACTGCAAGACACTGGCACAACCTTCCGAAAAATTGACGGCCAGCGGAAAACAAGCAGCGTCTGCCTTATTTGGTAGCGAAAAAAGCGGAGTCGGTGCTGTGGGGACGCTATGGGCAAAGGGGAAATGAAGCGGACTCTAGCCAATCCGCCTCACGAGAAAAAAGACCTTAAAAAATTTAGACCTAATAACCCCTCCGATAATGAAGAGGGGGGAACAATGATGATTCACGAGCGAAAGGAGTTTTAGGAGATGGGCAAAAGAAAAAAGTCATAGAACTTAGGCAGCTACGGGCGTTCGACGAGCCGGCCAAGGAAGGTTCAGGAATGGTATCTATAAAGCTCTTAGGGATAGATCTCAAAACACAAATAGAGGAAAATAAGAGAAAAATACGAAATTCGCCTTCGCTGAGAAGGATCTGCTAATGCGCATCAGAAAGTTCTAGATGGAAACACGTCGGATTTTTTTTTCCTAATTAAGGCAGCTCCATCTACGTAACGGAGAAGGCCTTCTCGATAAGCGTAACGAGATTAGCAACTTTTGGGTTTCGTCAGACGAGGGGGGAATCGCCAAGAATTCCGATTATTTAGGGGTGGACGTTGGAGAGAGGAGACCGAATCAGTGCCGTCTCTTGGAATGAACGCGCGCAAGTGAAGACGTCTATGAGTTTTCGACAGCCAACATGCAGGTTATTGTGTACAGCTGCTTCATATGATACCGGCGACGGGGGGTGAACCTGGAGGGGGGAGAGGACTCGGACCTCTTAGGTAGGATTAATAACTCGTTCTCTTGAGGCGGAACTGAATGGAAAGTTCTAACCTTGCGAGCTTTGGCGCAGCAGACCTGGAAAGAGAATTAGGGTGGGAAGGCGAGAGGAAGCGGTTCGTTATTTTAGGTTTTGGGAAGCGCAGGATACAGGAATTGGAATTCTATGGTGGGCAGGACTGGGAGCAAACCGTTTCTGCTACCTGTTCCTAATTCTAAATGAAAAGAGATCCGAAGGTCGTAAAGACCCAAATTTTTTTTTGCCTTCTCTGGAGGATGCGGCATGTGGAAATTCTATCGGGGAAAGCGGCGATTGCAGAGAGTAATTTGAATAGAAGAAATCCAGAAGCTGAAGCCGGTCCAGAGGCTCTTTGATTAAGAACGCTCAGGGGTTCTTCTGACTCTTCGTTTCCCTCTTAACTTGGTTCAGGAAGGGCAGTCGAAACCGAGCGGTGGCTTTATTACTTCGTCTTGGTTTTCACACCTCATATTAAGGAGGATCTTGTAAGAGTTTAGTGGGACTTCTCGGGGACGTGAGCTAAAACGGGAGGATTCTACTTTGTAGGTGCAAAATCTCTTGATCTAACAATCTTTCCATCTAGGCAAGTCAAGTGGCAGTTCAAAACTTTTCCGCGACTGGATGCCATGTTCGGAGCGTCCCTGGGTCCCTCCGGTTTTTCTCTGAGTACGCCCCGGACTTTCGGTAAAGAATCTGGGTCTTCTCAAGAGAGGGTTTGTCGCGATTCACTGAGGGGCAGTGCTATGTCCGACTACTTTAAAGAAGGAAAAAAAAAGGAAAGGGACTCTACCTTTGGGTCCATAAATTTAAGCAAAAAGGCAAGAGTGGTTCAAACAATGATCTTAAAACTTCGCGGTCCAGGGTCTTGGGGGTCGTGTCGTAAAAACCTCTGCTGTATCTTGGTAGAGAAAAAGTGGAACGATCTCAGTCGATTCATAGGAGTCACTGAGATTAAAAGGTCAAAGCTTTCCAGCAAAAGCCATCATCAACCTCGGATCCCTACTAAGACACATCGGATGGACCAGATTAATCAGGTATCGAAACGGTAAAGAAACCCCTATCAAAGTAAGCTCCAGAAAAAGACTCGTAAAACAAAAACTAGTATATGATATATTCGCTTTATGGATAGTTCACAGGTGGGCGAGTAAAATTGATGAGAGAGAGGTCGGGGGGTTCTCATAGACCTTGGGAGCATGGAATTCTTCCCTTAACTCTTCTGTAGGGTACTACTTTCACGAGAGCCTAGGGTGGAAGCGCTTTCCGAGGAATCGACTTGGAGACGTCGCAGCCAGGGAGGATGGAGCTAAACTATGTGTAACCCTCAACGGCACTGCAATGTAAAGAAGATCAGCATTAATTGGTCTACAACGCCGTCTCTGACCGGAGAAGGGAAAAAAAGGTGGTGGAAGTTGGGTCGGGGAGAGTTACTATCGATAACCGAGACAAACAGGCTTCAAACCGCACTGACAGCGTTGCTGATACCCATCACAGGGAATGGGGGAGAGAAAACTGGAGGTACCCCATTGTTACGCCCCTATCTTAAAAGGAGGAGGGAACGTCTCCCACACAATGCCAGAAAGCAATTGGGGAATGAAGATTGGGAAAAGTGCCCGCCCAATAAAAGTACTCAATTAAAGGCCGACGAAAATAGGACGAAGACAAAAGCGTTCAAAAGCCGGACTCTCACACGAGGAAGAAACGCCTATCTCCCTAAAGCCACTATAAAAAAGGGTCTCACCCCGCAGACGGAAATTACATAAGACCTCCTAGAGCGCCTCCCCCTTATCTCAAAGAAATGAGGGCAACCTAAGGGGCTTCTGAGGTAGCAAAGAAAGAACGCTTGATGAGAGTATCCCAAAATTTGACCCTGGAAAGGGAAGAAGAGCCTAGAGAAAGTTGAAAGTAATAAAGTGCTCCTATCCGGAATGAATATCTGACAGAATCATCTTTTAAGCAAAGACTGGCCTTTGATCAGGAAAGGGGCAACCAGCGAAATTTCCTACTTCCTCATTCTTCGAAAAACCTGTAGACCCTTCCCCTGAGAAAAGCGAGGGATTACAAGATTGAGAACGTCGCATTTCGCCCCTCGCAGGCTTCTCCTGCAATAATTCGTTCCGCCGAAAGAGAGAACTGAACCCTGACTTCGAACTAACTTACAGGGAGAAAAACTGATTGTACACAATCTTCAGCCATAGACACCAAAAATTGAACAAGATTGGCGTAGACCATAAAAATGCTTCCTAGACCTGATGAGGGGAAAAGGGGGGCCATCCCCCAACCCCAACCCAACACCCCAGTCCCCCCCCCCCGAACCCCCCAAACGCCCCCAACGGCACCACAGAGAACGCCGGGTCACCCGGCCGCAAAAACCCCGAGCGCCGCCGGTGGTCACCGACCGAGCACGCACGCCCTGCCCCCGGGAGGCGGGGTGGCGGGCTCACGTTCCAGGGGGGTGGGCTCCCCCCTCACGTTAACGCACGGACGAAAGAGTGCCTTCGGCGGAGTGGGGGCATACGGGGCAGGGGTAGCCAGTGACGCGACACAGCGCAAGGACGAATCACGCCCGATCGGCAAGGGTGTGCGAGCGCACACGCGTCACGCGCGCGCAACACGCCCCGTAACAGAGGCCGGTGGATGTGTGCCGCCGAAGGTGCGGGCGAGCCATACTCCCGGCGGGCCGGCGGGCCAGCGGGTGGGGGAAGGAGCCTCCCGTCACCAGGACCACCAAAGGGCGGTCGGGCTCGCCATCGGCCGCCGAGGAGATGCTAACGGCGCGGAGGGCGATCCTACCGGGTCAGGGCGAACCCCCCGCTGGGGGCGGCCGCGGGGCCCCGCCGCGTCGCCACGAATGACGGTAGCCGCGAGAGTATAAAGCCCGGTGTGCGGCTAAACAACAGCCGATGCGCTCCTAGACATCGAGGGGGGCGCTCCTGCGCCCGGCCAACAGCGTGAGCCAGCTCGGGAGGGCGGACCAGAAGGGTGGGTGATCGAGGCCCACCGTCCGGAGTCGAGAGACAGACTGCGACACCAGCTCGCCATTGAGGGCCGGGCGGGGACTAGGCGGTGGTAGCCGCGAAGGGCAACCAACCTAGATGATACTCGCAAGTCGGCCCGAGGGACCAATGGGGCGCGTACCCTTGCATAACGTGTAACCGCGCGGTGCGGGCACGGGTGCCGGGACCGGGACTCCAGGGTCGGGAGTTTATAACCGGCGGCGTGTGAGGAGGGAACGCGCGGGCCGGGAACGCTGGGCCCGAAGCCGCATGGCGGCCAGCGTAACACGCTCCGTTGGCCCTGAGAGCTAGTCCACGACTGCTCAGCCGCGTTGGCCAAGCGTTGTGCCGGTGGACGGCGGGCCCCCCGTCGTATGGCGATGACGTGCTGCAGCGGAACCCAGCCCCAGACGGGCAAGGGCAAAGCGCCTGAGGAAAGTAACCCCACCGCAGTGTGGGCCCCACGCCGGCAAAACGCAACACCACCCACCTTCACTCAATAAACCAACGAAGACCCCCTCCTTCCTTAGGATACTCCTCCGTCTCACCAATACCACCTCCCAGGAGAGGAGATCATAGATGAGGGTCAAGGATTAATAGGGACTTCCTTCTTTATCAGAACTATTCAGGCCTATTAATTTGAGTATATCTGGAATCACTACTTCCACTCTGAGGTTTTGGGGTGAAAAGCTGAGACGTTACTACGAACCTGACCCTTCCTTTCATTTACTGATTTTTAGCTGAGAACTTATGGTAATAAACTACAACAAATAGGTATTAAAAGAGGAAAGGAGACCAGAAGAGACTCTTCCTCATGCAAAAATTAGACATTACCATGAAAAAAGGGGGGACTGATCGAAAGTAGGCTCCAAAGGAGAGATTTTTGTACAGAGTTAACAGAGAAGAGACGGGGTAAGTAAGAAGGACATAGATCAGCAGGACGAGGACGTGAGAAAGAAGGAAGGGGGACTTTCACATCGAAAGATCTGGAGGGGGTGTCTGGAGTGAAGGAGAAGATGAAGGTCTCCCCCAGTTTTTTGGTTTTGGTGGCAGTGCCCTCTCCTAAAAAAACGACGAGGCTTGGATGCCACCTCCCAGGTTCAAGAAAGGGTGTCCGGTCATGAGGCATAAGACGTTTTTTTCGAAAAATTTTCAGAAAAAGGGTAAGCCGAGAAGACTGCCATTGCGAAAAAAATCAGGTTAGAATCGATGCCGAGCGGGAAGCAACCTGGAAAAGGTGCGAAGACGAGAGGAGAGGTCTTTTCGTCTCAAGTGGTGAGATGGTCCCATTTTGGGATTGTATTAGGGGCCTTCGTCATGAGAGTCTTTCAGAAGAAAGATTGTGAAGTAGTCCAGAAAAAGCTTTCCTTTCCTTCCTGGTGGTGGATGATTGAATTGATCATTTCCGCAAATTTACCTTGCCGGATGGGGATACATCAGAGCCATCTGAATGATATCGCAGGGGTGCAACTTTTGACTCTCGGGGGTCTGGAGAAAAGAAAGACAACCGGCGATTGAAATTAGAGAGAAGGGAAATAGAAGAGAGTAAGGGAGTATAATTCCTTGCGGAGGGATGAGTTCTGTTTAAGGCGCTGGAGGGAGGCGAGGTAATCTGGGGACGGCGATTCGGGGGGACTTCTAGCGTGGAGGCGCGCTCTTTTTCTTCTAGCGAATGTCGAGGGGAAGGGTAAGTCTTAAGGCAGCTTTAGCAGGAACGGGGATCTTCAATTTTCGAAAAAAGGGGGGAATAAGACCAGTAAAATCGCCGAGAAGCAAGCTGAGAAAGTGACCAGTCAAAAAGATATAGGCCGTGTACTGTTGGCCGCCGTGGGGTGCCACAGACGAAGAAGAGCGGAAGTTTGCTGCCTGAACTGCCGGCGGGGTGGGCAAAAAAGTTTTAGCATCACTCAGGGGAAGAGGGAGAACCCACTACTTCAACCAGATAGAAGGGGGAAAGAGGGGTCCAGCGTCCTGGAGGGGGGAAAGCCCCATATCCGTTCGGGGAAGGAGGAGACAGGGGCAGTGGTTACCGTTCTCGCTTAACCTTAGAAGAACGCGCGGTAGGAAAGGAATCGAACGATGTCCACTTCAGAGGAAGATGGAGTACAGACATTGTTACATCCACTAGGAAGACAAGAAAAAAGAGATTCCTATCAGCAATGGAGGAGTCTTTCCCTGATCCCGCAGAAATGAACTGAACACGTGATTTCCAAAGAAAGGGGGGAAAAAAGACTACAGCTCAATCCCGAGACAACACAACAGTAGGAAAATAATAATAAGGGGGAGGAGGTGGAAAGGGTTGGGCGGAAAAGCCTCTTTCCCCTGAGGGATAGAAGAAGGGGAGAATTTTTCGTGCTGACGAAGGAGGCTTTTATGCGAGCGCAACTAAGTTAAAGATAGGCCTCGTTTTTGCCTCTGAAAAAAACTTAGAAGGGAGGAAAAGGCAACGAAAGAGGACTGGGATCTCCGCGAGTTGACCCCCGCGATGGCCAAAGGCGAACCTGGAAAGAGCCCTATCATGTGCTGGGACAACTGAAGTCCGACTGACCATGCCGATCAAACTACCGGGGGAAAAGGACGGGGTCGGGAGGAAATAACGAACGTTCCACCCTCCGAGGGCCCGCTGAAGAATCCATAAAAAAGGGAGCGGTTCGCCAAAAATCGGCAAGAGGGGGGACGAAGAAGCCGGAAAGAGGTGACATTTCTCAACGACTCAGGCCAGTCACGAAAAAGGACCCGCTGGGAGGAGAAGATTTCCCCCTATTCCAGAAAAGACAAATGAGGAAAAGATAGCCCAGAGCAAGCAAGAAAAAAACGCAGAAGCCGGGGCACAGGAAACCCGGGGGAAGAACTGCAAAGTAGCCCCAAAAGAAGAAAAACCCGAGGGAAAGAAGGAAGGGGGCCAAACGGGGGGGGGGAGGTGGAAGGGTCCGGCTCCCTGGCATCGGCAACGCTCCCGGCGAAACTACGACTTAGAGAGATCAAAAAACGAAGAAAAAAACAGCCCACTCTCACCCTCCAATCCGCAAAAGAACTCCCGCGCGGAGCCTTCCGAGGAAAAAGCCTAGCCGTCAGAAAAAGAGGAAAGCGAATAGGAACTAATAATTATACTGGAAATTCAGGGGAAGGAGACAAATCGAAGAGTAGATATCAAAAGTTGTGGGGGGGGGTTGGTGGTTGGGGGGGGGGGGGGGGGTGGGTGGGGGGGGTGGGGGTGGGGTGGGGGGGATCATCCCCTAACTAGGAGGGGGAAGCAGATGAAAAATGAAAACGGCACCATGAGTGGTCCTCGCCAAGGTTGGGAAAGAGAAGAGGGTCTCCTCCGGTACTTGGCCCCGGGTATAGTTTTACTAATCCCCAGGAATGAGAAAGTAAACAGAAGGAAAGACCTCATAAAATCCGAGAACTTCAATTAAGGAGTCGACGCAAAAAGAAGTGCACCCAGAAGGCTCTCAGTATCCAGGCATTACATACCTCACTGACCAAAAGAATCTTCTATCAACGCTTTCGTAACTCTCCATTAAAGCGAAGAAAGAATTCCGGACCTCCAGAATGAAGAAAGAAGACTGTCGACTAGACGCCGATTCCTAATCAACTCATGAAAAAAGAATGCCATCGCACAAGGGCTCTCTAGGACGCTACAAGGCGGAGAACCCAGCTCTACCTTTATTGGTGCGTCTCTACCATCACCATGCACGCGTACGGGAAGGGGGTACGCGATTCAAGGAAGCTCGTAATTATCCTCATCCTAAAGAATCACCCTGTTCAAGACATCCCCAATCAGAAGAAGGGACAGAAAAAAGGAAAAAGGGGTCCCATTCAGGAGCTAGTACAATGTAAGCGATCGGACTTACCTATAAAAGGTTATCTTAAGGTGAAAGGGGTGACAACCAAAAAACGAAGAATTGCTCTGCAATCGACAGGTTAGAAAGAAGGAAACACGCCGTGTAAAGGAAAAAATGTTTGTTTCGGGGTCGAAGCGGTGATAGAGAGAAACAACAAACAGGGATAATAAAAGATATATCTCACCATCACGAGAGAAGTAGATTGCTCTCTAAACTACTGAGGGGGGGCAGGCTCGTCAAAAAGTCTCGTACAACCGTAGAGAGTATTGGTGGTCCTCTTCGTCCGCCGAACATACGAGCTTCACTTCCTCAGAAGATAGAAATAAGAGGACGATGATGCACTTCAGGTGTTTGGTTAACTCTATCGCCCGATTGAGGGATGGGAAAGGGCAAGTTCGCGGATCCATACAGCGGCGGCCAGGGAAGTAGCGCTCTAGAAGGTTATGGAGGAACCTCCAAAGACCCTTTTAACATCGAAGAGGAGGAGCGTCTTCCAAAGGAAAGTAGGAAGAGGGTTCCCATGTCGTGGGGGCCTGGAAGGGAGAGGAATACCCGCGCAAAAAACAGGGGGGAAAGATGTAGAGATTCTAAGGCGGATGAAAATCTCCTCTACGAACGGAGCTTTTCAAAAAATCTCGGAGAAAACTGTTAAGGTAGGCCCTCATGGGGGTCTTTAGGTATGGCTTTCAAGGGAAGCCGAGCCTCGGGAATATGGTGGGAGGTACGCCAACGAATGAATCATTGACCTCCTGATTATTCGGAAAGATCCGGATTTCTTACAGGAAAAAAGATGTTGGCGTTTCAGACCAATAGGAAGTGCTAACATTGAGAGAGCGGTCATAGTGCTGACTAGAGGAAGGCTTTCTTCAGGCGCTTAAGATCTCGGAGCTGTTGAGAAGACGAGTCGAAAAGAGGGAGAAGTTCTTACGACTTTACTGGTGCTTCCGAAGGATCGGGGAGGGACGGAGAGGGCCTGGGAAAATTGGTCAAGGGACTTTCTACGGGGGGTGCCGGCGACTTTGGACGGGAGCGGCGAAAGAGTTTTCGGGTCCTTTGTAGGAAAAAAGCTGGAGGTTCACTATTTTAGTCCCAGGGAATTTGCTCGTGCTTTGGAGAGGGAAGGGGGGGTGAGTCGAATGGATTAACCTCACACAACTTGCAAATAGGGATAGAGAGTGCCTGTTCTAAGCTGTCCCTGAAAGTCTTTAAAGCTGGACGCTACTGGGGAGAGAAGGTTCCGTATACCTCTAGAGTACCGGTTTCCTTTAATGAGACCGGGTCTTGGGAAAAATCCAGAAAAGAGGGTGGGGAATCTGCACGAGGATTCTAGTCAAGAAAAGACCACGGAATAATCTCTACCATGGGTCCCTTGCCGGAGTTTGTCAAGAGTATCTTCACCTTAGGAGAAGTGGGGAAACTGGTTACGCAGGGTCAACTCTTCCGTAGCGCAGCAACCTGGGAGGGGACCTCGCCAGGTCTGACCCGAGAGGCACGTCATTAAAAACTATTCTGAGAAAGAGTCACCTTAGTTCCAGGCCTCCCACCATAGAAACTAGTCTATCAAACAGTCCGAACATCTTCTAAGCCCGAAAGAAGAGAGAGAACACGTGATAGCTAAAAAGGGGGAACGAATTCGAAGATCGC
>Ga0179591_1355546_pt1 | contig 11721 bp, 11 predicted proteins | sample CZOMad2_1_08_16f_FD_182891 | JGI IMG/M metagenome (GOLD analysis project Ga0179591, IMG submission 182891) | Vadose zone soil fungal communities from Angelo Coast Range Reserve, California, USA - CZOMad2_1_08_16fungal (PacBio error correction) | ecosystem: Environmental > Terrestrial > Soil >...
GCCGAAATGTTGGAAGTTGTGGTGGTGGGACAGTTGTCCAAACCCAAAGGGGAAACTCAGGCGGTGGGTCAACTCATTCACTTGACCACTCTGGAAAAAAATTCAGGACCCGAGGTTTCTGGCGTAGACGGCAAAACGGGAGGACAGGGAGTGGTCCCGACTATCTTCTGTGCCTTGGGCGTTTGGGGAAAAAGACGATTTACAAACACCACGTGGGGAACCCCTACATCGGAAGTCGGCTACCTTAAGCCGTGCAGAAAAAGTACAATGTGTGCACCCAGGAAACGCCTCTGACGCGCCGGAAAATTCAGGTGGGGATGTCGGGGGATTGGCGCGGGGAAGTTTTTGGTCCTCCCACCCCAGGGGGGGGATCCGGATAAGAAGCTCGACTGACCGACGACTGCATCGCGGAATACAAAGTGAAAATCGATCGTTGTTTAGGAGGTCGAGGTGAGGGGGGTGGAGGGACCAAAGCGGAAACTCGTTCACCGCTTCATATCGCGGCGAGGAAAAAGAAGAAAGGTTTAAACCTGGAGCCACTCGGGTGCCGAGACCGAAAAAGCATGACGCGCAAACACTGGAGCCGAGGAAAAAAGGCTAGGCCAGTTGAGTGGGGGGGTTCTCATCCGGTGGATACAAAAGAACTGGAAAACGACACATAACCGGGGAGTGTCATATACCTCTACAAAATGACGGTCCATGCCAAGCTCTACCCGGAGGTCTGAGAGACAACAAATCCGTGCAGAGAAGAGATTTGCCTGGTCCGTCTGGTGACGAGATCAAGCACCGAAAGACATCGCGATGCGTTGGGGGCAAACAGGAAGTGATGGTTTCTCAGCGAAAAAAGGCAAGAACGACCGGATTGCGTGCCTGGTGGATCCCCGTCGGTGGGCCCGAGATGGAGCCGACAAGCATGGATAAAGATCACGAGAAAAGGTCCGTACTCTCTGCGTACGGAAGGGACCAACGCTCGATGGGCCGGCAAAGCGGGACCATGAACAAGGGCCTGCAATCGAAAACATTAAGGTCGACCATAACGGCAAACCCACCCCACCACCCGGGGGTGCTTCTTCGGGATCGCCTCTGCGAAGTCGGTGAATCCACACGCTAGAGGGATCCGCAAACAAAGACATTTCTCGACATTAAAAAAAGAAGGGGGGCGGGACGTAGACGTCACCGGAAAGCCAAATCTGTTGGCACCAAGCGGGTCCGTCCATCGGAAGGAACAGTTAGCAGATTCGATACGAGAAAGGAACCCGAGGGACGACAACGTTGACAATTAACCAGGTGGAAGGGTGCGGCAAGCTGCACTCGGGTGCCTCCGCCCGTGGCGAACTCTGTTGAGAACAGGCCAACTCGCGGAATATTTTCCGCGACACTGGAAAAGGGACGAGCATTCGTCGAAGCCAAGCGCCAACCAGCACAACAAGGGCGGGTAGAGGGAAAAACCCAGTTCGGAATGCTCGCTAAATCCGGTCCGTCCCCGCCCGTACCCCATCAGGATTAAACGGGGGGGCACGTCGACGCCTGGGGTGAGCTTGCTTGTAGGAAGAAAAAAACAGTAGGTGGGGGACCGCATCAAATTGTGAATACATCAAAAAACCTCTGGAGTGTCTGGATACACGCACCCGAAAATCCATGAAAGATGAAAGCAACGGGCGGGCGTCAAATCGTGGATCGGGTCACTGATTCCTCGGCCCAGAAAAAGAGTAACACGAAGAGGGTCAGCACTCCTCGGTCTTGAAAAATCCCAAACGCGCAAAAAACCAAAAAAGGGTCACACTCGAGGGAAAGAAAAAAGCCACGCGAAGGGATCGAATATCCTTCGGAGACCAAAAATTTACCAGGAAGGAACGATGATTATGGCTTCTGAACCAGGGTCCAGTGGGGGGAGTTCAACAAATCCCAAAGGCCTACGTCGACGAGACGCAAGGTGCGTGCTGGTCGCTTCGACACTAACGAGCCACGATAGTAGCCGCGAGCGGAATGAAGCGACCTTAACTCAGGGCATTCGCTTTGCTTAAGTCCTCAACGCGTCCTGAGACGGGGCTGACGTTGAGCAAAAAGGAAATTCGAGACAAAGTCGCGGGTGGTACCGAGGTCAGGGGTACCGGTGGACCATGGCACTCCGTGTCTGACATTGAGGGTCATCCTGCATGGGAGGGGGAAACCACGAGTGTGTGTCAGTCGGGACGGGGAAATGTGGAAAGGGGGTCCGCGCTCGCTAGAAGTCAGTACAAGGGAACACAGCTGGCACGGGGAGCCTTCCAACAACAGGCCCATTCTCGACAAGCAGCTTAATGCGGACGGACGACGTCCACCGCCCTTATCATCGCCTCGAGAGAAGCTAAGGGAGGCTCAAGGAAAGATCCGCCTCAAGCCACGCCCAGAACCGTTTCACTGGCTTGAAGAAGTTGGCGAAACACAAGAATTAGTCGCGGCGTCAGGGCTAAAAAGCAGTTTTCGCCCGACCACGAAGAAAAGGATCAAACGTAGGAGGGAGAAATATCGAGATTCTTGGCTGGAAATGTTGAGTGGAGAAGAGGAAGAGGGGACCAAGGCTAACGCCAGACGGGGAACTACCGGTTGCAAACTTCGTAAAGACGGTCATTAACGTTGAAACGAATTGGCGCGGAGTGAAAACCTATTAGTAACTGAAAGGGAAAGCCCGGGGAAGATGTCGGGCGGCCGACTCAATTAGCAAGGAGGACGGAACAGAGGCTAGAGCTCCGATACTTCTCCAGGGAATATTGGGGGGGGAAGGCGCCGGGACATCTGGGGAAGAACTTAACGATAAAAATGCTGGGCTTCGAAAAAAACTTTCCAGAGAAAAAAAAAGTTTGGGCCGGAAGGGGACTCCTTGAGGGTCTAACAAAGCTCCCGTTGCCAGGGGGGCTTTGACAGGGGGTAAGCAGTGGAGACCAGCGTTACCAAAGCGTAAAAAGAAGGGGAGAAAGTCCCGCGAAGCACGCTTTTCCTCCTGAAGCCGTAAATGTTCACATAACCTGACACCCTATGCCCTCTAAGTAAAAAAAGGGAATGCAAATTTCGCCATGCCAAGGCTCTTCTACTACTACTCGGGGGTTACGGTCAATGGGGAAAAGACGAACCACCCGCAGAAAAACTGGTTGGGTTGTCTACTTTCATTTTGGAGGAAGTGGAAGAACACACGGCAACACCTGACGAAACAAACTACAGATTAAACTGAATCCGCTTGTAAAGAGTAATGACGGCGCGCACTCAAGAAGTCGAGTGAGGAAATCAGCGGACTCGAGGTTTTCTTTTTAAGGAAAATCTTAGGACTTCTGGTAGGGAAAGGGAGATGGGCAGGGGCCGCCACTATCTTCCAGGCAAGTGAGGCTAATCAAGATTAGACAGCAATGCGGCCAGTCCGAATTGTAGAGTCTTGCGCCTGAACACTCAAAAAGGGGGGGGGGAAGTAGGAGCCTGTATGGCGTGGTTCAACCGTTTCAAAGAGAAAAGAAATACCTCTACAGAAACCCTCCATAGTCGCGAGGGGACGAAATACGGCCGACTTGCTCGAGAGGGACGTCAACGGCACTGCATATCTCGAAACGGAAAAAAACAGGAATGGTTGTGCTTTGGTGAGGATCTGGAGACGGCAAACGAACGCACCCACAGAGGAAAACTCATCTCGGAACTAAAGGAAAGGCGTTCTCCAAAGGGGAAGAGGGGACGGAGGCAAGTTGCCGACGCTCGCCAGTAACAGTAATTGAAAAAAGGGGTTCTCGCGGGCAAGAGCCCGTGAGGCTAACGAGGTCGGACATTCGTCCAGAAAAAGGAATTCCGCTGCAACGCTCAACCGGAGGGACCGAACGGGGAGTCTTCGCCGGCGGTGGGGAAGGGCTGGAGAGGCCGACCGCGACGAGAATGGCGGGAAGTATTCCCCCCTAGCTACTGGGGGGACCTTCAGATGAGGGGCTCAGATAAAACGGATCCCGAAGCAAAAACCTACTCTGGTAGGACTCAAGGGGGGCTGTTTGCGAGGGTGTCAGGAGTGTGAGTTGTGCGCGGAAAGGGGGAGGGGGAATCGTCGAGGTTTTAAAGCACGGTCGAGATTCACCGAAAAGTTCGGAGAAGGTATATCCCGGAGGGGTCGGGGTGGGGGGGGGAATCGGTTCCAAATAGGCTGATCACCGTCACGAAGCAAGCCTTGATGTCGGTCGAAGCTGTGTATAAACATCGAAGACTGAAGGGCTTTGACCAACCGCCAAAAGACGTCGGCGGGGGGGGGCCGAAGTCATTCCCAGAAAACAGGAAAAATGGAAAGAGCTGAGTGGGAAGAAATTACAAGGACAGCCGTACCCTGAGCGAAAGGGGGGGGGGGGTGCAAAAAAAAGGGAGAATGGCCAAACACTTCATAGTAGAGGTAGATGAAAGCGGAAGTTTGCGGTAGGAAGTCACAAGTTAAAAAAGGCTCTATCACAGGCTCCTAAAAAAGCACCTAGGCAGAAGAAGGGGACCGGGGGTGGCATCGGAGGAAAATTGTCGGGCGTCCAAAAACTCTCAAGGAGAACGAACACTAGACGGGGCCCCCTCAAAAAAAGCGCTACACACGTCGCGGGGGGAGGGAGGTCCAAGAGGGAAATTGTCCTCACCGCACGAAACTAGAGCATCCAAACACCGGTACCGGGCACCAACCAGGTGGGAAGGTAGTCCAGTAAGATCTTCTCCTTACTACTTCCAACCCGGAGGGGTTCTGAGCAAAAATCACGTTTCAAGTGGGACTATCTTCCAGAAAAACTAGCACAAAGCTCGAAAATATACCGCAAGGGGGATCCAGTGTTCGGATTCAATTTAACCGGAGAGGGGGAAATCGCACTCTGGGGTGTTCCACAGAAACGTATCATTCGTCTTTCTGGCGCAGAAAGCGGATAGTCGGACAGCAATCAGCGCACGCGTCGTCCGACAGAACTCTTGAGGGAGACGCTCGGTGCCAGTGTAAGAGGTGACTGCAGAGGGACTCTAGGGTTGGGGTAAACCGCTTGGGAGCACACGAACTCAGGGGCTACATTCGACGGAAGAAAAGGGAAAAAACAACACAAACAATGAAAAGAGGAGGAAAGGAAGAGATCTTCCTAGAATGTAACACTGGCCTGGAGGGTTGTTGAGGGAAACCCCACCCTCAACGGGAGACCAACGCATGGGCGGTGACCAGCGAGGGGTCCTTCGATCCGAGTATGCTGCGACTATCCATTAGGGAAAACAATTCCGAGACGATCTGCGTGCCGAAAGTTGCGATAAGGCCTTCAACCTTGCTGTGAACACCCAAGAGGGGCGCTTTATTCTCGAAAATCGCCTTATATAAAAAACCGAATCACCCAGGAAGGTCTATAACCAAAGGAGTTGATGCGGCGCGTTCTCTTCCTGAAGCCAAAAACGCCTCCTGGTTTTGCCGGAGTAAGGGTATGAAGCTCGTCTTAAGAACGAGAGACCAAAGTGGGGAACCGGGCCAAAAAAGAGAAGGGGACACAGGAGAGGTGAGGAACCAATGCCTCACCGGCGGAAAGGTTCAGATCAATCAAAAGTCTATCTGGCGGAAAAGGAAGGTACACCTTCTATTGGAAAAGAGTAAGGATCACCTGAGAACGCGACAAAAAAACCAGTGGGGAGGGCAACCACCGGCGATTAAGAAAGATTTCGCAGTGAGGGTGGAGAAAAGCATGTCGAGACCCTTTCAGATGAAACACAGAAACCTCTTGAAGGGGAAAGGACTCGAAGAATAAAAGGCCATTGAGTTTTCCCTTCGGGGGGGATTGGTCGGCAACAGACGGGGGGCGAGTTACTCCTTCTTGGGGTCTGGGAACGAGAGATGCGATAGAAAAAGACTAGTCGGTAATACTTTTCACAGGAGCACATGCGAATTGAGGTGTCTCAGATCTCCAAAAACATCATCGGGGAACCGGGGGAGAGTGATCAGCAACTTCTTTCATAAGGTAGCAAAAAAAAGCCAAACCCCACAGCATGGTAAAGGCAAGGAAAGCCAGAGGGCCGGAGACAAGGCTTTGGGGACCAACGCGAAAGTATTGCGCTCAAAGAACGAATGCGTCGTCTCAAAGCCAGCTAGGACTTTTTTGGGGTGTGGGGGTGGTGGGAAAATACCAGCGTAACGGCCTGCGTCTTCTGGATCCGTTGGCGCATATTGTAGTCCACCTAGACACATTTGGGGGAAAAGGAAAAATCTTCGAGGGCGCAGCATGCCTAAGAATAAACACTGCCAATGAGTAGGAATCTTGTTCCAGGAAAGTCGGGCAACCATTCTGGTGGAAAGAAGAAAATAATATGATGCTTCATGTCATCGAATTCTCTACCGGTTCAGCCCACCGGAAAAGAAATGTCAATTAACCAGGTCTAACCGGAGCGGCGCAACGAAGGAGAAGGGATCTCATTTACGGGATTAAGCAGGGGGAACGCGGGTTTCTGGGAAAACCCTGAGGGGACAGATTAGTTGGAACCGGTGCTGGAGGTGGCCGCAAAAAGGGAAAAGAAGAGTGCCAAACATGTGGTTTTCTTTCTCTTTTGGAAAAAGGAGGCCGAAGGATCGAGCACTTCTACAAGCGGAGAAACCGCAAGACGGCCGGGCCGACGTGTTGCAACTAGGCGCAGCGGGGGATGTAAAGATTGCAGTAGAACAGCACTTGAAAAGAACGTGAAAAAGAAAAGAACAGCTTGCGTGTTGCAGGAAAACGCCCACGGTCCAAGGACGCACGAATCTGATTATCCCCTAAGTGAGGGCCGAGAAGTTCAATGAGGAGAACATAGCCTTAAAGAAGAGGAGGCGTTACATCCCCTTAACGTCCGAGGGAAACGGAGAAAGGACCCGAAACTTTCAGTGGCACGCAGCAATCCGATCGACTTATTAACACAGCGGATGGGGAAAACCCAGAATCGTCGACGTAGTTCTGAATGTAAGCTAACAAAAGTTGCACAGTGGTTGATGGGGGGAAAAAGAAAAAACACCACACACACCCAGCCTCGTAGAATCTGGGGACAACGGGCTCTGTGTCTCGGCGAACAAGTCGACAGCGTCAAGAGAAGATCCTTGTGAGGGGCCTTGAGACCGAAAGATGCGTAGGGGGCAGAACAGGTGGTTGCCCATCATCTCTTAGACTTCCGGAACGCGTCGAAGGGATTTAAAAGGTGAAACGGGAGGAGCGGACTCCCCGGTAGCGGGGAACTGTTGAGCAGGTGGCAAAGACCCTGGAAAAAAAGGGGGGGGACCTCTGAATCACAACCGAAGATTGGGGGAAAGTGGGTCTCCTTGGAACGGTGACGCAAGAATTTCTCGTAGGGAAAAAAAAAAAAAAAGGACGGGCAACAAATCTTCGGCGAAAAGGCAACAGGAGCTTAATGAGGGGGCGTCCTTCGACGTCCACCCCCGCTAAGGCGCTCCTCGCGCAAGTTAGGGCAAAAGCGCGCTAGAAAAAAAAAAAGCAAACAGCTAAAACGATCGAACATATGCCCGTCTCGTTAAATTGACTGAAAAAACAAACAGGGTAAGGATTTCGTCGCTGTGGACTTGGATGCGTTTAAAGGACCGAAACCAAATGTACGAGCCCAAAAGCATCTTCGAAAACCCTGGGGAGGGAACAAGAAAATTCTTGGGGGGGAATGGGGCCAGGGGTCTCGAAACTGCGGAGACAATGTCAAAATCTATAGCGACTACAGTGGGGCGGAAACTTGGCAAGGCAAAAGGGAAGAAGGAATGACCGCTAATTGGTCGCGCGAGGAGGCGGACAAAGAACGGAGTATCCGCGAGGGGTGGAAACATTCTATTCTGATGAAGGACGAGCAGATGGGGGGTACTCTTTACGTAATATACGAGAGACGGGGGAAAATGCTAGCGCAATGGAGGTCCATCTACTGGGTTGTGGGCGAAGGGAACTGCGGAGGACTGCACCCGGAAATCGGAATGAAAACTAAGTTGTGCCTCAGAAAAAGGAAAAGAGGGTGACTGGGGAAGTATCGCCGGCCACCATCCCTTGCTTTCCAGTTTTGTTGCAGGGAGTATCATCGGGCCTTTACCAAAGAAACCGCGGGTCGATGGGTCTACCAGGAAGAAAATCAAGCAATCGAGGGTAGAAAAGAAGCTGCTTTGCAATAAGGGTCGCAGGAGCCAGCGATGCAGGGCCGGAAAATGTAGAAGTCCAATTCGTCAGCCGAGTGGGTTACCTCTAGGGGAAAAAAAGAGAAAAAACGGCCAACGCCCGTTTGTCATCTGAAAGGAGTGGGAGGGGGTTTAAAATAAAACCCACTGACAGGGACGACGACAGACCTGAAAGATTTATTGTCAATTGACTAGACTATGTCGATCACGGCACGTTAGGAAGCAGGAAAGCAATAGGGATTGTTTCAGTAAAAGAAGGGACGCTTGGCCATGCTGGTCAAGATCGTGACTAAAAAAGGGTGTGGAAGAGGAGGGAAAGGGACGAGCGCAGATCGGCCGCCAATGGGGCGTGTCTAATCAGAAGGACTCTTGAAGGGCCAAGGGTGCTTTTCGGGGGGAAAGAAAATGAAAGGGGCCACTGGGAGGGTGAAAGCCGATGCTGTGGGGGCGACTCCTACCCTATCCATCAAGAAGAAAGAAGAAGATGCGTTCCAAAGAAGAGACGTGCTCTCTATGAGACCTTCTTGCTGCCCAACGGAGACTGGGGGAGAGCACAACACTGGGGGGGCTGGGGGTGGCGACTCGAGCCTTCTGCTCAAAGGAAATTACTGACGAGCAATCGCGGCAGAAAGGTTGGGGGGTCGACAACCAGTTGCGCACTTCAAGGAGCAGAACCTATTGTGGACCTACGCTTCGGCCATTCGGTGACACGGGTTCCTCGTTCGCCCGGCTGCGAGGGGGGGTCGGGGGAGGCAATCCTATTCATTGGGAAGGGTGTGAAATGCAAAAGCTTGGTTAGCACCTTAGTGAAGGACTGGGGTACTAAGGCAGGAGCGTTTGAGGGCTATAGGTGGCACCGAGTTCGAAACTGAGGGAATCGCTACTGTGTTCCTTCGCCATATTCAAAGGATACTACGACGGAAGAACTTGCGAACAGGGGTCACATGGCGTATTGCAGGAGGGACAGTTAAAGAAGTCCAGCTGAGCGTGGGCATCGGCGCGTGGGGGGGGGCAAACCAGGTCGAGGATAGGCTGTCGAAACGGGGGCCGTGAGTTTTATAGAGGCATTTGTAATACAGCGCTTTTCCAAAGAAAAAGAAAAAAGGGGGGGGGGCGGAAAGCAGATGCGGCGGGTCTGAATGATGGAAGGAAAATCAATGTCAGCCGGGAGGACAAACCCAAGGACGGGGGATTCCGTTTTCACGAAAATAGTTCCATACACACCGAACAGGAGCAACTCTAGAACACTGGAGAGGAGGGGAATTCTAAGAAAAAGAAAAAAGCGCCGTAGAGGACGATTCGAACATGCACGGGTAGAGATCGATGTGAAAAAGAGGGGTGTTGCAGTATTTCAGGAACTACCTGTAGAGGGAATATTCAAAAGAACTAAGAAAACGAGGTCATCGCGGTTGCATCTGCTCCATTGTCGTTGTAGCGGGATCACCGGGGCTCGGCAACCAAGGGGCCTAACACAGACTGGGGGGAAACCCAGAAGGCAGAAAGAGAGCGTAAAGCGTTGATCCGGGAAACCGTTCACGCTTGGGGGATCAAGGTTCTCCACCCTCACCTCGAGCAAGTCTCAAAAGAGAGATTCCCTAACCAAAAGTTGGTATTACGAGCGAATGGCATCTAGCTTGGAAAGAAGAAGAGGCCAACAGAGGGCTTTGATGAAAAATCAATTTCATAGAGACAGAAAGAAAAGCAGGGTGAAGGAGGGCGACCGTCCTTTTTGGAACCACTGGGTAGGCGACAACTTATTTGGATATGATGCTGAGAAGACAGGACTCCTATAGTTAAGAAAGGTGGGTGCACTTCGTCGTGCAAAACGGGAATCAAGAAAGCAGGGCTGAGGACAAGAACGGGTCGAAAAGAGGCCACCTGGAGAAGGGAGCCTCGGGTGAAGTTTCCGCGTTTGTACGAAACCTGAAAGGAAGGGGGAAATTGAGGTTGGGAAGCCCCACCAACTCCCGTAGCCTTCGAAGGGAGAGCGAAAGGGAGTAGGTGGGAAGAGAGAATGGGATAATGTTGACAACTTGGCTTCGGTGGGGGGATCAAGACGTTTCCAAAAAAACCCGTCAAAAGAGCGGATTGACAGTGGGCATGGGGACGTTGCCAAAGAAATCCTTATCCCTAGACCCTGCTCCTACTATAAGGTTCAGCAGGGTAAGGGCCGTCTGCGACTTCTGCGCCGTGGGTGCACGGAGAAAAAAAAGTGAAAAAAATTCACCACGTGAAGGAAAAAAGGAAAAAGCTGGCGCTTGAACTTCTGAGCAGAAGTTCTCGCAGCAAAAGTTGGGATCAAAAATTAAGGGTGACGGAAGTCCATAAAAAAGGAGGTGGGGAGGGGGAGGGTTGACTCGTTCTCGGCACAAAGGGATTTGTCATCCCTAACGGGCTTTCCTTATATTAAGATCGCTTGTCTCTCAGACACGGGGGGTGGGGCTTCCTCCGGACGAGGTTGAGGGGGGAAGGGACCAAAGGAACCTTCTACAGTCACATTCAATACCCGCGACTTTAGCGCAGAGGGGACTTTAGGCACAGGGGGACAGTGGGACTCTTGTACGAGAACCTCTGCAGGACGTCAAAGACTTTATCCAGAAACCCACCGGGAATGAGGTTCGCAGGGGTTCTCAGCCTTGGATATGAAAGGATGCAAGCACATCCCGCCGCGGTTGGGAGTATGCCTGGGGCCAGACTCCACGTGATCCGGGTCCCTGCTGGCTTATTTTCGAAAATGACGCTGGTGAGGTTTCAGTTGCTCAGTGTGGGGGCTGGGGGGCAAGAGCACCGCAAAGAAAGGACCCGCAGATTCGGTGGGAAAAAGACCGGAGGAGTGGGGCTCAAAGCTTCGTCCGCCCAACGAAGTCTGGAAAAGGGGGGGCTCCGGGAGCACCTGCTTGTGGGAACCACGCCGCTTAGGAACCAACACCCCACGCAGTGGAAGGTAAGATAGCCAGCCTCTGGGGAGCTTAAAAAAGGACACATCTTGGTAGAAAAGACAACGAAAGAAACTCTCTGAGACCACTCCGCAGAACCAGCAAAATGATTGAACCGGGGGGCGACAGCGTCGTAAAGGTTGAAATTGAATTTCCAGCTAGTCATAGAAGTCCACCTATGTTAGAATCATCATTTCGAACTCAGGCGCCGGGGGAAAAGGCCCAAGATGGAGCCAGTACGTTCGCTTAACCAAGTGAACCCAGGGGACTAAATGCAGGCGGGAATTTCTCGACACTAGCTGGACGGCGGAGAGGTGCAATACCGTTCCTGTCTCCGTTAGATCAACCGTACTCCTTTGGGGAAGTGGCAGAGCCTGGTGAGAAAAAGGGGGGGGGAAAGTAAAGACCGAAGAGTAAAAAGTGTCCGCGTACATGGTTGCTGGGGGGCCGGGTGCCTCTAAGAGACCTATCTCACCACAAGTGAAAAGGTCGGGGCAGTGACAAAAAAAAAAAAACACTCTCAGTCAACGCTACCTGTCGTCCTCGCGGGCACAAGGCTGTCTTACTGTTTGGGAACTCTGAACAGAGATGTCAAGGCGTTCGTGGGAGGGACCAGCAGGAAGGGGCCACCGGAAGAAGGAAGAAGACAACATATGA
>Ga0179591_1365514_pt1 | contig 11721 bp, 9 predicted proteins | sample CZOMad2_1_08_16f_FD_182891 | JGI IMG/M metagenome (GOLD analysis project Ga0179591, IMG submission 182891) | Vadose zone soil fungal communities from Angelo Coast Range Reserve, California, USA - CZOMad2_1_08_16fungal (PacBio error correction) | ecosystem: Environmental > Terrestrial > Soil >...
GCAAAAGGGAGCGCTCGGGGTCATGAGATGGTTACTACTAGGAACTTACCAAATATCACATGATGTGCTAGAGGAGGGGGGCCTATCACAGTTCGCGCTAACGAGAAGATTGGGATCAAAGCGGCTACTTGGCAGGGAATCATAACGTACGCGGCTTTTTTGAGGACTCGGGCGCGTTCGTTGTACAGTTGTTGAGGGGCATAACTCCTAATGCATCTTAAATTTGTTTCGGGGGGATGTATCAAGAACGGGAAACCCGTCTGGTAACCACTTCAGGGGGCAATTCTTGGAAGTGCCTCAATGGTGATCCAAGATCAGGGGCGCCTCTAGTAACAGTGTCTCGAATCCGGGTTTCAAGACACAAAAAGAAGAAAGGCAGCGCTGGGAAATCCTGGGATGGTACGAGCTTTCCGGTCTCGCGTTTCTATCGCAAATATAAAAGAGATGGGAGAGGGGGAGAGTGGCAAAGTCGCGAACCAAGTGAGCCCTTCGAGTGTAGTTGAATAACATTCCAGGGGCGGGTCCCTACTATTACGTAAATTGGGGGGCCGAACGCGGGTCGTTGGGGGTGAACTAGGAGACCCTACGTACTCCAGCTGTGAATGCAGCTGTGAGGGAGGAATTCATTAACGGAGGCTGGCAAATCAACCTCTCTAAATGAATCAAGGAAATTCCGGACGGAAACCAAATACATCCAATTTCCCGAGCTTCATTAAAGATAACTTCAAATAACCGAGGGCAAATAAAGGGATGAAAGGGCCGACGGAAGCAGGAGGAGAAGATAAGGGGCGGCAGTTGGGTCTGGCCCCTGTGGGTCCTATATTGACATGAAGTTTAGACCACAAAGCCGGATGGAATAATGAATAGACCGAGGCTATCCAACGGCATTGCCAGAATCACAATCTGGGTGGGAAAATGAAGAGATGAAAGTGACGATTCACACGGTCATTAAGCTGAGAAAAATGGTACTTGCGGAAAGCGGGAAATTGGGTGGCGAAAAGAGAGGGGTTCTGGCTCGCAGACTTCTGAAAGGACAGTGCGATCATATCCTTTAACCTGTCTTGGAAAAACGGCGACGAGGGGGAAGCGCTAAATGATGGGACGGAGCCAAATACGCGCAGAAAAAGAGGGCTAAAAGGCGGGCTGCCGGAGTATCGTCACTCTGCCATCTCCGTATCTTAAAAAGTTTGTGTTCGAGGGGCGGGCCAGGAAAGGAAGGTCTCAAAACCGGAGAAGAAGCGAGCTCGCGAGAAAGAGGACGGGGGCGGGGTCAGGGGCGGGATAGCATTTGCCCTTCGAGGTAGATTTCAGCAAAGTGAAACGAAAAAATGGGGCAGGCGATGACAAAGACGGTTTCTGCTTCCGGCGGCTCTTAGGGGGGCCGAGGACTAACAGAAAAAGGCCGGCATGGGGGGGAAGAAACTCGGAATCATCCTCGCGGAAACGCAAGACCCGACGATTGAAATGGGCAAACGAAGGTGAAAAGAGATCGCAAACAAACAACTAGGGGGGGGGAGGAAAAGAGAACGGACTTGAGACGTTGAAAATGCATCAAGGGACGCTGAGGACAAGCGAAGGCTTAGGAAGAGCCAGGCAAAGAAGCGCAAAACGAAATGTATCGGACGCCTCAGCATCCGACATCACCCGGAATTCCGCCACGTGTCAAAATATGAACTCGAACTGGCGCAATGAGTAGTACGCACGGACCCGAAAAGGCACGGAAGGCAGGAGGGAGAACCGGCGGCCTATTATTAAGGCCTGGTCCGAGGAAATTCAATCTAGATTGCAAGGGCGGGCGAGGGCCAGAAGCAACGGGATCGCTACCTAGCAGGGTAGGCCCGGGACTTCATCCTAAAGGGGTAGTAATGGGTGGAAACCTCGAATGTTCAGCTTCCATACTCTTAATTATTCTGCACGGGAATGGCGCGACGAATAAGTCTGAGAACGAGGCGGGTAAGAAACCAGAGTGGCCGCTGGCCGAACATGAAAAATTTTTAAAGTCTCAGTCTCCGGTGGGTCTTTCACGAAAGCAGGGAGTAACCAATAGATGGGCTTGGTGGCACTGGGGCAATTCTTGGGTTGATCCGTAGGTAGTGACTAAACCCTCCGTTCAGGTTTTTCCCTTACTTCAATATAACCCGGCGCGCCTTCCGAAACAACGAAGTGACACTATAATCATTTCTCGTTCTCAACGCCTAGTCTTTCCCTCTATCTCCTTTTCGTGACAGGGACGGAAAAACAGGGAACTGGATGCCTTAAGGGGCTGGGGCAAACTTAATTCACTGCCCTTCACGTCAAGCCTGGCGCAGTGAACCTATGTGGCGTTCATGATTATTAAAGAAAAACATTTGACATCTCGAGCGATCCCGTGAGAGAAAGATCACAGAAGCGGAAAAAAAAAGAGGAGTGCCAAGTTAGCTTCCCTCCTTGGATGTCGGAACGGAACGGCGTAGGGAAGAAGAAGGCCTCGAGCGCTCGGAAAAATAGCAAAAAATAAGGGCCGGTTAGGACGAGCAGACCGCACTAAACTGAAGGTGCTTTACTCATGAACCAAGGCGAATGAATCAACTCAGGCATGCGGGGGGGGAGGACGAGCTTCCGCAAGAATTAGATCACCCCGAATGCGGAAAGAATCTTGAGAGGAGGCGTCGAAGGCGCTGCTGGGACGAACAGGGGGTAACATAATTCACGCCCACTCCGACGGCGGGCAGGGAGTGATGAAGGAAAAAAGAAGGGGACCAGCGTCTTAGTACGAAAAAGAACGCGCCTTGGGCTGATCAGAGACCACCTCAGGGGGGGAGCTCAAACGCTCGTGAAAGGGATGATTGGGGGTGGGAGCGTCATAAAAAGGCGAAGCACTTCAGGAGAGAAAGAAGGGAGGAGGTAGAGTTCAGAGTACCCGGGTAGAAGCTTCAGCCTTGACGGGGGGGGTAGAAGGCGACCAGCCAATCGCCCCAAAGAAAAAACCAGTACCCAAGAAAACAGAGGGGAAACAGGGAGGGAAGTGGAGGGGAAGAGCACGCGAAACCGAGCGCAAGACAGAGGGAAATCATGTGGCCTGATCTCGGCCTAACTGTCCCTGCGTGGGGGGGAGGACGGAGGGAGAGAGGTCAGATCCATGGAACACGAACGATAGATCCCTACTTAGGTGGAGAGTGAAGGAAATGGGGAGAACGTGGCTGGAGCGGGTTTCGCGGATAGCGCGCTAGTCTTCAGGTGAAGGAATCTCGTCGCGTCGATATAGGATCAAGATAAATAAGAGGGGAGCCCGCTGGCAGCAAATCGCGAGAACCACAGTTCGGACTCACGGAAAAAAAAAGTGAGAGAGAGGGTCTCGGGCCCGGACTGTGCAAAGAAAGGAGTGACAGCGTCGCACGACTTGGACCCAGGGACATTGCGGCCCGTGCGCAACAGAACCAGGCTCTATATCAGAAAAAGGAGGAGAAGTAGGCGGCCCACGGCAGCAACCGTAGGCTCACTAGGTTATACCTCCTAAGGGATCGTAACAGAGAAAAAGGTGCCTTAATGTGTGACATCTACGGGCTCGGTACCTTCTCCTGGCAGAGGTCGAGGGGGAAGCGAGAGAGCTCAACAAAACAAAGGGTAGGAAAAAAAAAGGCGCTAAAAAAACGCCCTACGTCTAGGGGTCTACGTACGAGAATCTATAGGTTGAACTGGAAGGGAGCGGTGAAGGAGGAGAGTAGGAATGCTACGCCGTAATCGACTCTCTCATCTGTATAAATCTTCACGACGTTGGGGGAACTACTAATAGAATACGGGGAGGGGGGAAGCGCAACGCACTGTGACAGGTCCACTTCAGGTGCGACAGAAGGGTTGCTTGAGGCGTGAGAGGAGATTATCCTGTGGTAAGAGAGACTCTCTCCGCGCGCATCATTCTGAGTATGAACCTAAAATCTACGTCGACCTGGAGAAATCTTCTGGAACGAAGATATATCTGCGCGCTCGGCGAACACGCTCCGCCAAGTTGAAAAGTCTCATCCGGGTATGGAGATCCGCTAAGACGGGACGAAGAGGGAGATGGACACACGCAGCGAGGGAAAACATCGTCAGGGACGACGCGCCGGCCAAAACATGCGCTTAGGCTTGCGGGGCCATGCGCGTGCGGCGGAAAACAAACGGGCACGCTTGCAAACTAGGCCGGAGGTACTAAATGCGTTTGAGATTCTTCTCTGGACCCGGAGGACGACGACTGTCCGTGGGAAGAGGGGAGGGGGGGAAACGGGGGGAGTACAGGAGCCATCTAGAGCGAACAGGAGTCGTAGCTGCTGATGAGAACAATTTGAGAGTGGGCAAAGAGAAGCGGCTAAAAGAAAGAGGGACAGCATGGGGGGAAGAACCTCGTCGGGGTCGGTACTCTCTCGAGGGGTCAATTAGGTAAAATCATAACGTACGCCTGAGTGAGGACGGCGAGGGAGAAGACGGGAAACAGCTTTCATCCCAGGAACGGTGGCCTCCTGACGGGGGCCCATCTGAAATCTTGCCGGTGAAGGAGGAGGCTTGATCAAGACGAATATACTTGACGGCCACGAGAGGGATCAACACGCCAACCCTCAATCGTGAGGAGACTTAGCAACGGGCCAAGGGAAAACGACAGCTGCTTGCACTCTCGGCGTGCTCTCCAGCAAGTATAAAAGTCGGTGGCCCGAGAGCTCTTTTCGCTAGGACTTCCGATCAGCTGGGCGTGTACGGGGGGACCGCAAGGGCAAAGAAGGGAAAGCTAAATTTACCGCGGCCGACCCAACCTTGGAAAGGAGGAAAGAGATAGGACGCAAAGAAAAAGGCGACCTCGGATGCGAATTTGAGGGATTGTAAGAATAATGAAAAAAAGCAATCGGTCAAGCCTCGGCTCTTATGAATGGGGGGGAGGCAGGAAGGGGCAGAAAACGGAACAGCCAGTTCGGAGAAGCTCGGATGGTACCCATCAATGAAAGGCGTTAAAAGCGGTGCCTGTCCACGAACCGAAAAGCTTAGACGGGGGAGCGTGGATGGTTTAGGACCTTGCGTCTCTGTGGCCTATTCCGTCTTATCAAAACTCAGTAGGGCTCGGAGGGCCACGGCGATCCAACGGAATGTCCAAGACCCGAGGGGTACCTTCACGCGTCCGTGTAAATCCCACTTTCAGTAGTATGGGGACTGATGGTCAAAGAGGGGGGGGGGAAAAAGGGTGGTGAAAAAAACGCGCGTGGCAGGGATCGACGACGTCGTCGCGAAACGTCCGTCTCAGCTGGCCTTCCTTTCACTATCTAGTTCAGACCTTATAGTGCGGACGCACGACAGAGACATAGGTCGAAGAAAAAACAACGGGGAACGTAGCGCACGAGCCGCGAAGCCATAAGACGCTTGAAGTTGCCAGACAGCGTTAAGCAAGAAAGTCTACGCGGTCAAAAAAGTGAACGTGGTGCAAGGGAGGACAACGCAGTGGGGGCCAGTTGAGGATCCTTCAAGAAACGTGCCGCCCGGGTCACGCTGACCAGTCCTGCTGGCTTCACGGATCAAGGAAGGGGAGACGATCCTAGAAGGGATGCGGCCATTCATTGGGAACCCTTAAAACCTGGAGAGGGTTTTAGTCAGCCACGTATCTCTCAAGGAGGAGGTCAAAGGATAGAGAGGCCGGGAACGAGCCTGACGTGCAAAAGCAAGAAAAAGGAAGGGAGGAGACAAGACAAGGGTCGCCAAAGGGGCGGAATCCATTCGTCGGTCCCACTCCCTTAAGGCGGGAGGAAAGACTGAAGGTCAGCCTCATTCCGGGAAGTTTCTAAAGCAGAAGGAGAGAACGGGCATGCAGGGAAAGGCCAAGACCCCCACCGGATCAGGTGCGCGTCGAGAGCCAAGACTTCTACTCTATGGCTGAATCCAGGTTCCCTTAGACAGAAACAAGGCGGAGATTTGAAGGCGAGGAGCTCTCAGAGACCTTAGACAATCGACGAAAAAAACAGTTCGGAAGGGAACGCACAAAGAAAAAAAAAGACAGGTTTGAGCGAGTTCAGAAGCCACTAGGTAAATGCCGTCGGAAACAACTCCTACGACTTTCACGTATACAACTGGTCGAAACAAAAGACTGGAAGAGGAAGAAAGAAAAGAACATGTGGCAGAGCGAAGGACCTTGGTTTCGCAACAGAAAAGACGCATTTTAAACTCCGCTTGGAGTTGCAAGGGCAAGGAGGGATCGCCGTCGAATATTAAGCGGACCGACCTTCTTTCTGGAAATTCCTATCAGGGCACAAACCGTTGAACGCGGGAGAACATAAGAACCGGAACCAGTAGAGCTTGAGTCTGAGGCGGAAAGGAAGGCATTGCCCGCTTAGGTGGCCTTTGAATGTTCCATTTCACGCGTCGTAGGAAAAGGGAGTAAGGATTTTCAGGCACGGAAGACTGCCATGCACTAAGCTAGAAGATTGAAAAAAGGTTTGGAGAAAATGAAAAGGAAATATAGAAAGGAAGCCCCAGAGGCTCGAAGGAGGGCGTAATAGTAGTAGAAGCGAAAAGCGTCGTCAGCTTATGGCGCCCTCCTTTAAGGAGCAAGTCACTACGTCCAAAGAATGAAGGAACATCAAGGGACAAAAGAGCGCAATGGCAACAGCATTGGGAAGGGATAGGTGTGCGAGAGAATCCCTACCGAGACCGTATCCTGCTTGACCCAGAAAATAAAGTCTCTCTCAAAAATTAATGGATCGTGTTTGCTGATTTCATACCAAGAAATATTCGGAGGAAAGATACGCGAGCGGGACGAAAGAAGACTTGCGAAATATGCGGGCCGCTCAAAGCATCTTTTTCTTAAACGAGCCCTACTGCCGAAGACCCCCAAAACAAAACACAGAAACGAAAAGGGGGGGAAAGGAGTGATCGAAACTAAATGTGGAAACACTAGCTTAGGAATAAACCTCCTTTAACGGATCTGCCGTCGACTAATTTGACACAAACAAGGCCGGTGACTTAGGGGAAAAAAGGGGGTGTCGAGCTAACCAAATCGTGAATCAGCGAGAATGTGACTATTAATTGCAGCACAGCGAGGAAAACGCGCCCGGGATCCGAGCTCGCCCTGGCAATTTTGAGGACGCTAAACTAAAAAACTATGGCAAACTCAGGACCCACTCAAAAGGGGCAAAGGAAGTGGGGGAAAAAAAAGCACAGAATGACCGGGGAGTCAGCAATAATTCAGGACCAGGGTGGAAGGAAAAAGCGCTACGTAGAAACTGCCGAGGGGTTATTGCGCAAAAAAAAAAGGCCGCTACAATAACTTCGGTAAAAGATATGCAGAGAACCAATACCGGGAAGAAGGATACAAGTGAGGGGGACGAGTGTTTCAAAACGGGGACCTTATCGCAGCGAGGACGGCGTGCAGGTTGAACGGTCTCTGTAACGCATCCTGTAGGTAGAAGGAGACAAAGTCATAGAGGGGGAGAGAGGGGCGCCCGGAGAGAGAACATGCGCCGCGAACGAGTTCTACCTGTGGGAAGAAGATCCTTCTACTCGTCGGCAAGGAAGGGAGTGAACAAGAAAACGTTCGGCCCGAGGCGAAAAAGAAACTCTCATTGGCGCGAGAGCACCACGTAAGCATCGGCAAAAAGATGCAGAATCGGGGAACCAAAAGGCGTAGAAACAGCAAGACTACACAGACAGTAACAAAGCAAATGGATCAAGCTTACATGGTTCTCGGACTCAGAGTTCCGGGGGAAGAGGGGGGGAGAAATAATCACAAAAAACAAGGGGAGGAGAAAAGGAAGAAAGGGGACGCGAAAACGCGACCATCTTACATTCAGACTGTCAGAACAAGCGTTAAACATTTTGATGAATTTCTCTTTAGTAGGGCTTGCCTAGCGCTGTCGAACCGAATTGGGCGCGCAACGGGGAGGGGCGGACGTTGTGAGGAAACGGAAATTCAGACTGGGCTGGGGGGATCGTCCAAGGTCTCCAAAGGGAAACGTACGCATGCGACATGAGACATGGATGGCACGGAAAGGGATATGTACGAAGAGCGGCGCAATTTTACTACGAAAGTATCGTAGAAAGCGCCAATCTGGTGAAAAAAAAAAAAAAAAAAAAAAAGAGAAATACAGACGAAACTGCGACCTGAAGAAGAGGAAACCGGAAAATAGCGAAGGCGCATCTAACTCGAAAACACACTGCCAATCAAAACTGCAAAGTGTGTTATGCTACTATTAATAGACGCTGGGGACGACAAGAGGAAAGCCATGGTCGGAGCATAAAAACGGAGTCACGAGATCAGGAAAAAGGAATGAGAGATAGGGCTCGTCAGCAGCAGTCCCGCCACGGAGAACGTTAACTAAAGGAAGGATTCGGAAAGGGAAAGGCGTGGGCACGGAAGAGTCTAACAGGGCAGGAAAAAGGGGGGAAGAGACGTCGGAGCAGCGGCGTGTGCGCTGCAACTGCTTAACCACCTCTCTGCGCCTTATGAGTAATGGCAATCAACAATTTCAAGCGCAGGAACCGAGTCAATGGGGGGAAAAAGGGCGCGGAACAGAGGAGCAATGGCAACGGCGAGGGGGGAGGGACAGAATGAGGGGTCATGGGAGTTGAGCATCACACTGACCCAGGACTCTTTTAGGGCTCGAGAAATAGGAGGAAAGATTAAGAACGGACATTGTCAAAAGAATTAGGGGGGGAAGATTTCAGAGGTTTCCACAGCTCAGAGAGAGGATAATACTATTCCTTTTGGACGCGGCATCACGCCCACAAAGAAAAAGAGTGCCAGAGAGAGTGAGCTGGAGGGTGAAAAACCAGACGGCTTTTCAAAGGAAGTTGTGGCATCAAACCCTATACGCTTCAATTGACTGGCCTATTCGAGGTGAAAAGCGATGCGGAAACGGCTACGGAGAGGGCCGGTGCACGACATGACAGAGTCCTATAATCCAGGGGAGAAGCTTGTCGCTGCGTTATCATTTAAGGCAAAAAAAATAGACTCTGGAAGGGCGTAAAAGTTCGGGTTATAAACTTGGAAAGGCTGGTAATAGCGCCGAAGTGAATGGAAGGCCAGGACGTTCCGAAAATCAGGCAGAAAGTGAATAAACGTGGCTTCAAGTTACATCAATGAAATACAGTACAGTGCCTTATAAGAGGGAGCGCGAAGAAGCTCTAAGAAGAGTTATTGTTTGGATTCTCGAAAGTTTTCAAGTCTGAGGGTGCAGCTCCTGAGCAGATCCGCGGGGGAATCAAAGACGGAGATTAAAGCAAATCTCGTTTGAAGGCATCTGTGCACGCGCCAAAGCCATGCTCTCTGACAGGGTTAACTATTGATCGTAAAAGGGTGTTCGACCCGATGCTGAGAGAAGAAAGGAGCAGAATGAAGGAGCAAGGGGATCCGGTAACGGGTAAGAGAAACGAGTCTACCAAAAAGTCTATCCTCCTACTGAGCCTCAGAGTCGGAGCAGACGCCAGGGAGTAGCGACGAGCGAGACGAAATCTAGAGATGGGAAAGGGGTTCGAGGAAACAAGGGAGATTCCGACGAGCGCATCCGGGATCACGCGCAGGCACAATTTTCTGGTAAGTTGCAGGAAAGAAGTGACTTCAACGAGTTAAAGGCGCACGTGGCCGAACATTGAATTCTTATACCAGGAAAGGAACTGAGAGAGAAAGGGCGGGTGACGCGATAAGGAGGACAGGGAGGAGACCTTCACGAGCCCTTCGAGGAACAGCACTTCATAGGAGCAATGTGGAAGGTAAAATGGACTCATCTCGAACAGGAGTTATTGGTAGAGAGAGGAAATAGGTAAAACAGAGATGACGGCACACGGAGATCCGCTTAAGGAGGGCGAAGCGAAGCTTCTACTGAAGGAGCATCAGGAGCCACGCCCTGGTCAGGGCTACAAGCATGCACGGCAAGGTAAGAAGCCTGAAGGTTCAAAGAAGGCGAGTGTCGAAAGGGCCAATGCCGTGGCCTCCACTGGCCCCAAAACTTCAGAGAGTCTCTCGTCGGAAGCGCAGAAGTAGGAACTCGGACAGGGGGACCTCGACTAGAAAGACAGCGGCTGGAAGGGCAGCAACGCTTACGCTACAGAAAAGTCGAGGCAACTTTATCTCCGTTAGCGCGCGAAGCGGGAGGGAGTCAGGGAGAACTAGAGGGATCGGAAACACCGGGGTATGAACTTGCGGGCAAATGCACTTCTCGAGGCGAGAGAGCAGAGATTTAGAACCAAAGCTATGCAGATGAAGACACGTCAAAACATGTAATGCCCTCCCTTTTGAAAGTTCGTGGCACGAGGGGGGGAAGGGGTAAACAAGATGGGCTGGGAAAAGTAAGGATGGACGCCGTCAGGATATGCCTAACGCCGGCTGTGGGCCCATAATCTTCAACGAGCCACCAATCCAGGCCGCATAACCAAGTAGAGGGCTTTCAGGTAGGGAGGGACGTCCTCTTGCCCGCTAATTACAGGGGAGGGACACGGAAGGGCGTCGGGAAACTGGGTCCTGGTCGTGAAAGTTCCGGAACTGCATCTGGCGTCAGGGATTGAACAGAGTGTGCGGTCAGGCATGATCCTCAAAAGGCAGCCCTCAAGAATGAGGGGCTAATGACGGGGAAACACGGGGGAGAACAGCGAGTAGCGACCGCGGATGGGAAAGAAAACACATCCGAGCATACTAATCTCAAAGAACGGTCGCCAAGAGTCGGGGGGGAAACAGCTTGGACGGTAGGTGCGAACAGCCACGCACCCCGATACAAAATAACGCGCCTTAGTGACAAAGAGAAAGAAGCAAGAACCACCAGGGGAATCTTGTTGTTGGATGGACGAAAGGGCCACAAGGCGTATTGAGGGACAATATATCGTAGCGGTCTGTAAGATCTTGGGTCATATCCGGAAGAAGGCGGCAAGTGTCTGGGTTCAAAGCGGGACAGGTAATTCGAAAACCGCCGGAACGAACGGAGTTATGCAAAAAATTGAAAAACGAGCGAGTCAAACGAACGGGCAATGACCGGTAGGGGAGAAAGCGGCATCGCCTACGTAAAAGAAATATTCTCTTTAATGATTTTTGAGATGCGCCCCTCAGGACAAAAAAAATCGCAGAGAAGGCGCAAGGACGGTGGAAAGCGAGTACCACGAGAGGGAGCCGAAGAGGCGCTTGCCTGGGGAGGAGAGCAACCTATCCAACTCAGTACACTAACCTCAAGCCAAAAAGGGTCCGGGGGCAGCTCACTCGGAGGAACTATCTATCAATCGCAGGTCGCCGAAGAGGGGAAAAGGTCGAAAAGTACGGCTTTGTAGTCTATCAGGGGATCTACCAGGGGGCCTCTAACCTTCCGAAATAACTTAGAGGTAGGGAATAAAAGGAGCTGAAGGGGATCCACTTGGGGAAGGTGTGGGGGATACGTATCTCCGCGCGGAATGATCGCTTGCATGTTCCGAGGGAGCATGTCGGACGGGGTCTAAACGAGCAAAGGAAGATGAGAGCGTGGGCGCCGAGCGATCCACATTCGCGAAGACGCGCTTGGTAACTACCTGTGAAAAAATCCAGCCATTCCTCTCTCGTCGGCAATGCCGCTTGAAACGTTCGGCCGCGAGGCGCCCCAGCACAAGAGGAGGGGAGAAGAGCAAACCACGTTCAGAAGTACCGCGCGCTCCCGATGCAAGGGATAAACAACAGGAGGAGCAAAACGCGAAGAAGAAGGAAGACTGAAAGAGAGGGCCGGCAAAGGGTGGGACCGAAACTTTTGAGAGACTCTGGACGACTAATCAAGTGAGTAC
>Ga0179591_1207536_pt1 | contig 11720 bp, 18 predicted proteins | sample CZOMad2_1_08_16f_FD_182891 | JGI IMG/M metagenome (GOLD analysis project Ga0179591, IMG submission 182891) | Vadose zone soil fungal communities from Angelo Coast Range Reserve, California, USA - CZOMad2_1_08_16fungal (PacBio error correction) | ecosystem: Environmental > Terrestrial > Soil >...
GGGAGCCCGGATTTGTATCGGGGAGGTCTTCTAGAATTGGTGGAAAGACACAACGGTATCCAATGTGGACAGGTCCGGTCTAGTCTTAATGAAAGGAGAAAGAAGTTCTTTTGTTCCATAAAACAGCAAAAGATGGCACCACAGGCGGATAATGTGGAGGGTAACTGGCGGAAGCGTCTTATACCGGTCCAAGGAAATCCACGGAGACCCCATGCGCTTTCCTAAGGGGGAATATCGGGAACGACTACTTGGTAGAACGGGGAGGGAAAGAGTCCATTGACTGAAAAAAGAAAAAAAAAAAAAAAAAAAAAGAAAGACAAAGGAGAGGGGAGAGAAAAATAGGGAGGATGACCCGGTACTGGGGTCGGGAATTGGCCGGAGGGAAAACAAGTATTAAGGCCGGGGCGGGCTACTTAAGGCTACAGGAGAGGTCTATGTTCACTCCCTCATGGGAAAAAAGAGGGAGGAGGGGGGTGTCTCAAAGAAACTGGGGAATACGTTCCAGGAGGACTGGTACGCTACTCTCTGCTGCGACAGAAGCCAGAACTTGAGAAGAAGAAAATCCAGGCCTCTAAAATCGACAAGAAATGAATCGCGCAAACCATCTTCAAGTGTACGTATGGGTCTAAAAAAAGTATGGGAAAAAAGGGAACGGACGAATAGCGTGGCATTGACAAGAGAAAGGAGGGCAAGGAAATTCGGGCATTCACATCAGGGAACAAAGAAAGCAGGATACAAATTAAAGGGGAACGTGAAACGGAGGAATATATCTTTAGCTGGGGAATATTTCCTTGTGGGAGGGAAAGGAGATCGGAAACGCGGCAAGGGATAGTTTATAAGATCGGGGGTTATATGCGGTGCTGTCGGAACATCTTGGAGGGACGGAAGGGGGGAAAGTCAAAAAATCTGGTCTGCTCAAAACTTGAGTCTGAGTTCGATAAAGAAAAGGAACAATTCGCGCTGTGAGAAGTGAGAAAAATCGGACCCGAATAGGGGTTCGATCTAAACTTATCTGATGGGGAGTACGAGAACGGAAAAGGCGGAGGAGATGGGATTTCTAGAAGAGTTGGCCGAAAAAAAGGGTGATGAGTTCTTCTTGAAGCGGGGGAAACGAGGGGCTAGAGTCATCATGCGCAGAAGTCGGGGAGGGGCAAGCGAGGAAGGGGGAATAGAGAAGTCTTCAAAACCAGATCCTTGCTAAGGAGAGATCCGGGGGAGAGGACTAGGAAGAGAGCTCTGGCGTTGCACTAGGCGGAATCAGGCGAAAAGCTAATTGTTTAAGAGGAAGGTCTAGAGTTTAACATATGGGCGGGTGGCGACTGGTGTTCACGGTAAAGAGATCATCCACTTCTGGCGACGAACCCCAAGAAATTAGTAGACACCATCAGGAGTGGAAGAAAGTGGATGGCAGGGAGGAGGGTCCGGCTTTGAAAAGAATCGAGGATGTGCCTGCCTCTTCGGAGGGAAGGAGAAGGGGGGAGGGAAAGTCAAGCAAGACGAGGCTTGGGAGAGATGCGGCTGGCCGGGAGGGGGGAGTTTCGCCAAGCTTTCAAAAAAAACAAAATCAACAGGAAAGGAAAATAGAGGGAAAACTGGCTAACGTCATCCTGATGAAAAAAGGTCAATCCGAGGGAGCCAGGGGATAAGGGTTGACTGTGGGCTAACATATCTAAGAAAAAAGACGATAAGGCAGAAACCCCGGGTTGTGTGCGAAGCCCTAAAATCCTGGGATTCTCGAAATCCCGAAAGGAAAGAGACTGTGGACACTCTGTCGGGGCCGGGGGAAGTTCCCGAAGGGGTAGGAGGGCGAACGAACACCACAATCCTAAACCAACGCACTAACTTAGAGAGACCCCACAAAATGTCAGAGATGAAACCATTGTACATGAAAAGAAAAGAAACATGATCCTAAGGAGAGTTAAAGACAGAGCTATCCATGGGGGTCGTACCAGGCCAACTTATGGATAACTCTCAATGAAAGAGGAGCTCGTAGTGGAGAATGAAAATAGAGTGAAGACGAAGTACGCAGCATAGGGCAAGCCACGAACAATCGAAGAATTCTTCGCAAGCAGAAAAAGGTAGGTGCCAACTCTACTAAAAACAGCGCCATCGGGATCTCACCAGGAACGTCGGAAAAAAAAACATAAAGTCCTCTATTACTTGCTAGTCGACCCAAGAAAAGGTGAAGGGGGGGAGAGGGTCGGGCCAGGAGCTACAGGGAAGGGAGGGGGGGAGTCTGTTAGCGAAAGCGAGACGTCAGTTAAAGAGTCAAACCCTTAACACATGAAAAAGCAATCGCCAATATGGGCGAACATGCGTATCTCCACGCCACCGGAGAGGGAAAAAAAAGAGAACCTTCAAACGGCTTTAATCTATCGTAAGGCAGACAAGCCATAAGTAATCAGTGCGACAAAGACGATAGAGACTGTCCCTGGAACCCTACGTTAGTGCTTTTAGGTACGTGACACTAAGGGGGGGAACTGGTGGGTGAGTGCCCGCGAGGCCTGTGTCGCACGGTTGGGGGGGGGGGAAAGGGCACAAGAGAAGAAATAAGAAAACGGAGTTACCGAAATTTGTGACATCCTTGGGTTGAAGAGCAAGCAAAAAGAGGACTTTCTATTGTGTTTCGAACAGGGCTGTGCCTAAAAAGCTAGAGTAGATGCTGGCGGGGAGGCTGAGGGGAGCGAGGAGAAAGCGAAACTCGGCCTGGGAATGCTCGCAAAAGGAGAGTAGGAAGAAGCCCGAACGGCAACGCCAAAGCGGTAAGAAAACGAATCTTTAAGTTTTCAAAAGAAAGACGACAGGCTATGACTATAAAACACAAGGAAAGATATATGTTAATATAAGTCCCATTAACGAACCAATAAAAGAGTAGTACATTTTCTAACACCGGCCGAGCCTCGCGAAGCACTATTGGCGAGGGGGAAGGGCTTGGGGAAAATCTGCCTTCCACAAAGACAAAAAGCAGAAATGCGTATGGAAGAAGGGGTGATTCTTGACAAGGTGAAGGGGGGGGTCCCTACATCTCAACGTGACAAAATCTATCAACGGGAAATTTGGGTTTTAAAAAAGGGGGCCGGAGGGGGGAAAAAAAAGACACGGGAATGTCCTAAGACGGAGTGAAGAACGACTGGCCTGGCAAAGCTTCGCCGTGGGTTGCTCGATAGAAAAAAAAGGCTCCATCAGCAGAGAGAGAAAAAAATGATAATTTCTTCCAACCTATCTAAAAAAACACAAGGGGATGAATGTGAAGTTAAGTACCCCGTAAGAATTAGGGGGGGGATCGAAGGCTGGAACGAGAATTTTGTTGGGTACGACGCACCAATTTAGAAACGAAATTGACCAGTCCAGTCGGGGAGAACATTGAGGAGGCGGGAAAGGGATGTGTCGGGGGGTCACTCAAGGCACATCAACGCTGTGGAAAAAAAACAGGACGGAAGAGAGGTGTGTCTTTTAAAGTCGACTCGTCGTGATGATAAGGAGAAGAAAAAGCCACGGCGGCCCACCAAATAAATTGTGCAAGAGTGGGGGGTATAAGAAAAGAGCATGTACGAACGATGATAACATGGATGAAAAACCGGGGCCCACAGAAGGGCAATGTTTCTCGGGGAGGCAACCTAGACTGAATCATACCTGGACATGGGTGCAAACGTAAAGGGGGAAATGAATTACACGAACGATATATTTCGGTCACAAAGGTACGAAGTAGAATCAGTAACTGTGAGAGAGGCGGGAAGAAAGCATGCAAAAAACTAGTGAAAATGAGCGATCTATGCATGGGGAGCCGGTACGAGGCCGGCTCGGCAGGGGAAGGGGGGGCTTGCTCGGGGGGGTGTCCAGGCAGGCACGGAGAAGGAGGAAAGCAAGAAAAAAAGACAACTCATTAAAGTGGACGTCTCGAAACAAAAAAGGAGAAGAAAAGTGGGGTCTCAGCCAAAAAAAAAAAAAAAACCACATGAGTAGTACTAACGGATGAGACGTGGATTTTTCAAGGAATGAAAAAAGAGCGAGGGCAATTCACCATTACGACCGGGACAATTCTTCCTCCCGGGCAAGGAAGGGGTGGGAGGGAAGAAAAGTCCGATATAGCTGTGCATTATTGGGGAAGATTGACTGGAGTACTGTATATCGAAAGGAACAGGACGCAAGGGAAACTTCTTAAAATAGGTTGGGGTGATCGCTGGGAGAACACAAGCTTGGTGCGATGGGGAAGGGGAAGGTGCGCGGGGAGAGAGATGCAGAGTGAGGCTAAAGGAGGGGGATGAGTGAGAAGAACACGATCACCTTAATACACAAAAGTGAGGAAGAGGGAAGGACCTGTTCAAAAAAACGGACCACTCTGAGGAATTGTGTTCTATAAGGGAAAGGTATCGAGGGGAGAGCCGAACGCTTTACTTTCTGCAGATCGGGGCAGAGACGAGGGGGGCACTCATGTTGGGAGAAGGTAGGGGCCGGGCCGGTCTCGGGTGCGAAGAAAAATGGCGCGACTTCGGTCGTGCAATCGAGGTCAGGAAGAAGCACAATTCTGCAGATCATGACGAATTTAAGAAAGGGGGGGATCGTATATTAAATTATATCTCTGGCTGGTGCAAAAAAAGAAAGGAAGAAGGGGCAAAAGAAGGAGAAGTGGGATAGAGGAACTCTTGGGGGGCAGGCGTTCCAAGGGAGTGGGTTCAAAGGTTGGTTACGTGGGCAAAGCAAATATCCGGGGTGAAAGATACAGGCAATATAGGGGGCAAAAGAAAAGGAGGTGTACTTTCTATAAGACAGGGATTTCTTTCTTCCATAAATAGAAGGAAAGGGAATGCAGGTATCTCTCCGTCGAAGAGGGGGGGTTCCGCACCATCGAGATACTTGGGGGGGAATCCGCGGGCAGAAGAATAATTACGTGCTCCAATACTTATCTCCGCACACACAAAAGAAAAGGGATGAGAAGAAGGGAAGGAACAGCTGGCTTTCACGTGAATCCGATTAAATGGGAAAGAAGATCGAGCCAAATTAGACCGGCCGTATTCGTTGGAAGGGGAACAGTAGAGAGCGGAATAAGAAAGAAAACTTCAATCGTCTATTTTATGGTGGAAGCAAAAGGAAGAGAAGGTTCGTGACTCGAAAGACATCTGAAAAAATAGACTGGCCAAACTGATATGGCCGGGGCGTCGGGGTTAAAGAAGTGGATTAGAGTCTGGAAAACTGGGGGAACCCCCAAGAAAAAGAAAAATACGGAAAGTCTCGCCAAGGAACCAAAGATACGGAGACATGAGGCAAAGGAAAAAAAAAAAAGCATGAGGAAAAATAAGAGATATCCTTGTTATTTCCGATCCAAAAGGGTATAAAGGAAAAGGGAGGGAAACATAAATTCGGCTCGGTTCAGGGTAGCTAACTGTAAAAGGGTCGATGTGTGCCGCGAGGAGAAGGACGAAAGAAAAAGCAGGTGAACGGTTCTGGGTGACAAGCGACAATAGCAAATAAGAAAAATGAAGACAAAAAGGGAGAAAGGTGCAGCCAGAAGGACGGCATCTATCAGGCCGCAACGACGTGAGAAAAAGTAATAATAGAGACTAGTTCGAGTCGCCCAAACGTATTCAGAGGGGGTTCGAGGGCTAACGTTCGAAAAGTGCTGAACTTGTAAAAAGGGTGCTAGAGGGTTATAAGGGGGAAGAAGAATCAGACTCTGAAAGGTAAGGAAGAAGACACGAAAGAAAACAAAAAGCCCTCTCTCCCAAATATTTCTAGAAAGGGCTATAGGACCCACCATAATTATCGGAAGGAAAGATAATTGCAGATTAGGGCTCGTTCGATATCCTACTGCACACAGGAATCTTCAACTAAACAGAAGGGGGGGGGAAAAACCTGATCGAACTTTGCCCGACCACTGAAAATTCAAGGGTGGAGTGGGAGCGGAGTCGTTTGAATTCAGGCGAATTAAGGGGGGAAAGGATGTGAAAGTCCCGAAAATCGCTGAACTCTTATTCAGCATGGTGGGAAAAAAATCCGGGTCGACAAAAGGACGTACTTTCTAGTGGGGTTTAGTTAACTGGGGGGAACAGAGTTCCTGAGAGGGGGGGAAGGACATGAAATGGGTGACTGTCTTTCTCACTTCTGGGTCCGGGGAATGCGAGCCACGAAGAATATCGGGGGGGGTACCTCGTCAAGTCGCGAGGTCATAATCGTAGTCATTCGTTGGGAGGAAAACCCAAAAATAGAGAAGGCTATATGGTAATCCGACCGAGGCCCTAATAGATTGGTAGGGGGAAATCGCCAAGTAAGAACGGGGCCAACAGGGATACCAAAAGCCTCGGTGACTGCAGCTAGGGTGGACGAGTTAAGAAGAAGTTTAGCATCTAATTACACTAATGCATTGCCGGCATGTGGTGGTGAGGACAGTGTAGGCTGGAAGATACTTTCTCATACAGAAGATAGGAGTGGACAAGAAAACAACAATCTTCCGTACTGGGGTTCAACATCTTTAGACTGGGGCCCGGGGGAGGGAGGGCCAAAAAGGAACCCGGCATGAAACGAGAACTGAAGGTTCCGAAGAAGGAATGGGACGGCAAGGCGGGACATACCTTTGGGAGGCGTACAAATTGTGTAGAAAGACACTACATCAGAGAACAATTCTCAGGGAGTCCCCGGGAGAGAAGAAAAAAAAGGAGTAGAGGAAAAATAGAGATTTAGCCCATGTAAGGGGGGAAGGGGCTGTGTCCGATATGCGTTCGGGATGCGCCAAAAAAGGTAAGAAACGAAATGAGCAGGGACCAGTCGATTCCGGACAATTGACAGTAAGGCGGGAAGTGACCGGGGAGTGGGGGGGCCGGAAAAAGAAGAAATCGTGGAAGGCCAAAGGAACGGATATAGGGTGCAGGGGTAGGGCTTCGGGGGGATACTCAGTCTGGAAGGGACAGCCACGGACAAAACAAGGAAGTAACTATGGATTGTCGTGTGTAAAAGGCAATGAATCGAAAACCGATGAAGTTAGGTCTTGTGTAAGAAAAGAAAAAGCAGCGGCAGGTAGTTCTCCCGATTGCGAGAAGCAGGGTAGGAGGGGGGAAATTGGTGCCTAAAAGGAACTAAAAAAAAAGCTAATAGGGAGAAAAAGAAGTTTCTGTCGGGACTTCAGATCGTAAAAAGGAAAGGGGGAAAACTGGGATGGGGGGGGTCTCTGCACAACTCATGGACAAACTAAAGGGGACATCTGTGCTTTAGAGACGCCTCGTGCTTAATCCGTGGGATGGGTCGTACAGGATCGGATAAGAGACGGAAAAACAAAGCAGAATCGAACAGCGTTAGACCGCCGAAAGAGAAAAGGACGAAAAAATAGAGCAGATGTCCGAAAGCTGAAAGAGCAATACTATGCGTGGTGTAGAAACAATGGGTGGACACGGGGTAAAAGGTGTAACGCTCGGCACGAGCTATCGTGGGAAAAGAGAATGAGGTAAACAGGAATTACACTTTCCACAGGAAAAGTCGAAAGCAATTTTAACACGACAGAAGTTTTTCGGGATAAAGGAGATATACGTCCGAGTTAAGATTTAAGGGGGTGTGGGCGTAGGATATCGTATGAAAGACGGGCACAAAGGTATCGTTCCTGAAAAAGAAGGGGGGTATAGCTTTTGGTACGGCAGGTCACATATGGCTAGACAGAAAGGGCGTGTCGTCGGAGGATCGTCTCGTAAGGGCAGTAGATGAGTCTTAAGAATAACCGGCTACAATGGCGGGGAGGGAGGGGTAGACAGTTGCGTCGACGAAAAGAGGAAGAGTAGGGGGCGATCTAAGGAATTTATATAGTAGAAGTAAAGCCTGACACCCGTTCGGAGGAGAAGAAAGAAGCGGAGGAATGTTGTGCACATGGGGGAGAGAAAGTCAAGCCAGCTATTGATACCATGGAAAAGAAGATTGGAGAATGACATCATTAGCACTTGCGGGATTGCAATCGAAGGCAGAGAGAAGGGAAAGGTTCTGTGAAGAATACCAGTGAAGTATCATAAGGGGCGCAGAACGATAACTGGTAAGGGGCTTTGTACGGAAGGGGGATCATGAGAATGGAGAATTGTGATCGAAAAGAAGACTTTTGCGAGCGTTGACAACAAGAGAGTTCGGGGGTTCGACTGTGGGGGGTAGGGGGTTGGGAAAAAGAGGAAAAGTGACAGTGAACTCCCCACAACTAGAATTGTCCCAAGTGGAAGAAGGGGGCAGAGGGATTTCGAGAAGGGGTATGGTCAGGGGGATTTGACAAAGAAAGATCGACTATCATTCCGCGATCTTCACTTTGGAAAGAGTAGGGGTTCGAAAAAAAACATCAGAGAAGACTTGGGTCGATCTGCAGTTCCTGGTATACGGAGGAAAGAAGTGAAGGAGCCGAAAGAAAAAAAAAAAAAAGGTATGAGGGAAAATAATATATACAGGGGCGAAAACGGGAACGAGTACCTTCACGCAAACAGATCGAGCCCAATTAGCTGTGGGTGGAGTAAAGATAGGAAAATCCTCGATCAATGAGCTCTGGGGGGGGAGGGTGGTAGAATTCCAATCCCTAAGAAGACCTTTAGAATACAGCCCGATTATCGACTCTGGGGGGGGCCCACCTGATAAAGGGAAGGGGGACTCTTTTCACCGCGGGGATGATCTGCGGTAAACGAACTAAAAAAGTCGACGCCAGACACGAAAAATACGGAAACGAATAGAAAAAGAGTTCCAGGACAATTCATGACATGAAGCAAAAGGAAAATAAGAGGAGGGGAAAGACAGAGCTATCATTTAGGTGCGTAGCCTGGAGGGCCCAAGGGAAAAAGAGAGGAAGTGGGGGATTCAGAACTGTCGTAAGAACGGATAAGGCCGTCGATTGCAACAGAAGCGCTCTGAAGAAAGGAAACAAGCAGAAGACCGGGGGATGTCTAACTGCACAAGGGAAAAAAACGACAAACATTAGTGCAACCGTCGACTCTCAGGACTTCACTATCGAGGGCAGAAGAAAGGGGGAACCTATAACTTCCGATACGTTATGAGAGAAAAAGAGGAAAGAGGGTTCGATTGCAACAGGGGAACCATCTGAAAAAAGGGTCAGAGGCGTGGTAGGGATACGAAAAGAAGGAAGAAAAAAGCTGCATAACGTAACAGCCAAGCGTCGGGGGTCTAGCAAAGAGATCTAACTCGACCAAAGATGATAAAAAGGGACCTGTGGCAAGCGGGGGAACTTATAACTAAACGCACCGGAAATCTGAATCTCCATCTATAGAGAACGTTTGTAACGAAAAAACCACTATGAAGGTAATACGTGTGGGAGGACGGGGTAGAGGCCTTCTAATTCAGTTTTTAAGGAAAAGGGGAGACAACGACGCTCGCACGAGGGAAGTCAGGGTTGGAAGTGGGGTCGAAACCAAAGCGTACTTGCGATCGGAGCTGGGTGGGGTGTCGCAGAAAGGAAAGGGGGGACAGGAGAAAAAGGGGAAGGAAGGGGGATTTCGGTGTGGTAACTGAAACAAGGAAGGGCAGGTGGACTGAGCGAATGATCAGAATCAACTATACTCTAGAAGAAGACGGAAAGAGGAAATGCAGTAAATCTGGATCGAGGACATTTCATGGGGGCTGACACATCCAGACTCTAATGAGAGAAGAAAGCACCATTCCTAATAGCCTGTGTTTGTCACTGATATAAACTCCCTCATTCCGCGCCATGTCCCATTCACTCAAAAAGGGCGAAAAATTCGAGGCAAGCTCAACGCGGGGTGCGTAAAAGGGTTACGCCATTCGTCTTGACGGGCGTCGAATGAATTGCCCAAAACCAATGACTTGAAGGCGGGCTCTGGGCATTGGGTGCAGGTAAAAAGGGAACACGACTAATCTCAGTGAAAACTACACAAAGAGAATAAAATGGGGTAAAGCATTTTTCTACATCCGATGGCGTTGAACCGACACCGCAGCCGCCTACTGAAATGGTTGCCTAAGCAACGGGGGGAACAGGGGGGATAGACTACATTTTTGGGCTTAAACGCGAAAACCATTCTCGAAGGACGAAAAAGAGAAAGCTTCAAGTCTCAGAGAACAAAAAAAAACATGAGGGAGGATTCAACTCTCTAGTCACCCGCTTAGAAGGGGTCGAGGGGAGGGGAAGAGGGTGGGGGTAAAGACGCACAAGTTTTGCCCGCAATTGCAAAGGGCAAGGTAGATTAAGAGGAAGTAGGGTATTCTGTTCAGACGTGTGTCGAAGGGCCACTCAGTCGAAAGAACCACAGTACCTGATGAAGGGGGGTGTGAGGAAGGAAGAGCAGTCTCTTAGGGTGGCAACGTCGTAGAACGAACACTGCGAGCCAAACGCCCATTCATAACCCGGAATTGGTGTTGAATGCAGAGCTAACTAAAAAGGGAACTGGGACGAATAGAGGCCTTCATAGATGTCAGGTGTGTCGGAAAGGGAAATGCAGGGAATTGTGGCAGAGAATTTGGGAAAAAGGAATTAACCATATTCCGGAAATGGGGCAGGCGCAGGAAAGTCGAGGAGGGTAAGGAAGAGGGATGGGTCCTCCCCTCTCCACTGTCAAGAATGGACGATGTGGGCAGCCTTCCGGGCTCGTCTAGAGAAGGGGGGCAGAAGAGCGCTTTCTCTTCTCTAAGAGGGACCAAGCGTGGCCCGACTAAAGACCAGTCCGACCATCCAGGAAAGTGACACTTCTCTACACACAATCTGAAAGTAGAAGTGGGGGTACTAAAACATTTCAAAAATGATGTCTAAGATGAGAGCAGAATGGAGGGAAAGAAGTGATGAAAGGTAAGTCTCTGGGCATAACCAGCGACCATGAGAAGGGATTAAATTGGGTGGGGGAATCTGAATTGCATTGGGGAGACTACCTCTTAGTAGCTGTCGAGTTTACTAGGGAACGGGGGGGGGATGAGCGACTACGAGAACGCTTCAGTTATAGTGTCCCAGAGGGTAATTCGGTGGGTTAGGGAAGCGTGATGCGGGAAGGGGAACTTTAAAGTAAAAATCTTGCGAGGTGTGAAGGGGGCGGTACAGTTCTTGAATTCCTTAACGGACAGAGACAGTAAGACTGAAGGTTCTATAACCGCAAACAACTGTCAGGAGGGTAGCTAAGTCGCAAAACAGCGTCTCCTAGGGAATGAGGTCAAAAAAAAAATAAAAACCCGAGGACGCTTTTTTGTCTATCGAATTATCGAATTAAGAGACATAAAAGGTATGGCCGAATCTATTTCGGGACTAGAAATACTAAGAAAAAAGAATGGTGTTTTAAGGAAAGGTTCGGGACCTGAAGAAGGGGAGGGTTTCGGGGACTGCATAGGTCAGCACTTCGCTGAGTAGGACGGAATAGAAAATCGGGGACGAGTTGAAAGGCAGAGTCAGTGGCGTTATAATCCGTTGGCGAGACGAAGAAGTGGTGGGGGAAGGTGCACGATCAGGCTAGAAGGGTTCTTCATTTCGAATGCTGGGGGAGGAAATCTTGGGAGATCTTTCCGGTAGTGCGCGCGTGGACGACGTTTTAGTTGCCAGAAGGAGAGTATGAAAGAGGGGGGAAACCGGCACATAGTGAATGGGGGGCGACACAAAGTAGTTCAGGGCTTTACGGAAGAACGTAGGGTTCAAAAAAAGGGGAAGGAAATCCACGAGGGCGCATCTGGAGGCTTCTTCAATATCTCGAGACGGGTGGAGGAAATTAAAATAGAGACAGGGATCGACTGCTTGCCGGTAGTCAGATGAAAACGGTCGCAAAAGC
>Ga0179591_1348316_pt1 | contig 11720 bp, 19 predicted proteins | sample CZOMad2_1_08_16f_FD_182891 | JGI IMG/M metagenome (GOLD analysis project Ga0179591, IMG submission 182891) | Vadose zone soil fungal communities from Angelo Coast Range Reserve, California, USA - CZOMad2_1_08_16fungal (PacBio error correction) | ecosystem: Environmental > Terrestrial > Soil >...
ACCGAATTGCGGGGAGTGAAAGGTGGGTTTTTGAAGTTGCGATGGTCCGTCGAACCGAGGCCGTCACCAACGGCAAAGGATTAGTCTTTAAAAGCGAGGGGGAATAGCGGTGATGTGAATAAGGAGGGTAGCAAGGGGAAGGGATAAGGTGACGAAATGCGGGCGAGAAGGGAAAGGGATGGAGAAAGGTGTTTACGAAGTAAGTAGGGGAGGGGTGAAGGCGGGGGGGGGGGGGTGTAATGGTGTAGTGGTGAGGAAGGTGAGATCAGAGGAATGGAGGGCGGTAATGGGAGTGGGTGGGGGAATGAAGGGCTGAGGAAGAACAGTGCAGGGGGGAGGGGGGGGAGAGGGACGGGGGGGAAAGGGGTTTAGCAGGTGAGGGGGGAGGAGGTGTGGGGGTAGTTGGGGTTAGGGAGAGGTGCAGTAAGGGGGGATTAAGGGAGAGGGGAATCGGGAGCGCCGGGGGTTGGGAACTTGGGGAGGGAATGAGGGAAGAGGAAGGTATAGGGGGGTGGGGAATAGTGGAAAGGGGTGGGTGTGACAGATAGGGGGCCCGGGCGCGGAGGGTATGTTCGGAACGGGGGGAGGGAGGGGGTGGAGAGCGGGGGGATGGGGGGCGGAGTGCCGGATGGGGATGGGGGTTGGGTGGGGGGCTGAAGGTAGGGGTAAATAAAATTGGGTTGGCGAAAGGATGAGAGTGAGGGGGTAAGGGTGGGGGGGAGCGGGGTCGGGGTAGACGGAGGCGTGGGGTGGGAGGATTAGGGTAGCAGGGTTGTGGGAAGAGAAGAGAGGCGTAGGGGTGAGCGGGGAAGTGAAGGCGGAGAGGAGGGGTGGTGATATGGGTTGAGGATAAGGGGGGATGGGGGATGAAGGGTGTGTGGGAAAGAGGGCAGGATAGGAGTGGGGGAAGGAGGGTTAGCAGGATAGGGGGTGAGGAGGTCGGGAGGGTGGTGGGGTGGGCGTGGCGATAAAAAGAGTGGTGAGGAAGGAAGTTAGGGATGAGTAGCGGTGAGGAGGATTAAGTGGGGGGTCTGTAAGAGTGGGTCGTTGAGGTAGGGGGTGGGAGGGAGGTCGCGGTAGGTAGGGGGGGGGGAGGGGGCGTATGGGAGGGGGGGGGGGGGGGGGATGAATAGGGGGCGTGAGGGGGAGGTTAGTAAGGGGCGAGGTGTGTTGCGGGCGTAGGTAGTGTGGCAGATGGAGGGGGGTGGATGTGTGATGTGGAAGGTAATGGGGGGATGGGGGGTGGGGGAGGAAGAGATAGGGGTATTTGAAGATGGGGGAGGAGGTGGAGTTGAGGGAAAGCGAGCGAGGAGCGGGGGGGGGGTAGGAGAAGGGAATGGGGAGGAGGGTGTGTAGATGGGGGTGGTCGGGATATGAGAGGGAGTATGTGTGGGGTGAGGGGGGTAGGGGAGATGGTTGTAGGGTAGCTTATGGATTAGAAGTGGGGTGGATCGACGACGGGATGCGTACTTGGGCGGCGAGGTGGTGGATGGGTTGGAGGGGGGGCGGTGAGAGGGGGGATAGGAGAAAAAGGGGGGTGAGAGATGGAAAGGGAGGTGATGAAGAGAGAGGGCGAGCGGGGGAATGAGGAGAGGGGGGGGGGGGGGGGGGGAGGAAGGTGAAGGGGGGGTGGGGGGTGGGATTCGGAGTGGGATTGAGGCCTTGGAAGGCGGGAGAGTAAAGGGGAAGGTGGAAGGTAGAAAAGCGATTTGACCCCTAGCAAAACACGGTCTCAAAAAAAAAAAGTTATCGATGGAGAAGGAAAAAACCGAAGAAAGAATTCCACTTAGGGGGTGGGGGGGAAAAACCACCCCCCCCCCCGGAAACTTCAAAGATCAATCTCATCGATTCCGCCCGCCTCGACAGGAAAAAATGGGTACGGAAACCAAAAAAACAGATCGGAAGGGCACGGGTTTTCTAAAAGGGCGTTCCTAGGGAGAACCTTCGAAGAGGAATCATCTGGAGGGCAAGTTGTCGACTGTCCGTCACCCACAAAAGAAAGGGGAAGGAAAAGGTTTAAAAGGGTTGAGAAGCAATGATGGTCGAAGGGGGGGGGGGGGGGGTTCGTCCTCGAAAAGCGTGCAAGGCGCGAACCGGAGTTAACAAGATAGAGAAAAAGGTCTCCACCGGGGGTGCACGGAGGGGGGAAAAAAAACAAAACAGACGGAGCGCTTGGGGACAACGAAACAATTGTCCCCCGGCATCGGATAGGAACATAAAGGCTTGTGGGGGAAGGGGGATCGGCAAAACACAAGGGGGGAGGGACCAAATGAAAAAATCGCCAAAAGATGGTCTTGCTTTGGCCATTACGGCGCAACGTGGGGGTGAGAGAAAAATGTGCAGAAAACGGAGGTCACTTAACTCAGGAGTGCCGACACATGGGAAAACGAAAGACAACCGTTTTACCAATAATAAAAGGGAGCGAGTACCTTGAGAAAAAACAAGAGGGAAGAAGAGGTTGAGTCCCTTCGAAAAAGAACTCCAAGAAAAAAGGAAAAAATCCACTCCCGGATTCTAAAACTCAAGGAGGAAACCGGCCCGGAACCGCTGCAACAGAAGAACATCATTTCAGGTGATGGGGGACCGACCATGTCTAAGAAAAAAAAGCACCACGGGTTGTGGCCCATCCGAAGAAATATTGAGAAAAAAAAAAAGAAACGTAATGAGATCGAGAATATCCAGGAGCTCGGGGGGGAGCGGGGCCCCAACCAGAGAGAAAAGGGATTCCAAGGAAAAACGGTGTTCAAACGACGGAACGTGAAGAGGACTTTCTAAGAAAATAAAAAAGGGACCTCAGAAGGGGGACCAAAAATCAATGCACAACCGAAAGGAAGGAGAATATCTAAGATACTAAAAACTCAATACCGAAAAAAAAAAAACCTGCAAGAAAAAAGAGGGGTTAAAAAAGCGAATATATAAACCACCACTCCATCTTCAAAAAATGTTCAGCACCTCGGGTCTGAGGGTAAAAAAAAGCCTTCCTCCTGAGGTATCAAAAGGGGCAAGATCGTGGGAAAAATGGAGAAGTCCTAACAGGGGAAAGACGAGGACTCCTTCATCGAAGTGACGGTCGAAAGACAGGGCACCGCTGCTGCAAACAGACTCGAAGAGAAGAAAAAAGCCGCATGGCCAGACAACCATGCTCTTGGGACTATCATCAGGGAGGCTCTCAAAAAAAGAGGGGGAAAGAATAGATTTTGATCAGGGGAAGGGGCCTGAGAGACAAACCTCGGCCATCAGTGGCTGACGAGATCAGCGTTTGTCGTCGAATTCTCCAAAAGAAAAGGAAGAAAGCATCGTCCTGACGGAGGATCAGGGAAACCAAGAATTCGTTCCTTCATTCTTTTGGGCACGGCGAAAAAACAGGAAGTCCTTAATAAGGAAGGCACGACCGCGAAGAAGGTTGCTGGGTAAACCTGGGTGGCATATTGAGGTGGGGTGGCCAGAGAAAAAAAAAACGAAGTAACGGGGTCATCGCTTGACCGGTCCAGGGATAGTGGAGGGCGGATGGAAAGAAAAAAAGAATTGTCACGCGTACTTGTGAGTACATGGAAGGGGGTTCCGAGGAGTGAAGAACCGAGAAGGAAAAAACGGAACGAGGGGGAGGGGGAGGAAGGGACGTACGTCAAATGAAGATGTCAACCAAAAGAGTCGGGACAGAAATCGAGGATATTTCCTCGAAGAAGTACGAGGGAAGAAAGGGGTTGGTCAGAAAGAAAAAACGTTGAGGAGGACGACCTGGGGGGGACGGCAAATCAACGGAGAATGCCCACGATGTTGAAAATAAGGGGGCCAGTTTCAGAAGAAGGGAAAAGGAAGCGCAAGTCAAAAAGGGCTGAATTTGATAAACTTGGCGGATTAAGGAAACGTGGGAGGGGGTAAGTGAAGCAAGAGACGTGTGGAGGGAAAGCGGGGAAAAAAAACTGCAAATCCCGTGGACCATAGACTTGCATCTTTTTAGAAGGGCAACCAAAGGGAAGAAAAAAATCAGCGCGCGCAGAAATCACAACAGGGCACGGGGAAGTCTGTAAAAAATGGGTTCCATCCGTGAGGCCTACAAGCACTTGGTGTCAGGAGTAATTTATAAGACAAAGATTTCTAGCTCATTCGTGTATTCAAGGTGGCCGTAAAGGTCAACAACAAGGAAGGGAATTTTGGGGCGAAGGTCTAGGAGCGCATCAAAGGTTCGGCGGAAGGGCCCGAATAGAAATTGGGAAGGGGGGTGTGCGGAAAAAGGTGGAGAAATCCATGTGAAGGGCTCGAGAGATGTCAAGGTTAACCAAAGCGCCCAGGACAAACGTCAAGGGCGAAAAAAATTTCAGGAAAAGAATGGCAACCTTATCTAATTATCAGGGAAAAAGTGCTACGAAGGGGGGGGGGGTGGAAAAAGGACGGAGACAAGCTCCAAGATGATACCCTTAATTGGAGAAAAAATTTAAAAGAAATAAAAAGCCTTTTTACAAGGTCGTCGATCTGAAAGGGGGGGAGGGGAAATTGGCGTGAAATGCCTATCCGGGCTGCAAGAAAATTGGTGTGTTCGGAGGGGGCTCGAAGAATCCTTCTCAGAAAAAAGAGAAAAGAAGGGGGGTCGGAAGACCTGGGGTGCGCAAGATAACCAAATCGCCTAAGGTTTGAGGGGGGAAGCCGGTTGGGACAGTGGACCGGACGCAGAAAAAAAAAAAAAAGATAAAGAAAACAGATGCTTCAGGGATAGGAAAGTTGCCACAGGACCGTACCGATGGGTCAACGCGGGGTCGAAACATAATGACGAAAGGGAAGGGGTCAAAAAAAAAAAAAAAAAGTAAGACAAACAAGAAGAATTCGTAAGGACGAACAAATCCAATTTGACTCGTAGAGGGTAATGCCGGTAATGCGTATGAAGTAGAAAAGGGTTTTTAAGGAAGGGGGACTCCGGGATGTGGGGAAATCAAGAGTCTGGCCCTCCACCACTCTGCTGGTGGGGGACTGATGGGGTGTACCCTTTGAAAAGATGGGGGAAGGGGCGGGGGGTTGGGGGGGGGTTTGGAGCTCGAAAAAAGTCGGGGTTGGGCTAAAAAGTTTTCGTTGGTCAAAGGAGTCGGAAAAGAAAAAGAAAGAACAATTTGGGTTTGAAAGCTTGGAGACACCACAAAAAGTTTTTTTTCTAACCAAAAGTGTGACGATTTCTTCAAAAGAGGAAAATAAAAAGGGGTCCCTGGGGAGGACAGGCATAACGAATCAAATGCGATTGCAGGGCGTCAAATAAAGCAAGCCCTTAACGCCAACCCGCTTCTTATAAACTCCGATCTGTTGAAGGTAAAACTCCGTGAAGAACGCTGCAGGGGAAACCTCACAGCAACGGGCGCCCCCGTGAAAAGTGAAAGGGTTGGGGGAACTCCCATGGGAACCCCCAAATGTTGCCTGGTGGGATTACAGGGGCACAATGCGCGTGGACCAAGTGTACCAGGCACTTGGGGAGAGGGCCTTCAGAAAATTAACTGAAAAGATCGCCAGGAATCAAAAACCTCACAAATCAGGATAAAAGGGGGGGGGGGTTCGAAAAGTTGGTGAGATCTCATGAGGCCGGGGGAAAGAATCCGTCCGACTGCAACGGGGGGAAGGGACGTTTCATTCCCCGGGGGTAGCAAACTCGCCAATGGATCACACTCCATCAGGTCAGCACGCTCAAACTTGGGTCAAAGAAAAGAAAAAACGCCGAACGTCCCGATAACCCGAATCACCTCCGGAAACAAAACGAGAGGTCCAGAACTCCAGGTTTTATTAAAGGGACGTGTGGGCAACCGTAGGGAGGAAATTGGTGGCTAACAGCCAGGGAAGTTGTCGATCTCTGCGAACAAAGGAGTATTAAAAGGTAGGGGAAGAAAAATCAACTCCATCAAAAGTGTTCAGGACCACCCAATAACTGGACCGAAGAAGTTAAAATCCAAGATGGGAAGACAACGCTGACCCTCCTTGAACGTAAAACAGGCTATAGGTTGGGGAAATCTGCGTTCTAATGAAGTGGCGGACGTCTTGGAAAAGGGTCTGTCACCGTCTGTTAATAAGGAAGCAACGGGGGGGTTAAATGAAAACGAATAACTTATTTTGGGGGGGCTGGGGGGGTACGTCACCGAGACACAGGACGCCGCGATCGTCACAAACTGAAGCCAACGGGCGTGAAAGACGGGGGAGGGGAGACTCTCGGCTGGGTCGCTATTACAATCCTCCATTGAGTTCCTGAAGGGGCCTGGAAGAAAAAATTTCCCCCACCCTGCAGGGGATCACGGAATGGTAAAGAAATTTGTGGGACCAGCAAAGGTTCAATGTACAAACCATGCACAAATTTTGGGACACTGGCTTACATGAGAAGGTAGAACACTCAAAAAAAATAATTGGTAGTGAAGAAGATTGCCAAAGACCTAGAAAAATAGGTCGGGGACAAAAACGACCGCCGCCGGGTCTTCTCCACAGCAAAAAGCTGTGGGAATTGAGGGAAAGGGGGATGCGGGGGGGGGAAAAAACTTTCAAAAAGCGCCACATCGGAGGGGACGGGGGGGTAGGTGGAATTTCAGTTAACAGGAAAGGTGGGCAAGGGGGGAGGTGGATCGGTCCGGTATCCGGAAAAAAAGGAAAAATCTTGTGAGAGGGAAAAAAATTGGGGGGGTTGACTGTAGGGGCGGCCGGAGAAAAAAAAATAAAAAGACCCCACAGGAGAGACAACGGGAATGTGATCTGAAGGAAAAACACACAACGATAAAATACGGACCATCCAAGTCTCAATAGTTCAATAAAACATCACTTTTTCTGGGTCATCAAAAAAATGGGAAAAAGGGGAGAGTCAGGAAGAGAAGAACCTTATCCTTCAAAAACACAAAAATTTCGAAGCTACATCAGAAAGACGGAGGACCTTGGGTTTAGGGGGGGGGATTTGGAGGAATTTTTGGTTTTTTTTTGTTTTGACATTGCGATGGGGGGAAAGATCGTCCCTATTAACAAAAGAATTCACAAATTCAAAGGGGAGGGAGGGCAAGAAAGGGGATCAGTTATTTAAAACCTTAAGGGAGGTATTGAATAAAACAAACGAAAACCCACCGGAGGTAAGCTATGTTTGGGAAAAACAAGGGGGGAAAAAGGGCCACGGGGGAAACAGCGACTTCAAGCAGAGAGCAGACGCGAAAAATCATAAAATCGATCAAACTCAGGAATGGTCACTCAAGTGTTTTTACGGGACCAAGAAAATATTCTAGGCAGATTAGGGGGGGTGGGCAAGGAGGAGGTTTCTATTAACTTAGTCTGAAACATTGCGCTGGAGACGCTGGACAGCTTTACGTCACAAAAAAAAACAGAGGCATTGTTTCCTGATAAGGAGAACTGCAGGGGGGGCAAGGAAGTTTGACAAGTCGCTGTGCAGGGGGCGGAAGAGGTGGGGGAACCGACCCTAAAAAAGGGTATGAAGGACTTTGGCAAAGGCCGCAGAGACCATCTCGGGGGGACCAACAAGGGGGGGGAGGCCTGGAACATTTGAATTAATAAAAACTAGAATGGGAAAGGGAGGGGGTTTTAGCGGGGGGGGGCCGGGAAAACCACCGTTGGAAAACGAATGGAACTCGGAATATCTGGCCCTTGGCAGGGGGGGGGGGGGGAACATTAACGAATGAAAGGAGGAGAGAGGAAAGGGTTGTCCCCTCAAAGGATTGCGACCGGGACGGGGGGGGGAGAGAAGTGAAAACCCCTTTGGGGGGCAAACGAGAAGTGAAAATCATGCAGAGATTGAAGTAAGAAGAGGATAAAAAAGTTAGCCAAAAAAACTTCTGCACGAGAAGGTCTGTGACAAAACCGGCGGCGGGTTACAAACCGAAACCAGAAAAGGGGACTCCTCCGCCAGGGAAACAGCAGTCAGAACCTATACTAAAACACTTCTAAAGGGAAAACGAAAAGCGCCGGCGCCAATCCGTCACCAAGGAAGCTGTGGTAGGGGCCAGTTAGGAGTGGCAAAAACACGGGGGTTCCAATAAGACGACGGCCGGTCCGACTAAGGACTTACAACCTGATGGGAGAATAATTCGAAGAGAAATGGAGGGGGCTGGCAAAAAAGCCCGATCGTGAATATATCCAAGTGTGCTGGAAAAACAATTGCACAAAAAAGAAATCCTCGGGGCTTCATAGGGGAAGCCTGAACCTAAAAAGTGGACCCTCATGCAACAAAAAAAAAAAGGCGAAAGGACTGAAGCAAGTGTTTCAAAATGAGACTAGCAGGGGGGTGTCCATAACGAAAAAAAAAAAAAAAAAAAAAAAACAAGGAAAGCGAGAAGAGTAGCCGGGTGGGAGGAAACATATAATCCCAACGACTCCAAGCGAGGAAAGGGTTCAAAAGAGAGGCGGCTCGGGGGGAAAAAAAAAAGGCTGGCGACAGTGAGGCGGGTCTGCCACAGAAATGAACGACCTTGGGGGGGAGATCAAGAGTCGAAAGTGAGAAAATCCCCCGGAGCAAGTGGCAGATAAAAAACCTCTGCAGTCCCCGGGGAACCTCGGAAAAGAGAAGCAGAAAACGAACAATAAAAAACACCAAAGGGGAAAAAGCATCAAGTATTTCATCGGTGGTGAGACCGCGGGGGGGAACAAGTTCACAGAAAGTCTCAAAAAACTTCTTAGGGGGAAAGATATATAGGGTGTGATAAGGGGAGAAAGAAAACTGCGTCGACTCGGGGCCAAATAAACGAAAGTGGGGAAAAATGGGGGGGATCTGCGGGGGGGATTCTTATAGGGGGTCTCTCTAAGGACAGTGGAAGAAAGCACGTCACGAAGCGAGTAGACTGCCGAGAAGTCTGGAGCAAACGTACAATGGAAAGGGGCCAGGGTCGGGGTGCATCCCGATACAAGATCGTGCCGAGTAGACGGGCTGAAAGAAGTGGAAAGCAAAACTGGAGGCTGGGGGGGGCCTATCTGTAAAAAGTTGCGCTCCGATTTCTCGAGTTGGGAAGGGCCGTGGGAAAAATTGAGCTTAAAGAGAATAGTTGGCAAAAACGGAAGAGTTTCCGGGCATTGAAGGTGGGTCAAAATAAAAGGGGGGGTTTAATTCAGAGCCTATATGACAAAAAAAAAGGATCTTCGACGTAGCGCCACCAAAATTGGGTGGAGGCACAAAGATCGCGTGGGGGGAACGCGCACAGCCTTATAAATGAGTCTGAGAGAAGAAAGCGAGTGACGGGAGACAAGGATCTTGGGGGGGGGGAGCATAGTGTGGGCACACCGGGGTGTCAGCCGACCGTTAAACGGCATCACCGAACAGAGTGCTCTTCGAAGTAGAACTGGGGATATCTTAAAAAATCTTCGGGGGATACTACTCTGATAGAACACTGTGGAGGGGTCGGGGGGAAAGAGGTTGGCAACTAGAAGGGCAAGAAATACGCTGGCTACACTTTGTTATAGTTAGTCACAGAATCTCAGACGTCATAAGAAAGTGTGGAACGAAAAAAAAGGAAAGGTTACATTTGGGGTAAGGTTCAAAAAAACGATGGAGGAAAAGGCGATCTCCAAAAAGTTTCGGCCGTGTATAAGCAAGAACCAAGGGTGACAGGGATCAGAAATTCGTGTAAGGGTTTAAAAAAAAAAAAAAAACAGGCCGAACAACGGGGAAATTTGCGTGGGCTAGTGGACAGGGGGGGAAAAAATGGGGGGGTTCGAAGCGCGGAAAAAGCTGTGGGGTCGGGAAACGTGCAAGATGAACTCCAGTTGTAAAAGAAAGGGATCGATCGATTAGGGGGGTGGTAAGCCTTAACAGCGCGCAGAGGGGAGACAAAGGGAAAGGGGCCGTCCGCGCAATAAGTAGAAAATGCACGAGTCGGGTGGGAGTCCCAAAGGGGAACTATCTCAAGGGGCCAGGAGGAAATAGCCAAGCGTGAAAGTGTGAGTCCTAGACCACACCTTTAAGAAGTCGAAGCAGAGTGGCGGCGCAAAAATTTGCGGGGAAAATGAAGAAGGACGTGCGGCAAGTAATGAAGCTTTTTTCGGATCTGGATCACTGCTGAAACAAAGTCGCAAAAAAAGGGGGCATGAGGACTCCAGGGGGGGTGGGAGAAAAAAATAAGAAGTTCTTCTGGGGGGGAACATCCGGTGGGGGGAAGACCTGTGAAAAACCGCAAATAAAAAACAAATAAAAAGGGGAAGGGAAAAAAAGTCATGGACTGGAGAGGGCAAACTACCCATACCCGAAACGTGGGGAACGGTTCAAAACAGCTGGACTGAAAAAAAAAATACCTAAGAAAAACACCAGTCAAGCGTAAAGGAGGAGAAATTTCCCCTCGGTCACTCCGCGAAATGCTTGGGACACTTCGGAATTGTTGGACCAAGCGCTTCTAGAAAATTGCCGTGGGGGAAAAAGAAGGAAGGGCCCGCAAAACGGTGCTGGGGAGGGGGTGACCTGTGCGACGGTGGAAAAAAATTAAAAAGGTCAAACGCGGGGTGGTGTTTCACGGTGCACGAAACGCGTCGGTTGCAATAAATAGGGTTAAGGGGTTTGGCCATTATTGGTTCAAACGACTAGCTTAACCAAATTGGACGGGAGGGACCCAAGGGTTTGGAATCGACAAAATCGAAAAAAGGTGCGGATGGTGGTCTCACTAGAAGAAGCCAAGGGGGACAACAAAGGCCATAGAAAACCTGGGCACGATTGGGCGGCAAGGGGGAAAAAAGCAGAAACCTTTTAAAGGTGGAAAATAAAGCATATATCCAATAGCCGCGCTGGGGGGTCTTAAAAAGAAGAAACCAGCGTCCTTGGCTGTTGAAACCTAAAATCATAAAACTCGAATTTGAAAAATCAAAGAAAATCGAAAATGAAAAGTAGCGGGGGGAAGTTTCATTAAGAAAGGCCAAAGGCGCAACCAACCATTGCCTTGTTGGGTAATTATGATGCAAAAATATGGGGTTTCAGGAACAGACGCAACCGTTCCAGAATGCATGTTTGGGGAGAGGTGGGGACAGAAAACGGTAATAACGGACCACTAACAATCGCTTGGGGATTATAGAACCGCCAACTGCCTCTAATGAAAGTGGGGGGTTCCGGAAAGTAGATAGGCCGAGGCCCTAAGGCCATTCCCAAAACCGTGAAGTCCTGTGTTTCTTTTTCATATTAAGTGGGAAAGAGAAACTGAAAAAAGCGAGTATATGTGGGAAAAGAGTAAAAGGAGCTTCATACATAAATCGAAGAAAAACTCCCAATCCCGAGGGAGGCCAAGAAGGGAACGCCAGGAGTTGGATTACATTGGATTTCGAAACTGTAAAGGGTACGGGGTCGTCAGAAACAAAAGCTGGAAAAGGAGGGTTGAAGTCTCCCTCAAAACAGTCAGGAGATTAAAAGTAAGGCAAAAAAAGAGGGGTTCAAGAACAATTACTACGCACTGGAAAAAGACATAAAACGACACTCTGGGGGGGGAGGTCCAGAAGAAAATTAGGAGATCGGCGGGGGGTAAAGAGACACGTTCGGGGGGTGGGTTTCTTTGACTCTCAGAAGAAAGGGTACGGGGGTTCCGAGACGTCTCTGTGAAAGAACAAAGGCAAAAAAATGGGGAGAGTAAACTGGGTAATTACTTTCATTTGTGGGGCGGTTTGGTTGGAGATGAAGGAAGAAGAGATTCTATTCGGGGGAATCCTTAAAGAAGGCTGGTCTGTGGATTTCAGGGGGCTGGGGGGCTCAGTAAACCCAGGAGAAAAGACTGAAAGGCCTGGAAAATCGGTCCCCTTTC
>Ga0179591_1378694_pt1 | contig 11720 bp, 15 predicted proteins | sample CZOMad2_1_08_16f_FD_182891 | JGI IMG/M metagenome (GOLD analysis project Ga0179591, IMG submission 182891) | Vadose zone soil fungal communities from Angelo Coast Range Reserve, California, USA - CZOMad2_1_08_16fungal (PacBio error correction) | ecosystem: Environmental > Terrestrial > Soil >...
AAAAGGGGCGCGGGCCGCAGGGGCAAGGCCGTGAAAAAGAAAGGGAGGTTGGGGGGTCGCTCAGAACCAATCTAGACAAAGGGTCGGAAAGCCAAGGGGGTTGAGGAAACTCAGAGGGGGAAGAAAAAAATTGAAGAGGGGTAATTAGTAAACAAACACCAAGGAATTGGGAAAAACACCGATGCGAACAGGGCCACGCCGGAACAACAGGGCCGGAAAACAGAATGGCCTCATTGGGGGAAAAAAAAGTAAGAAAAACCAACAGAGCCCGAGGGCACAGGGAACGTGAAGGCCCCCATTACCAGGAAAAAAAAAAGAGAACCGGCGCTGTTAAAGTGGCAAAAACCTGGGCGGGGAGGTCTTGGGGGAAAAAGTAGACTGGGGAAAGATTTGGAGTTGGGGGGGGGCCAACAAAAAGATTAAAAAGGAGGGGGGGGGGGGAAAAGGAATGGGGACGACTTCCATTCAGAGAAGTGGTAAAAACATCTTCACCCAAAAAATCGTTTGGGAGGTAGGGGGGGTTATCGGCCGGCTCGGACACACAAGTGGGAAAAATTGAGGTGATGAAAAGAGCAAACTCCCCCAACTTAATAAAAAAAAGGGAACAAGAAATAAAAAAACGTCAAGTGGAGGAGGAAAAAAAAGGAGGGGGGGAAAAACCTCCCAAAATGACGTTGCGATAGTGACAAAAACAACTCAAGGGGGGAAAAGAGGGGAACAAGACGGGTTTTAATACGGACGGATTAATCATATTACAAAAAAACGTCCAAGGGAAGAGGTTAAGCCATGAAGACGCGGCATGAAAAAAGGTAGCGAAGACCTTTGGGAAAAGGGAAAAGATCGTGACCGGCCAAAACTGCCTTCAAGGGGGGGAAACGTAAATCCAAGAACATTTGGTTCATCCCTAAAAAAGGAAAAAAGCAGGTGCCGTGTGGAACAAAGGAAAAAAAGGAACGAAATGGGGGCTGGCCAAGTATTTGACGGAGAGGGGGAAAAAAGGCCATGAGGGGGGAACAGAACTACGTTTGAAAGAAGTTTGAGGGAGAAAAAAGTTGAGGGCAAACTTTTCTGAGGGATGTAACGCACCCGCGTTGGCGGGAAAGGAAGGGAATCATTCCGAGGGAGGTAACAGAACTCATGCAAAAAAGGGTAAAGACTAGGGGAAAAAACCAAAATCCAATTGGTCATAACAAAGCAGGGGTCCGGGGGGAATGGAACGGGGTGGGGGGGAACACGCAAACTTATTTGTCAGGAGGGGGGGGGGGAAACTCAAAGAAGGCATCGATTTACCCTGAGCTGTGTTAACTAGGGAAATTCCCATGGTCGATCCCCGCGGGGACGAACAACAATCCGCTGTGTGCCAAAAAAAAAGGCGGGAACACCTAGAAAACCAAAATACGGGCCTTTGGTCCGGAGCCAGATTACAAGTGGGTGGAAAATGTGGGGGAGAGAACCCACTTGTGGGTTAAAAAATAAACGCCGAAGTACGGCCACTGAAGACAAAAAGAAAAAAAGTGGTCACAGAAGCAAGAACCCCAGGGAATACCCTAACGGGGGGGAACTATAAGCCGCGGCACTGGATTGGAGGAATCTTTGAATGGGGGAAGAGGAAGTCAAGACAAGACCACTGGGTCCGGCCAATCACCCAGACTGGGATTAATGTCAGCCGGGTGGGTTAAGGGTGGTGGTTTTCTCACGATCCACCGTGTCGACAAAACCAAAAAAAAAACAAAATTGCATAAAACAACTCCACAAAAATTCCAGGTCGTGGGGAGAAGGGTATAGAGAAGAAGGGAGGGGTAAGGTCGTAAAGGAAGGGGAGGAAATCAAAAATTTGGTTGTGACGGGAAAAAATTAATAAACTCCCTTACAGGAAAGGCACCACAAAGCGAAGAGTAGGCGGAGGCTTTCAGAGAATTGGGACTTGAAGGGGATGTTCCATAGAGAGGGGCCCTTACATGAAAGAGAAAACGAAAGAGGTTTGCTTTAGCATTAGATGGCTGCAGGGAGGGGGTCGGTGGCCACCCGCCAAAGTAAACGGCTTCAGGGAAGAGAAAAAAGGAAAAAGGATAGAAACTCAGAACAAAAAAAACTTCAGGGGGGGGGTTCAAAAAAATTCGTCAAACATGCGAACATTGAAATGGGAAAAGAAAAGAAGACACCTCGGGGGTTGGAGACAAAACAACCGGTTTGCAGGGGGAGGGACTGTTTGTAACATTGGGTGCCAAAAAACGGGAAACCGCTTACAAGCACCCGGAAAGCAAGAGGGGTCCTTGGAGGGTAAAAAAGTTAAGTGAGCCAGTTCGGAGGGGGAACAAAGATTGGTGTGAACAGCGCGAGGGGAAAAGACCGCACCCCCCTCAGGTAAAACCAGGAGACTGAAAGAAGGGAAAAAACGGACAATGACGCAAGGGGGGAAGCACACAGGAAAAAACACTTTGCGGGGGGGAAGGGGATAAACGTATGGGGAAAAAAAATTAAAAAAGTCGAATGAAACGGGTCAGACGCTCCTCAGGGGTATGACGGCTTTACAAAAAGGGGGGAAAAGTCCAACGGGGGTTAGGGGGGGAAAACACGGAAAGGGGAACCCGAAAAAGAACAAACTTCACGACAGTCGGGGCGCCCAAAAACTGGTTGAGTGGAGAAAACAAGAAAACAGACGCAGGACAAACGGGGAACTGGAAGCTCCAGGGAAAGGGAAAAGGACGCCCAGCAAGAAAGACAGAAATAAGGCCCAAGCTCTCACGGGGACCAAGCCTCGCAAAATCGAAATAAAACGAAAGGGGGGAAAAGGAACCAGTGCAAAAAAGGGGAAAAGAAATGATCAATGGGGGACCAAAACCAGAAAAGAGATGAAGATGGTCCATCTGCGGACTTGAAGACCGATTAACCAGGGCCTCCTGAATCCCATCGACTAAAACAAAAAAAACTGCTGGAAGGGAAAGGGAAGAGCTTCCAGGAAGCAGCGAAAAAGAAAAAGAGGGAAAAAGCTAGTTAGGGGGTTGTGGGCCTTCCTCAATCGGGGGGTGGGAAACCTCCGGGGGGGGTGAAGTTGGAAATGGACGGGTGTCCTTGGTGTTGCAAGGTGCGAATCTGGGAACCAGAAAAAAAAGGGGTTCCTGGGGAGGAGCGTCACACAATTGGGACCGGGAAAAAAAAGTTTCCTGTGGACCTGGCGGAAGGGAACGAGTACTTTTGGGAGCGAGGGGGGGGGGAAGAAAAAAAACAGGGGCAACCGAAGTTGGCTGGGAGGTTGGGGTGAAGGGTCTGGAAAAAATAAAATAGGGTAACCCGTGTTTAAGAAACACACCGGTGGTAAGACCGAACGGCCACTACCATGTGCGCATCCTCAACTGAAAAAGTTAGGAGGTCGGCTCACTTCGGCAAAATGAATACAGCGTCCATTAAAGGGGGTTTTAACGTCTTAGACCTGGCCGAAATGGGGTTGCCTGGGGTGAGTGATTGCCGGCACGTTAAGAGGGGAGGGATGGCTTGCAACAAACGCGATGGGGGAAAAAACCAAAGGAGGTGGAAAAACCGCCTCGAGGCTTCAGCAACGTTTACCTCAGGACACTAGGCACAAGGTTCTTCAATCCCTGGAAGAGGGGGTGGGCCCTGGGGGGGGCACTGGGGAACCCCTTAAAGCGCCAGCAAAATGGACCACAAAAACCCGAGCCCAAATTCAAACGTGAAGGGAGGAACTTGCCTGCTCCAGTTGGGGTGAAAATAACAAAAGCGGAAGTGATGAGATTGGGAGGGAGGAGAGTTTTTCGCAAAACGAAGAAAAGGGAAACGGAGTTGAACCAAAAGACATCGCCCCCGCTGCCCAAGAAGCTCACACAAAATCGAGGGTTGGGTGGGTGGACAGGGGTCCTCTTAGGGGCCAAGACGATCGAAAAGCGGCAAGTCAGTGGGGGAAGAGGGAAAGAGTCGTTATCAGTGGGGAGGGGGGGAGGGCCCGGAGGGAAGGAGCTTTCCGACAAACCAGGTGAGGGACAAAAAAAATATAGAGACTTTCCCCGAAAAGATCGTACGGATCAAAAATACGTGCATTCTGGTGGGGGGGAGGGGGCCTTGGTAAAAAAAATTGGGGGATAGAGCACAACCAATCACCCCTCCCGGAAAAAAAAACGAGCAAAAGACGGCTTTGCTGTTCCGAAAGTGGAGTCTGGGGGGGTGTCGTAGAACCGAGCCAGTGCAAAAAGGAGTGGAAGACGGAGAACGCCTAAAAAAAAATGTGAGGCCGGGGGGGGGGGAGGGGGGGGAGGTCTTGCCCGCTGAAAAAGGGGGGGTTCTTGTCTCAAATCCGAACTGGTGAGTCTAGGGTCAAATGGGGGGAAAAATGGGGGGGCTTTCCGCCACCTTGACACCAACCTTGGGGAAAAGCCCATTTGCGAAAAGATGAGAAGGGGGATTGGGCGGGAAAAGTGGTGACAGGACTTGGGGGGGGGGAACAGCTGATGGGGGGTCCGAGGGGACCGAGAGGCCACCATGGACAGAGAGGGATATCCAAAGAGAAAATTGCAAGAACTTCCTTCCAATGGAAACTACAAAAACGAAGCCAAGCCGTGAGGGTTTTACCAAGCCAAAGGGAAACAAAAAAAGCGCCTCAAAGCCCGGGTGGGACGAAACCATGGGGGGAAATTGGACTGCCGTTGTTGGGAGAGAGGGAATAGGGGCGGTCCAGTCCAAACCCGCAGGGAATAAAGGAAACGTGAAAGAGGCCCACGGGTTTGGGCGTTTGTCGTCAAAAAGCACAGCACTGGGGGGGGGGAAACCAATAAAAGGGAGGGGGCGCAGAACATAAGAAGGGAAAGACCCCTGTGTGCCAGGGGGGGGGCAGCGGAAAGGGGGCTGACGCACAGGAGTTGGGCGAACGGAAAAAAAAAAAGGAAAAAAAGGCTGTTTTTAACGGGCAAAAACAAAAAAAGGGGTCCAGTGTTTACTATCACGGAAAGGAAAGGTCAAAACCAACGAAGTCACCGCGGCCGGGTGGGCTTCAAAAAACGAAATCAACGGGAAGGGGAGTTGCAGTGAAAAAGGTATGAAGTGAAAATGTCCATCTAACAAGGGGGGATTGGGCCGCGATAAAAAAACACCCTTTTTGATGGACGTTCATTGATTTTTAAAAAAGAATTCCGAAAAAGGAAGAGGGGAGGTCGGAAAAACTGTTGGAAAGCAGGGATGGCTTATGGGAGGGGGGAATTTTTCACAGAGGGGCATGTCCCGAGGGGAGAAAGGAGAAAACTTCTCAAAAACAGTGGGACAAGAGCAAAGAACTAAAACCTCCGGGGGGGGGGAAGGTTTGAAACAGCGTTAGGCCCGCAGTATGGAAGGGGGAAAGGAACATCCCTTTCTAATGGGGAAAAACACAGCCCGAAAATAGCTTAGTGACAGCCTTGGGCACCCGCAAGAACCTCAGAAGGGAAAGTGTAAAAAGAAGCGAAGGAACAGAAAAAAAAACACAGCCGCCTTAAATTTAAAGCCAAAAAAACGCCCGATGGAAGACCAGTAATGATCATCCCAGGAAGACAACCTCGGCTGGGGGGGGGGAGGGACTTGGACAGGGAAGACCTCAAGGAATCCCAAGGGGTGGGGGAGTAAGGGGGATGGTTACTCGGACTGGGGAAGGAGTAAAAACGCTCATTGGACAGTTTTTGGGGTGGGGGCAAGGGAAGAACAAAATCGAACATGTCCACCTCAGGGAGGCCGCCCTGCCAAACTTGGCGGGAAAGGAAAACCTGAACGGAGGGAAAGGGGTTTCGTGGAGCAGGCCCACCAGACCATCGGGCACAGAAACGGTGGGAGAAGGCCTCCACCAGAAAAAAATCGCTTCAAAACAAAAACAAAGGAAGTTAAAGGAAAAAAAGGGAAACTAAGAGAAAAAAAAGTGGGGTTGAGATTCATAAGAAAGAAAGTTTTCACGTCGCAACGGTGTTCTGTTTTGGGTGGGGGGATCTGACCAAAAAAAACATCGCTAGGTAACTAAAACAAAACAGGTTAGGGGAAGGCCTCGGGGCGAAACCGGGCTCGTTTGAAGGGAGGAACCATGGACAAACACCCACCTTACTCCTGCGAAAAAAACAGGGCAAGAAGGTAAGGGAAAAAGGGGGAGCCGCAACCAGGGGGAGGTAACTCAAAGGGGTCGTAGGAAAGGAAACCCACCGCAACAGAAGGGGGCAGTTCTGAACCGCCAAGTGAGACACTCCCGGAGGGGAAAAGCCGCTGGTGAATGGGGGTAAAGCGGGGACAAGACTCTGGGAAGGGGCACTGGTCGGGTAATTATATGTTGGAAAAGGGGATTGGCGGGAGGGAACTGCCCAGACCTATGGGGGGGGGAAAGCCCTGGGGGGGGGGGGAGTGACGAAAAGGCCAATAGGCGTCACTCTGAAACAGCGGTAAAAAAAAACTTACCCTGAGGGGGATGTGGTTGTATAGGGAGGTCCCAAATGGGGGGGGAAGGTTGGACTGGATGAACTGGGAACCATTAAAAACCGACAAAACAAAATCAAACGCTGGGGGAAAACCATGCTTCGAACATTTTTTAGGGAAGAAAAAAACGAGGGCTTTCGAAGGGCCGGGGGGGAACGTAAAAAAAAGGGGGGGGAAAGATCAGAAACCAAGCTCCCCATTTGGTTGGAAGGTACAGGAAAGGGGGAAAATTGAAAAAGAAATATGAAAAACACGTGGCACTGTAAGGGAAGAGGGGAAAAAAATACAATGAGAAAGGAAAGGGGCCCAGAGTAACCTTTAGGGGCAGAGGCCCACCAACAGATGGATTGTTGACCGTAAGGGGAAAAAAACCAGTAGGGGTTAGTCCCGGCTGAAGGGAGCAGTGCCGGGTCAAGGAAAAAAAGGAAATCCGCTGCAAAAAAGTGATTAAGGGCTTAGAAAGGGGGAGATAGCAGATTCAAGAAGTCCCGGAAGAAGCGGTTCAAAAAGGTTTGGTTCTGAAAGGGGGAACCCAGTTAAATGCTGGTTTTTTTTTTGGGGGGGGGGTCGTGAGGGGGAAAACTCACCAAACGTGCCCGAGTTGGAAAAAGGCCGAACATCAATGGGGAATTGGAAAAAGGGGGGTCAAAAGAAGATGTCAAACCGGGTGGAGGTCTTACCCAGGAAAACAGTTGGTCCAAGGAGAAAAAACCGGAAGGGATGGGAAAAAGGAGGAGGTGTGGGGTGCCTCGGAAGGGGTGGTCAGGAAAAAACGAGGCATGTCTCTGGACCGTTTGGGGGGCCCGCGAGGAAGGGGGAAAACTGAGGATAAACTCGGAGCTGGTTGACAGGTGAAAGAAAAGTCTAAGGGGGTCCGCTCTAGGGAAGCACAACTCCTCCCCGAAAAAAAAGGTGGGGAACAACGAAGTTCAAAACATGCACCGACTCGGAGAACGGGAAGGGGGGGAAAGCAACTTACGGCATTTACTAAAAAAAAAAAGGTTTCAAGGTTGCAAACGAAAGTCAAAAGGGGGGTTCAAAAGGCATCGCCTATCGGTCAGGATGGGCTAGACATAGCGAATCAAGTAGCCGGAAACCAAAGAAACAAGGGGAAGAAAAACCGAAAGCCTGTCAGAGAGACATAGCCGCGGGCCGGTAGGTCTGTCATACAGTAACTGGATCGAGACTATCAAGGGGTAAGAATCAAAGCAGCGAAAGGGGGAGGCGAACCTTTTTTTCGGGGGGGGGGAGGTGTCGGCATGACAACGAGGGGGGGTCCGAAAACCTTGAAATCAACCAAAAACAGGAAAACAAAAATGCCCTAGGAGGGCTACGTTCAGAGGGCGGGGGAGGAGGAAGAGGGGGAGAGAATGGTGGTGGGGAAAAAAAAGAAGTCATAAGAACTCCGACTTTCCCGCCACAGCGAATAGAGAATATCGTGGTGGAAGAAAATGACTGGAAAAAAAAGGTTTGCCCACGTGCCGGAAAATAGGAAAACACGAGAGTGTGGGAGGAGCTTTATTGAGAGGTCGAAGGAGGCATGGGGGGTTGCACATAAGGGAAGTTGTTGAACAAGGAATATCAAAAACATCCAAGGTAAGTGTTTGCAAGAAAAGTTGGGGAAAAAAGACGGGAAAAAAAAAGCGGAAAAAAAGTGAAAGGTTCAGCAAGAGGAGATTCAGAGGGGGGTCAACAGGGGCGGGCGGCTTTTGGGTTGGACAGTGGGGGTCAAACCCGGAAAAAAATACCTCACTGCAAAACAGGAGGCGTCAGGGGGGAGGGTACCAGGTTACAGAAAAGGCCTTGGTCAGTGGGGGGGGGGGGGGGACCGAAAATTTCCAAAGACGGGCGATTGGGTCCAAAGGGAAACAGGGGGGTTAAAACTAAGAATAAGAGAAAAAAAAAACTATAGGGTAAAACTGCAACAAAGCCGCATTCAGAAAAAGGGACAACAAATGTGGGGGCGACCGGGAGAAAGCGGTTACCGCAACTTGAAGGAAAAAGACGGTTTGGTCAGACCTGTGGGAAGACGGGGGGAGTGGTTCGCAGTGTTTAACAACGAAAGTCCACAAAGGAAGAAAAACGGCGGGGGAAACGAGGGACAAACTACACACCAACATTAGGGGAAGTTGGAGAACCACTTGGGGACGGGCAAACTCAAAACAAACACGAACGCTGACACAAAAAACGGGTCTTGAAGGCAGTCAAGGAAAACCGGTGGGTGTGGGGGGGGGGGGGGGGGGGGGGGGGGATCAAGGGGGGGGGGGACGACAATCAGCACCAAAACTTTATCTGTGCCCCCAAGGGGCCTCAAAATCGAACAGTAAAAGAAGGGGGGGAAGAATCACCAAACCGAAAATGACACGGTCCGGCCCAAAAATCGGGTCAAGGGTGATAGGAAGCCTGTAGTGACCTCCATAAGGGAAAAAATCGCGAAAAACAAGGAAAATGTCTTAGGAAAATGTAGAGGAGTGGGAACTGGGCCCAGAACGGGTACAACATGCGGGAAACAGAGCAATATGAAACCTCTATGGTATGGGTTTGTGTTAGTCAAGAAAAAGGAAAATCGATGGTAAAAAAAAACTTACACCCCAAAGAATTTCCAGGGGGGAGGATTGCTGAATTGGGAACGAAACAAGAAAAGGGGGTGACTTAAAAGAGAACGTATGAAAAAGGGGTCCCATGGTTCCGGGACATGGCGATGAACGGACGTTTTTTTGACAGCGGGGAGTATGGTAAAGAAAAAAAAAAAAGTTTAGGGCCCGAAACTTCCCACTTTCCGGGGGGGGGGGGTCCTCGCGACCAAAGACACAGAGGGGGGCCTAAGTGTGTTGAAAGGGAGGTCTTGGGGGCCATGGGCCGACAGAAAAACGAAGCCGTGAGGAAATGCGACGGGGGGAAAAAAACTCGCACAAAAAAACACAGGGCGACAAACTAGAAAAAAAGAGGTTGGTCTGCGTACCCGCAGGGAAAATGGGACAGGTCTGAGGCGGTGAACAAACCACAGAGGGTCGTGTGCAACTAACGGGTTGCACGGGGAAAATCAACGCGAAGGGTGCATGCGTGACAACCTAATAGGAGCGTAGACAACGGGAGAACAACTCCAATGACTGGAGAAAAGTGCGTCCGGGCTAAAAGTGGGTACTGGGGGGCTTGACAAACTGGACTCGCCCGGAAAGGTCAGGGGAGAACCACCAAAGAGCAAAGGGGAAAGGAGGTCCGCGGGAAAAGGGCAGCAAAGGCGCATTGGGGTGGGAAAATAAAAAAGGACGAGATGAGGCAGAATGTACGTATCTGGTTCTCCATCCGCAGAGCCCGGAGGTTGGGAAAAACCTCCGCTAAAAAACGACCAAAAAGCTATTTGTTGCGTAGAGGCAAACGAACGATACGGAAAAGATTGTTCAAAGTGAAAAAGGAACAAAATTCGACTTGGTCGACTGTGGCGGGAAGGCCCGGGAGTGGCCAGAAACAAAAGAAATAAAATTAACCGGCCCCGAGAAGCGATGAAGGAGGGACACAGAATAGGAAATTCCAAACTTTGGTGGGGGAGGGGGGGGGTGCCTTGGGGACGGAGGGGGGGGGGGGGTAAACCCACGAAAAAAAAAAAGGAAAAACGAACATCTCAAGCTCAGAGGAGAAGACCCTTCAATGTCGGAGAACTTATAAAGGGAACAGTAAAGGGACAAATACAAAGGTGAAAAGGGACTAAAAAAAAAAGAGAAACACGGGACGTTCTGGAAATGAGTGAAAACTGTTCGGAAAGGTGCCGGAGAAAAAAGGGAGAGCCTAAAAGATTCAGGCAGAGTTAACAAGTGAAAAAAAAGAAAAGAAAAAGGGGGCCACCCCACCTGGGAAAGCCCACGTGGACAGCCAGGGGGGAGGGGACCGAGAAAAGGGGGGGGCTGGGGTGCAAAAATTGGAGCCCCGTGGTGAACAAATAGGAAGGGGGGAGAAGACCGAGCTAACAAAAAAAGGGGGGGTGGAAAAAGGATCCTGAACATCAAGGAAAAAGGGAAACAATTCGGGCCATAATCGAGGAAGATCTAAAAGAACCTACAAAGAAAGAAAAAAAGCCTGAGGACTTGGACAAATCCAGGAGGGGGGTGACCAAAGAAAAAAAAAAAGAGACTAGAAAAAGTTTCAGGGGAAAAAAAACTTGAAATACGGGAAACCCGGGTAGTTAACTTGCGCCACCAGGAATCCGGAATGGAATGAGGGGCATTGAACCCCAAAAAAGGGGCCACTTCCGTGGGGGGGGGGGTTGTATCAACAAATAAAAAGAAAATCACGTGTTCGATGCTGAGCAAGGGGGACTGAGGAAGCCGAAGCTTCATAGGCATAAGCCAGAAAGAAGGTGGGGTGCATGCTTAGGGACATTTTTTGCAGGACGGAGAGGGTGACCGGACTAAAAATGACAAAGGGGAATGTGTTTACTGTGAACATACTTGGTGTAGGAAGCAAGGAGGAGTCGGTATGAAGGCGAGGAAGATTTAGGAACGATCCTGAGCACAACGGGAGAAGGGGGATAGTTGGGGCCACCCTACAGCCCCTTGGAGTTGCGTACTCTTTCAAAAAAAGAAAAAAAAAGAAAAAAAAACTAGGGGGTGTTTAGGGTCTTACACTGGGGTGGCCGAAGCACGGACAGAGGCTTTTGGGGTGGCTGGGGGGGGAGAAGACTTTCCAATCAGTGGGGCCTGGGACGGCTGGAAAAAAAAACCAGGCCAAGTCAAAATTGGACAAAATAACGAGGGAGAGACAATCAAACACTTCAAAAAAGGGGGGGAAACGGGGGGGGGAACCAACTGTTTGGAAAAATCGGAGAAACAAAGGGGGGGTCCAGTGGCAAATCGTTGCAAAAACAACCCCGGTGGGTCAAAAAGAAATGTATAAAATGAACCCCTACAAAAAAGAAAAAATCCCCCAAACTAGAAGGTGGAAAAAAAAAAAAAAAAGAAGAGAAAGAAGGTGGTTTAAAAAACGAAAAAGGGGAACCTACTCAGCTCGAGGAGGGTGAAGGAGCCCAATGCAATGCCCCAAGTAGGAAGGTTTCCGGGTCAAAAAAGGTTGTCCTAACTCAAACTAGGGTTTGCGGATCCTGAAAATTGGGAAAAGGTCGGAAATGGGACGAAAAAGGGCGCGGGTAGGTAAGGGGAGGTTGTTGTTGGTGAAACGAATCCTACATACCAAAAGAAAAAATAGAAGGAAGTCCCAAGAAGGGCTGACGAAAAAGGAAATTCGGGGGGTTTCTGCAAAAAAGAGGTTACAGGGAAATTAAAGCAAAAAAAAGG
>Ga0179591_1256424_pt1 | contig 11719 bp, 8 predicted proteins | sample CZOMad2_1_08_16f_FD_182891 | JGI IMG/M metagenome (GOLD analysis project Ga0179591, IMG submission 182891) | Vadose zone soil fungal communities from Angelo Coast Range Reserve, California, USA - CZOMad2_1_08_16fungal (PacBio error correction) | ecosystem: Environmental > Terrestrial > Soil >...
ACGAAACGCGGACATGCCTTACTTCAACTCTAAGTCACTCGGTGATGACCAGCCATCCCTAAGGCACCGCTTATCTGTTTTAGCCTATCCAGGAGAAAGGGGAAGAATCCCGGACCGCCTAGGCTTTGGATCCAGGCGCCGAGGAAAAGTCGTCTCCTAACATTAAAAAACAGGGGGGTGTCGTTTCGACCCTAAAATACTCTTCCACTACCACACCAGCGCAAAAAAAGACAGCTACACAAAAAGACTCGTAGGAGGGGCTGATCCAGCCAACTGGATGAGGGGGAAATAGCGACGTCTTGATTGGTCTGGCGTTCGTAATGAAGAAAACTAAGAAGAGTTCTACGAGAGGACCAGCACGCCAAGAGAGGAAAGGGGGTTTAGGTCGCGTCAAAAGCTAAAGAAAGCCCTAGTGAGCGCTGCAACAAGGGCTGGACATAGAATCTGCGGAAAAAGGGTACCATGGTTAACTGCTGAAACTAGTATGGACAGGGGTGAAGAAAAAAGACCGGGAACGGGCCCCCAGGAAGAGAGTCTAGGCCGAAGAGGGTAATTTTATACTCGGGGGTATACTAAGAACGCGGGGAAACAAAGTCTTAAGCAAGGGGACAGCGACTCGTTCTGTCGGGGGTGTCGGAACTAGAACGCTTTTTGGAACATTCAACTAAGAGAACTAAAAAAGACGGGGCCACGCAACACAAGAATTCCACGAAGCGGCTGGGTGAGGGGCCAGTCAGGTTGCGCCTAGCGAGGAGGAGCAAGGAGAGAGAAAAAGTCCTTTCGTCTACAAACGAAATGGTATTAATCTGACGATCTCGAATCCCAAACCAGCAAAAAAAAAAGGAGGCGCGCTTAGACTAGAGAGTAATAGCAGACGCGGGCCTGGGGAAATGACGCTTAATTAAATCACCGATGGAAGAACAGCAAAAAGAATGTCTTCCGAGCTCCACTGCGAAGAGATCAATTCGCCACTCGGGCAAGGCGAGGGGCGGTCTCTGCCATACCTTACTCAAGTTCGCTTACAGGGTTTTCTCGATGAGCTGAAAGTGGTCCAAGAGTCTCGCAATCTGAAGGAGGGGACGGAATGCGGATCGCGCAATCAGTGGGTCCAAAACGCAGAGGACCGTAAATATAGTCACCAAAATCTGCGAAACTGTCGATTTCGACTTTTGCGAGGGAAGGGTCAAAAAAGTCACTGTTTCGGGGACATAAAGGCGAAATTAGTCACCTTTCCCCAATGGGGCGGAATAAATAAAAAGCCGACTTCGGTAGCCGCAAGGGGGAGGGAGGTGTCTAGCTGCGGGCACCAAGAAACAGTGCCACAATCACTCGATACGTAGGAAACGTCGGCTATCTCCCCAGTGCAGATTAATTGAGGAACCGCAAAGAAGCAAGAGAAAAGGTCTGTCCAGACTACACGGCAAAAGGGTCGGCTGAACTTCACGCAGGAAAGGAGCGTCGATCTTAGCTGTTCGAACATTGGTGGGGGGGGGGGGGGGGGGGGGGGGGGGGGGGGGACGGGGGAAAACGGGGTGACTAAGAAGGGGAGTCCCGGGGCCAGATCAAGCGAAATTCACGATCGAGAATCGCTCGGTCGTTCAGGGGCACTAAAGGGGAAGGAGGGATGCTTGCGCGCACGCTTTTTCGGGGGACTGGAGCCTGCCATCCGACTGCATGTTCGTCCAGAGGGAAACCGGAGTTCGGATTCGGACTATTTAGCGATCGGAAGAGCAACTCTGTTCGAGAGAACTCAGAGGAGGGGGGGACCTGGGGACGGGCGCGACCGGAGGGGGGGCGGATCGCTAAACCTAAGTTTTGCTCGGGAGAGCCGAGCGGCCGACTGGAAGCCTGCCTTGTTTCTGCTACGGGCCGGAGAAAAAAGAGGGGAAGACTAGGAGCTAAAAACAAAGACCGGGCCGACGAGCAGGTCCGTATCGACCGGGGACCTGGCGGAACGCCCTACTAGAAAAGGACAAGTCGATGGCTGCCGGCCGGAAATACCCTCCGAGAGCGGACTTTCCGAACAGAGATGCGGGCCAAAAGTGGCAAAATCGTATGGAGACACCGAGATCGGGGCTTCGACGTCTCGCGGAAGGCACTCGCGCTGGTCGTCATACGACGGTTGAGCCAGCCGAAAGTACCGCGTAGATCCAGGAAGAAGAGGCTCGTCGCCAATGTCAAAAACGTTACTGTCCTTGCTCTCCCAGAGCGACAGAGCCCGCAGGCAGGGTGACAGCGTATGGGAATTCGACGAAATAGCGGAAGGGACTTGCCGTTCACTCAGTCATAGTATATAGAATCGGACGCTTCTAGGGAAAGGCCGGCCGCATAAGGGGAATCTGGTCTCAAGCCTTTTTCGCGTTCAAGCGGGTAGGAGAAAAGTTCTGCCCACCAAAAAAACGCCCCCCTCAGCAACTCTACAACCTCAGTCATGAAATTGGTTCAAACACCTTAAGAATCTAAAGCAGGGCGTCCTGAAGGAAGGAGAGGGCGAGGGAGAAAGAAGATAGGGGGGTTCCCACACTTCCTGGGGCGAGGGAACGAAACGAAAAGCAACGGTGGTTTCGTAAGAGCGTTCCCTCGGCGGACCGAGGAGGCCAAAGAATAAAACAGGAAGAGCTCAACAACAAAACGAGGTAAAGAGGACGAGTGAGAAGCGAGGGGGACCGCGATGCATCTTCTTGCGATAATAACTAACCCAAAGGGTGGTCGTGGCGAGGGCAGAACTAAAATAAGGGAGGACGTTACCAACGATGTCGGGATAACAACGCGAGGGGACTTCTCAGCAGACTCAACTATGGACATGAATTAAGGACGAGGTGGAAAATAGGGCAATTAAGACGGTTGTCTGGAGGAACGGGGGCTGGAACAGAACTTTAGGGGTAACCCACCATGTGAACAAGGGATAAACGATGACAGGAATGTGCCGGCCTGTCACTCGCTGAGGCAAGGAAGAAGGTGATCCTATCTGCGAATAAGAGGGAAGTAGCTGGCATCTTATAACAGCGTGGAAGGCCTCGGATCACAGGTTCTATCTTACGCGCCAGGAAGGAAGTTAAAAATGTTCTCCATCGAACTTCCTCTAGAAGGGGATCGAGCATATTAACGTTTTCTCGGACTTTGGCCCGTCGTAGCGAAACAGACGGACGAAGCTGCCTGCAAGTGCCGAAGATACGAAGGAAAAAAAACTCTGTCCGGCTCGGGTATTCAATAAGAAAGAAAGGTTTTGGGCCCTCATAATTGGGTTACGCGGAAGAAAAAGCGGCGAGGCAGGGAGCTCCTACAGTCAGCCCGGAGCGTTTGTAACTTTCAAGGTAGGGGCGGCAACAAGTGAGATACGGCGCCATCGGAGGTAATCTTTCAAGGAAGGTGAAAGTCTGGAAGAAGTGGGGGTTTGGGGGGGGTGTTTAGAGGGAACGGAAGAAATTCAGCAGGTTCCCCTTCTGAAATGAAGGAAGTTATCCACCGGAGCCCGTCCGGGGGGCCTTCGCGCGCAGAGGTAGAGAGCCGAACAAAGGCTGAGTCCTTTTCGAAAGTTGCTCGTATCTTCGAACATATTCCGATCCGGAAGACTGGGTCTCGAAAGAAAAATAAGGGGCAGGACTATGCGGGGAGAAGAATTGCAAACTTCTCGCGAGAGCATGAAAAAAAAACCTCTCGGTCACAGTCCCAGCGCACAGTCACCGGAATTCAGCAGCCGCCGGAATGCGCGAGGGTGCGCTTGCGAGAAAGGGGGAGCTGTTCAGTCGCGGCAAAAAGATCACGGGGGTAGGCCCTCGACGTATTCCGCCACCAAGGACGGGGAAGGGTTGCTTCGAACAGCTCCAAAATCTCCGATTCTGGCTGCTGGTGAAAGTCAGAAAAGTGTAGCCCAAAAGCTCGTCGTGAGCCCGACGGCTGAACGGTAGCCCAAAATTCATTCGACATGTGTCACCTTGTTAGAAAGAAAGGCCCCTGTCCTGAATCGGGATTGTGGAACGGTGCAATTGGTAAATGGGCCGACTCTGAAAAACACACAAAAGCCTTGTCGAAAAGCCCTGATGGGGAAAAGTCCTTCTCTTCTACCTCCAAAAAGGGGTCGAATGGTCGGAGATAGCGCACACCGGGGAAAAGTGGGAACCGTTTTAAAAAGGCGAAAAGTCCGGAAATCAAACCATGCGCACAAATAAGGGGGGGGCAATCGGTACGGGGCTGAAAAAGTTTTTGTACTCAAAACGTGCGCGATCACGAAACAGGTATATTCTACCATAATTGCCGATTGACAGCTAATCAGAGACCGCCGCCGACATCACTTAATCAGGGAACGAGTTAAAATCGGGACACCCCCGGGCAGGTAATTTATCTGGGGGAGAGGTGCAGAGCCCCAAAAGAAGATCCTGGCGTCCGCGATAGTCTCTGGGGGTAGTCAAGCGAATAAGACGTGTTTGGCAGGGTTTCGCTTAAACATGACGGGCGTCGGCCTTAAGCCGGTTCCCACTCTTCAAAATCGAGCACGCTATGAAGTTAGTCTCTGGACGGCTGGCGGCTCTCGTAAGGTTTGTGGAACAGGTCGGATATAAATCAGAAAGGTGCGTAGAAGACTAAATAGAGATCTGACATCCTGATAGCCGGGATCTTCACCTGGGGAAAGTTCTTCCTTGAAAAAAGATTGGTTCGGGCACTCGTGACATTCAGGTCTCCGCCTTGAAAAAGTCGAGAGGATCAGACACCCTAAAGAAAAAGCTAGCGCTGCAAGGGAGAAGGGATTCTTGAAACGCGATCCTCGCGGCTCTCGGGAGGCTAAACATTCCTGATCACAGAGGCCAGGGAAAAAAGGGGGTACCCTGGGGGCGTTTCACCTGGTCTTCCACACGCCTAATATGTACTCGAGGTACCCCCACATTTGCTTTCCGGATGTCAAGCAAGCTGGTACCCGCGGAGATGAAACGGGGAAAGTGGGGACTCTCCTTCTAGGCCCTGGCTAAGCCTGTCAAAAAAAATCCCGCACGGTGGAAAATCGGGAAAGGAAAATCGGGGAGCACTCCTGCCAAGCAGCAATCATGGGTCAGCTATAATATATAGGACCGACCAAGCCCGTCTCAGAGGGGGGCCGGGGAATGGTGGTGGCCTGGAGAGAAGAAACAGTCCATCTAAAGAAGACCTGGCGGGGAGCGGTCGGCGTCTTGGTCTGGGCGCGTTGTGGGGGTTCAAGGGGGGTTTCCGGTAAAATTTTATCGGAGTAGAAAACAAAAGAAAACCGGCCGGTACCTTTTCGGGGCGCGCTCGGGAGCGCAGTCGCACCAGCTAGGGCGCGATCGATGCCTGGGAGGTATGAGGCTCGGCGCCAAGGAGAACGCCGAGGCCTGATGATCATCAAATGCATGCTGAACCCTTACGTTGAAAGTAAACCCATTGCATAGGAGCAAACAACACCAACACGAGGCTTACAAATATGGATACGAAAGCGGCAATCATGGACGTGGTCACTAAGAAATTTAAGCCAATCAATCGTTGAATGATCGAGACCGCAGCAAAACGGTAGTTCTCAAGCGGCGGATCCAATAGGAGTCCGGACGCGGCTACTCACCGAGAGGGGTTCGAAACTTGAGCCTATCAAAAATCTGCGGACGAACAGAACCATTCGGTGGCGGGGACGAAGAAGGAAACGCCCCGGAAACTTGAAAAACCAAAACTACCATAACCTAAAAAGCCGACGAAAAAGACAAGAGAGAAGGTCGATTACTTTTTATAAGGCCAGCGAAGAACAGAATCCACAATGGCTAAGGCAGCAATGGGTCTGCGGAAACGAGGAAGTCTGGAGGGAGGGGAGGGTAAAAATGCTAGCGGCAGGAGGAAGGAATAGGGGGAACCTTTCCCACCGGCGGGAATCGTTTCTCGGCAGTCTGGCGAAGGAGACCGCGTTAGCCTCACCTGGCGGTAACAAGACGCATGCAACGGCCATGGGGGGAATAGAGAACAAGGGGGATTTTGTTGGGACGAAGCCTTGAACGCACCCATGCGCTAACGGAGGATAGGGAAGGAGCATTCAACGGAGTAACTAGAGGGACGCATAGAGCGCCAGGCCGCAATATTACTCATCAAACGCGATTGGGCGAGGGGTGTCTCAGCGAAAGCCCTCTGCACAGGCTCTCTAGCGAGCCCGGGCTCTAATGGGAACCAGACACAGCGTCCCCTCGACGAAAGGGTCATTAATGGGGTTCCTATAGCGGTTAAGAGCCAGGCACTGTATCTGTGGAGAAGAACAGAGAGCAAGGGGGGACCCACAACCATAACGGGCGGAAGGGCAGGGGCCACGTTTCGGCAGAACATCTTGAAAACGACAGCGGGAGGCGAGTAATGTCCTGCATAGCGCTGATACGAGGAAAGAGCGGGCAACTGAGTCAGGCCGAGACGGGGCTTAAGAACCATGTCCACCACGAGTTGCGGCCGGGGAACTACACCAACGGGGGGGGAAGATGCTCCTCTGAGGGCCAAGATCTAGGCTTCTTGCGGTCCTAGTTGAAAACAAATGTCTCAAGTCTGGCCCCGGGGTGCTCTCACGGGGCCCCTGAGTCGTTCCCGGATGGTTGGCCTCGGCTGAGCTTGCAAGCATTCTGTGAGACTAGAAGGGGGCGTGACGCGTCACTTCACGTGGTCCACCAGGGGGAAAATCTTAAGTAAAGGGGAACCACTTGACCTAGGCTAAACTGAGAGGGTAAACGGGGGAGAATGTCCTAGCCAGGGTAAAAAGTGCAGGAAACATGCGCGGGGTACCGCCAAAGGGCACCGGGGGGGAATCTGGTATACGAGCCTTCCTCAAAATCAGGGAGCAGCAAGGGGCTTTGCTGGTTTTCGAGCCGGAAAGAGTTTCACAAACCCGTTCCAAAATACGGGGTAAGGCGGACCAGGGGTGCATCAGGCGATAGAAAAACATGGGGAAACTATTTCGGAATGGAAGGTGGAAGGCGAAACGGGCTCGATACCTTCTGGAGCCAAAAGACACGCGGAAGTGAGGCTGAGTAACCCATCAGGAAACAAGGTCGAGCTTAATTTCGGAAGCCATCGTTAAATGTTACACTTTTTGTTAAACTAACTGGCGATGAACAATGCAAAGAACTTAACGAGCGCGAAACGTGATCATCTCTCACCAGCCAAACTCGGCTAGATCCTGGGGGGGAGGAGGCACTCGTGCACGCGCATGCCTGGTTAGAGATATGTACTTTTAATGACGCGAGAAGCGTGAATTGGACGTTCGTCTCCGTCCATAGTAATGACGGCTAGAGCCTCGAGAACTTTCTCTCTAGGCCTCTGGAATTCGGAAGGAGGGAAAACGACACGATGTTAGGGAAAAGGGACTGAAAGTCTAAGTTTCTTCTCTCGGCACGCGCCTGCCGATCGAGTAATCAAGCCTGTTGCTAAGGGCTAAAGCCAACTGGAAAAATGGGAACGCTGATGAAGGGAAGGCTAACGTCCTGACCGCAGACTAATAAAAGTAAAGCTAGAACTATACACTCAGAATATCATGCTCCGAGACTACGGGGCGGAATCCGAGGGAGGAGGGTGGAACTAAGAAAACGGGAGACGTATGCTTCCTGAGGCATAATTCCTCTCCGCTTCGATATTAAGAGTTCCCAAATTATTATTCCAAAACCCTTATGGGCTTGAAGACCGCATCAGTAAAAGAGTAGTGGGGAGTCTATCTGAGTCTTCCTGGTCTTCAGCTATCGCTGGTCGGAAAATAGGAAATCCAGTGAAGGGTGGGACGGTACTCTCGGCCCTTAGAAGAGGAGGGAGATTGTCACTTCACATTCCCTCCTGAATGTAGAAGATGAAGAAGGCGCACCAGAAGATCAGGAAGAGGAAAAGCGGAAACAACGGGGGGTGTGTTGTATTACGAATGAAGGCGTCTGAATCCTTGCTGACAGAGAAGGGCAAATAATTATCAGAAATTAGGAAGAGGAGGATAAGGGCATGCGGCCCATCCACAGGTTACTGAAAAAAAAAAAGACCAATTTTCTTAGGTGAGAGGGGAGGTTGGCAATAAGTTCTGCAAAGGAGACTCACAAAAGTCAGAAAAATTCCTTGGACACAAGGGAAGAAAAAATAAGACACTCGCATTCGCTTAGGGGGGGTGTTAATAACCCTCGCGCGGTTAGCCAACTAGAGTGTGGTTCCAAGAATTAATCTCCTACTTTACTGGAGGAGAGAAAGAAACGCCGTGGTTAGGTAATCGGTAACCTGGCTCCTCTGGAGATGAATCTAGGCCAATATCGGAAGAAAAGTCTTATGCTCTCACACGACCTTGGGGGATAAGGGAAAAAGAAAGAAAGGTAAGAGTTACTCGCTCATTGCCGCGATGGGACAGCTGAAGAGAAAAGAATAAAAAAAACCAGGGAGGGAGGTCGAACGTCATCCCGGGAAAGGAGGAAATTAAAAAGTGCTTGTACCAATATTGCTGGAGAAGAGAAGGGAGGGGGATTATTCACACGCAGCACGTGACGAAGGGAAGGGAGTCATGGGGCAAAGTCAAGGAAGGTTGTGCGCGTGGCAATGTTTATCAAAAAGGATTACCCGACCAGGGTTAACCTAACAAGAACAATTCTTAAAAGGAAGATGTGAGCGGTTACGAAAGAGGGGCCAAATTCTATGGAGAGATAGAAAAGGAAAGCTTGCAAGGAATGAGCTGAAAGGCTGAGCAAATATCGAGCCGTATTGAGTCATTCTTTGTGCAGAGGCCAAAGAGGACATTAAGGTGCGGGCCGTGTGCGGCGCAGAGGCTCATAAGAAGTTCGTAGAAAATTCCGGGGATAGTCGTTCTTTTACCCGAGAGACCAGGAAGAGCTGCATCAGTGCCACCGGCCGCGAGATCCTGAAGGAAGAAGCTTAAAAAAGGGGAACGTGAGGAATACGAAAAAGATGGTTTGGAAATAATAATTTTCTGGTAAGAGTTTTATCGCAAGAGGGATTTGAGGTTAGTCCTCGGGATCATGAAGCAGTTAGCTGGGTGTCCTGTCGTTCAGTAGTGGGGGGGTTTTCTGGTTCTCCTACACGTCGCTCCGGCGCCTCTCGTCTTCAAGTAATCTTCTCATTCTGTAATGTGAAATTCGGGAGAAGTGTGTAGACCCGGTAAAGAGGATTCATTCAAGTCAAGTCGGATACGGACATCAGGACACCGGGACAGCAGACATTTAAGTTTAGTCCGATCGCGTCATTAGGGGGAGAAGAAACAAGGGAAAGGGGAGAGGTTACGGGCGACAGGTGACGATTAAATCTGAAAGAGGAAGAGAAGGATATCCTGTGTCTCGGGCCCAAATATTGCCAGCGGGAGAGTGCAGAGGAAAGATAGTGTGGGGCCCAGGAAAAGAGGGTCGGAGCTGGTAAGGAAAAAGCCCGATCGATCCAGGGCCATCGCCTCGGGAACAGAGGCATCCGTAGACGCAAAGGGGGAAAAAAAAAAATGAGACTATGCGCTTTGGTTTCAGGGTTGGAGAGGGATATGAAGTCTCACGTGCGCGGGGGGGCCTCCTGGGGATGCCTCGCCGTGACGACAACATTAAAGCTTCGGCGGGAACAGCATAAATCGGAATCCTTCGTGGGTGGTTTAAATTCAAAAAAAGAGGGGAGCGATGTCTTCGTGGGTCGAAAGAAGGCTCAGGGCGAGCCGGTTGTAGGAATAAAATGCAAAGAAAAAGTGGTCCAATGTTGATAGCCATGGGTTGCTGGGGGAATTAGAGAAAAAGCGTTACTGGTGAACTAAACAGGTGCCGTGGTGGGGGGTGAAAATGTGCCATGGTACTCACAATTCCCAAAGGGAGTCACCAAGGAAATGGAAGGGTAGAAGCTCTTAGAAAGATTGAAATAACGGGACAAAGGGTGGCAGATCTAAGGTAAAAATAAAAAATGGGGGGAAAACGGGTTCGGAAAGGACATCGCAAAGAGGACGGAAAAATCTATGGGGGGAAAAAAGGAAGAAGGGAAATGGGTGCCCCTATCTGGAAGTAGATAGGTGGTTTTCGACCACCGACGTAGGGATCAAAAAAAACATTCAAGGAGAAAGAAAAAGTCAAGCTCCATTACCAGAACCTGCGCCGGAAAGAAGGGGCGTACCTAAAAACTGGAAAAGCATGGGAGCGACAAAGGTCCAGACACTTAAGAATTTCTGGGCAGGAACTCCCCTAAGAAAGATCGTGGGCGGCCATGGCGATAAGTCGCTGTTTAGGAAGTTAAGGCCAATGGTTTTTCTGGCAGGTATGGACCAATACTTCGTCTCCTTAAAAGGGTAAAGCTCTTCATAGCAAGCTCGATTCCCGGGCGGAGAAGAATCACATGCGGTCTCGACGGAATGAGTTCATAAACCAGTAGGGATAGGGGGATCGAAGGTCAGTTTTAGGAGCTGGCGCAATATCCGCAGAGGCGGCTCTGAGGGAAGGACAAACCTATCATTAAGGCGGGGGTTTCTGTGTGGGGGAAGATTGGGGAGGTTCCCTGGGAATCTCGTTCTCGAGCGAGCATGGGGAAACACTAGCGAGAGGCAGCGACAAAATGAACTCAGAAATAGCCTTCGTGGATCTTCTAAAAAATGAAACATGGGCTCCCTGTGCTTGAACTTCGGAGAAGAGGCTACAAGGAAGGATCTCGGACTCCAGGGAGAAGAATCTTCCGAGGAATGGGGAACAGGGGAGGGAGAAAAAACCCGCAATTTTCTCGGGTTACCACCTGTCCAGGGGGGGGAGGGAAAAAAAAAAGGGTAACATGTCCTTTATCAGGATCTCCGGAGGAAAGTAGCAGGGGAGAGAATCACGCGCCACGACTTCCACTGGCTTCTCATTCTTCCTTATCTGCGTCATACCCTTAGAGAGAAGGCAAGGGGGAATGAATGGAGACTTATCAAAAAATAAGGAGAACCCTTGTCCATACGGGGGGAATTCATTGGGTGTGGGCCTGGATACCGGAAGCGGGGGAGAAGGCGCTGGCGGGGGGCTTCGGTAGGCCTTGGATTCTTGTCGGGGGGCTCTGGGGGGGGGGGGGATTTTCCCTGGAACTGAGGGAGAGGGGGCTTCGCCCACGACACCGGGGAAGTGGCTGTCGGTCGCCCGGAGAAAGAGCAGAAAAGGAAAAACTCCAAAGCGCTTGGAGACTAGTAGCCTTATGATCTATATCATTCTGAGGAGAGCGTCCACCTATAAAGACGCGTGGGCTGATGAGGTTACATTATCATCACCGGATGGAAGAGGGAATTTATCGTGGCAGGGGCATGTAGAGCTTCTTAGGGCTTATCAACAACACATAAGGAGACAAAAAGAAGATACGAAACGCGCATGCGTACGGAACGAAAAGCCAGGAAGCTGGAAAGCGTGAGAACGAGCCGCACGCGCGAAAGAAGGGGGCCTAAGCAACAGAATCCAATAGGCGGATCCGGCGCGAGTCCTCCCGTAGGTGAGGAATTGGAAAAAAAGCCTCTGGGAAGAAAGTGAAAGAAAAGGCGGTTCACTGGGGGGGGAGAAAAACCAGGATAACGTCGACCGTAAAGTACAAACGAAAAAAAAAAAGCCCCAGAACAAAAGCATCCAGGTAGAAGAAAGGACAAGAGAGAGTCAATTGGAAGGGATCAGAAAACAAAGGAAGGGGGAAACTATGCGAAGGAGTCTTTGAGGCTGCTCTCTCGGGGGAAGCGTCGGAGAAAATAAGTTTCTAAGTTTGAGAAAAAGAAAAGAGGCTTGGAAGATTGAAGAGGAACACC
>Ga0179591_1374802_pt1 | contig 11718 bp, 12 predicted proteins | sample CZOMad2_1_08_16f_FD_182891 | JGI IMG/M metagenome (GOLD analysis project Ga0179591, IMG submission 182891) | Vadose zone soil fungal communities from Angelo Coast Range Reserve, California, USA - CZOMad2_1_08_16fungal (PacBio error correction) | ecosystem: Environmental > Terrestrial > Soil >...
ACCAAAAAGTTTGCGTCGCACAACGGTCTACATCAGAGAAAACGTGAAGCGGCCAATCCGTGGTACAAAGGGGAAGAACACTCCGCGCGTCGATTTAACCGGCCGCTAAAGATTCCTTCGGAAAAGGTGCCGGTCGCCCAGTAGGGAAGGACCTGGTATGTGTGTTAAAGGAGCAGCTCAAACAATCATATAATCAAACGCCTGGGGCCTTACCTGATCGACCAGAAACTTCAGAAAATCACCCGATCAGGATACACTCTGTGGAGAAAGAAATTGAAAAGGTGAGAAGCAAAGACCGACGTGCTATCCCGCGGGGGGAAAAGAAAGCTTGGTCGGTGTCAAAAGTGATCGGGAAAATCGTCTCGAAACGCGTCTCATAGCTCGTCACGGTTCTTGGAGGTAAAGGGGGAAGGAGGAGTCCGAAAAGAACGACAGCGCAAACTATCTGAAAAGTAGAACTTAATGAAGCAACAAGACCAAGGAGGGGTCTTGCGTAAAAGAAACAACCGGGCCATTCAAAAAATAACTCTAATAAAGAAGGCTTGCGCGAACCGGAGGGACCTCGCAAATGGTAAAAAAGGAAGTTCCGGTAATGCTAAATGCGAGGGGGATCTCCGCAATGCCTGGGGCACCGCACAACTGTCGTCATAGAGATGGGGATCTTCAGGAAAAGTACTGAAAATTTGACGACTGTGGGGGGGAAGGAAAATGACGCCGACAGGGTTACGATGAGTAGGAAAAAAAAATGGATGGGAACTTGGGGGGGCTGCGTCACCGTGGAGAAAAGTGTCAACTTCCAATCAAAAAATGTAACCCTCTTCTGCAGCAAAGGAGGGGATCCGGGGATGGTTTTGCCCGCACGAATGCCCGAGAGGGGATTGGGGATCGAGCTTTGTCTGGATTCGGAGTCAAGAAAAGACACGAAACTCTTTGCACCGGGGAGAGGTAGCAGACGAAACGGGTCCGAAGAATGGGGGAAGGGGAGGGAAATGGCTCCCCGAGGCCAGGCGAACACCCTTGAGGGAAGGAAAGGGGTGTCGCCGACAAAACTTTTCAGGTCATTAAAAGCAAGGGAGGAACGCCGACGACTGCTAAAAGCTTTTACGCAGGTGCACAGGCGGGGGTGACAAAGGACCCGGGGAGAAAGGAAGAAGAGGGCTCTGGGCGTCCCGCCAATAAGGGTCGAAAAATGTCGATTTAAGGCGGGAGGAGGAATTTGGGACCAGAGTCTGTCATACTTTGCGCCTGGAAGCTCCACAGGGGGGGGTCCTTGCGCAGGGTAATTGCCGTGCCTAGTTGGAAGAGGCAGACGAGCTTTTTCTTAACTTTTGTGGACGTCTAAACTTCTTCAACCTTGATTGCTGGGGGGAGGGTGTAGAAGAGTAAGGGTCGCAGAAACACCTGTGAGGAGCATAGCGTCAAACTTACCGGAAAGGAGAAGGAGAGGATGGCAAGCAGGCTCCACTCGTTATCCAAGAAAGGTGCGCGTCGTATAAAAGCTGAGAATTTTCAAATTTTCGGCGGCGGAAAAATCTCAGCGTCTACAAGAAGGAGCCCGTTAGAGTAGGGGAACGGGTGCGACGCGGGCCGGCACGGGAAAAATGTACTGCCACCAAAGGGGGGAAAAAAAGGGGTGAGATCTGAACCACCAACGGAGAGATTAGAAAAAACCAAGCGGAGTTGGTCAAAACCTGAAAGACTTTGAAGGGGGGAATGTCCTGCAACCGCTTCTACCAACCTTCTGATGTAGAAGAGGTAGAGAAGAAGAAGAAAGGAGAGTGTAACAGTGTAAAGAGGATACGGTAGAAATGCGGTCAGGAAAAGGGGATAAAGCTTGGGGAGGGAAATCAGTCTGTATTTACGCAGACGTAGCAAGGAATAAAAGGGGTGCAGGATACTGCCGGACGGTATCCCCCGCAAACAACAATCGGGGAAAAGGGAAGGGGGAAAAGAAAGTGAGACAAGAAATCTCTTCCAAGAACTCGGTCAAGTTGAGGAGAAAATTCCAAAAAGAGGGGCGCGTTGACCCTTCGAAAGCGTAGAAAAGGAATCAGGAGAAAAGGAATTCCTAGTCAGACGTAAATCGGCCGGATTGTTCGACCGCGGACGTAAGCAAGGAAGATACTCCAATGGTCGCAGTTCGGGAGCTTGAAACATGGTCAGGGGTAAGGGGTCACCCATTGGCGACTCAAATTGAAGGAGAAAAGCGGTGATGCGCCGTAGCGGCGTCGGAGAGCCGCGCTAGTGCCCGCACCTAAGAAGGAGCACTCCCTACTGAGAAGTTTTTTAACGGGGCAGTAGGGGAGCCAACCTGGGCATCTGGGGGAGGGGAAAGGGACGTACGCGACTGCGACAGGGGGGCAGAGCGCGGTATCAAGAAACTACTAAGAACGACTTCACAGTCCCGAGGGAACAAGACGAGGGGCATGCCGCGTGCAACACTATCCCCATGCGACGAGGGGAGGAGACCAGGAAGATAGGGGGAAAAAAACCGCGTGGCCGTTTATCAATCAACCGAGGGAAGTCAGGGGAGCCACTGGACGGAGATAGCGCCAGAGGAAAGAAGGGAGGGTCAATTGTTCAGTGAAAAAAAGGGAAGGGGGAGCGTTCGACTCAGAAAATAAACTGACAACTATCATCGTTGGGAGAGACCAACAATTTTTTCCCTGTGAGAAGAAAACCCAAGGAGGAAATGGAGATACAGGAGGAAAAGGACTACTCGCCTCTATAGTACTCATAAGCGGGGGTTACATTCGGGAAATTCAAAAAAAAAAAAACCGGGTTGGTCGCGGTTGGGACCGCAAAAATAAAGGCCGAGCGTGTAATCCGTTCCGGTGGTCAGAAAAAAGGAGGCAAAAAGAGGTTGAAGAAAATGGAGTCGAAGGGGAGGAAAGGAATATCTCCTAAAGGCTCGGTCATATCTCCTGAGCGGATGCGAAAGGGGGGGGACAGCGCCGTGTCAAAAACAAAAGGCGCTAGCTCAAAGAAGAAGCAAAAGGATACTCCAGCAACAAAGGTCCTTTCAAGGCAAACTCTCTCGCCGAGGGGGGAAGTTGATATTTCAATGCGAGCGTAATTAAGGAACAAAAGGCCTAAACCTTTGTTCGGTGGATAGTTACTTCTAGGAAGTCAACGCAGGTCAGATCTGCCCGGGGGGAAAGGAAGAGGGCTCGGTCATCACCTAAACCGCTTTGCCTGAAAAAAGGAAGAAAGTACGGATAGTCCTGAATTCTTGAAGGCAGGCTGAAAAAATTGACAGTCGTCTTGGTTGAAGCTGGGGGTAGATTGTCCTTGCACTGGGGATCTTCGGGAGCCCTTGCGTTTGCTCCGCGAAATGGGGCCTCGAGAAAGAGAGAATAACCGGAGGATTAAAAAGTAGAGACTGGGGAAGCCCCATGTATCGGACCGTCCCCCTCCCTTCTAAGAAGCGAAAAAGGGAAGGCTTAAAAAGTGCTTAAAGGGGTGGACCTCGCGAGTCTCAGACGTTAAAAGAACTTCATCAAAGAAATTAAGCCTTCAACTCCAGGAAGGAAAAAAACGGCGGGCCAACCCCCCAACCCAAAAAAAAAAAAAAAACAACCCCACCCAGGCAGGGTGTTTTCCAGAATAGAAAAAAGCCGCAAAACCGATAAAAAATTAGCCTCGCCTTGACTTACAGCTCAGAAGGCGGGCATTCGCCTACACTTCATAAAGAAAAGATGGAAAGAGCTCTTGAAGAGAAGAAGCTATGGGAGCCGATTGTCACATTCCCGAAGGGGGACTGGGCGGGCTCCCTCCGGTTGGGATAAGCATTTCGGTGTCTTTCAGGATGTGGGAAGCAAAAAAAAGGGAGGGGATTGTGGGTCACGTATCCTCATCAGCGAATTAGAAGAGTACACGGTAAAACTTGAATGTCGCCCAGAGAGTGCATCCGAAAGTCCGCAGTGAAAAAAGAGGTTGAGCGTTACAGGGCTCTGACGCTGACCGGTGAGGGAAAGCATCGGCAATTTCAAGCGAAAAAAAACAAACCCACCCAAGGGGTCCACCATAATTCAAGAGAAAAAGCGGGAAGAACAGCTTCGAAGTCCGAGCCATTTTAAAAAAGGTAGAGAACATTCCACGGGGGGAAAAGTGTCCGACAAAAATGGCCGAAACGGTCGAGCACAACTGAGGCTTGTCATGAAGAGACGTGCCGATGGGGGGTTTACGGTCGTACTGATTCAGGAAGTTGCGAGGGGTTAAAGGTGACCGCTGTCAGGGTACGAGAATCTCAGGCGCCAGTGGAGGCCTGGAGCGGGGGACTGGAAAAAGCCAGGAGAAGGGGCAACGACTCTCACTGGAAAGAAATCCTGTCTTCGTGGTTCGATCAGGAAGGGGGGGTTTAACTCGTCATAAGGCTCGAAAAGGGGGACTTTAACTTAGGAATTCGGGCATTAGTGACGGCAAGCAAACAAAAATACAGGGAAAGAGAATTTGGCATCTAAAAAGACGGGCGAAACAGGACCCCAGGACCCTATCGGGAAAATGAACATTTTTCCTGCCAGACGAAGGAGGGGGCAGCTCAACGCGTACAGCTCAAACCGCTAAACTGAAAGGGAGAGGCAGGAAACTGATCTGCGCCATTTTTTGAACCCGAATCGGGGACACCGCTGCTAAATGTTGCGGAGGAAGATATGTTCGACTTCCGCGGAGCACTACGGAGGATGTTGTGGTCGTCTTGACCTTCTCGAAGCTTAAGGGGGGGCACAGAGAAGGAGGCTCTCAACGTAGCCCTTCTGCTTTTCGCAGGAGGGGACCAACTGGGGAAGGGCCTCGAAGAGAAGGTGGGACAAAACGTCTCCATTCGCTTCTGGCCCCTTGAGGGGATTGAGGGAGGGGAGACCTACAGGTGTCTCCGAAACCCTGTGGATTAAGCTGGGGGGAGTAATATCAGTACGTCCTCGTCTGGCAACCCCAATGGCCTGCAAGGAAAAAGAACAGTTTGCCCGCGAAAAAAAAACAGTCCTGGAGGAAGGGGGAAAGAAAAAAGTCTTCCTTGGGCGCGGAGCTCTCATCGTCAGACCTCGGGAGAGCTACGTAGACCGGGTTGTCAGACCGGCAGTCACGATTCCAGGAAAAAAAAAAAAGGGTTGAGAGCTCTCACCACAACAACAACGGGGAAGCAATCTCTCTGGGGGGGACTCAGTAAATGAGTTCCCTGAAATCCATACTTCGACGACGGCACGGCAAACTTGGGGGTCGGTGGGAAAGGAAAAGGATCCGCCGAACGGCGACAGGGGGGGAGGCTCGAGAGGGGAGGAACCTGCAAAGAGGGAAAGCAAAGTTGACGGACACCGGGGGGTCAGGAGAAAAATTCTACGTCAGACGCTATCACTTCCTCATGGGGGATGCCCCCCCCCGCACAATCAAAACAGAAGGGGGGAAAGCTGGGAGCAGAATACAAATTGCACCATATCAGATACGCTGAAGAATTCGAAATGGACACCGGAAATAGTGCTCTTTTGTGAACAGGAGGAGGGGAAAGGGAAAGGGTCAAAGGTCAAGGGGACTCCTTCAAATAAGTTCCAAGGGGGTCTACCCGGGAAGGAAGAACCGATTTCCGGATTAGAAAAAAGGGTCGTGCTGGAGAAATTGATGTAGGGGTTTCAGGAGAGAATACATTTCCTTCAAAGAGAAAGCTTCGCAGCGTAAGCGGCGGTGGAAGGAACCGGTACTGGAGCATGCCCTCCACGGAGAAGAATGCCCCGTAAGGGGGGGGGGGCTCTAGAGCAGGAGCCACCTTGAAAGCTTCAAAAAAGTAAGCGAGCGCTGAGAAAGACTGGTTGGACGGATCGGTAGTTTATGCCGTCAACTACGAAAGGGGAAAGTACATTTCCAAAATCGTCAGGAGGATCACTGCGTGCAACCACATCCAGTCATCTACTAAAAGAAAGAGGATCGGCGTAACTCCCAGGGCTCGCCAAAGGAGGAACTAGGGGTCGGCCTTGTACTGCCCGGAGAAAAATGACCCCCCACTGCTCCTGAAGTCGTCCGCGGTCACCTGGTCGGAAGGAGGACAGGAAAAAAAAAACTCAAAAAATCGGCCCTCTTCAGCAAATTGCGAAAAGGACGGCGGGAGGAAGCCCAGCATGTCTCCTACCAATTCGGGAAAAAAGGGGAGACGCACGAGATTCACCTGTAGAGGTAATCGAGGAGAGATGCTTGGTTAATCCGGTGGGTTTTCGGCGTTTGGACCAAGGAAAAAGGCTAACCCCTCAAGGGCAGTGTAAAAAGGAAAAGGCTTAAAGACATCTGTGGAAACGGAAGAAGGGGGATTACGAAGGAGTCGGCAAACTCAAATGATTCCTAGGGTCGCTGGGGCATAAATGTGCACATCGCCGAAATTTTAGAGGGGACAGGGAGAAGTATCAACACCGCAAGATCATGGAGCCAAAAAACAGGGGGGGGGGGTATTCAAAGCACGTCCCTCTTTCAATTAGGCAAAGAGGAGAGGCCAGAGGGGCACGAGGTCAATCACCGGGAAAGCATCCGTGCTGACTGTGGATACGCTGTAAAAAAGAAAAATGTGTCGTTGTTCTCACGGCTAAGGGGGTTCAAGTGCTAGATCTAGCCCGGTCCCCGGCGCTCCGGGAAAAAAAAAGTACCAAACTTCATGAAAAAGGGAAAAAGTAAAAGTCTGCTATTCCGGCGAGGCGTGGAGGCAGGATAAAAGGTCAATTACAGGGGTACGAGATTTATAAAATCCAAGGGGGGCCTCTGCTTTACTGGATGGCAAAAGTGCGGGCCTAACATCTAGGTGGGGTGTATCTCATCGGGCCTCAACACAAGTACAAAAAACGGTCCCCCCCATGGTTGTAAGGAAAAACACCAGTTCCAAAGAACGGGCAATTTCGGCCAAGGCCACCACACGCGGCGCTGGGGGTCAGGCAAGTAAAAAAAAAAAAAAAAAACCAACTTCTCCTTCCTCTACTTAAGGCGAAACCTGCAATTTCCCCGCCCCAATGTGTTAAAAGGATGGAAACATTATCTAAAAAAGGAAAGAAAATGGAGATCTCGCCCTCTCCGCCTTGTGCCCGTGAAAGGAAAAAACAAAAAGGCATTTCTTCTACAAGATCGCCAAGACTGAAAGGGGCTCGGTTAGCGACACTTGACGGCTAGTTGACTGGTGAGACTTTGAATCTGGGGTGCTCAGATCGGGGGAGGGGGACAATAGGTCCGCACCAAGTGAGACTGCAAAAAAAAAAATCCCTCAGCGCCTCTCGACCGAGAAGGGGGAGTCACTCGGGACCTACACAGAACTACTAAGGAGAAAAGTATGAAAGGTAGCCCTTTCGGTCTTGCACCCAGGAAGGGGAGGGAACCCATCGCGAGGTGCCGGCAAGAACCTCCGAAAAAACCCTACGCCCTCACCGAAGGAGTGATGAAATCACAGTTGAAACCCGAAAAAAGGAGTCTCCGCGCCCTTGGAAACAGGAACTGGAGAAAGATCGATTTTTCTGTCGCCGTACAACCGGGAGGCAGGAACTCTGGCTCGCACACTGATCTGATGGCAATTGGTTTCATGAACAATACTGAGGAAAACGGGGAACAAGGTGACACGCGTGCGACAGGGTGAAGAATCGACGGCCTCCAGGGATGGTGGAGCGGGCCGCCGGAAAAAAAAAAAAGAAAAGGAACAGGACCAAAAGGCAGGAGAGGGAGAAAGGGTCTTAAAAAGGCAGTTCGTCGCCATGGACTGGATGGGGGAAAACTAAAAAGACGGGAAAAACGATTTTGGGAAATCAGTAGGCGGTGCTGGTTGGAGAATAAACGCAAAAAGTGCCTCAGGAACGCGAAGGGGAAAACTAACGTGCCGCGACTTGGGGTTGAAAGGGGGGTTGGATTCACTACTGCACCACGGGAAAAAAAAAAACATGGCCGCCGACCCGCCGGGGCGGGAGAAAATCAGCACAAAAACCTCTACCCAACGCTTTGGAGAGGAGTCCCATGGGTGACCTTATCCTCAATTCTAAGGAAAAGAGAACTGGGGTAAGGACGTAAATCATGCCGACGATAAGATGTTACTGATAGGAAAAGTGACAGGAGAAAAGTCTTGCCTGGTCAACGCGCCTTCGTTCGGGTTGTCCGGAAGGACAGGAAGAGGTGGCCTTGCACGGCCACCGTCAAGGGAGGGGTGCTTAACTTGTCGGAGGAAGTCCCAGGGATTGCTTGTGGTTCGGGGAAAAAATGAAGGTGTCTTCCGAAACCCTGAGGAAGAGGAAGAGAAAGTCCGAAAGAGACTTCCTCTTCTTTCAAACCGGAAGGAAGAAAGATTTCGACGTGCTCAGAAAAATGCGGAAGAATGCAAATGTTCCATCTCCAGGGGAGAGGGTGAGAGATCAGGGGAGGGTCTTTCAGGGTCGGACTCTGAACCGGTGGTCGCCTTGAAGAAAGGGGGAGAAACACCATAGGGAATGTGTTATCACTCTCTCAACACAACGAGGGAACACGCGCTGGTGTCAAGCAAAGAACTGTACGCCCGCCTCCGACAAAAGAAAGGACATTTCGCGTGTAGACAGGGAAAGCTAACCTCGGGGGAAAAAGGGGGGAAAGTGCGAAAGACGGTGTAAGAGAGTAAGGAAAATCAATGGGCACCGCGTGGCAACATCGGAGGGGGGAAATGGGGGGGAAGGGTCAGCTTTACACAGGGTTGAGAGAAAGAAGGAGGTCTACCAAAAACGCAGAAGAAAGGGAGCACGAAGAGGGGAGAGACGAAGAAAGAACAATATCTAATCCGCGGCAAGAAAGAAAAAAAAATTGACCGCGACAAGACAAACCAAGGAAAAAAGAAGAAAGCTTCGCCTGAAAATACAGGCGGAAGAAAAGGAAAAAGGATCTCCCTTCTGGCGAACCCGGGACGGCCTATTTCCGCGAGACCCCCTGAGAAAGTTCGGGTCGGGAAGAAGGGGGGAAGGGAGGTTTGGAATGCGCGACTCAGTTCAGGCTAAAAGGGAGGAAGCGTAGCATTGATAGTCTCCTGTCGACTGAGCATGCAAAACACCCTGCGAGGGGGCGTCACCATTTCCCGATCGAAAGTGGTGAAGGGTTATAAAGACACCTGGAGACGGAATTTCGTCGACTCGCTTCTCCAAGAAGGGGAAAGGAGTTAGGTTATTCCTTCAAGACGAAAAAAAAGAAGCAGTCCCTCATTTCCCCAATCGGAAATTGAATTGTAAAGCCAGAAAGAAAGAAGTCCCAGAGTGTCTCGTCCGGATCTAAGAGCGGGCAACTGTCCTGTTTAAGTCAAGGGGAAGAAGCCGACGGACGTTCCTCGCCGCCCAAAGTTCCGCAGAAGGAAAGGAAACCGCGGTAAAGGGAGGGCACACCGTCTAAATGGGCAGGAAGGAGGGGAGGAAGATATCCCAAGATGCCGCTGGGAAAAGACTAAAGTCAGTTGTGCGGGACCATTGACGGGGCATTTGAGGTTACAACGCCCCAGAGATGTGACGCCGGGAACGGGTTGTGCAAAGAGCTAAGCGAGTGCACCTTTAGCTCAGAATCGCATCATGAGGAAAGGTGAAAGAGGGGCCTGGGTGGTCCAAAAGGTGGACAAGCCAAGTCCGAGGGAAACACTAAGTAGGAAGGGGGCAAGTCAGACCTAACGCTGAAAAGGGCTAAAGAGTGGGACTGGGTCCTGCGCCGGAAAGAAAAAGAAAGGCTCGGAACGATATTTCGACGTGCCTCTTGTGCAAAGATCCGCCTTTTAAACAGATCCCAACCCCAGATGAAACAAATGATTACGTCAAAGCAACGTAGAAGACAATTCCTGTAAGAGGGGACTCGAACCCAGAATTACAGAAGACTTGGATCGATCTGGGAAGACGCTGTAAGAAAAGGAGGAAAGGGAGTGAGGGGAATTCTACTTTACGTACAAGGGCGCAGGGGGATTGCTCCGGAGCTCCGGAACATCACAAAAGGGCCCTAGGCTACAAAGGAGGACCTAAAAGGCGTGAAGGCTTTCTGGGGGACAAGTCAAACTGGTCCCGGACAAGAACTGCGTGTTTGAAAATCGATGAAATGTCCTCATTGCAGGCGAAAGGTCAGACTTGCGCCGCGAACATGGGGGGGTGAGGCCAGCTCTCTCAAAACACGAAGGGAAATGAGCGGATTTCAAACCCACCATGTGAGGGAGGAACCCTCCCGTCAAGAAAAAGAAAAAATGAAAATCTGCTCGTGATAAAAAAATTCAAAAGGTGTAACAGTGCGAATCTCTGCACAAAGAGGTGCCGACTTGGAGAAACAATCCAGAGGGGGGGTTCACCGATCGCCGGTCAGAAAAAAGGGGAGGAGAGTCGAAAAGAAAGGGGACGGACCGTAGCCTTCCTTCCACCGACCGAAGAAACAAAGAAAGATCAGTATGAAAGAGCGGGGTGAATATGAGAAAAAGCGTCGGACAAAAAAACCTGACCGGGAAGTACCGAAAATTGGGGGGGGGGGATACTCTCGCGGAAAGGAGAAGTCAGGGAGACCAAGGGGAGGTCTCTTTCACGGCGTCGCAAAAAGCTCAAAGCTCACGGCCTTTGATGCCAGAGAGAAGAAAAGGAGGAAACGACATGGGCGCCACCGATTTTCTCTTTCGGAAGGGAAAAAGGAACGCAAGGAGTGACCAGCATATCTATGGATGGAGAAAAACAAAAAAATTTAAAGAGTCCGAGGGGAAAGCAGGGTCTCGCGCAGTTTACTCGCAGAAGAAACTGCTAACCGTAGAAAAAAGGTAAAAAAAAAAAACCTGTCCGCCCGGAACCGAAATGAAAGGCGCTAAATGGATCTTCTTGGCGGATCTGTTGAATTCGCGCCCCGTACTATTCAAGGGGGAAAGGCGGGAACAAGGGAAGCGGCGAAAAGGTCCGCGCCATTGTCTGGCAACGGAGGGAGTTCACGAGGGCGTAACGGTAGACCGCCGTGAGTAAGGCATGCCGCTGCCGGGAATTAGACACATTGGAGGTTGGGGAGAAAGCATGGCATGAGTCCAAAAAGAAACGATGCCCTCGACGCAGGATTGTGAAGAGAAGGGGAGGGAGGCTGCGTTTTTACTTCCATAAACCAGACGACCAGGAAAAGAACCGCCTCTTGTCCAGAGACGGAAAACGTCCGCGTCCAAAAAAGGGGCTCCCAGAAACAGTACACCACTTCGACTTCGGTACATGGACGCGGAAAAGAGGAAGGATCCTCAGAGAGCCGATCCCAAACTCCTCTACTCAAGCGAAAGCTTGGTTCGTTGGCGTCTGGGGGGGACCCGACAAATTAGCAGAGCCCAGCAAAAAGTAGAAAGAAAGGCGAAGAGGAAATAAGCTATTTACTTCTTGAACGGACCGGGAGGGAAAAGAGTAGAGAGAGTGACGCTTTTCAAAGCCCGGTCGGGAGAGTGTAAGGGACATTGCCGCTGGCCTCTTTAGACGCCAGAGGAGGATTGCCTGGTCGTAAAAAGGGGCACCATGCTCTTCTGCGAAACAAATTGAAGGGGAAAAGGGGTTGCCCGAAGGCAGGTGTCTCCGAAGTGAAGAGAGATAGAAAAGAAGGGGTTCCATACGGAGAAGACTGGCCAACCGTGGCCGAAACCGCCGGGGGGACCGACCTCACTTTTCGGCCACGATAAAAGATGGGAGAGGAGAATTTCGCGGGGGAGAAAAAAAAAAACCTCGAGACGCCTCAAGACGCGGGGTCGACCGGGCAGCACCGAGTAAAGGAAAAAAAAGAGGT
>Ga0179591_1289206_pt1 | contig 11717 bp, 11 predicted proteins | sample CZOMad2_1_08_16f_FD_182891 | JGI IMG/M metagenome (GOLD analysis project Ga0179591, IMG submission 182891) | Vadose zone soil fungal communities from Angelo Coast Range Reserve, California, USA - CZOMad2_1_08_16fungal (PacBio error correction) | ecosystem: Environmental > Terrestrial > Soil >...
TTGCAGTGGTGTCTCCAAGAGGCCATCAGTTCCATTTAAATGAGGGCAGGTCACCGTTCAAGATAAAGGGGGGGGCGCAACGTCATCTCCGGGAAAAGGTCAGGGGGGAGTTAGAGGGCAGAACGAGTTCCCTAGTGCGTCCGGGAAGGGGCGTGGTGGGGAAAGGACTCCCATCCTTGGAGAAGCCTTTGATAAGAACAAGAGAATGTTAAAACCAGGAGTGTTCCAACCGAGGAGAAGGATGGATAATCCGTAATAAAAAATGGAGGACGGGGATGCAGGTGGGTGGTGTGACACGTGTTGGAGAGCTAGTCAATTGTTTGATTGCATTCGAGGCTTCTGTAAGGGAAAACCGGGGTCAAGGCCCTTTTTGTGGGGGCGGAAGTCCCAGCGCCGGGCAATTCTTCTGGTAAACTGATCACGGCATTTACGAGTAATGAGGGTGTGTCGGGAAATTAACGAAATTCCAAGCTGTCAGGAAACGTGATCGACATCGGAGGGGGGTTTCTTTTTGACAAAAACTAGGGACTTCCGGGTCCTGTGCATCGGAACGCGGAAAAGGTAGTGGGAGCCCGGGTGGAGGTCAGGAATTGTATGTGCCCAGCCTCGACCCCCCTGGGCCTATTGTTGGTGTCTTGGAGACCGTTACAAGGGCTCCCGTGGGTCATTCCTTTATTGACGCCACATTAATCCTAAGAGGCAGGATCATGATGATAGAGGGGAAATTGCGCTCAAGGATGGAAAAAGTGTGCCTTGGGGGGGTGCAGGCTCATGGGTAAGCGATCCTCATGGCCACAACTTGGGAGTCATAGCCCACCTTTTGGTGTCAGCAGGATTGGGGCAGAAAGAGTTAAAGCGCCCGAGGCAACTGAGGCGGAAACCGTGCGCTGGGGGAGGCGTCCGGTATAGTCGGGGTGGACTCGTCAGTACTACTTCTTCGTTCAAAAAAATAAAACTTCCCAGTCCTCGGAAGTGGGAACGTGTAGGGAAGCCTGCGATCAGGATGAAACATTAAAAGTAATAAGGAAGATCGACCGACTCGGGCGGCGTCGACATCAACATAACGAAGTGTACTAGCCGCTAAAATCTGTCACTCACGCGCTTGATAGAAAAAAAATGTGAAAGCAAGAAAGCATAACGCCCGCAGCAAATCAGATCCTGCCGATCGTCGTAAGGGGAGGAGAAAAGGGCCCACAGAAGGATTGCTGAGGCGGGGGGGCCCTGTCGTTTCTTGCCCTGGAGCATCCCGAACGCGACAAAAAATCCGGATACATGCCTCTGTAAAATAAAAAAAAAAATCTAACCGACACAAAAAAAAAAAACACAAACATGCAACAACATACAATTGCACCACACATCAATCAGCGGATATCATGGGCCGTGATCTGGAGGGAGGGTAAAACTGCCTGACAGACTATCCACCTCGATCAGGTGCGCGATCGGAGGGAAGGCGGTGGCGGTCACTTCAAAAGGGCAGCGCCCTTGAAGGCATCGGAGAAAGGGAGTACTCCAGAGGATCACGCAGAAAAGGCAAAAGGAAGGGGTAGTGGCCGCAGAAAAAAGGAAACAGGAGTCCCCTCCTCAATGCAGAAGGTGAGATCCGGAACGCTACCGCCGATCATTGAAAAGGAGCTCACCACCTGTGGGGGAAGCTCAAAGGGGCACACTGGCAGCGCATTCAGGAAGAACAACAGCGGTTCCCAATGACAAAGGGAGAATGACAATGAGGAACAACATGGTCGGGTCTCTCCGGAGGCTTGTACTAGAAGTGGAATCAGGCGTGAACAAAGGGTGAGGGAAGACGCCTTCGCAAAGCAAAGCCGGACGCGAAAAAAGCGCAAACAGACTCAGGAGAGAGAGGAGTATTCTTGAAAGGGGGAAAAGGGGAGGAAAGGGGGGTACTTCCATACTTAGGGTGCATGGTTCGCCAGAATACCCTGGCGAAAATATAAAAAGCATTCGGAGGAAAAACTTCAACCATCGGGCAGTCGATAAAGGAAGGAGGAGAATGCTGGCAGGTCGGGAAGACTAAAAGACAATTCTCATAAACGAAGCGGGCCCTCTAAAAATGCGGCTGAGAAAAATTCAAACTTTAGTTTGATTGATCGAACGAAAGGGCCGAGCAATACGGGGGGAAAGGTCAAAAAAAAGGTAAGGTTGGCTTGGAAGGGAGGAGGTCATCGCGCGCAAATGTCGCGCGACCCGTGGCCAGCTCGGGGACGACTTGAAAATACCTTCGGGGGGGAAAATCGAATACGGAAGAAACTGCGACCGGATCGGGGAGGGGACTAGCCGACCCCGACAAAAAGGAAAGAGGCTCAGTATCCAAGTAAAATAATCGAGCAGACTGATTAGATATTTCTTCTTTAAAGCAGGCGGAGTTTTCTGGGGTAGGGCGAAAGGGGTTGCAAAGGCGGGGAGAAGGAGGGGCCTTGGGACAACCCCCGCGGCAGTCAGGGGGAGAGGGGACAGGTTGCCAGGAGACATATTGCACAAAAAAAGACGCGAGACCACGTGGGGGACCAAAATTGGGGGATTGGCCGCCCTGCTATGATGAAAAGGTGATCGAAGGTGAATGTCGTAAGAGAAAGCAATACGTGCGGAAAAGAAGGATGACTTGCTCATAAACAAGTTTGAAGTTTGAAGGAGGATGCTTGCTTGTTACTGGAAGAATGATTTCATAGAGAAACCACGCCACGCAGCAAGGGAGAGAGTAAGAGGGTCATGAGCCCGTGCGCGGTTCATATTAGATGACTCTAAGGGAAAACACTCCTTGATCTCGGAGAAAGCAAGATAGACAGGAGGGTTTGATCAGCGGGCCAGGAGTGGAAAAAGATTCATGAAAGCGGGAAAAAAGAAGGCGAGACATGTGAGTGCAGTAACTGATCCTGTCCCACATAATAGGCAGAAGCATCTTTCTTTGACTAAAAACCAAAACAGGGCGTTACTTTCGGGGGAGGGGGGGGAAGTGCTTCTTTATCCGCCTCCGGATCTGTCGGCTAAGGGAATCGGGAGGAGTGCACTATGAGCAAGAAATACCGGTTAAAAATAAGCTCAAAAGTATTCTTCTTGAAAGAGAGGGGGGAGAATTTAACGGTTCAAGGGGGGGTCTCCTCTCATGCAATGAAGCAAGCAGGACCACGGCGCTGCTTCGGATAAACCGAAGGAACTTCACAATCCCGTAAACTGGGGAGTATGGTTGAAAAAAAAAACGGTGGGGAAGAGGAAAGGATCTCAGCGATATGGGGGCCAGAGAGTGAGTGCAACGGAAAATGGATCAGCACGTTGTCTAATTGTACTGCTGCGACCTGACGAAGGAGTTACTGAAAAGTCTAGAGGGTCTTGGAACAGATCAAGGCGTGGGAAGAGTCGAAGTCAATAAGGCGAGAAATGGAAAATCGGGTTGCGCAGCCACCTCGGGAGAGAGCAAATGGATACGTGGTTTAGGGGGAGGAGTCAGGATCAAGCCCAGCACGCAGAACACCCTTCAAAATTTAAGAACGTGGTCTAACCTCTTCGTGTGAAGGGGGTGCGCGTGCCACCGAAGCTAGCGTTTACGGGCGATCCCATGCATCACGAAGACAAATTTCGGAAAGCCACCTGGGGAAATGGGGAGCAGCGTGTTCGGGAACCGTTAATCGGTAAAAGAACCTGAAACAGAAAGAAACGTAGGGGTCCAAGCAAAGGAAATGGAGGGGAGCCCATGTCAACATCGTGAAAAAGAAAAAAAAAAAAAACCACCCCACACAGACCCCAAAACAAAACAAAAAATCCCCTCAACTGCCAGGGTCAAGGACAGCCTATCTAACAATCTTAAATAGATTATTGGTAAGGGGAGACCTATCATCTGGGAGAAGAGTAAGGAGGCGGGCAATTTCGAGCAAGGCTCGCAGGACCGGGGGAAGTTTCCTATTCGATTTGAACAAACGAAGGTGATAGTTGGTAATTCGTGGGGGAGAGGACCAACTGTGAAGGCGAAAGCGCCCGGAGAAAAAAGAATGCAAATCCATCATCGGCCGGAATTAAATCCGTACCCTCGTCCTGCGGGAAGAGAACTAAAGGGCTTCGGGAGAACTGAGAACCACTGAGAGGAGATGAAAAAGAGGAGGGTATACTGGGGCGAGGCGCTTCACGACATTGACTAAGCTTCTCTAGAGGGAGGCAAAAACGAAACGGGTGGTAAATGGTTGCCCAGGTCAGTAAAGGGGAGTATGCCGGGCCTAACAATTCCCCCGCAGATGGATTAACACGGGCTCCCCGGACACTGGAAAGAAAGCCGCGTAGACGGCGCTGTGGGGGAGGAAGTATCGCGCAGGAATTTAGGCAGAGGTCGGTGAAAAGGAAAGAAAAAGGAACTGAGCTCATGAATGACTCTCTCACGGATAGGAGAGAGACCAGGGAATTATGGAGGTCTACCTTGCCATTGGGAAAGGGGCTCTGCAGTGGTGCGTTTGGAGAGAGAGACGAAAGGTCTTAAGGTTACAATTTGTTTAAGAAACACGGATTCACTGATAGGAGGTTCGAGAGCGTGAAAGCATGCGGACTGAAGGGGCCTCTTCTAAGGGGGTGACTCTTGAGAACAGGAGGAAGATGGCCTTGGGAGAAATCTCTTTAGACAAGACGGGACGTATTCATCAACTATGCCGTTGAATTAGAGGAAACGAAAGAAACTCAAAAGGCAATATCGCGCCAGAGGAGGCGATAGGTGTTCAGCCGTAGAGAAAGTAAATAAACGGGAACCAACCGCGGATGCTGCCGGAGGCAAGAGGGGGAGAATCAAGTCCTGGAAAAAGGAGACAGCCGGAAGGTTTTGTGCGACGGACCAGGGATTAAATTTTTTGACAAAAGAAGAAACGGAAAAATGGCCGTACAATCTAATAGAAGAATTAAGGGGCATACTGAAAGGAAAAGAAAAACGTGCAATCGATCTGAGGGAGAGGCAGGGCAGTGGCATAGTTAAACTGTTTTGGAGAGCTTGCGTAGATGGGGAATCAAAGGGACAAAAACAGGTCGTAGGAGGAGGACGCCTCGGTCGGAACGAGCGAATACTTAAAGTGGGCTTCGATCGATGATCTCCCACTGTCAACTAATAGGGCCGCAATTGAGGGTTTTAAGCCAAGAAGTATAAGCCGGCAGGGACCGCCAAAAAGGACTCATAACAAGCAAAGGGGACGACTCGAGAGAAGAGACTTTAACGGCCTCACCACCGAATGGATTTATCAAAAAAAAGGAAATTGCTTCAGGGGCTATCAAAAGCTTGGCAGCGTATTCTGACCGAATCGCCGGCACCGGAGGTCCAGATTTCTAGAAAATCTCAGTCCGTGATGCATGCTCCGCTAAAAAGGAGACATTTTAAAGCGGAGAAAGTAGCTCACTTCGAAGAAACAAGGAGGGGAAACAGGGGTTCGGTCTGGGGCAAACAACCAGGAGACCCCTAATCGAATGTCCCCTGAGACGGGAACGATGACCAAGGAAGGAAGCATGCGGTTTTACAAAGAAGACGATGCAAAACATCACGCTTGTCAGAAGAGGTGAAGAAGGTTCCTCTCATGAACCCCACATTCGACTTCCCTGGGAAAGGTACCAGTACAGGACTCACTGCCAGGACGGTGGATGACTCAAAAAGTGAAGAGATCTAGGACAGGGAAGAAGCCTCGCTGCAAAGAGAAATACGGTGGGCAAAAAGGGCACACAAAACCAAAAACTCATGAAAAACGGCAATGTTTTTACGCTTATAGAAGAGAAGAGGAAACACGCGGTTTTGAACGTCGCAAACTGCGAGTCTTCTAAAAAAGGCTTTAAACAAAAGAGTGGGCGGAGAAGGAATTCGAAGGGAAAACAGGAAAACGCGTTACGTCATCGCGTCGACAGGAAACGAGGTCAAAAAAGAACCCGCTAAACTTTGATGAACGGCCTCGACGCAACCTAGGAAAGGGTACATCAGAATCGTACGGAGTTGAAAGGAGAACGAAATAAATAAAGTCAAAAAACACAAAAATAAAAAATAGAGAGATTATCTGGGGGGAGAGAAGAGGCAATCTTCATTGGGAAAAGTCTATTTCCCTTTCCTCTAGATTGGTCGTGGGCGGCAATACATAAAGGGGAGCGGGGATGAAAGGTTTACAAGGCATCTGGCGAGAGACTAAAGAGAAGGCCTTGACGGAAGTCGAAGTCGTTTGGTTCCGAAAGAAACCCCTCATTTGCTTCAAACCTGGGAGAAGAAGCGACAGGCGACGGTTTGAAAAAAAAGGTGGGGCATTTGAGATGCGCATGGAAAATGAAAACTTGCGGAGGTGTAATTTTTTGTTTCCGGGTGATGACCTTGTTGAAGAACGCGCTTGTGTTAGGGGGTCTCGGGCTTCGGAACGGAAGAGGGAAAAGAGTCAAAACCCTTTTGCGGCCATCCACTTCGCCGGACTGAGGCTGGCCGTTATCGGGCAGACGCGCCTATGGGGTTCAATAGAGGCATTCTCCCAATCGGCGTAGAGGGGGAGAAACGGGGTTATATCGAACAAAAACAAAGCATGAGGCCTTGCCTGGTCCACGAGAATGGACGATTTAGGGAGAGCATTGGGGGGGCCCCCAGCCCTAAAACCAGGGGGTCCGAAGGGTGTTGAGTATGGGGGGAGGGCTTTCCGTGCGGCCTAAAGGAGGAAATTATACCTTCAGCATGACCTGAATCACGGCGAACGCTGCGAACAGATCCCCACAGTGGGGTTCAAACTCGAACGGGCGATCACTCAGGGGAAAAACTTTTGAGTTCATAACCCTTATCGGGTGTTCATAAAAAGAGGGGGGGAAGCCTCGTAAAGAGAAGCAAGGATGTCGTCACCGGCTTTCTGGATGAGGGAAGGTGGGGAAGGGAGGGTCTATCCGGAAGGGATATCTTCATCGTACGGACTTTTCTTCGAGGCAAAAAAGGAAAAGGCTCCCCCGAAATGCAGGAGAAATAAGGGGGTGGAAGACGTGATTGGATAGAGATAGCAGGCAAAATGGAGAAATAGGGTACGCCAACTACAACGTTCGAAGGAGTAAAATAAAAAGAGAGCCTTGGGAAAACCGCGATCGCAGAAAGGAAAGGAGTCAAAAACCGTTGGGAAACCTCTGCAAGAAGCTCCGAGGTCCCGAAGCAGCGGCCTGCCAGGAGAGGAGGTCGGTGAGGATTTCACATCCAATCTCGTGAAGGAGGGAGAACACTCAACGTCCCATCTTGACGAAAAGGGAAAAGGAAAGAGCAAGCGCAAAAGCCACGCTCGATGCTGTGGCTCTCGTCAAAACAGATTTCTTCTTGGGAAGAAGATTGAAAAGAACGGAGAATCTCTCTGAGACTCCTTGAGTTATCGACTTGCAGTGTACAAAAGGAAGGGGAAGACTATCCGCGTAGTTGCAGGGCATCTGGTCAAGAGGGGTAGGTCCGAAGTCAAGGGGCCGTTATAAGGAAGGCGCACGTGGCGTCGCCAGCTAAGAAAAGGGGAACCATCCATGCTTGAAGGGGCGCTAAGAGAAATTGCTACAGCGGCAACCCCGCCTCAAGGGGCTTGCTATTGATCCCATACGAACCGAAACAAATAAGGGGAGTGAAGAAGGTCGATCACCACCTTGGACTCCCAAAGGAGAGGGTCTCTCCGATAAGAAAAGCACACCTCGGTTCGAAATGAAAAAAAGACGTTCCTTCATAGAGAAAGGGGCTTCTCTCATATGGCTTGAAAGAGAGGCATTCCCAAACTAATTCAAAAAAACACACCTCAGTGGGATGTACTAAAAGTCGGAAGGTAAAAAATAATCCGCGCGACCGCCGCTCCAAGGACAGGCAAATCAGGTATCTAGCTCTGAGTGCTTGGAAAGGCCCCCCGGGAAAAGGTTATCCATCTTCAGGGTGCAGGAAAGAAATTCCTTCGGACAAAAAATAAAAGAAGGGAGGAGGGTAAAAAAGTCCTCAAAACCTCTTTCATCCCGCAGCGATAATGCGAGGGAAGAGAAGAAAGAAAAAGCACACCTTCCGAGACTCAAGCCGGACCGACAGGAGAAGGCGGAAGTAATTAATTAACGATACTTTAGTTGGAACCGGAAGGAAAAGGACTTTAATAGAAGGGGAGCACGGTGATGGATTTCTTCTAACTTAAGTCTCGTGCGCGCCTTCGATCTACCACGTGGCACGAACAATGACGACGAAATACAACAGGAAAATCTCATGAAAAAAAACGGGGGGCAAAGGAAGCGAGCCTTGCGAAAAAAAATCTCGCCAGCATTACGAGGGGGCTAGGTAGAGTAAATAAGAGGGAGCCAGATTCAAGAAAGTTCTGCGGCAGCGGGAAATACGATTGGTTCACGGGGAGTAACGGAACTGAATTTGGAAAAAAAGAGGACTGCGGAGGCGGTAAGTGTTCCAATGTTCGTCAAGATTGCAAGGCTAAAAGAGGCTACAACCGGGGAAAATGGTTTAGCCGGAAAGGCTGAAGGGGGAGGGTATTTATCGAATGGGATAAGTATTTTCGAGCAGACCAAACTAAAGTGAGGGGGAGGCAGGGAAACGGTTGAACATGTGTGAAGCGGGTTCAAAGCGTTACTAGGGGGTACAGATACACCAGCTAGAGATGGGGGAGAGAAAAGAGGGGACGCCACGAGTCGGTCAGAATTTCTAAGGTTAAGCTAGCTACGAACCGGTCCTTGATCTCTCAATCGGGATAATATAGAACAATCGGGGAAGAAATTCTGAGCCTCTCATTCAAGGAAGAAAACATCCTTGCGAGACATTTGGGGAGGGAAATTAAGCTCCTTGGACCCAAGATTAGCTTCTAAGAAGTGGCGTTACTACCAAGGGGAAGTTTTTGAGGTCAGTTGGGGAGAGGGGGGAACGCCGCAGCACGGGGGGTCCGACTTGCATTAGTTTGCACAATCGAGAAAAGAACATTTAACATCGCTAAGAAGAACAACACAGTTGAGGGAGGGGGGAGGAAACAGAGATGTTTAACATGGGACTGGTTCGGCCGTAGCTTGATCCTGCACGCTACCCCGGCGAGGGGTCTGTTAGAAGAATGCCCCCTCACAACAGGTCCCTCAGGGAAGGAGGAGGGGAAACGCAAGCTGCTTCGCAGCTAATATTTGGGTAAAAACTTACTTGATCAAGGTCAAAGGGACATGGCTGTGGGCGGATAGTACTGAAGCAATTCCTCCAGGAAGAGGGGGGAGGTATTACCCGTCTGTCTCAAATCGGGGGCAGGAAGGAAGTCAAGGCGGTGTGAGGTCTCGAGAGCAAAGAAGTATCTTCGAAAGCAGTCGCGTTGAGGAAAAAAACAAATCGAGATCCAGAGGGGAAAAGGGGTGTCGACTGAATCCTTCACGTCACGGAAAGGAATCATCCCGACTTACCCGGGGAACTTGTGTAACATGCGGAAACAGACTCGGTTTACTATTGCAGGGAAACGACGATCTCACCTACGATCAATCATAAGGACCATCAAGGGCCCATAAAACGGGGGAAAACGTTGTCGAAAAAACGAGTGTAAGACATTTAAGAGGGCAAGGAAACAGAAGGAAAGAGAAGGAGCGGGGGGGTGTTTCAAAGGAGGGTTCCGGGCGCCAAAGGCAAAAAAGCACTGAGGAGGCAAGAGGCGGCCAATAATCTTCACGACAAGCTTTCTCTAGGGTGTACTAGGGAGAAAAAATAGGAGAACACTTGGAGGGGACTGGTCCATGTAGAAAAAAAATCTCTCCGTGCAGTTTCCGAGGAGAAGGTTTCAGACAGCCGTTATATTGGTTAAGTACGTCAGTGCCGGCACGGGTCGCGCGAATTGCGAGAAAAAAGAAAGGCCTACACGAGAATCAATCCAAGAGGCAACCTTGGACGGACGATCCAGTCAGAAAAAAGGAGGGAGTTCGATCACGAAAGTCTCTGAATAAGGACAGAAAAACGCCGGAAAAAGAAGGCTGATAATTTGGGGGAGGGGAGTAGAGAAAGAAAGGGAGAGAATGCTAGCGCGGGGAGGTTGGGAGGAAAAAAGGGGGAGAACCTCCTGGAAATAGGGCGCAAAGGTCAAGGAGAAAAAGGAAAAAAGCAATGGAGAAACGTTCAGGGCGTCGCCAGAAGAGCTTAGCTACGGCCTGTTTGTGGAGAGACGGACAGGTTCTTGCTGATGCTTCCCTCACATGATGTTGTAGAGTCGGATGAGAGGAAAGAGGAGAAGGAATCAGGATAGACACCATGGACGAATGAAGGAATCTACGTGTCATTGGAAAGAATAACGTGGTCGTGGAGCGCTCAATATGAACGGCATCCGGGAGTCCAAGGGGGGGGGGAAAAAGGCCTGAATCGATGTTATGTTCGCTCGGGCTTAAAGCGAAAAACGAGGATGCGGGACGCTGAGGTACAATGGGCTAGCGAAGAAAGGAAGAGGCCTGCTTTCGGGGACGGAGACAAAAATTGTCGATGCCTTCAGGAGAAGGGGGGAAAAGTCGCCAACGAACTCCCTCAAGAGAGTGCAATGGACGATGCTAAAATTGTTCCGTCCGGTACAATCAAGGGTCGATCACGGCGATGGAGAGAAAAAGGCATTACTCGCTCAAAGAAAAGTTCAGATCAAAGGGGGTCTGGACAAATCATAACAGCCTTCGCGGATGTGCGATAAGTCGATGAAGTGTTCAAGAAAAAACGCGACAGGGGGTGCCGGAGATCGAGCTGTGTGAGGTTAATCACTAAAGGCATACGGGCAGGCGCTTCGTCTAAGGGGAAAAGGGAGGCGGAGGGGGACGTGGTTTTGAGAATCGCTGGGTCTTTCGCGGCTTCAAAATACAGGGCCATGACTTTCAGGTCTACAGCGTCGGGAGAGATCTCAAAGCTTATAAGTTGAATGCGAGATCGTGATCCCTCCCTCGAGAAAGATCAAGCAGGCGGGGACAGTGCGGAAGCTACTAAGGCTCATTAACGGCGCAGACTAAAAACGGCCGGAGAAAAAAAGGCCTCCGTCGCGAGGCTCTTTACGAAGGTCAAGCCAACCGAAGAGTAAAAACAAATCAGGAGAAAGACGGAACGACAAAGCTGGGACCAGCGGAAAGAGTGTGCAAACGACGGGGGTCTCTTTCAGAAGCTCGAACTTGATCATATCCGCATTCTGAATGGTAGGTCAGAAACTTCGGCCCAAGCCGAGACAAAGAAAAACAGGGGGGTACAACGGTTTTTCGGATTACCAAAAAAAATGCGAGCCCTAACGATCCAGAAAAGGTGGAAACTAGTAACCAGGCAAAGGATTCTAGTGGCGCACGCATCAAGAGGAAAGAAACTCGTTCGATGCCGGCCTTTAATCTCTGGAAAAAAGAGGGCGAGACCGCGCCGATCCCGGACAGAAAATGGAAAAGATGGGGGGTCAAAAGGGAGGCCTCGGGAGAACCGTTAAAAATCCCTCGCATCAAAGAAGAGAATTGGAGTCACTCACGTTAAAACCTGAACCAGGCCAGAAAGTGGTTTGTGAGAACGGGGGGAGAAGAGAATCCTCGTGACCACAGGGTTTGACAACAGGGAAGAAAAAAAAGCCTTCTAAAATCAGGCTTTTGACGACCAAGGTTGGGCGTCTTAACCACACACTGGAGAAGGCTCAAATCAGACCCGTGTCTCGAGCGAAAGGACAGCTGGCCACCTCAAGACCGAAAAGTGGAGAGTTGAGCAACGCCACTACGAAAACAGCGAATCAATTAAACTTATTGGGGGAAGCGGAGAACAGACA
>Ga0179591_1297833_pt1 | contig 11717 bp, 16 predicted proteins | sample CZOMad2_1_08_16f_FD_182891 | JGI IMG/M metagenome (GOLD analysis project Ga0179591, IMG submission 182891) | Vadose zone soil fungal communities from Angelo Coast Range Reserve, California, USA - CZOMad2_1_08_16fungal (PacBio error correction) | ecosystem: Environmental > Terrestrial > Soil >...
ATCGGGACGTCACAGAAGGCTCCCGATGCTCTGCACTGTGATCCTCGCGAAAAACCTTAAAAGGATAACGATAATGGGGACGCGGTTTATCGTCCAGCACATTGGTACGCAAATTCCGCGCGCGTCGACATTAGAAGCCCGGCTGAATCGTCGGTTACTCAGAAAGAATAGAGAAAAAAAAAAGCGAGGGCAGCAGAAAAAGATGGTATGCGGGGGGTAGTAATAACTGCCTAATAAAGATGAATCGCAAGTGACGTTTGTGAATTGCTAGGGGGCGGAAAGAGAGGACCGAAACTAATCGTGAGCGGCGATAATTTTACCCGACACGCGGCTCATCAGTACTAAATTTTGATGACTTGGGGAGTACTGGACAGGGTAGAAAAAAAGTCAAGGGAAAGACAATGCATAACGGCCCGAAAATCTGGACAGCTATTAACGGTGAGAAGAGCAAGCGCCTTTAAAGCTCAACCGCCCAATGGCATTCGGACGCGAATATGAAGTCAGGCTGCAGGAGACGGAATGCAGGGAAACAAGGAAAAGAGGGCTTTTAAAGAGAAAAAAGAGGAGAGAGAAGTTAAATCATCGGGCATTTGCTTTTTAACTCAAAAAATTGCCTACTCATGCTCAGAAGGGGAGGCATGAAGGCACTGGACAACGAAGAAACAAAAAAGGGAGGGGGGGGACAGGTTGTATTATGAACCGCGTTAAAGGGATCTTCAACACTTGTTCTGGGGTCCCTATTTTCAACAGGAGAGGGGGAGTGAATTAGGACAGGGGGACCGGAATAAAGGGGGGGAAATAATGGGTACTTCCCAAAGTAAAAGCATTCTAGTAAGGAGGATCGCGGAGGTCCAAAGAATTCGTGAGACCGAAACCAGCGAGGAGGTGGGGGGACGGAAAGCGCGGTTGGGAGAAAAGGACATCCAGTCGAAACAGAGCAATTTCCCGGGAATTTCACTCTGGGTCAGACGACGACGAAGGAATCCGGGGGACAATACAAAAGCAAAACGGGAGGGGAGTCCTCAAGATTGGGGTGCTCTTAAGGCGTGGCGAGTACTAGGATTTTTTCGATGGAACGAAACGAAAAAAGGGAAAGCCGGGGCTTGGGAAGACAAGGCCGCGGAGGAAAAATCTTAACAGCGAAAAAAGGTGCGGAATGCCGTCACGGGCGTCTAAAATAGCGCAAATAAAGGTTGGAGCAAGGCTTTAGGGGAGCGAGGCGATCAAAACAAGACGCATCCGGGGACGAATGTGACAGAGAGAAAGAAAGCATCACGCTAAGCAGTACTCTTGAATGGGGAGGAGAACATGGTTGTATACCGAAGCGAAAGAAGTTATATCTGAGCTAGTAAACACGAAAAAAGGAGATCGTACCTTTAGGGGCAAGAAAGAGTTAACGACCGGAGAAGTCCTTTTGATGCAATTGAGGACGCAAAGGCGTGGCTGGGATGAAATTGGACAGATTCGACCAGAAAGGGTGGGGGACGAGGCAGCGAGAAAGTTGGTCGAAGCTATCGAGCATACCTGGAGGGGAAAGATGGGCTAAGAAATGACCCACGGCAATTTTCCACTAGGCGAAGTTCAAAACCAGCAATTAGGGGGGGGACGGTTGCACGAGTGAAGGACAAGGCCGCGATCGGAGAAGGCGGGAGCAAATTCTAGGACGGCAGATAGCAGAGGAGATTTACATTGCGTAAGTTGGTAAGGGAATAGGCGAGGGGAAGGGGGTTGGACGAAGAAAAAACAAATAAATCAAGGAGGGTCGAAGGAACACCGGTAAAAATCTATAAACCCGATTTCATTGAGGAAAACTAAAGGGAAGCTCCGGGGGCGGCCGAAAGGGAGGCAAGTTGGATTGGCAAAAAAAATCTTTATTTGCCATTCGACACTAGGGGAAGAAAGCTTGGGGAGTTCTACGCTGCATGTAAATAAGGGGGGCGGGACTGGGGGTCTTGGGAAACGCTGACTCTCAAATCGATTCAAGTAATGCGTGATCACTGCAAGTGCACGAGAGAAAGAGGCCGGAAGACGAAGAGGAAAAAAGTCACAAGGAACTTCAAATGCAAAACAATATGTGAGAGTAACATGCAAGACCTGGTCGTATGAACCGGTTTTACTTGCAAGTCGCCTTGAGCATTCGGGGGAGAAGGCAAACATGTAAAATAAGACGGAAAGGATGAAAGAAAAACACTCGTTATGTTTTCAACGAGATCGCGCGGCCGGGGAGGAAACGCGAAACTTCAAAGGGGGCGGGGGGTGAAATGCAAAAGCGGGACGGAATAGGTTCGCGATGACTTTTAATATGATGTGACCTCAGGGATGGGGGGGGAGGGGGGTATGAAAAGAAGGAAAGCTAATTGCGGAGAAAAAGGGGGGATAATCACCTGGATTTCAAATTTCAAGGGAATCGGGTGTAGGTCAAGAGAAAAGAAAGATCGATCAAAAAAAAGGGGGGTGGCAAAAAAAGACGAAGGACAACTAGGAAAAGGGAAACGTCGGGGGGGGGATCTCTTATGAACGAATAAGAAGGGAGGCGAAGCTAGGGGAGGGAAAGGGAGAAAGAGGGGGGGGAGGACCGCAGGAAAGAAACTGTGTGCGCGAAATCAAGACACGGCAAAAAAAAAAAAACGCGATGGGGAGAATCGGAGGGTTTGATTAGAAAGTTGTGGCATGGCAGAGACGAGAGGTCAATTACTGCCTTCGGCCTGGAAAGAAGATCGAGCTAACTGTTTGATACGGGCATCCCTGCGCAGAGAAAAAAGCTTGTGAAGGAGTTGAAGAAAATATAAACAATCTTACGGGGAACGGGGCAAACATTTACAGGCAGGGAACATGGGATAATAACAGATCCCGGAAACACGAGAAAGTGTGGGGGAAGATAGGTCGGCCGGAACAAAAAAAAACACGAGAGACGGGTCTATCTCAAGCAAAAAAAAAAGAGAGGAACAAAGAGGAGGACCGAATATAGGGGGGGTACTGAATAACTACTACAGAAACATAAGCCGAGGAGAAAGCGGGGGAAGTGGAGGGGGGACCCTCCATTTCGGCCGGTAAGAATTCGAGTCGCACTTTTACCCTTCAATCGAGGGGGAGGCGGGAAGCACCATACTGGGAACAGGGAGCAAGGGTGCCCGTCGAAATCGTGGGAAAAGGGAGGCCCAAGCGCATTAATTTAACCAAATGTAGGCGAAATCGGGACTCAAAGAAGGAGCCAGGGATTTCCAGCGGGGAAAAAGGACCTTTAAGGTGTCCTCGCGTCAGGGGATGAGAGCGATGACTCAACACGAAAACGCAGCAAGCGCCAAACTAGGGGGACTATTTCAAGTGGAAGACGGGGCGCTGAACCAACGAAAGGGTTTGATTGTAGCGTGGAACGCGAAATTCGGATTTTTCGATTAAATAGAGGATTGATTCATATTGGGGGGGTAAGAGAGAATAGCTCCTGGAAAGGGAGGTAATCCATTCTGCCATCTCTTGGGGGGGTCCGATGCTCATCACATTAGGAAATCGCGAGGTAACACCAGGCCGCTTTGAGAGGGGGGGAAACCAAACACGGCTCGGACAAGGTGAAGAGAGAGCGATCTCTTTTTGAAAACGAGTCGCAGAAACGAATGTGTGGATCGGTGGAGTAAGCAGGCAGGAGGAGTACTGCGCACTTGGGCGGAAAACGCAGGCAATAAAAACGTTAAAAAAAGGGATACTCGTGTTCCTTGCTTTCAAGGCTGAAGTGGGTTTCGGGATCGCTACTCGGGCGAAATCAGTGTAGCAAGAAGAGAGGAGAAAAGGATGAGAATCGATTTGATCGAGAACGACCCCAGCAAATTAGAAATCTGGGGTCTAGGAAAAGGCAGTGCATGACATGCAATCACGCAGGAGGCTGGGCAAAAAAAAGAAAGAGAAGCATTTTACCGAGGTCAAAGGTAAGTCAAAAAACCAAGCGGGCGAAGCTGCAGGGTAATAGAAGGGGGGATGGGGGTGGGGAGGCCAAAAAAATGTCAAAAAAAGGAAGATGACCCGACGAAAAAGATTGAAAAGATTCAAAGACTCAGAAATAAGATAATGAATGCGCATCAAGGACCTCAGAAAAAAACAAAAAGAAACCAACAAGGGTGAAGGGGGGGGGGGGGGGAATTGACTAGAGGGTAAACTGGTCTAAGGTTTAGGGCAAGGAGAGATAGAGAGAATTCGATCGAGGCGAACAGACTCGGCAGGGCTCGATAACAAAGGGGGGGGGGAAGAGTTGGGAAAAAATGAAAGAAAAAAACCTGGCTACTCGTGAGACCGTACTCGAACTGGAGGTATCACGGACGTAGGCAAACCAAACACTTCCCAGGGAGACGGATACTAATCGCAGAATTCAGCTTCGGCTAGAAAAAAGGGAGTCAACGTCATCTAATGTATTAGTGCTGAGAAGATCTGACAATTCAATCCTGAAACGTTGCAACGAAAAACCACAAGGGGACTTTTCAATATAATTTTGAAAGCGTGATAACGCACATTGGCAGGGTCCGTTTCGTCAGCTACGTTGGACAAAGACGGGCTCTTTCCGCTCGAAAAACAGCAAGAAAGAGACACCGGGGAAAACAAAAGCTCACGCTCCGAGAAGAATGCTGGTATTAACGAGGAAGAAATCGCTCGGCCGGAAAATAAACAGCCCAGCGGGCAAATTGCGAGGCGAAGTGGAGGGCGCGATGACCCGCAATACGGGGGTGGGCTCAAGGAAAAACACCTCCATTGTGTGGGTTGGTTTGGGTGGGGGGGGGAATAGAAGTTTGGAATTGTGATGACTGTGACATTATCAGTTCCGGTATCAATGAACGCCAAAGCCACACTACCGGGTCTTAGAGACAGGTAATAAGAAAAAAAGAAAACCGTGGACAGCCCGTGAGGAGCGCTCGCGAATATGAATCGCGAAGGGACGGCTTTTGCATTCACCACAAAAACCCCCGCAGATCTGACAACAACAATAGGGAAAGAAAAAATCTTTAAAAGCGCTTTGCATGGGGAAAAACGCACAGAACGGACCTGCAAGTAAAAAACGAGCGAAGGGGGATGGCCAAGCGATGATTATGCGGGGGGATAGAAAGCAAAAAAGTGGTGGTGCCAGAGGACGGGCGGGCGTTAGGTAGTGAATAAAAGGGGGAGGATAATTGCCGTTTGCCCAAAAAGAAGGGAAAGGAGAAGCCGGGCGGAAAAGAATTAGGCGCCGAACCACACGCTAGCGTGAGAGGTGGCGCAACAGGAACTACGCCAGACTTCGCGGACAGATGGGGAGAAGCGATGGACAGCAAATGCAGATAAAAAGGCGGAGTCTGTGAGGGGCAGAACGGGGGGGGGACTTCCTGCTATTGCGAAGATGCGTAGCGCCGGGGGAGGACGAAAAAGAAAAGAATGTGCGCAGATCACTCTGAGAAAATGATAATCGCAATTAGAAAAAGCTTTTGCAATGTGGGTGAGGGGGAAAAAACTGCTGCCAGCAACGAAAAAGCGCTAGATAACAAAATACAAGACGTAGGGGAATTTGATAGTAATCCGGCTTGTGAGATAAAGAGCGAAAGACGGGAACGATTTACACACGAAGGCCGCACACTCGAGGTTCGGTTCCATTACAACAAGAGTCCCATGGAAAGTAGGAGCAAGGGCCGGGAGGAGGAGGGGAAGCCGGTCGGACCAGATGGTGAGGGACGAGCAGTGAGAATCGAAGGACTGGAAAAAAACTGGCGCCCTGGGGAAAACGGGGAAAAGGAAGGACTATGTCAAGAGGGAACTGATGTGTGCGCGGGAATGCCGTCAAAGGAAAGACAATTGCAAGAAATTAAAAGAAACTGCTCAGGATTGATCATCTTGCGGACGAAGGAAGCGAATCGCGAGTGATCACGGTGAAAGACCCAAAAACGAGATGGTGGAGAAGACGAAGCCCCGAGATACCAGGGGGAGTGGGACTTGACGCACTGGAGACGAGGGCCCATGTTTTTGCAAGGGGGGGGGGGGGATTTGCTAAAAAAGGAACGGAGGCAGCAGATTAGCGGATCTGCTGAACAGGGGGCCTAAGGTTGCTGGTCGGGGAAAGCGGCGCAGATGGCAGGCAGGGTCAAGAAGCTCCTAAGGCGCTCCAAGAGGAGTAAAAGGCTAAAAGGACGTGAAACACGAAACCCTTAACTGAGGACTAGGCAAGGTAAGGGGCTAAATGGGGATGTCAGGATCTAGGAGGCAACATGAGGGGGACAGGACCAAGCCAAGCAACCACCAATCGTTAGTCGAGAGGAGCAAAAGAGGGTCGGTGAATCAGAAAAGAAAAAAAAGTGCAGTGGTTTACGAAAAGTGGAGGGGCCTGAAATGGAAATGGGGGGAGCGATACTTTAACAACACATTGATGAAGTCCGACCCGAAAAATGCAATGCAGGCAAAGGCGAAAGGGACGCGACAAAAAAAAAAGCAAGGGAAGGTTATGAACAATTCCTTCTGTGGTTTAAATGTTCAGGAGACGAAAAAACGAAATCGAATAGAACTTCCAACGCATGTACAGACGGCGGGGCGCTGAACCAGGAACAGGGAGGCTGACAATTGTGGCGGACATATCTCGATCTCGGATTCAAGAAGTCAAAAACCCCGGAAGGTCTCAGCTGAAAAAAACGAAAAAGATTCGATCAGAGGTGGAAAATTGTTCGCCAGAGACAGCGGGGGGTTTTACTGAGGAAAAAAAAATGGGCGATTCGCCAAAGGGACGAGGTGCGACGGGCGGCCATCCCGTGCGTCATCAAAAAAAAAATGAGAGAAAGTATAACGGGAAATAATGAACGGAGGGACTTCGAAATGGGAGGCGGCAACATGCGGTAATCCTACACCAAGCGCTCAATGGGGCAGGGGATGTGCGGGAAGGCAAAACAGCGCCCGAGAGAGTAAAAGAAGATCTCACAACAAACGGAGAAAGAGAAAGGCGAAAACCGATATGCGCACAAAAAAAGGAGCGCGAAAGCGGAAGCGATGGGTCAGGACAGTGGCATTAATAAGAGGCGCTTAGAGAGAGAGTAGGAGAGGCTCGGCACAAGAAGTTGAGTCGGAGACAGGGGATGACGAAAGAAAATCACCGTATCGGACCAGGAGGGGAATATGAATGTATCTGATAAACAAGGAAGACCAAGACGAAACAATAGTTGGGGGGAAGAGGTCCGAGTTTCACGGGGGTAATGGTCAAGAAATTGAGGGGATAGTAACTAAAGTACTCGCAGCCCATGGGAACACAAGTGCTGGTAATGGAGGGGGTAATAAAGCGATCCAACCCCGAAGGGGTGTGCAAGGTATAAGAAAAGGCAGGGCCATTTCGTTAGGGAGGGAAAACCGGGAGCGAAAACTCAGGGAGTTGAATTCCGGGAAAGGACAAGTTTCTCAGCGAAATGAAAATATCAATATAAAGGGTGGAATAAAAAGCAAGTAAGTCACGAGGGGAAAATCCCTAAGTCAAGGCGCAGGGGCAAGGTAAAAACTGCACATTGCGTCGGGCGGACTGAAATCGAAAGGCTTGGACCGTCAGACGATTGTGGGTGGGTCGTTGGTAGGGGGGGGGAGGAATGCCGGGATTAGAAAAGGGAACGAATCATAAAAGGCATATTGAAATCTAATCATCGTAACGATTTGAAATGGGCAGGGCCTTAAGGGGTGTTGAAGGCAAAGCGCGTCCTGCCGTGCAGATAAAGCAGTACGACAGCGAGAGACGTCGCGTGAAAAAAACAAAACGCCAATTATTGCAAAACATCATAGTGCATGAAGGGAAGTTCAGTTATAAACACAAGGCGCCGCAAACCAACTTCGAAAAAATTTCCTCGGGTAAAACAGTGCGGGCAAGCACCGCCAGACAACTGGGAAGAGACCAGAGAGGATATGGGTGCCGGCCCACTGGAAGAGAACGGAGACGTAAGGGTATCACTATAACCACGCAGCTGAAATGAGAAGAGAAGGAAGGGGAGGGGCGCACTAGTCGGCGGCCGCAAAAAAAAAACAGAAGGAGGGGTGCGAACAGGCGACGGGCAAGAATGGTAGGAGGGGCGTCCAGGGCATCTCAAGCGAGGCGAAAACTTTCAAAAAGCTGTGGACCAAGGGGAAGAAAGTATAACCCGCCCTGCGGTCTAAAGGCATCAAACAGAGCCGGCAAAAAAGGAGGGGGAAAAAAAACAGACGAGGAGGGAAGGGAGGGCATGGGGGGGGCCGAAGTAATTCGCAAAGGAGGGAGTTGAACAGTGCCGGCTAGGAGGTGGCAGGGAAGATCGCGCGTCCAGGTCAGGCGAGGGGGGAACTAGCGTTTGGGGGAAGTATACCTCGGAAAACGTAGGAAAGGTCTATAAAGGGGGGGGGGGAGACTAGGGATAAGTAAATTTTTAGCCGACGGGGGAGGCAGACCGAGGAAAATGGTGCCTCAGTGAGATCCTAAAAACCCGAGATCCGGTAAAAAAAAATTCTAACAAAACGCTAAGGGGGGCATCATGAAGCTTGAGACGACCAAAAAAAGAAAATCGGCAAAAAAATGAATAGGGGTCGAAGGAGTTGCTCCGAAACGACGTTTGGCGGCGCACAGGTTGGGAATACATCTGCTATCCCGCCATGAGATAATTTTTGTGAACTGTGGGAGGAAAAAGGACAGTTACGGGAAGGTTAAATAAAGGCGCCCGACATAACCGGTAGGAGAAATCTCATCACTAGAAAAGTGAACAAGCTATAGCTCGTGGTAGGATCGCTTGCAGAGAAGGGAGTGATATGGTTGGAAAAAAAAAGGAAACGGATGGAAGAGAGACTCAAAACACCACGGGGTGCTAGAAAAAGAGACAGACCGAGTGCGGTGGGGTTACGACTGAAGAGATTCATCAAAGAAGGAGAAAGAAGGGAGGGTCACGGTTGAGCGTGATGAACGGAGCGGGGGGAGCTGAGGCAGACCCGGGAATAGTGCTTTCAAAGATTTTCCACGCGGCAGAAGGGATTTCAACAGGAATGTCCAGTGAGAAACACAAAGCAATAAAATTCTGGAGGTAGGGGGGAGGAGACCCGCTGTCGGGGACCAGAAGGAGGGCGAAACCCCCTGTAGGACAGTCGCGGGGCAATCAAGGAAGGGAAAAAAACTACGCAATTGCCGGCTGGAGGGAGGTCATAGTGGGTCCGTGGGCGCGCTTACTAGAATTTCGCGGCTGCGTAAGGGAGAAAAGAAAAGTGGGGTTGTGCACTTCGGTAGGGGAAACTGGTTTTAGTCTCAAGAGAACGGACTTGAGAAATGTACGCGCTTGACGAAAAGAACGGAACCAATTGCCGTGCGTCGGAAGAGGATGCCGCTGGTAGTCGATCACAAAAAAAAAAGCCGCAGGAAGGGACGAAGAGTGAAGAAAAGAAACCAAAGAGAAATAAAGGTACCTGTTCGCGCCAAAATCGGCCTTTACAAAGAAAGGACGAGTTGTAAACAACCGACGTCTCAAAATGTTCTGGGCCTACGCCGAAGGGACGCCGTCGCCTTTTGGGGTAAAAAAGGACTGAACAAAAAGGAAAGGACCTAGTTTGCTCTGGGGAAAGCGGCATTTCAGGAAGAGATCAGGTATCCAGGGCGCACGAAAGCCGTCGCCCGAAAAAGTTTCACTAAAAAAACAAAATCATAATGGTTTGATTGCGGGGGGAGAAGGGCCAGAGGAGGCGGGAAGGGCGCGAAGGAAAGGTATCTTAAGCCTCAAGGAAATTGAGGAAAGAGGGGGAAAGTCGTTTCTTGCAAAGGAACCAGAAAAAAAGGAATCTCATCTTCGGGGAATCAAGAGGTAAAAGATAAGCTTAGGCTGTTAAAAGGAAGACGTGATCCCCTTCCGAAGGGGGCGAGTTTTGGTGGGCAAGCCGCTTAGGGGAGGGTGCTAACGTTCCTGATTAAGAGAATTCCGTTTTCTTGGTGAGTTTCGCGGGAGAGGGAGAAATCGATTCGCGACAGTGAGGAGAGGAGCTGAAGCCGCTCGATGGAAAAAAAAAGCTCGGGAAACGTCACCAGAAAATCCTTGACAACAACTTCAATGGAAAAAATTAAGAAGGAATCGCAGCTAACCGAGCGGGAGATGGGGGTGGAATTAGTCGAACAGGGGGTGCAGGCGACGATCCAACGTCGAAGGCTGGAACGTCATACACTAAAAACGAATCCAAAAAAGAGTGGGGGCGAATAGCAACTAGAGTAGTATCCTACTCGCAGGTGTCTACGATGAAACCGAGGGGGGAATTGGGATGGTTTAATTTGGGCGAGAAAATTTAAAAAGAAAACAGCTTTGAGTCATAAAGAAAATCAGCCATTGAAAAATAAAACGAAATTGACCGCGGGGGGAAGACAAAATCATGAATTTGATCAATGAAGGAGGGTTGGTCACAATCTAATCCGAAATAGAATGAACAGGTGCAAAAACCTCTAAAAAATCGTGGGAAGGAACAACGGATGAAGAAGTGGGGGAGGGAGAAAAAATTCTGGGAGGAAAGAGGGTATTAGGGGGGCCAGAAAGGAGCTAAATTAAAAAAGGAACGCAACAAAACAGGAAGGGAAATTTGAGACGCGACTGTGGAGTAGATTGTTGAGCTGCAGATAAGATGTGATTGTTCCCTTAAGAAACTATTCTATCCTCGGAGTGCGGACTACGCGCTAAGCAAATAGGGGGGGAAAAAGAAGGACGTTCCTAAAGAAAACCGAGAGGGTAGGTGCGACAGGGTAACCTATAGAAGGTAAGCGACATCTGGGGGTCGCTCTCATTGTGATGATCGCAGATAAGGAAGTCGTGACGGGCGAACATAAAGCTCGCTAATCGTCGGATCCGAAACGGTATTAAATAGAGGATCTGAGCAGCCGGCACGAAAAGAAAAAGCGGAGCCATCAGCAAAAGGACGCGAAAGGGGGGACGTAGTGGAGGTATATTTCCCCATTTCAAGAATAATGGCGATTTTTCCCAAGTAAAAAAGGAAACGAAGTCTCAAACCAATGGTTGATAGGGAGCACTGGATGCCGCCATAGGGGAAGTGGTAGCCGGAGAGGCGCACGTTTCAAGCCATTACAAAAAAGGCTGTCGCTGAAGGCGGTCGTGGGACACACAGTCGAGGAATCGAAGGGGGGGGGGTTGAAGAGGTCACACGTACGGTGGAAGGGGCGAATGCGGTATTAAAAAAAAAATGCTCCAAGAGTAGCAAAAGATTTGAACAGGAAAAGGTTCTTTAATACGGGGGGAAAGCAGCTCCCCCCCACCGGATTTGGCGGAGTGCGCCGTTAAAGTCGATGTTCCTGATGAAATAAAGGAGCGCAATTGTACCGGGCGAGGGGAAAAGGTAAGATAAGCACGGAGTTTATCAAAATTCTTGCACCATCGCGGAGCTAACTCATCAAGCTGAAAGGAACGAAAAAAGAAAAAACTCAGGGCAATCCGCGGGGCAGAGGACAACAATGGCACCTGCGGGGGAAAGAAAATGGGTCCGAGAAGGATCATCTTGGACAATTCGCATACGGGGAGTCTTGGGTGGGGTAGTTGCAGAGTGCCGGGTCAGGGAATGGTTGAACGACGCTGCTCCGACTAAAAACTTGAAAAAGACCTCGAAGCTTGCACAGAGTCCGAGTGTCATAGTAAGGGGTGGTTTCCAGGGATGGGAAAAAGTGCAGATAGGTGGTTCCGGAAAAGGGCGAAGGGAAGGACGGAAAGGCAGAGAGAAGACGTAACAAAGAATATGAGTTGGAA
>Ga0179591_1311057_pt1 | contig 11717 bp, 12 predicted proteins | sample CZOMad2_1_08_16f_FD_182891 | JGI IMG/M metagenome (GOLD analysis project Ga0179591, IMG submission 182891) | Vadose zone soil fungal communities from Angelo Coast Range Reserve, California, USA - CZOMad2_1_08_16fungal (PacBio error correction) | ecosystem: Environmental > Terrestrial > Soil >...
ACGACTTTGTGGGACTAAAATCGTCGTTCTCAGCAGTTACCAGCGGACTCACACAAGAGCCTACAAAGGGAATAATTCGGATCGAAAAAAAGTCCCCCATCAATAACGTCGGGGGCCCGACAGAAGGGACTGAAGAAAACCCGGAATAGGGTTTAAAAAATCGTCGATCCATGGGGAATCTGAACTCCCACGGCTCTTATACCTCAAGGTGGGCTTGGTCGGTCCAGTCTTCGTCAAAAAAAAGCAAAAAGGGAGAGATTGACTACCAGAACATTGGGGAAAAACGTGTGATGTAACAGCTCGCAACGCGGCTCGATAAAGAAACGAGCAAGGGTTATGCGGGTCACGCAAAAAGGCGGGAGCCAGGACCGGTTGCCTTGGAGGCGCTCTTGAATCTCTTAGAAAAATCCGTCAAACGAGCAAGAGGGAAGAGGTGGGGCCGGGGATCCGAGGAGGACCGCCAAAGAACAGCGTCTCAAAAGTCGGATCACTAAGGCGCGACCCTCTTGGGGCACTCGGTCTCCGATGCTGGCAACGGACGTGTAAGGAAAGAAACACGGTGCTCTATTACGGTCAGCGCAGAAAAAAGGACCGTTCTTCATAAGGAGGCGTCGGAAATTTCTAGCTGCCTGAGCACTCAGCGAGGACGGGTCAAACAAAAATGACGGAAAACCTGGGCCTTTAGAGGACCCTTCTCCAAACAACTAGCCATTATCCGTGCACGCTAAACTAACTATGAGGGGGAAGCGAGACCCATGACTCGATCACGGTTTGAAACCTCATCCAGAGGAGATACTAAATCCCAAGGGAGAAAATAACTGAAATCACTAGAAAAGTCCTCTCGCAATCGGAGCGTTAAAAAACCCAAGGAGAAAGTAGAGCACGATCGCCGCGATGTGAGACAGACATTAGCGAGATATCTCCCTATGGGGAAAATAACATACTATCTTCATTCCAGGAGAGCGAAATCATATCCTGGGGAAGGAAACTTGTGCTAGTTCTACATTCACGCAAGAGCATAGAATACGAAGAGTCGCATAAGCACAGCGAGATTCCTTTGTGGAGGGGAGGGGCTATTCTAGCTAAAATCCCTCCCTCAAATGATAGGAAAGAAATGAGACTGCTTTTCGTCTATAGATACTTAATATGAAAAAAAAGGAATGCGTTAAAGGTTGAAGGAGTGACGACGAAACTGCGCCAATCCTAGTGGGGGAAAGTCGAACTCATTCTAACTCGGGAGCGAGTTGGCGGAACGTTTCAATAAAAAAGTCGAGAGGAAGTCCTCGTATCACCATGCTACAGAAAAACCATGGGGTGCGACCGTGCTCTTTTTGAATCGAGGACTGAGCTAAAGATTTACCTATTGGGTACGCAAAAATAGGGAAATCTGAGAAAGCTCAGTACATGTTAAAAAAAAGGAAGACAGCTGATGCTTGCAGCACAACCCCTGAAACGAAGAAAAGTAACGCCTCTAGGCGGTGACGATGGCGATTTGGTCCAGGGGACCATCTCGAGAAGGAGGGAGCAAAACATGCGTGACTCTTCTCCTGGATTTTCGTTAAACGGCTCTCTGGATGAAGCCAGAGAGTAAAACCTAAGAGACGATAAAGGGGATCCAAGTTGCGGCCAAAAAAAAAAACCCGGAGAGGAGGGACTTTTAACAAAGGGAGCGCTCTAAACCGCATGATCCAAAGGAGTCCCCATTTATAGAAGGTGTCTAAAAGGGAGTGGGGGGAAAACGCATAGGAGAAACAGGCGAAAAAGAGGGGGGCGGAAATGGACGCAACTAACTCACCTGACTAAAAATCCAGGTGAGTAGGGCCCGGAGAAAACCCCCCAAAACAACCGAAGAAACCCCCCACAAACCCAAAAAAAAAAAAAAAAAAAAAAAAAACAGCAAAAAAAAACCACACACAAAAAAAAAAACAACACCCGAAACTCACACGACCCCCAAACCCGGGTACACTAATGGAAGTACTGGGATAGGAGTAGGCAGCAACTCTTGGGGAGTACTTATCTCTAACAAAGCGCGTGCATCGAGGGAACCTGAAAGGGTGCGACAAAAAACTGACAGCATGACTGCTCCTCTGTTGAGCTAAAGGTAGGCATGGAAAAAGCGAGTATTCCCGAGCGGCTCAATAATCTCGAGAGAGGGGGGGGTCCATCCAAAAAAGAAAGCCGCGAGCCAGGCCGGGTTACTGTTAGGAGAAGACCCGACCACGCCCACGACCAAACGGCGTCCTTGAGGGAGCGATTAAAAAAGACGGACCACCAGGAAGCGCTTGTTCTCGCTATTAAGCGGAAGAAAAGAAGGAGGAATTATCTCTCAACAAAGAGTGAAAATAATATATCCTCATCAGGAGTGAACGCTCAATCGAGGCCAAGCGGTCGAAATCTACTCTCGATCTGGGTCGAGGACTCGACAAAGAGAAGCGGACGCGGGGGGGCGCTGGGGGCCGGTGTCAAGGGAAAAAATGCAAAGAACGGGCCTTTCGCTCAGCTGGGGGGGGGGTGCGCTTTGCGTTAAGGGAGGCTTGGGCTATCCCAGAAGCGAAAGACTAGCTGCTTCAGTCTCGGTCTTTGAGCAGTCGAAACAGGAAAAAGCGGAGGGAGGGGGGTACGAAAGTTTAGAATTCTATTCTTCGATTGGCCTTGGGGGATGAAGGGAGAGAACGTCGAAAATCTGGGAGGACACGCCCTCATAGTCTACGGGAAAGAAAAATTAGCTTGAGAAGACTAAGGGGAATACTAACTGGGAGGGAGTATGGGGGACAAGCCCTCTATCAAGAAGGCCATTTCTCAGCGGGTTTTCACATTTTTCAGGTCAAAAGGGCTTTCCAACCCATCAAACAAAACGGGAGAGGCTGGAGATGGGTGCACCTGTTTTGGTCCGCATCTTCGGTGTGAATCGTCGAAAACAGAGGGGGGGGAAAAGACTTAGGCAGGGCATTCGAGTTGGGGTTTGGCACCATGTCAAAAGTGAGAAGACGAGAGAATGTGGCGATGGGCCAAACAAGACAGGTACTAAAATCCGTGCTCGATTCTACTCTCTTGGGGAGAGAAATGACTATCATTGTATAGCCATACATCGCCACGTGCCGGCCAAAGGGCAGTCAGGGAGAGGAAGGGGACGGGGGGAGTTGGAGCCGCGGCTAATCCTGGAACTTAAATTCCACAAGCTTGGCACGACGAAGGAAAGAGGGCGGGCGAGGAAATAAGTCACTTGCGCGACGTAGATTCGTGCAACCCATAACTCGAAATACTGAGACGTAATTCCAAAGGATCTAGCCAGGGATTGGTATAGCTTCACATCAGAGAGATCTTGCAGGGTTTCTCACGTGCACAACAAGTGGTTCAGGGGAGGGAGGGAGACAAGCCTGCCCCACTTTTTGCGACGAAAGGATCTTGGGGAGGGAAGGAACTGACAGAGATGTGAACAATTTCGGTTGTACGATGATCTACACACGCAGGCCGATGCCAGGCTCGGAGATTCGGCGTTACACGGCCGCGTCTGAAGGGTTCAAGGTCACGAAGGAGGAGAGGTCTTTCTTGGACAGAAGTCACAGGGAAAAGAAAAGGCCCAATCGGATTAAAGCCCGCTCTCTAACGGCTCGAAAGGCAGAGGAAAGAAGATACTGCTATAAGAGGAAGTCTACATCGGACGCGATCGTGTCGACCTTGGCTCGGTTACAGTGAAAAGAGACGGAAGTGCTTGAGCGGAGCGCGGACCCCCCAGCGTCGAAGCAATTTTGGCTTCGCTGGGAAGTGCGAACAGATCCAGGGAAACGTGACGTTTGATTCTCTGCAGACGGGATGGAGATGGAGGGAACCGGGGAAACGAGGTGATCAGTTGCTTAGCAGCGGGATTCAGCCGAGACACTCGGCAAAAATCGTGCGGAAGGGAACCTGCATAGTCTTGCAAGGTCATCCTGTGCCGTACCTACCGAAAGGACAATTTTTAATGAGCTCAAAACGTCACTAGAGCCTACCCGGCGAGATCAAAGTAATAGAAGTCCATATTCAGGAGCCGCAAGGGTGATTCCTGAGGAGAGAAGAAAGGGGACGTACAGTTGGTTCTTGGTCTACTGCCAAGCAGAGGACACTCACCAGGGACCCTCTACGGGGGAGCTAGAGATAGGGAAAGAGAGGCCACAGCATCGCATTTTAAAAGACGACGTGCGTAGCCAACAGCGGCGGTGGCGGAAAAAAGAGCTCGCAGACGGGAGTTGCCGGAAAGGGATAAAAGAAAAGGGGCGTTAGTCAAAGGTTAGGGGTATAAAGATCAAAAATGAGGAAGGGAAAAAGAGAGATCGAAACCAAGAAACAAGGCAGGTAACCCTCAGAGACGGTGGGAGTTTGACCGACTCACAGGCAGGATCGCCGACGAAACCGGGGGATTAGGGAAAGCACGACTTGTGTGTGACATGCTATATGCCGGCGCTAAGGTGAGCTAGATCGAAGAATAGGAATCTGGTCAGTTCAGCGTCCTCCGACTGAACCGTCATAAATAAGGAACGAAAGGGTGTGGACCAACTTGTCCTAAACTGCGCATAAGAAGAGATGGGGGAGGAGTTCCCTATTTGCATGACTGTGTGGGGGGCGCTCCGAGTCTAAAGGGTGCCAGAGACTTGCCAGATAAAAAACGCTGGTACGAGAGGTATAGGAGAACAGAAAACCTAAACTACGAGGAGGTGGCTTCCAAGAAGTGGCTTATAACCCTGGGAATGAAGACGGAAAATTCAAAAAATCTTCAACTGCCTTACGCTAATCGGAGTACTTCAGGGAACTCGGGAAACAGAACCTTGCTTGACTGCCACCCATTGCTTCTGACCAAAGGACCAAGTACGCAAGACGGGAGGGTTGGGGTAGGGCAGAAAAAGCCCAGCCTGTAGAGAACCACGCGGCCAAGTGTATACCACCGAGATCAGCCTACGGACTTAGACCTGCTCGTGCAGTATCAGGGCAGATGAAGATATGAACGATCTGGAAGGCCTCTCTAGGGGACGGTCCGGAACTGGTGGCTTGTGAATAAATTAACGAAAGAAGCGCTAGCCTCACTTAGTCCAACAGGACGGGCAGAAAGGGGGGGGGAAGTGTCTTTTTCTGCAGGATCACTCTCGAAAAGGGGGGTGGCTTCTCTAGGAGAGAGAAAACGAAGGAAAAAAGCGGGGGACTATGGACGGCAAAAAATGCCTTGGACAAAAAAGCATTGAATCGTCGAAAATTGGGTCTGCAGAGGGATAAATCCAGCGGCGACATCCAGTGGGTGTTATGTCGAAATAAAGTCGAACGGTAGCGTGGCGACTTTAGCTCATCCAAAAAAAAGAGAGGAGGGGGAGGATCTTCCGTAAGAACCTGCGCTTCGAGCCTTGTTGCGGAATGAAAAAGAGTCAGACAGAGGAACGTCGAGGTCTCAACTAGCCAGGAAAAGAAAGGAGGGCTGTTGAAAACTAGGTCAGAGGAGGCGTGCGCCAAAAACATGAGAAAACGGAAAAAAAGCGTGACGCGCGCACATGTCCTGCTACGCCACAAAAAGTGTCCTCAACACTAGGCTAGGAAGAGAGAATGGGGATGGGACTTACATCGCTGAGGGAAGGGCCATCGCGGCAACCACGGGGAAAGGGAGAAAAAGTGGAATCACGTGCCACAAACCAATCTAAGGAAAACGGAACGTGGGCCTTTTCCCAACAAGAATTTAGAACTAGTCCAACAGAGGACAAGGTACGCCAGATATTGGATGAACTGGCACTTGACGCGCCCGGTCGGATAATTCGACAAAATCTGCTAAAGGCCGGAAATGCAAACGGCCATCCCCTTGGTTATAAAAAAAGGCCCCAGCGCGAACCCTACATGGCCTCACCGATAATTGATGGCCTGTACCCCGTTTGAGTAATAGAGGACAGCTTCGAACCGGCGAAGCGGAGGCTTGCACCGGTGCACCAAAAAGTCGGACCTACTCGGAGGAGGGGCGGGACGCTGTCGCCGCAAAAGCGACAGGAATAACCAAGCGAGTAGGAAAAAAAAACTCGGGCGCGAAAATGCTCTAATAGACTGTCGCAGGAAAAACAAAGCGCGCCAGTCCGGTTCCAGGTTCGGCGCGCAAAAGGACCAGAGCCCACACGGCGGATGAAGGTGACTCACTCTGCCTCGGCACCACCAAGAAAAAGATTGGAGGACTTTCTGTCTAGGGGGAAGGCGGAAAAAAGCGAGCACAACAACAACGGAGGGGGAAGGGGAAGATCCTCGCGGGGGAGACGGGCCTTCAAAAGACTAATTCTGAAATTTCATGGCCAAGACTCGCTTCGCGGCTCAAAAACCAAGAGCCGTGTGTGCTGCGGGGGTCGGGCCACCTCCAACGAGACGAACAAGGGACGAAAAAAGAGCGGGTCATGGCTTTGGAAGCTGGGGTTTCGAGCTTGGCGAGCGGAAGACTCAACTGGGAATCAGAATTCGTCTTTTCGCGGCGAAAGGAGCCGAATAAAAAATTGATCCGGTCTTGGTCGACACTGGGCTGCAACGGGAAAAAGACGGGAGGAAACTGTTTTTCCGAGAGGAGGACGTACTCATGAAGCACAAAATATGGGAGGCAAATGAACAGGCCCGGTCGAGGGAGCTGGGGTCTAAGAACACTGAATTGGGGAATAAGCTCTAGTCAGGGGAACTTTGCCGAAATAGGAAATTTGGATCAAATGCGCGGAAGGGAACAGTTCGATCAACGGATGAGCAATGGAAAAATTGGAGGACCTCATTCGTGGGAAGGCACTAATCAAAACCAGGCTGCCAGGGAAAGATAAGGGGCATAAGGTTTTGGCTAATCACCTCACTGTTACAAGCGCGACCTGTTGCCTCATGGCACGCTAGAGCGCTGTACGCGGCGACAGAGTCGCGCTCTCGTGTTGCTGAAAAAAAAAGGCTGCGGGAACAGAGACGTCGAGTAAAACGTGGAAGGTGCTGAAAGGGCCGTGGCAAAGCAGGCCCTCAAGACGGGCACCTGGGAAGGACTTGGAGAGTTCCTGTGGGAGATGCGGCATCGCCGGTTTGATGCGAAGCTCTCTCAACAAGGAATTAAGAAGGAGTCAAGCCGCATGTCTACCGAAAAAGAATCGTACTTTCTGTTGGGAGGCGCTCACATACCAACGCGAGCTGACGTTTCTACTTATGGGGAGGACTCAACACAATCTTTATTGGGGGGCGTGAGAAAAAGGTGCGGTCGAACCCTGAAATTCCCCGGGGGGGGGAGTAAAGCACGGAGGCTTGGTTCGGAGTCACAGGAACTGGACGGAAGAAGAACTCAAAGGGACCCTCATTCGGAAGATCTCATAAAACAGTCTAGCTCCTGATCTGGGATGAAGGCAACTATGGACCAACATCGACTGCAGGAGGGGAAAAGCTGGTAAGACCGGAGCGATGGCTCTCAGGTCGCATGAATCCAATGTAGCAATTCCATCGGATTGTCAGATCGCCGAAGGAAGTCATCTTGCTTCAAAGGGAATACGAGCGATTCAGGGGAGACAGCACATAGAGTCGGATCGTGTGTAGAAATGGGCTCGGTGGAAAGAATCGCCAGAGTGAGTTAGCGGCGCGTGAGACGTACAAACCCCGCTTTTTAGGGGGAGGCCCTTGGGCTTTAGCGGGCGGGTGAAAGGAAACCTGATCGGGGAAGCTGGGCAGCGATGCCCGAGTCGGTCCGTGAAGAAGCGTTCACTTTACCTGGTGGAAGGGGGACGTGGCGGCCAAAGTGGTAAGCAAAGATCGTACCGAAGTGACTCCACCGGGCCAGGTTTGCCGAGCAGTGGAAAAAAAAGCCTCGCTTTAAAAGCTGGGACACTGTTAGAGAGCTGAGCACGTCCACGATCACCGAGAGTCAAACAAAAGAAGCCGGCATCAAAAAAAAGACGCCTCATGCGTGATGCCCCGTCATTGGAGAAGTGGAGGGGGAATGGCGTGAGGGTCTCTTCCGTAAACAGCGGCTCAAGCAAGCTGATGACACTCGCAACAATATCAGAGAGATTCAAAAGAGGCAGCGACAAAACAGAAAGCCATTTTTTCACGACGACAGTGAAAGTGGATCATACTCGAGGGGTGAATCGGCGCCGCGGTTCACGATCTCTAACCCCAACGGCTCCTGAAACGACCTGCAATGCTTGGGGGACAATCTCTCGTCAACACAAGATTATTAACAGAGGGAGATGGCAAAATAACAGGCTAGCCGGGGAGTTTAAACAGAGACAACTCTCGCTGGGAGAACCGGCCGTGGGGGGCTATGAGCACGAAGGCCAGGGAAAAGAAAGGGGTGGTGCCGGCGCTCTCTTGGAGCTAGTTAGGAGGTAAGTCGTTGGTAAAAAAAAAAACTGGGGTGAGATAACGGCAAGAACGAAAAAACGGGGGGTAGTCCCGTCTGACGAAATAGGTAGGCAGGCGCACAGGCGCGGAGTTCTGAACCTAAGATGACGCCTTTGGCTTCGAGGGGATCGAACACGTTCTTCTCTAGACGAAATCTCAAAAAGACAACCTTTTACATCGGGGAGGGAATCGTCGACCGGCGAGCGCACGGAAGTGCGGCAAACAAAAAGGAGTGGACTTCCTTATTCCACGCGCAGCTAACGTCCGAACCTGGCGACCGCAAGGCAATGGCTCCGGGGGACCCTCTCAAACGACGACTTCGCGAAAAGAAGATCACAGTGCTTTAACAAGGGCCGGGCTTCGAACCGAATCCCAATGTCTGCGAACAGGGAGGGTGGAGTAGCAGGAAAGGAAAACGCACCCAGCACGATCGGAACGAAAACCGAGCCAGGGGGAATCACATATAAGGGGGTCGATAGGCTCTACCTGCTATGCGAAGAGCCTATGACGCTTCCGTGAACGGAAACGAGGGATGGCAGACAATTTTTCTGTTTAAAGCGAGCCAGGAACCTCCTCGAAGACAGGGACGAAAAAAAAAAAAACCTGCATTCTATTCCTTGGGTAAGTGCAGGCAGAAGTACGCTCCTGAGTAGTATGAATCTAAAAGAAGGGAAGCTTGCGCTAAGAGGGCCGGCAATGAAGGTTCAAAACAGGGACAGAGGAGGAATGTTCATTTCACGAACTAGACGCACCGTCACCAGAATTTGTGAAACGACAGTCGAAAAGAGGAGTTTCTGCAAAACGGATCAGAAGAACGGGACATACGAGGTTCAAAAAATGCGGAAAACGACATCACTCCTAAAGGTGGGCTCTGGGTGGGAGGATCCTATAAACATCATGGCGTCCTACGAGGAAAAAGGGGAACGAGACTCGTGGAAGTTCCATTAGGGGTCGCAAGCTGTCGTGGGGAGAAACTCCAAACTCAGCACCAACATCCGCCGGATGAACTTGTCATGTAGCTAGGAACAAAGCTGCTAGCATAGCAAAAACTAGATGACTTCGACTCTAAGGAGTAGGGAAAAGACTCTCTTAGGGGAGGGGAACGCAGGCAAAAAAGGAGCGGGAGTCAGATCAAAAACAAGTAAAAAAAATGTAATTCCCCGACTGGCCTGCCCATACGAATCGCAGGGAGACTCCCGCTCCAAGTCGACAAATGGCTCCAGCCTCGTAAAGGGTTTGTTTAAATGGGGGCAAAAGCGAAGGGCGCACCGACCAGGAGGGCGCGAATGAAATTAGGACGATATCTTCACCATCCGAGAAAAAAACATGTCGTAGGAACCGTCTATAAAAGCAAAGACATCCTCACCGAAAAGAAGTTAACAAGCCGCTTATACGGAGTCCGAACAAGGCGCCCGTGCACGCGGGGAGCCGACCAGCTTTTGTAAGAACTACAGGTCGGACACAGCTTTCCCGTCGAAAAACCCCAGGGTTCGCGGGCCAACAGCCGAGTCATCAAAGCAAGAAGAGGGCAATCCCGAACAAGCCTCAAGGCCGGGCGGCTCGGTGAAGGAAAGCAAACAAAAAACACAGCCGATTTCTGTTCAGTAGCACAATCGACCCAGCGCCGGAGTAGGAAAGGAACGCTGTCTACACGAACGAGAAAGGATATTCCCACAAACAAAAGAAAAAAGGGGAGGAAGAGGGAATCCTCGCGTAGTGGGGAAAGTAAGAGAAAATTCTAACTAACTCTACGCTCGGTCGATTAATGTTAGGAACGGCGGAAGACGTGGGGGGGCGCTCAAAGGCAGAAAAAGCCTGCGCAGAGGTTCACATGAATGCACTGATTCTCACTTGGACAACGATACCGCGCGGGGGCAAGATGGACGGGGCACGATAGAAAAAAGGGGCGCGAGCAGGAAAAGACGAAGAACTGTCATCATGGCTGTTGGAGAAAATTGAGCCTGCACGCTAACTCCGTGGGAAGGTTAGAAAGAAGCGCTCACGAGACAATCACACCCCATATCTGACTGAAGGGAGCAGAAAGAAAAGTCTCGGAAGCTAGAACCCTGGATGCTTTCTGCTGTTCAAGCGACGAGTCCGAAGGCCATTGAGCCTATCGGGTCAGAAAAGGTTGTTCGAAAAAGGTTTCGAAGCACACTTATGTGCGGAGGAAAGGGTGGTCAGAACTTTTTGTTTACGGTGAGGAAAGGCGTCAAGCTGGGGGAACGACTACGGGCATTCGATTGGTTGTACGATAATCAAACGAAAAGAGAAAGGATTTTTTGCTCCAGAATAAAAAAATAGGATGTTAAAAAAAAATGAAAAACGCGCTATATTTCTCTCAAAGCGTATACCAGGACATGCAAAGAACTATGTGATTCGCAGCTGCCATGGACAGGGGAACGTAAACGACTCCGCTACAACATACGGCCAAAACAGTAAATTTCTCTGAGGAAATCAGTGAAAGGGCATCGGGGAAGCAAGTCGAGCAACCATTCCATCTCGAAAGCGTCTTGAGAGATAAAGAAGCCGTATCCGAACAGGTAAGGTACGCTTCGTCGAAACTTATATTCTTCGAAGAGGGTGCGACCCTCGAAAAGAGTGTGTCTGTGTTCTCCGCTGCGGTTATCGCAACCTGCACAGGACAAAAAAACACTTTTACGACGTCACGGCTGGTAGGGAAGCATCTTGCCTGCTAATAGGCCAAGGCCGGTCCACAAAAAACAACCACACAACCCCCCCAAAACCCCAACAAAAAAAAAAACACAAAAAAAAACACCCCCCAAACCACAACAACAAAACCCTTGGTATTCATACGCCGAGTCTCCGGGAGCTCGAATATGAAAAGATGTAACCTACAAGCAGCGAATCAGCATGAGGGTTACGTACAAAGCAAGAGCGACGGGACGTCGTTGGAACCCGCAACAAGGCAGCTAGCTGAAGGCGATCGCCGGAATTTTGCTGCGGCTCGGTTCAAAGAGACTCAGCGATGAAGAACCAGGAAAGAGGGGACTTAAATGGGTTGGGTAGAAAGAGTGAAAACCCCTCCTGTGGGTCTAGGTCGCATGATAAAATACAGAGCAACAAGCTAGGTCTCTATCCCTTTGGGGGCTTCGAAGAGATGCACGCCAGTGACTCTTTGCAAGGGGGGAAGGAAGAGGAACCAGACTTAGTAGATTATCTTTACAAAAAAGTTTACTTACCTGGTCGTTAGCCCTGGGGTAAAGAGAGAATTCCTCTCGAAAATAAAATCCGGTGGGTTGAGATACATGCACTTCTTCTAAACTCGGGGGCGAAGAAATACCCAATGTATCGAGCTTAGCAAGTTAACGGTAAAGTGTGATGCTAGAAGAACAACTGCCTATAAAACAGTA
>Ga0179591_1325904_pt1 | contig 11716 bp, 11 predicted proteins | sample CZOMad2_1_08_16f_FD_182891 | JGI IMG/M metagenome (GOLD analysis project Ga0179591, IMG submission 182891) | Vadose zone soil fungal communities from Angelo Coast Range Reserve, California, USA - CZOMad2_1_08_16fungal (PacBio error correction) | ecosystem: Environmental > Terrestrial > Soil >...
AGGGATAGGGGGAGAGGTGGGGGGATAAGGGGGGGGGACATGCTCTGATATTCTTCACAAGGCTCACTCGACGGGCACCTCGAGCAAAATTCTCGGGAAGGCAGTTAGCGAGGGAACACGAGGGAGAAGCACCCGATGAAGCGAAAAGGGAGAAAGGATGGGATGCTAGGAAGCGTCTTAACGGTACGGCTTCTCTGATGTTAAGAAGAGAGGGAACTTCCGGGATGGTCGAGAGATTTGCAGTAAAAAGTTAGGTATGGGATCAGAAGGAGAAAGACCGCCCCGCTTTGCGAGATATTTCTCGACGCACAACTATAGAAAAAGCAAATGGCTAAAGGCCCCGGATCGCAAGAAAAGCGAGAACTGTTTGCGTTCTAAAAGGGAAGACTCGGTGTGGTTGTGACGAACTGAAGTTCAGAGCATAAAGTTCATGTTAGGAAGGCCGTCACGACATCGAGACGGAAAAAATGGGGAAAAGGGGATAGAGGGGAGAGTCAGTAAAAGGGCGTGATCTCTATAGGTGTTATCGAGGGCTACAAATACTTAACCACGCAAGAAATAAGGGAAACGACAAGGAAGAAAAGGGAGAAAAGAAGAGACACTCGCTAAGATCCAAGTCTGGGCCACGACATGTGGGGGGATCCAAAGACCAAAACGTTGATAGAAGAAAGGGCCGGGTGAGGAAGAGGCGCGGGGAAATGCTACAGATCGGAATGACGCTCCAATACAGCCGTTTAACGGGGACGAATTCAATACAAAAAGGGGGGCAAACCCCAGCGAATACAAAAAAAAAGTCCAATCAACAGCGCCAACAGGTTTCGCTATCAGGCGCAAGAATGTGGTCGTAATCAGTCGGTGCATAGTGAAACAGGCAAGGGTAAACGGCAATGACGGGGATGGTCGGAATCGGGAAGGTTCAATCCCAAAGGGAAGATACGGCATATGGAAGAACACCCGGGAAGAGGCACCGGAAAGCTCATACAGGCAGTGAGGGAAGTACCGTCCCATGGCCGGCAAGGTCCTTAGAAAGAATCCGTCCAATCAAATTTGAAACACAAGGGGGGGCGCAGCGGCTGGAGCATATACTATGCCGTAATGCAATGCCGATTGGCACAGGAAGGAGAGTTCTTTAAACGTGCGTTCGGCCTGCGGAGAATGCTTAGCTGGACGACTCGAAGGTATCCTGTCCTTTCGTCGTCAAAAAAGACCGTCTAAGGCGAGCTTGGTCCGGAAAGGGAAGCTGGTCGCGGGGGAGACCGGAACCAACACGCTCGCAAAGGGTTCACCTGGGCAGCGCCGTCAACGGCAAAGCAAAGCGACAACTTGAAAAGGAAGGGGGGGAGGATAAAGATCACATCAGAGTTGGCATGCGACTTGACAGTCATCGAATCGGATACGGGTAGAGGGAACGGCGTCGCTTCGATAGGAACGGCGACGGAGGAAGACGTGGGATAGCCTCAAACAAAGCCACAAAGTAAACAAATAGAACGGGGAAAAGGCAATACGACATCTCATCAAAAGAGGATGAAACGATTTGCCGTTGCCACTGATATTTTTTCCCTTTGGGGGGCGTTGAGGTGGTCAGGAGTCGCCTCTAGAGTACTGAAAACGGGCCACCAGAAAGCTCAAACGTCCAGAAATATACTGGATCCTTGTCAATGACTCCTAGACCAAAGCTACGGGCCCGCAAAGATGTTGTTGGAAATCCTTAACCGTTACAAGAGAAGAGTTCCGGTCCGGTTGCCTCGAGTGGATACGATCGAAGGTTGACAAGTCAGTTGTGGTGTCCATCGCCCATCGGGAACTCCGGACCAACGCCTTCGTAACTGACGAAAGAAACGCAATCGGAAGATGGAAGAAAAGGGCGGAAGAAAGGGTATTACGTCGACGCGGGTGGGCCGTATCCGTTCTCGTACAGTTCCTAACGGTCCCCAGTATCACTCTCCCTCCTGCGACAAAGCGTGTGAGTGGAACGTGAATCGTAGAGGAGAAGCCATGCTGAAAACAGCGGGATAGGGGCAGCGCGCCGCTTGGGCGGCTTCGGGCCTATTACCTGTGGGACTGCGGCCTAAATACGGTACGCAAGACCCAAGGGATCGAGGGACTTTTGGCCCCGAAAAGATGGGGTTGAAAAGTGAAACACTGTCAGAAAAGAAGGGGAGTAATCCCACGTGGGGGTTGGATGCTGCATCCTTCCGTTAAACCTTGGTGTACTACTAGCCAACCGAGGGGGGGGGGGGGGGGGGGGGGGGGGGGGGGGGGGGGGGGGGGGGTTGGGGGGGTGGGGGCGATTAAAAACTCGTTAAGGCCGATAAGAGGCCGGGACCCGGGGGATCCTGTGGGATCGGTCGCCGCCGTTTTTTACCCCGGTCTGGGGACGTGGGGTGAAAAGACGGGTCCGAAGAGGGGAGGGGGAGAGTGAGTCGCTACCATTGGGATAATCGTTAGGGGGCCGGAAAAGGACGGCGAAGTTGACCGCCCGAGTATTAGCATTTTGCCTGATCCAATGTACCTTTCCCATTGCAGCGTTGATGGTGACGTATCGAGATGGAGGGGGCTCGAGAAATCGGAGTCTGGGAGGGATTGGACGTAAGGAAGTACAGTGGGGCAGGGCTTTATCCAAATAGAGCAAATTCGCGTCGCCGATCGTAACATCCCGAGACGGTCCCAAAGATGACTGTCGAGCTTGCGACGAATGGGAGAACTTGGGGAGATAAAACGAAACTGAAAAGACAACCAGAAAGGAAGGAAGTGCTAGACCCGCAGCCGAACAAAGGCAGCATGGTCGTCCAGGGGCTTCGGTTCGATCTTTTCCTTCTAACTATCAAGAAGGGTCAACACGGATGCAGGGGGGAAAGAAAAACATAAAAAGGGAGGTAATATGAACAAAGTCGATGACGGCCGAGAGAGCCGAAAGAAAAGGGGGAGGCCGACACGAAAAAAACAATCTAAAGGCCGGCTCTCATCCGGTGTCTCCATCAGTCGACCGACAAAGAAAAAATGCCGTCGGGACGAGAGAACGCAGAGGAGGAGAGAAGGAAGATATCCAAATCCGGGGGAGGGGAAAAAGATGAGGAAAGATAATAAAAGTAGTACTTTCTCCCTCTTCAACGTGAATAAGAAGGAAAAAGGAAGGCTAAAAAACGGGTGGTGTCCGTCACCGGCAAGAAAGGGCGTCGCAAATGAAAACGCAAAAACCCGGCTTTCTGGGGTTCGCGATTCTAAACTAAAAAATTAAGGGGGGCCAAATCGGGGAGGAGGGTCGGGGTCGGACAGGGGCAGGGACAAAATACAACAGCGCCGAAAACAATACAAAATCAAAAGCGTTTCTTCTTTTGTTCCTCTTAACTCGAAAGGGGCTCCGACGGGAAAAAAGATGGGAAACGAACGCCTACTGTGGGGACGTCAAGGAATGTATCCCATATCATCGCTTTTACAGACCGTTCTAAACCGCACGCAAAATGAGAAAAAGGGAAGAATGATTGAAAAAAGGAAAAAGCGAGCTGGAGAAGGGGGTTGATCGGCCAAGCGCTTTTCCGGAAAACGGGAAAGGGGCCTAAAGGATTTCAAGAAGAAGTACGAGGTGACGAGGCGCATATAGGGGAGAAAGAGAAATACGAACTACGTGACTGAAGAGGAGGAAATGACTTGTTTCGGGGGACCTTGAGATAAAGAACGGAGCCATAAATATCGAGGCAAATTTAAAGCCAAAGAGGAAGGGGGGGTCGATGGATCCAGAGTCAGTCCTTCTAAACCTACTCCTCATCTCGGAGTTTGGGGAGAAAAAAAAGAAAAGCTAGAGGTCATCAAGAAAAATAAAGAACATCGGCCAAGAGCTTCCTTTGTCGAAGAGGGAGTAAAATAGGGAAACAAGGGAACTTACTCTTTTCTCTGCGGACTAGTAAGGGGGGAGTTTAAAAGGGCCAAAAAATCGAGAAAATTAAGGAGCCGAGGAAGCGAGGGGTCCGGGGAAAGAGAACAGGGGAAAAAAATAATATACTCTTATTTTGCTTGGTAAGGAATAGGGGGGCCTGGTTTCTTGAAAAGGAAACGAGCCGAATGGATAGGTTACATACGCTTGACATTGAATGGAGGTGAGGAAGTAAAAAAGTGTCGGAAACGATTTCCCTTCACTACAAGGAGAGACTACAAAAAGGTTATTGATTAAAATGAGAAAGGCGGATAATCCAGAACAGTCCGTACTTAAGGGGGGAAAACAGAAGGAAGTCACGTAAAGGGAACGGACCTTACCCCTCCTGCTGCTCTATGCCAAGGACAAAACCGAAAACTCGGACATCATCAGGGAAGGGGAGGAAAAGGAAAGGAACAAATGGGGGGGGCACTGCGACACCGACCTCTCAGCGTCTCCTCAATGAACCCTAATTTTCATAAAAAAGAGAGAAAATGAGATCCAAATTCCTGGGGGGAAGCTAAGCAAGGGGGAACGAAAAAAAAAAAAAAAAGTGCACATCTATCGTTGGGGAATATTGTGAAAACGAGAACAGACATCAGCAGTCTTGTGGGGCGGCCCAAGGAAGAAAACTGGGGAAAGGGCGGGAGGGAAAAGGCGTGCGGAAAAAGAGTCCAGCGAAAAAGTAATTTCTCCATTGTGAAGAGGGAGAAGGGTGACGATGGCACTCACAAGAGGCAAGGAAAGAGCACGCTAGAGGCAAAGAGGAGGGGGGATGGGGTAAGCAGCTTTGAGGACACTCGGGCATGGAACAGAAAGCGCGTGAAAAACCAGGGAGAAAGGGAAAGTGGAAAAAAAAAGCGAAGGGGGCCAAGAGAAGAAACTCGCAGTAAGCTAGACTCCATACATCATTTGAGGGAGGTTTATGGTGAGTCGGAGGGGAGAGATCGTGAAAAATGCGTAGGGGCGAAAGGACCTAGGGGCAACCCGTCGCAGTATTGCTGACCGAAAAACCGGAATCGACATCGGAACCGGCGGCAAATCCACAGAAAAGGGAGGGGAGATGTGGGGGAAGAGGAGTGAGGCACGTGCATCGAAGACGACCCTAATAAGGCGCAATAATGAAATGAAGAAAGAAGATGAGAAGGAGGGGAGGCCAAGGGAAGGGTCGGAGACGTCAATCATCGAGGGGTTCTCCGGGAGAAGGGGGCCCAAAATCCCGCTCACTGGAGGGTCAGTCAGCACGAGTCGCAAAGAGATTTAACAAATCGAGGCAGGAGGGGGGTGCGGGGGAGAAACAGTGAGGGGAGACGAAAGAAAACATTCTGGATATGCGTACAGGGCTCTACAATCCTTTGTCAAAGAGCCTCGAGGAGGGGAGATCCAAGTAGGGAAAACACCCGGGGAAGCAAGGAGAAATGGGATGAAGGTCAGAGGGGAAAGAAGATGCGGCTCGGCGGGCTGCGGGGAATCTAATGTTTCATCGGTTATAAACAAAAAATTGGGGGGATAAGATGCCAGCCGTGGTGATCAAAGGTTCTCTAACGGGGAAAACGATCAACAGAAAGAAGAGAAGGGGCAAGAAAAAGGGAAGGTCGGCAATAGAATTTTAAATCAAATGGAAGACAGCCGGTTCGGGGTGTACGGTATAGTCGTGTCAATTGGAAACGTTCAAGGAGAAAAAGGGAAGAAGAGGAGGAAACTCTCAACGAGGGGAAACGCGGCTGATTTTACGATGTTCGAAGGCTAATTCTTCGAAATTGGGATAAAGCTGAAAAGCCCAACTAACAGAAGAAACAAAAAGACAGCAAAAGAAAAAAAAAGGCGAATGAAGGAGAAAAAAGCGAAAACAGACTTCCATCGACACTACTCCGGGCAATGTTTTTAATTCTCAAAAAAAACAAAGGGAAGGAAGAAAGACGAAAGACGGCCTTACGAAAGATTCTTAGCTCAAAAGTCGAAAGAAAGGTACTATGCCGAACGATTCCAGACATATGTCACTGGAAAAGGCGGGAGGAAAAGACAAGAAGGGGAAAGGGGGAAACACCCGGCGGCGGACAAAACCAGTTCGAAACGGGAAGCCAGAACTCGGAAAGGGAGTAAAGAGGTGGGCGTAGAGGGAGGCTCGTCGACAACTGCGGGTGCCAAGAAGGAGTGGCAAGCGCAACCCACTGACTGGAGAGAGCCAAGGAGGAGGAGAGAAAGAGGGAAGGGAAAAGAAAACATAGAGCCGGGGCACGCAACTAGCTCTATCCATGGACTTGGGGTCCTTTCAGTAAACAATCCGTGCATGTTCCGGTTCAGGAGGAAAAAGAATCAAGGGAGGAGGGGGAAAGTCACCGGAAGAGAAATAAGGGGTGGGAAAAGGAGGAACGAGTATGCCGGCAGGCAAGGACAGCGATTGACTACATTCTTTGTCTCTTCTAGGCAGGGACGCGGCGAGCATCGTGAACGGAAACGTCGACTTTAAGTCAAGGAGGCGTTCCAGGCCACGGGAAGGGAAGGGAGAGTAAGGTAGTGGAAGGAACGTCCACCTGGTCGATGGCAGACGGGTCACCACACTCTCTAATTTGGTCAAAAGCGCCGTCCAAGACTCGGAAAGCCCGGCAACCTACCGAGGCAGATGAAAACGTTCTCAGGATTCAACATCAAGAGGGAAAAGGAGAAGGAGACATTGAAGAAAAAGAAGCGAAAGAGAGGGACGATCAAGGGGAGGGAAAGTTGCGGCTAAAATTCTAAATTCAATGCTGAGCTTCAAGCCAAAAAAAAACGACAAACCGAACGACGAAGAGATAACAAAAACACGGTAGGAAAAAGGAGAAAAAGGATGAGTATAGGGGAAAAGGTTGCCAAAGGGGGATTGAAAACCAAGTGTAGGCGGAAAGGTATCTGCTATGTCCATATAACTCGCAGCCGGTCCGCAGGGAAGCTTAGAAGATGGGCATGGGAGGTTAAATCAGGTCGGGAAACAGAACAAAGAGAAGGGGATCCTAAAAATACCGTTACAAAGCTCCTGTACTCTGTTTCCGGCTAGGGAATAGTGAGATGTGGCAGGTTGAAAATGAGAGGAGGGTGTGTTTCGTCACAGAAGAAAATGGAATGAAAAGGACAAAAGCCATTCTAACGAAGGGAAGAACGGCAGCGATCTGCCAAAGGAACAGGACCATTTTACTTCCGTTTCTAAACATTGCCAGCCAGAACTTGCAAGTTTAAACTAATAGCCAGAGAAGTCGAAAAAGGGTCATTTAAGGCATTCATCGGCGCTATAAGTGCTGACCCGGAGGTATATCGCCACGTGGCATTTCACCTCCCTAGAAAAGGTGAGGGGATGATGGGGAGACGGAATTGGTTGGACAGTCACCGGAAAATGACGGGGGACTGTAAAACCCCCCTTGAGCCCAGACCACTATGGTGGGGGGCTTTGAAAGGGGCACGAAAGGACGAATCACCGCGGTAGCGGATCCGACGTGGGGGGTGGGGGACACGTCAGGGCCGTTGAACGGGGGATGTCGAAAGGAAAAAAAAACCGCAAAGATGAGAAACATCCGTTGCCAGCGATAAGGAAACCTTCTTGGCGCTTTGGTTTAGGAGACCTTTTGGGATCGCAAGAAGGGGGTGGAAAAGGGTCGGGAGGGGGGAGTGAACGCCGCCAGGTACCCATCGGTCAATAAGGGTGAATAGCGTGTGGGGTTTCCAAAGACCAAGGTAGGACGCGACGAGTAGGGGAAAAAACGCCCTTCTGGAGTACGTCATAAAAAAGGGGGGTCTTCTTTTGGGCCACCATGGGAAGGGTAAAATTGAATGAGTGAGGGAAAGGAAGGGGGGAAGCTTGTAGGTACGCGGAGCACCTGCTCTAAATTTTCTTAGGGGGCCGCGGAGGGACAGGCGTCCGACCCACATATATCGAGGAGAAAGTCGACAAGCTAAAAGCCGAGAGGTTCCACAGTTGCTGGACGAAGAAATTCGCCGGGAATTGTAAGACGGAAAAGAGGAACAGAAGAACGCGAGGGACAAGACGCAACCAGAAAACTTGCTGTAGTTGCAGTTGCTAAAAAATCAAGCGAAGCCATCATCTCACTGAGCCGGTGAAACTGTAGATCGTTTGTGAAATACAGAGAACTATCAAGAAAGGGAAACATGCGGAGGAGTTGTAGAATCGTCAAAGGAAGTAGGGGGTAGTGGACACGGAGAACGCATGAGCAGCCAAAGCAGACTGGCGTATCTCCAACGCCCGGACACTCATCATCTTGATCAAGGCTTTCCGGGGTTGGGGGGATCGAACCAAGAAATGAAACCAAAAAGGCAAAGGCGGGGAGGACGCAGAACCGCAGCTGGCTGTCACGTCACAGATTCGGGGTAGTTACATAAGAGTTAGGGGGAAACGCGAGCCTGAGAAATGGAATCGAGTGTTCGAAAAGGGGCGTATAATGCATCCGAAGAAGATGACTCGAACAGATTCTGTCGGCGACCCTAAAAAACGATAGTGGGGATTCGAGAACTGAACCTGGTCAGAACACTGCGAGATTCCGGACGGTTGCTGAATAAAAGGGGAAAGTTGCGCCTAGAGGAGGGAGAGTCGCGATTTGCCATTCGCCTCCCGCCGTCCATCGCAAGTTCTGGTAACTGCTAAAGTACTAACTCCTCACCCAGCGGAGGACAACGAATCGCCGACGGGGAAAAAGGAAACCAAAAGAAAGAAGCTGTTAACCGAGGACGGAGCCCTCAAGTGTGAGGAAATTGGCCCTACCAAAAAGAGAGTCGAATTGAAAAACAAACGCTGGTGACGTGAAAAGAGGGGGAAAGCTAGATTTGGGGAAGAGAAACTGAAATTGGAAATAAGGATGTCAAGCAGAGTTTCCGTTCACTGAGGCTATTTAACCGTCCAGCTCGAAAGCCCTGATCGGACGACCTTTGCCTATAGGCACGAACTCTAATCGGAGACGTCTTCAATCATAAGACGTAAATTGAAAAATCATGGGTGGAGTTCGAGGGGAGAAGAGAGGGTACACGGCCTGATATCCGCCGGACAGTACCGGTGCAAAAAAAACCTGGACGGAGGGGGAGAGCGAAGAAAAAATGAAAAAAATCGATGTCGATGGACAATGGGTAGTTCTGATGATGGAGGTATAATAAAACCAGGAAATAGGGATCGCGGTCCGTATATGCTCCTTATTTTATCCCACACTGGCCGTCTGAAGTGGTCGGAGAGAGGTACGTGGTGCGCAAATGAAAAAAGATGGCGTAGATCTGATTTTGATGGGCATGTTAATTAACTGAGGGGACTGAGCCAAGGCGTAAAACGCCTTGGAAATTGACGGGAAGGTCGTTGTTAGGTCAAAATGTGTAACGACACGCTCTCCAAACAGATAGGAGATAGAGCGGAAGGAAAGAAGGTCTCCGACCGTTCCGGAAATTGACGCTACCAAAAAAGGAATGTCGGGCCGAAAGCATTAGAGAATTTCAAGACTCGACACGAGGCAATAATCGACATAATGGGACGAGTGCGTCCCACAGGGTTCGCGTAACCGAACAGAGAATGACTAAGCTTCATAAGACGCCCGAGTGGGAAGAAAACAGAGACCAATCTCGCACACGATTGAAACGAGGGCTGGTGTACAGTTAAAAAACCAGGGGACGACGCGCCAAATGTCCTCCAAAGTCTCAGTGTGTTGAAATAAGCCGGACAATCATCAGCAAAGGGAGGGGGCGCAAAATCCGCAGAACGTGCGGCGCTTTATCCAGGCCGTGCTACACCGCTGGCAGTAAACCAAGTACTAAGTGGCTAAATTGTGACGTCATATGAAGGGGCTCGACGATGAATTATAGACAAGAGCCTCACGATCATGGCAAGCGATGGCGGGCAGGACTCAGGGACTGAGAGATGGAGACGATAGCGACCAGAGAACAGGGCCGAATACTTATCCCTTTAGTAAGGGAGTCCGGCCAAGCTCGCGCTGCGATCAATCACAGCGACAGCAAATCATCGAGGGCAATCAGGTCTGGGAAAGGTGAAAAGGTTGCGGCCGGGCGGGGGGGGAGTAGGAGGATCGGTGACCTAGCGATCATGGGGCTCAGGTCGTAACCCGTCGGGAAATTGAGGAGGGGCTGGGTTGTGTAGGAGGAAAAAACATCGGCCACAAAAAACGGAAAGAAGAAAGGGGAAAATTTCTGTTTCGGGGGATCGGGAGCAATCAAATCGACGAATTGGCACCTGACTTTCCACGGAGGCAAAAAGAAACCGACAACTGAGAGTGCTTCGGCACAAAGGTTCATGTCTTCGCGTCAATCTCGTTCCTTTGCCGACACCAACCATTGATCCGGATTCAGAAGCAAGAGGGGCAAACAATCGCATCTCCGAGGAGGGGCGGCATCCAGGGAAACTACGACTCAAACAAGGGCTCGTTCTTCAGAAGCCCGTCGTCTGTTCTACGATCAAAACGGTTATGGGAGGCTAGAAATGCTGTCCCCGGGTGGCTCAATCTTGAAGTAGAAGGCGTGGGCGAAAGAAAGTCTGCTGAGGCTGCTTGCACACCTCGAAGGTGCATAATTACACTGGTTATTGGGATCCGGGGAAAAAGAACCGCTGGGGTGAATTAGGAAAAAAGTTATACGGAACGGTCGACTACAGGAAAAGGCGAACTGGGCCAGCGTAGTGCTTCGGGGGTCATCGATCAACGGCCGTTGGAACGTACGGTCAAAAGAGGTGATGGGCAGCTTTGGAAGATTTCAGGGGAGGCCAATGGCCCGGCGAGCGGTCGCCGAAGAAGTTCTCAGTGTACTATGCGGAACCGAATCGGTTGATCGGACCAGAAAAAGCGCGACAAGACAGAGAAACGCCATGAGACAATCCCCAGACCGCCGACATTTTCTCGCGAACGAAAGAGACCTCCTCACGCATTCAAGGGTGGGGGTAACAGGGGGTGGGAATCAAGGGTGAGAGGCATCCCAACCTGCATTCCAAGAGGGAGAGACACCGGCGAGGAAAAAAGAAAGATTATCGGCAAAAGGCCTACGCCGAATACCGCCAGACCGAGGCACAATCGCAAACAAAAACCTTTAAACACTGCGGGAGAGACACACAGTTTTCCACAAAAAAACCCAAAAAAAAAAAAAAAGAACCCCCCAAAACCACCAACCCCCCCCAGCCACACTCCAACCGTTTCAGACGTCTTTTTCTAATCGGGGCTTTGGGGTCACAGGAAAGGGTTCCACTGCAATGACGTTCGAAATCGAAAAACCCGTACGGGGGCTCGCCAGTCCGATGACAAAGCAAAGAAAGGGAAAAGTCGCCGGAAAAGGGGGCAAAGCTCGATCCAGGATTCTGTCAGTGAAAGGACAGGTTAGCCTGCCAATTTTCGGAACAAGCTGAGACTGCAACCTAGAGGTACCGAAAAGAAGGCACGAGAAGGGACGGAGGAAAGAACGATTGTCGCAGGAATGCGATGCTTTCACGTGCCGTAAGAACTTTCTGTGTTAGAACGGGAACCGGTAGTCGGTCGGGGGGAAGACAGATCTGGGAATACAGGGCGGGGGAGGGACGTCCACTGGGAAGGGTAGAAGGAACCAACACGCTCGCCTATTTCACCTTGAAAACTCCACAACCTCGCAACATCGGTCAACCAACCGACCCGGGGCCGGGGATCATATGTGAAACATATCCTTGTCTAAACGAAAACGACATTGGCTGAACCGGGGAAAGCGATACAGAGAGGGGGGCGGGATCCGGCGGCGATGCGAGCGTCGTGGCGCGGGGGAAACTAGGGCAACATTAATTTAACACATTCATCAAGGCACAATCACTGCCTC
>Ga0179591_1176620_pt1 | contig 11714 bp, 9 predicted proteins | sample CZOMad2_1_08_16f_FD_182891 | JGI IMG/M metagenome (GOLD analysis project Ga0179591, IMG submission 182891) | Vadose zone soil fungal communities from Angelo Coast Range Reserve, California, USA - CZOMad2_1_08_16fungal (PacBio error correction) | ecosystem: Environmental > Terrestrial > Soil >...
AGAAAAAGGCCTGGGCCGCAACTTTAAAAGAGGCGTGACTATTCTATCATCGAAAACTAAAAGTGGTTACCCAAAATAAAGGTTGGCATACATGCGCGGGTGGGGGGCGTGTAACCATCGCCGGGCCAGTAATCAACTGAGCCAGACTCAGTGGGGGGAGGGCAGGAAGGGCCGGGACGCCTCTATAACCCACTGGGGTTACTAGAGGTCCTATGGCGAGAAAAGTGATGACGGGCGGCTTTATAATTGGGGAACAGCTTGCGCTCTATAGCGGCAGAAGCATACCAATAGTCGGAACGTCCTCGTTTGGCCCAAAGAGAAAAAAGCTAGAGAGAGGGAAACTGGCTAGATCTGGCCATTCACCTGGCCGGGGGGGAAAGAATAAACAATCGCGGGTGAAATCGGGGGGAGGGGAGTTCTGACCGAACAGGAAAAAATAGGTTCCCAAGAGGATCGGGCCGCCCGGCGTGGATAGGTGGAAAAAAAGGCCGAGGACCTCACCCTCCAAAGGGTTCATCAAACGATCCGCCTGGAAACTCTAAATAAAAGAAAGCTAGGAGAAAAAGGCGAACAGCGAGCCCGTGGAAAAAGTCAGACGCACTTTGATTCTCGCTGGAAGTCGGCTCTGTCGAAGATCAGGGCGGGGGAAAAGAGGGAAAACCGATCTTGCGGCTCGATCGGGAGCTAGACCCGCCGAACGACAAATGCACAACCTGTTGAATCTCGAGAGGACTCAACAACTGAAGTGAATACAATAGGATGAGAGGAACACGTTTTGGCAGGAGGAGGTCAGACGAGGGAATCAGAAGTAAAAGCTCGATCCAGCATATCCGTTCGGGGGGGCGGCCGTCAAGCTCCTTAGGAGGAGGGGGAAATACGAAAAAATAAGGTTCCGCTACAGGAAAAAGTGTCTTCAACGTACGAGAGCACGACGGGACGCGCTGGTATTAGAAGAGGCAATATTCGGCAGTGTTGGGGCCGGTCTCAGGCATCAGTTGCCGATTGCAATTGTCTTTTTTATTGAAGAGGTAAAATCTTATCGCGATCAAACTCCGAGGCCGCAAGAAGGGGGGGGGGAGGAAAAAGCCCGGCTCGGTTTCGTTCAAAGGGGGCCGGAGGGAATCATGCGCGTGGGGAAGAAGTAAGAAGGGTTACCTGGCGATCGTTAAAATCGGAAAGCCGCAGGAGAGAGCGGGGTCGAGCTCAACATGGAAAAAAGAGGAAGGACTGCCGCGAATGGACGCCGTTCGATCTCTCCCTGAGGCAGCAAAAAGCTATCCAGCCAAAACAGAGAATGGAAGCATGAAAGTAAAATCGCGCAAAAACGGTTCGAGAGCGCTGCAAGGTCAAGGTTTGAGAGAGCTGGACCTAACATCTAGCTGGGAAGGATCTCCATATGACTTGTCAACGTCAAGGGGGATTAAGTCTCAACAATGGAGAACAAAATGCAATAAGGGAGTATCGTGAGCAAAGTCGTCCCACATCGATGTCAGGTGTGAGGGGCCGTCGAACAGACCAAGCATGAAAGGACTGCTTGTGGTGGAGCAAGTGACATCCTAGTTGGGGGTAAAAGTCGTGTAAGGGGGCAAAAAATAGAGTGTTGGCGACGGTCCGAAAGGGGAAGAGAGGTAGGAGGGACTTGGTGGTCGAGTGTCCTGAAAAAACATCATGGTCAAACAGCCGACAAAAGAGGAGTCATAACTGAAAAAAAGAGAGGCTAATAATGTAAGAGCTCTAATAAAACACTTGCCGTCGCCAAGGTCTACGGCATAAACATCAAAGTTGAATGGAGTGTAAACGGAAAAAGGAGCGATATCAAAGGATACTTCTCGGGGGGGAGAAGCTCGAGCGCCGTCTTGATCGGGGGTTACCATCCACGACAGGAAGAAAAGAATTTTTTCAGAGGCTAAAATTATAAAACATTCCTATAGGAGGAGGAGGACGCTTCTCGGTACCCCGGAGAAATAATGACCGAGAGGCAGCACTACGATAAGAAGAAGAAAAAAGAGTTTGTAAGGATGCCGAGAGAGCTCTACGACTGGTTTAGGGAAGATACAGAAGACTTAGCGATTGCGCGACTCACTGTGCCTTGGGTATACCACCAAGGGAAGCCGCCGATCTCCGATAAAGGTAGGAGGGTGGGACGAATCGGAGGGGTCAAAAAAGAAGAAGACTAATAACTGATCGCACCGGGTACAACTCATCTTTAGGACGCTACAACAAAAGGAGAAAGTCCAGCAGGCCCTGCATGTGAGGGAAGAAACTCGAAAGCTAATCGAAAATGCGAGAAATCTGGGAAGAGGAGAAAAAAAAAAAACAGTTGGGACGCGTTGCGGGCCATCGCAGGGGTGGTACCGTCACCTGGCCTTGGGGAAAATGGGTCGAGCGGACATCGCAAAAAAAGGGCATTAAGAGAAGGAAGAGATACGCTGGAAGGGGGAAGGTCACCTTGGGCTTTTAGGGACTGTTCTGTGAACCAGGGTGGGCCTTAATAAAACAGAAAAAAAACAACTGTCGGATCAAGAGGGACAGACTCCTCAGAGGAGAGCAGAAGGGAAGCGCTTGCCGGCGAGGTAGAGAAAAACAACAAAAACGGAGGAAGGGGGAGGAATGATATGATCCGCATAAGGTCAATCAGGAAAGAAGGAGAAGCTGAGGGGGATTGCTCCAAGCGCATCTCCTGGTCTAGGGGCAGAGGGAGGAAGGAAGATCGGAAGCCACAAGGGGAAAAAAAGCAACGCACGAAAATCCGTTGGTGAGATTGGGGAGGGAGGAGCTACCTGTCGCGGTGGGACTGGGAAAAAAGTGGCGATTGACGACTAGCTCAAAAAATGCCGCCCCAAGGCCATACTTAAAAAAAAAGGGAACGGATAATTGCCCGCCCGGGGGCAACACATTGGGGGGATCGAGGATCTATCTCTAAGAGGGGAGTCGGAGAGGGCTCAAATCTCCACCCGCACATGAGGTAATAATGGAAGGGTGGGTGTTAGGAAGGAAAGAAGGCGGAGATTTCGATAGTGAATGCTTCTGACGGGAAAAGAAAAGCATCTCGGGGAAACCCAGATTACTCCATTCGTGCTTTAATGGGGGGGAAAAAGGAGTTATCAACTCTAGAATCTTCAGCAGACAATTGAGAGATGCAGGATCGACGTCAGAAAACAATACCAGTGCGTCGTCGGCGGGCTGACTATAGGTGGCATTCGTGAAAAGGGTAAAAAGACTACGACCTGAGAGATTCCGGCGTCGCTAAGAAGAGACTAAAATCCTTTCTGGCCGGGGATGCGGTTAAAGGGCACCGATTCACAAAACGGGAGGAGCAAAAAAAGGATCCAAAACCCAAGGGAAGGGAAGGGGGGGATACAGCTACTCGAGCGAAAACGGCAATGGGTTATGAAGAACGGAGAAAGGACAAAGGGGGGGGAGCTCTATCTCGGATCTCGATAGCGTGAGTTGAGGAAAGTACATCAGATGGCCGGAAGTTGGTTCAGGAGGGGGGGGGGAAAGGACCCTGGCGAAACCACCACGGCAATCGCCAATACTCTCTAATTTGCCTCCTCGCACACCTAGGTTGACGAAAAAACTATAATCGAAAAAAAAAAAAAAAAAAAAAAAAAAAAAAAAAAAAAACAACCAAAAAACAAAACTAGGCCAGCACCAACCTAGAGGCCCAGAAAGGGGTAGTGTCGTCGTGTAACCCTAAGGCCAAGCAAACGAGACGAAGGGGTAGAGGGAGAGCAGGGGGAGTAAGCAGTCGGAGGAGGGGCGAGGGCGGGGAAGTAGAGGGGGTAGAGGTCGAAAGTGAGAAGGTGGGACAGTCCAACTTTGGGATCGAGGGACGTGGCTTCCTGTACACTCAGGGAGGGCCTAGGGGGTGAAACACAATTATCGACAAGGGTGGAGGAGATTCTCGGAGAACAAAAAAACGGTCAGAAGTAATCAGAAAGGATCAAATCCTTCGAACTTTCAGTACCTCCTCAGGCACGAACATGGGGTGTTGATATCTGGGCCTGTGAGAATCAACGTCTTTCGATGCTGGGGGAGGCTGGATCTCTGTGGAAACCGGGGGCGGGGGGTTCTGCGACACGGAAAAGAACTCAAAAGAAACGGCCGCCAGGGGGGGCTAAAACCTAGGTCGAAGAGAGCTAGTCTGCCACGACGCTGGACAGAGGAGAGAAAGGGAACAAGGTTCCTCCATGAGGGAAAAAAGATAGGGTGGAATAAAAGTCGATCTCGGTCAAGAGGGAGGGAAAGAAAACGGAAAAGGCGGCGTTCCGCCCGCTAAAAGCTTCTCTGGTAGGGGATAGGACAGAAGGCCGCTTTGGACACAAATTGTTGGGTTATGTGTGTTTGTTTGTGGGGGGGTTTTTGTATGTGTAGATAAGGGTGGGGGGGGGGATATAGATGTGTTGTGTGATGGGTGGACTTTTTGATATGAGATGTGGTAGAGTGGGATAACAAAGGGGGTGGGGTGGAGGTTCGGGTGATATTTGTCATTGGGGAGGAAGGTGTGGTGATTTGGTTGAAGGGTAGAGGTAGGGCAGAGAGATAGGTTTTGGGGGAATAATTAAGAGTGATTGCGGGAGTGATATTTGATTTTTTGAGTTATAATGGAGAGAGGTGGAGCGTGGGTGGTTATTTTGGGGATGTGTTGTTGTGAGATAGGTTTCGGAGTGATAAGGGTGTAAAGGTTTTTGGTGGGTGAGTAAATGTGTATGACGGTGGTTTAATGGTTTTTCCTGCTGGAAAAAACTAAGGCATGGAAAAGATGAAAACTAAAAAAGAGCAAGACCAAACTCCATAGAAGCCGGCGAGTGCTTCACTAGGCGGGGAAGGACTTATGAATGAGGAAGCGGATTCTGGTAACTATTCGCTCAACCGCCTTATCTGCTGGGGAGAGAAGGGGCGGATCTATACCCTCACGTCAAAAAGACCGGTTTTGGATGGAGAGGAAGATCGAAAACAACGGTGGATGAGGACGAAGAAGGGAGAGGGTGAGTGCACACAGGTGTGTACAATTTAGGACGTGATAACGGTCATCGGCTCCTGCCCCGAGGAAAAAACAGAAGCCTTGAGGGGGGCAGCCAAGAGGCGGAGGACTTAGGGGAGTACACGAGGGAAGAGGGAAGCGGACGCCAGGAGGGGCATGAAGAAGCTACTCCTCGGCAGGAAATGATTCTCGAACTATCGAATGTTCTAAGGGGATCAAAGGATCTCGGGACGATGCACTGGAGGTTGATGGCAAGTCCGGCAGGAAAATCGGGTGGAGAAAAGAGGGGGGGCTGCCCTCCTCTAGTGGAGGGCAGTTTGAGGGGGGAGGGGAAAAAAGGGGGAAGGTCAGCGAAGATTCGCGCTCTCTTCGCGAGAAAAAAAGGGAGAGGGGAAGATTCACTACTTTACGGGTGACCGATCATCTAGGAACACGGTCCTACAAAGCTGTCGTACTCAGTTGCTCAAAAAAGAGGGGAAAGATGGCCCGCGAATGGGAGGGACTAAAAAAAAGGTCAAAAAAGGCAAGAGAAGCATTTCGCCCCGAGACAGGCCGCATCTACGCTGGTAAAGAACAAGGAACATGAGGTAGCAAACCACTGGGGGGATGTATGCGCGGTTTCACGTCCAGGGAGACAGGCTCCCAGAGACTGCCGAGATCGCCTTGAAAAAGAGGGGAGGGATTCGCAGACGAACTGCCTGCTACAACTCTTGCTCATTTTTGGAAAAAAAGAGGCAAGAAAGGAGGAGGTCGAGGGAGGAGGACCAAGCCATCTGACGGTTTGCGAGTCGGACAGAAGAAAACCTGCGGCGGGGATGAGGGGGAGTCAAGGTCAGGCCCGAGTTGGTTCTGCCGTCGGGATCGGGTAAATAGAGGGGGGGCGGCGGCGAGAAGTGTGGCCAGAGTAGGGTCTAGAATTTTTCAGCCCGGGTCCAACAAAGGGTGAAAAAGTCAGGGAATCGTGGAAAGAAAAAGAATAGAATGCCAATCGATGCGAGACCGGAGACTCGCGAATAAAACACTGTTGGACGGGCGGAGCGTCAGAAGACGCCGGGGCACCATCACCTTGCGAAGGGGGGGAGGGGAGAGATAGGGACTAAAGCCAGCGCTTCGTTGGGGGAGACGAGGGGAGAGCCTGTCATTGGTTGAAAAAAACCAGACCTAAAGGCCAAGGAGGGGGTATGCTCGGTAGCGGTACCAAAGGGGGGGAAGGATTAGACCTAAGATTCTTGAGAGGTACACCCTTAGAAAAAAAATGAAACAAAGGAAGAAAAGAACTAAAGGCCAGACGCAATGATCATGGTTTTCGCTGAGGAAGAGGCATTCTCTACTTTGGGGAAAGAGCTGCAGCTAGGGATCGATCAGCCAAGTGGAGACCACCCAGCAGAAAAGAAGGAAATCGTCAGGTATAAAAACATGGAATTCGGGGGCTCAAAGGGGTATCTACAAGACTCCGCCAAGCATCACGAAGCCAACCTTAAAACCTAGCTTTAGCACGACTACAGACACATTCTAACGGAAAGGGATAAAACAACTTGTCATGTGCGGTTGAGCGAAACATCGACGAAGGAAAGATGAGAGTCGTCCGCTATCCAACCCCCCCGGGGAACAGCGGCCACGGGGACGATTTACCGGGGAGGCCTTGGGGGAAGAAAGCGTCTGAGAACAAGTAAACTTCACAGACAAGCCCTCTTCTGCTGGGGGAAGAGTCGGTCGAGATCGGAATCAGAGGGAAGACGGAGAAACAAAGTGGGCTTTGTAAGGGGTAGGTGAAACATTGTGACTTACTGGAGAAGCGTACTCTCGCGACAGGGAGTATTTCCAGGCGGGGACGCCTGCAGCGCTCTCAAAGTTTAAACGATTTCCAAGGAGATTCTCTCCAACCCACAAAGGATATTAGGAAGAAGATTATACGCATTACTCAAGCAAAGGAAAGGAAGCTGGCTATCTGTATGAATTAGAGAGCTTTCAATTACAGCAAGGTAACGACGCACTCTTATTTCTATGCTGGACCATGGTTAAAAATACCACAGGAAAGACCAAGCACAAGTGTCTCAGGGGGAGGAGGAGTATCTCGACCTACAGAAAGTCTTTCTGGCAAGTGGCGATGGTCTCCGCGAACCATTCATGCTCCCCAAGCAGAGGAAAACACACATTTCACCGGAGGAACGGCAAAAACAAACCACCTTTGGGGGTGGGAGAAAAAAAGATCCTAGAGAGAAGGCGGTTCACGAGGACGGGATAAAGGGATAATGCTCCACCCGCACAGGGGCATCAGCCTGTTGCTCGTGACAGGGGGTTGAGGATTACCGAAATACCCTATTCGTCGGGTAAAAGGATTGCTTCTTGGGGCAGGAAGGGGGAACCGACGAGCACCGAATGCCACTCGTCCTCTGCATAGGGGGGAACTACTTAATGTGCTCTTAAATCTGACTCTAGCAACGTCTAAAGAAGAAATTAGGAGGGAGGATCTCTTCTACAGAAAAACAACGTATCTTCGGGGGTTTTCTGGGAACCCTCTGTGAGTTGGAATAGAAAGGGTACACGGAAAGAATGTCTAGGCATAGAGGCCAGGTGTCTGAAGCTACCCTCAGCCTCGAACCAGAAGTGCTGGCTTTGGAGGTTAACTTTCACAGATGGAAACGCGGAACAGTAGGAACCCGCGACTGCGCCGGTGGATCGAAAGGAAGGAAGAAAGAGCAATTGGGGTTATGGTGACCAGGCGGACGAGTAAAAAACTTTTGGGTCCTGTCGAGGGGAGAGAACATTAGAATACTGCAAACGGGTCCCAACTTTGTTAGGAACAGGGGGGGACCAGGATTGTTCAGCCAACGGGCAAAAAAGGAGAGGAACGAAGAGAGGGAAAATTCGATTATCTCTCACAGAGATTGTGCCGACCCGAAGAAACGGAGGGAAAAAAAACTCTTATTCCATGCAAAGCAAGCGCCAAGATTTGTGAGTAGGGGAAGCAAGAGTCGCAGTAAGGGGATCAGTGGCCAGAGGAGGGAGAAAAGGTTGAAGAGGAGTAAAGGTGGTGGGTGCGAGTAAACCTTTTGGGGTTCCAGACCTCTATTGCGTGGACGATGCTGGAAAGAGGAGGGACAAATTATTCAAGAATTTTCCCCCATGAGACAATCAGAAAGAGGAGTATCCTCGGGCATCCTAATACCGGAAGATAAAAGCCGATGGCTGTCGATACGGGAAAAGGGCCTCCTCTAGATCCGCAAGTCGGAGATTGGCAGGGGAGGTAAAACGCGTCAAGGAGGGGAGAGGCGGGGGGATACCGGGAGGATCAAACGAACTTCACAAAAAAGGATGCCTCGGCTCGGGGGGGGAGACTGATTAGACAGTATCTCTGTTCGGACAGACCATGCCTCGATCTCCAGGAAAAAAATGACCTTCAGATTCCCTCCAGCGAGGGCGAATAGGAGGTGACGGATTGAGGAAAATAACGGCGGCGCGTGACGCAATCGGAGACTAACGGCAAGCTTCCTTTTATCGTAACCCCCGGAAGACTAACCCTCCCGGGGGATCTAAGATCTAACAGAAGAACACGCCCGAAACGGGAACAATGAATACAGCTAAGGAAAGTGAGTAGAGGACTGCTGAGTAACTGGCGTACTCGTTCATCTTAATCGTGTCGATCTAAAGATAAAAGAGACTGGGCCTCCACCTCAAAATCTTCGGTCGAAAAGGAAACTCCGTCGGGAAGAGAAGGAAAAAGTTTAAATAGCTAATAATCTCTCATAAAAAAATATGGGGGGAAAATAAAGGGATATTCAGATGAAAAAGGGTTTCAATTCTGCGTTCGACGGAGGTCTCGCGCTGCAAAAGAGAACTCCAAGAGAGAAGGGAGGGGGTTCTCCTCCATATTCCAGCTTCGAAGGCGCTGGCAAGATATCCTCGGAGAAAGGGAAAACTTACTCGGGAAGAAAGCGTTCGGGCCTTGCCTTCGAGGATGCAAAGGAAGGCTCTCAGAGGAATGGTCAAAAATTTCTCTAATGCGAGACGGGACTAGTGCACTGGATTGGGGTTGAAAAGGACGGTAGCGGAAATCGGGGGAAATCAGCTGCAGGGCGAGGAGAGGAGGTAAATGTCGAAAGCGCTAGGTTTCGGATCAGCTGAAAGAGGAATCATCACTCAACGAACGACATTGAGTCATCAGGGCCGAACTGGGGACCTGGCGATCACGTATGCCAGCGTTTAGGTCGGGCCGCCAACTCATGTCTACGACATTGAAAAAAAAAAGCTAAAAGTCCGCGTTGTGCGGAAGGACTTCTCGGCGGACCGAGGTAGACCCCATCTAGCCAGCCGTCAAGCGACGCGTGCGAACAGGAACGAGAGACACAGTTGCGATCTGGAGAGGTCGTAAATGGCCCCTTTCTGACAGCCGCCACAGAAGGGGAGGAAAGTTGAGAACGATTGGAGGGTCAGCCTTCGCCTCCTGGCCTGGCTCAACCGTGCAGACAGTGGGGACCAAAGAGAAGGAAACTAAGGAGGAAAAATGATCGAATCGTCCACGGAAGAAGTTCAGTGTCCTGCCTTCGACACGAAAGAAACAGAAAGGTAGTTAGGATGATGGGGGGAGCAAGTGCATCCTCATGTTGGGGGTTCGCCGATCGGTATCGACAGCTGGGGGGGAAGGTGTGTGCGAGGCGAAAGGAAGTGGACTAACAAGGAGGGAGAATGGGTTCGTGGTGGTCGCCCGTCAGAAAAGAATGGTGACCAAACTGAATGACAGCGGGAGATCAGCAGTAATTGAGATCCGGAGATCGCGAAAAAAAACTTTTGCCCGTGGGTCGAAAGCCTACCAACCAATCAACCTTGCCGGGTTTTCGGGGAAGTCAAACGCTGATCTCACCGGCAGAGTGGTTGTTCAGCAAGGAGAGAACGTCAGGGGTCGTGCCCGGTAACCAAAGAAAAAGCCAGCACTTCTGGGGGGGCGAGGCATGGAACAAGCCGCCGAAAGGAACGAATCTGCTGTCGCTGGTACCCCGGCTCAAACGGAAAGGGAAGTGTGAAGGGTGGACAAGAAGAAGAAAAGGAAATACTCGTTGAAAGGCGCCGCTGATCACGATCGTAAGGTTTCTTCAAACGGGGGAAGGAGCTCAGTGGAACTTAAGTGTAGAAAAACCCTACAGTCAAACAATAAGAAGAGACATGGGGGGGAGAAGGACGTGATTCCAGAAGAACAGAGAACTGGATAGGAACGTAAAGCTTCCGGACGACGACACAAAAAACTACCCTGCTCACGGCAAAAACTGGGGAAAAAATGCAGTGCTGTGGGGGGACTCTTCTACAGAAGATAAGCGACGCTGCGAGATTTAATAGCAATAAAACAAAAGGTGGCCTACTCAGGACGGGCACTAGCCTTTGAAACTGGGTGTGGTGGGAAAGACGGCATTTTTTCTCAATGACGGGGAATGATGGCGACAAGAAGAAAAAAACTTCCCATACATACTGTCGCCTTCTGGTAGGATCTCTGACGAGAAAACGGGGGAGCAGGGGTGTGCTGCGGCGGCTGGGGGTAAGTTCAAAAAAGGTGACGTCCTGCTCAGGAAATCGACAACTCGACGGAGAAAGGGAAACGAGCTGGTTTAGAAGCCGCTCGCTCACCTAAAAAATAACTGGCTTTCCGTACGTGCGGGAGAGCAAAAACAACAACTGATGAAGAGAAAGAGGAGACCGCACTGATGGAAAGGGTGAAACCTCTTCGTGGCTCTGGCGGGATACCAAGAGAGTGAATCCGTCCCAGTCCTCAAAAGAAAGGTATGTCTGGAATTAAGTAAAAAAGGGTGACCCCTACCACTCTCCGAAGCCAAAGGAGGGCTTGCAGCTCTCTCTAAAGGGAAAGAATGGCTTGTCATTTCCTTGGCGATGTCGACGCAAGTCATTGAGGGGACCCAAAAAGAGGAAACCCCCCCTTGTCAACTTCTAAGTTCCTCCGCGGGGAAAAAAGTGGGGGTCTTGGATCGGAGGATCCGGCAGCGTCGATAATCAGGAATATCTCAACACCTCACATCATGGCCGGGGGCGGTGGGGAGAGAAAAGCCCGAATTCATTAATGGGAGATAAGTGGAGTCGGGGCGTCGCTCCAACGCGATCAACGAATGCCAATCCTCGGAGAAGAGGGTCTTCTTTACTGGGTGGAGAAAAGGGGAGCTAACAAACAGCTTCTGAACCGCCAGTCTGAGACTATAGAGGGAGAGGACACCCAACGTCCATGAGTAGTTCTTCGGGTGTTCGGCCATCTGAAGTTCTGGAGGCCCTTTTACAGGAAGGAAAGATGGTCAAAACAAAAACGGGGAAGGGTCGGGATCAGAAAAAGGAAAAAACCAGAGTGTAGGGGGGGGGAGTTTGACCGGACATCCGATGACAGACATGCAGCGCGGGACGTATCCCCACAGCGGGGGAGCTTGCGAAAGGAGAGGGCGACTCGAGCGAACACTCTTAAGGGGGGGCTCGATACGTATGTCTCAGAAAAGGGGTGGTAAAGTGCTGGAGTCTAAAGGATTAGACTGATCGCGTTTCATCTTCGCTCCGTCCGAGGGAGAAAGTGGGGAACATTCTTTGGGTGCAGAACGGGCGCACCACGCAGACCAAGGAATCTCTGGGAACATCATCGAAGCAGAGAAACCGCAATTTTGGAAGACCCGATCGGCGAACACAAATAGAGTCACTTTCTCCAAAACAGCAAAAAAAAAAAGGCTTGGGCAACAGAGGGGGG
>Ga0179591_1272565_pt1 | contig 11714 bp, 11 predicted proteins | sample CZOMad2_1_08_16f_FD_182891 | JGI IMG/M metagenome (GOLD analysis project Ga0179591, IMG submission 182891) | Vadose zone soil fungal communities from Angelo Coast Range Reserve, California, USA - CZOMad2_1_08_16fungal (PacBio error correction) | ecosystem: Environmental > Terrestrial > Soil >...
TTCTGAGTCCTTGGCTCTGCTTACCCGGGGGTCTCACTAATTCTGGGAGAATCAGCTCTGTACGTTTGAAGCTGCCGACCATTCAAGCACAGATCATAATCGATTTGAGAACTTTACTCGGGACAATTGGCTTTTATCACAGGGGAAGACGACGTCTGGTTAAAATGTCATGGGAGGGGGGGGACATGAGCGCTCCCGCGCAATCAAAGTGCCTATCAATCCAGGTCCAACGGGGGGGGGTGTTTTCAAGGTGGTAGGGGAGACCTTAAAACCGAAAGAAGAGAACGATTTAATAGGGAGAGGGCTTTGGGCCTTTTTGACTGGACGTCGCGAGGGGAATCTTGGGATTGCCATCGGGACCATGAAGGTAGGGTGCCGCAGGTAAGGAAAAGATCTCAGGCCACACAAAGTTAAGGAAATGCATGGCGTTTAATTAAGGCGGCCTGGGAAAGCCTTTAAGAAAAAATTAGAAGGGTAATCTCTCTCTTCGGGGTCTAAGAGGTTGCCCGAAGCAATTCAAAGGGGAGGTCCAGTAGGTACAACTCCACTGAAAAAAGTCGGAAAGGCGTCTCTATTAGGGGGAGAAACTTTACAGGAGCCTTTTGACTTGATTGCGCCGTAATTTGGGAAAACTACCCTTCTCATTGGGATTAACCCCAAAGAAAGCCTAACCGCTAGTTAGAGGTATTGGTAAAGACTCTTTTCGGGGGGACCAAAGTACCGTAAGGGAGGAATCGGCTTCAATTGAAGGGTGACGGAAACCGATAGTAAATCTGGGGATTTCACGCCGGAAAGGGGACGGTGGAAGATGAGAGGGCCTTCAATTGGACAGATTAGCGGCATCGTCGGGGAATCGCAGCAACTTGAGCGAATCGACGGGAGCTCGCATTGAGAAAGAACTTCATGCGGGCCATCCCTCTCTTGTCAAAAAATTCCCTCATTGACTACATCAAGAAGTCCGAATTGAGGGGAGCATTCTTGTCGAAAATTGCAACACGTATGTCCTATTCGAATAAGCTGATTAGGGTTCACGGTTTGGGAGATAGAAAAAAATCAGGGGGGTAAGAGAACATTCTCTGGGGAACAGAATAGGAAAACAATGGGGTCTAGGATTCAGCAAAACTTCCCTATAAGGCGACAGTACCAATTCTTGCAAACAGGAATCAAGAGAAGTCGGAAGTGCGCTTTAGGGGAACTACTTGAGGGCGTTTCCGCTTGAGCCTCCTTCTTTCGCTTGGGAATTATGCAACTATCTGGATAAACTCTCTCTCCGGAGCGAACGAAGAAAGAAGCTCGGAGAAAAAAATTGGCCGTCAGAGCGACGAGTTCTGCTAACAAAATAAGGGGAGAGTGGAACTCGTTGGAAATTAAAGTAAAGGCGCCCTCGGGAGAAGGCGCCGAAGCTGGGGTTCCCTGGGGGGGTCCTCCGGTTCTTGGATGGGTCATTAAAGGTCCCCTGAAAAGGTCCCCTATCGAAAATATCCCTGCTCCTTCGTTAGTGTAAAACGGGCATTCATAAAAGAAGTTTTCAGAGAGAGAGTAAATAATTCCCCTCGAAAGAGAAATTGGGAATGGGCTGGCGAGACTGGAAGGACGGGATCGATCACGCCCAAAAACCGCTGAAAAAGGGGCGATGCAGAAAAAGGGTGAAATAGGCGATTCCCGCGCGGAAAGTACTAGAACATTTAAAACACCGGGGGCTGCCTTGAAAGCTTCTTCGACGTAAGGGGATTCAGGGAATGCACTGGGAGGGGACAAAATCTGAAGGAAGGAGCAAATTACATTTTCAAGGCGACGGGATGAGACTCTTCGTTCAGGAGTAACATTTAAAGGGTCTGGAATCGTATTTCGAGGGAATCGTTCTCGGAAAAAGACCACTCGGGGGGGGTTGAGTAAGGGAGGGCAAGCACGGGGGAAATCGGAACCCTCACCTTAACAGGCCGGAGCTGTAAGCGCCAACTTGTTCAAAAGGAATGCGTGCAGGAAAAGAAACCATGAACTTTAGAAATGGTGTTGAAAGGTTCCGCCGAAAGTGAAGGGAGATTTGGGGTTTTCGCAGAAAGAAGAATGAAAGGGTTCTGGTGGCTGAGAAGGATCAGCATGCAGAAAAAAATCGCGTTGGACATTCAGAAAAAGGACAAAGCGTCCTCAAAAGGGAAGAGATCGCCAAAAAAAAAAGGAAAGAAGAAAAAAGATATATAGCTGCTGGACAGGAGGGGGGAAGAAATCTTTCGCAGTTGTGCCTCCTGGACGCGAGCGAAGCTTCTCATTCGAGCCGGAGCGGGTAGAACCTATAAAAGCACGGAAAAAGGGGATTGTTCGCGAAACGATGGCAAAAAGGTCCCTGAACCGTTGCGGGAGGTAGTCACCAGATGGGTCGAAAAACTTTCTTTTCAAAAAAAAAAAAGGAGGAATTCCCACAGAGGGGGGGAGGACACTCAGGAAGAAGGGGAACAGTTTGGAACGCTCCAAATGGGGAGGGATGGCTTCAGAGGGGGGGTTCATTTGCAAGGGAGATTCCTGCTTGAGTAACTCCAGAGGGGGGGGGTCATGCAAAGAAAAAGTCCGAGAAAAGTCGCTATAATCCGAGGAATCGTCCGCAAAAAAAAACCAGCAAAGAGAACCATAAAAAAGAGGTGAAAATAACTTGCCTTAGAATTCTGTTGCGCGAAAATAACGCGGGTGCCGGAGAAATATAAAAAAAGAAACCTCATCCTATGGGTGGAAATACGTTTTGGGAAACGTAAAGTATCATCGGGGGAAAGAGACGAGGAATCTCAGGGGCGGGACTTTCAATTTATGCAGGAGGTAAACAAACAAAAAAGGTGGGAGTGCGTGTGGAAACGTTACTTTCTCCCAGGCGCGCCCCGATGATAAGGGAGGGCGACTCCGGAGGGTTACTAGAAATGATGTCAAACGCGTGGGACTAAGTGGCTAAGGGAAGAAACTAATTAGTCAGAAAGGGCTAGGAGATCGAGGATACCGGGAACCCATTCAATGTAACGGGAAAGACAACTAAGAGTTTCTCTGAAGTGAACATCATCTTGCGTACGAAGCGGGGGATTTCAGGGGTGGGGGGTTACAGCGGGAAAATGAACGCTTTACATTGGGTAAAAAGGAGGTTGGGAGAAAGGTGGCGTGCGAATCGGTCGAAGCCCTTTCGAGGATCGGGGGCGGAGGGCTCTACACTTTGAGAGGGGAAAGATCGGGGAATATATCCGACCCTAAGCGGACAGACAGACTACGAAGGGGGATTAGGGCTTCTCTACTATGAGCGTTGTTGTCATTGGGGGGACTGTTGTTTCAAAAAATCACTGGGGCCGGCTAGCGGGTAATAGAAGTTTCTTAAAGGAAAAAAATTTGAGAGGGGGGCTCCAATCCTACTTGGGGCGTCAGGTCACGACCTGAGAAAAACCTTAAACAATAATAAAGCTATTCGAGAAGGTTTTCCAACATTCAGGAAAAAAGCTGAAGTCCCTCCAGACTTCATCTAGGGGTCATGAGAAAGGGAGGGGGGACTTCGCAGGTTGGCACATTTTTTCAGCCAGCAGAGGGGCGGGAGTAGATCTCTCGGGAGAGGTTTCAAGGAGGGAGTGCAGACGATATGGTCGGAAAAATCCGGGAATGCAACGAGGGTTTCAAAACCGTAAAAGACACTTCTTGGACCCGGTGTGAGGGTCGAATGAAAAAGTAATAGTATCCTCTTCCTGTAACGTATGGGGGAGAAAGCAATCTATCTTCTTCCAAGGAAAATAATCTCAGTGTCTCTGTTGTTTTGGGGGGAGACCTCTCAACATGAAGAGAGGAGTCAAACAGACTCGGCAGAGGGACGGAAACTAATTTTCAGCGGAGGGCAGAGAATCCTCTGAGAAGGGTCTGTATTTTGCGGTAGTATCCGGACATGGAAAAAATTTCCCTTATTAATTTCTCAGGGAGAATCCCAAAAACTAAATCGCGAGCTCAAAAATTCTCCGGGCCTCCGCTGCCGTAAATCGGATGGGACAGTTGGGGGGGTAACTCTAGGAAGAAGGATCGCAAAGGGGAAAATGTTCAATCACAAACGCTTTCCCGAGGAAACGTCATTCAAAAAAACTTCTTAATACGATTACAGATGGAAATCGAGTTGTCAGGGCCAGAAACAACCACTCTTGGCCGGTGAAAGGAGGAAAATTCTATTTCGCTCGGTCGCGTTGGAATGGAAGGGGAAAAAGTGCCATATTTATTTAAGACGTGGAGGGCAGGGGGATCCCAGAAGGTGTTAAAGACAAGGAAAAAGTGAAGGCGCTTCTGAAGACTTTGGGCAGCGGCGCAAAACAAAAGTCAAGCGCTGTGGGGGAAACAAGAATTCTGGCTGGAAGTAGAAAGATCGACCTTTAATGAAGAAAAAAAGGAAGAGAGAATAAATCCCCCAAGAGGAGAACACTGGGAGGAAGCCTCTACCGCATCATGCAGAGAAGAATCGCCTAGTGAAAAGGAACCGGGACCTTATCCTTAAAGAAGGCTCAGCGAAGGATTGGGGGAGAAATCTTTCAGAAAGGGAATTGATGGACTGAGGACATTCTTTATCTCGCTCACAACAAAAGGAAAGGAGAGATATAACTCAATTTCCGGGGAAATAAAATCGACGCAGAACGATCATATCAACGAATGTGCGCTGAAGGCCTTTCGTCAAAATTCCCACTGCACGAAGGAGATGCTGAGGAAGGAAGGAGCTGTATCCCACTAATCAGTGGGGGAAATGAAACTGGGGGTTGAAAGGGTCTCGGGTTTCCGGGGAATCCTTAAATTAAGGAAACCGAGGGGGAGCCTGAATTGCAAAACTTGTTAAAAACACATCTCGTGACTGGCACCTGGGGGGAGCCTCGGAAGAAGAGACGTAGAGCAGGGAATTGTTCAAGCGTAGGGGGGATTGATCAAAAAGTGAAGAGTCGTTGAAATCAGAGATGCCTTCCAAAACAGAGAAAACCTCTCAATCTCCAGAGGAACCGCTCCCGCACGCAAATCTGGACCCCTTCCGGGGATGGAACAGGGGAAAAAAGGGGGTAATCGTCCGTCGAGCAAAGGAGGGGTACTGACGGTAAAAGGGACCACGCTTGTGAGGGGAAGTTAAAATTCTGCGGCATTTATATCGCCGTTCAAACAGAAGCGTGAAGGAGGGCGTTAAGGCAGCGGCAGGGAAAGGGGGGGCAAGGAAAAAAATAGCGCTTCTTTGGGAGGCGGCAGGGGGAGGAGCATTCATCATTGAAGACACGAACATAGGGAGGAACTAACCCGCCATCTCGTAGAGCGAGGAAGGGGAGACCACTTGACAAATTCGGTGAATAAAGAAATGGGGTTGAACTACCAGGCGCATTGGTATGGGAAAACATATCACTAAAAAGAAGGTGTACTAGGTGGATACAGGAAAGAAAGCTCCTCAACATCGTCCGGGTAGCGATACGTCTCAAGGAAAGTCGAAATCACAAGGGGTCATTAGTGTCTCAGGGCGGGACAAACGATGAGCTGGCCTTTCCAAGGGGTGAACTAGTACTGAATCGTCGAAAAGCACTTGTAAGAGGCCACAGTAAAAGAGGGAGAGTCGCTGAGAAAAATTCCTTCGCGGTGCCAAGAGACTGCTCCTAAAAAATTTTCAAGCACTTACTACGAGGGCTCTGACACTATCGCTTAGCGCCTTGGGACAAAAGATGGGAAGGACGATCGTCTGAGAGAGGGTTCAAGGGGGGTGTTCTCATATTCTTAGGAAATCGGGGGCCCGAAAATTGGAATCAAAAGAAGGAAATTTTTGGGGCGGTCTCTTAGAATATTCCAGGTCCGGCCCAGACTCGGGATTTGGGAAGGTGCCCCCCTGCGGGAAATCAAATCGTTCTCTTGGGGGAACACTGCCTTTCGGCTTCTGGGACTTAAGACTTCTTTGGTTCCAAGAATGAAATCAAGAGATCGAAAAGTTCAAGAAAAAATAGGAAAAGGCTTCTGATTTCGGGGGACTATTTTGGTCGACCAGAAGAGAAAAGTATACAAAAAGGGACCACTTTCTCAAGGGGGGGAAAGAAAAATCACACGGAATGAAAACTTAAAAGGGGGTTACGCAAAGAAAGGGGGGGGGGGGAAGCTTAATTTTACCAAGGGGGCGCTCATATGGGGAGTTTGCAGAGGTTCCATTTCATGGGGGAAAATAACGGGAGAATCTAAAAAGCCCGTGTGGATACTCGGGGGGGATAAACACTTCGCAGGAAAAGAGCGTTGGGAAGCGTGATAGTCAGAGTAGAGGGGTCCCCTCGCCCAGGAAAGGGTCTCGGGGGAGAGACTGGGGGAATCGCTTGATAGTCACGAACTGTGATTGGTGGGGGGTGGGGAGGGGGTGTCAAAAAAGGGTCTGAATGAAGCAAAGTCCGCGGGTGTAGGTCGGGGGGAAACGACATGTAAAAAAAGTGCCGGAAAAGAAAGAGAAAGGCTTCCTTAATCGGGGAGAGACGTTTCGCGAAACAGATTCGTCAAGTCAAAGGAAAGGGAAAGGGGTCTCCGGGAGGGAGGAAAGTGCTCGCGGAGATAAAAAGGAACGATTACGTCTTATCGGGTGGGGGGGGGACCGTGTGGCCCCGAGGTGGAGAAACTGCATGACCACTAAAGAGGAATGGAGGAGAAAACTCAAAACGCAACACAGAAGGAAGCGTTGCAATTAAAGAGATCCTCAACTAAAAAGTTGGGGGGCTTCCTACTCCAAGATGATGACGGAAGCCTTTTTCATTAAGCTTGAGGAAAAATAGATGGGGGCACTACAATATTTGAAGGAAGAGGAGGGGGATCTGGTGGGGGGCCATCTTTTTTCGAAAAGAAAAGGAACCGTTAGGTGTTTGAGGACAAACGCATAGGCAAGCAGCAGGGAGGAAAACGAACCCGCTCTCGTGGGGAAAAGGGGAAAGTCTCCCAGATAAAAAAAAGGAGAAAGATGGTATTCTCTCCAACAAAGGAGAGGAGACGAAGGAAACCTTTGTCCTTCGGAGCGGGAAAGTTGGCAAAAGAAAAACGCGATCTTTTTCGTGGGGGAGAGGAATGCTGATGAAGAGGGGAACTCCACCATAAAATCACGGGTTGAGTGAGAGAACAGAAAAAAAAAAAAATCTCACCTGACGCGTGGAAAAAGGCGTCCACCTATTGTAGAAGGGGGAGGGTTCAAGAAGCAGTAAGGGGGAACGAGATGCTCCCTCAGTGAAGGAGGAGGAAAGGTTTCGTAGGTATAATGTGTTATTTCTTCGTGGAAGGGATGGGGCGTCTTCCCGTTGGGGGTTTTCTAAATACTCCGGAGGGGAAGGGGGGATTTTAAATAAAGGAAGAAGAACCACGGGGGAGGCTTACTACTTAATCTTACTGACCATTAAAGAGACCAATCCTCTATCCCTGGTGGGGGCCATCCAAAGGTCCTTTGTCTTGAAGGGGCTGTTCGCGCAATGCCGGGAGAAAATGATCCTTAAGAGGAGGGAGAGGGAGGATGCATACGGGGGTCAATGGGGAAGTCCTGGACATCGAGGACTGGACCTAAGAAATTGATGCAGGAAATCATCCTCGGGCGGGGGAGTTGACTAACGTGGAGAAATGAATCCAGCGAGAAAGCAGAAGGGTACGAAGGGGGAGAGAGCAGCTTGATTTTACGCAGGAGATGAAAGAAATCATGCCTGCAGTCAGTGGGGTATCACTAACAAGGAGGGAAAGTCTCGGGGGGGGGTCTTCTTTATTGGACCTTGGGGAACGTCTGCACCACAGCAAAAAATCAGGCTCTTCTACTCGGAAAGTCACGTCGGGGCAGCTGCGAGCAGGGAGGGATTTCATTCTTTTTGGTTGAGGGCGGGAAAAATTGAAAAAAGGGGAAATTGGCGGAAAAGGTTGCTTGAGAAGAAAAAATCGTCGCGAGGGTGAAGCAAGGGGGGACGACTGCTGCAGGGGAAATTCGCGAAAGGGACTAAAAAAATTATCGAGGCACGATTCAATTAATCGTCAAAGGACTGCAATCGCAAAAGAGAAAGATCTTGGAAGGGAGAGGACCTCTCCCAGCCTAGGGCGGTGGAACGACGGGGAACGGCTTATGGGGAAGGGAGCTTTTGGGGGGAGACCCTCTCTCCTGAACAAAATTTCAAAGATTGTGTGGCTTTCAGAGGGCCTCTGCAAGTGGATAAAGAACCGCACATAGGAGGAACATCGCCCGAGGAAAGGTAAATCCGCGGGGGGGGAAAAATAAACAAGCGAATCGTAAGAATCGCAAGAAAAAGATGTAGTCCAGGGGTCTGGCTGAGGGTGGCTGGCAAAGAGGGGGAGATCCAGGAGGTCGATCCGGAAAGAAAGGAAACATTGCTGCGCATCCGAAGGCAAGAACTCGTTCCAAAAAGAAGGGGGGAGGCAGACTCCTAAGGGGTTCACTGGACCACGGCTTGAAAGAACTAATCACGTGAAGGGAAAAAATTTAAGCCGAGAGATTAAACGGGTGGCACAAAGACCACAAATCGAAGGAACGCTGAAATGAATCGCAGGGGGGAAGGTGGGGGTAAGAGAAAGGGCTCCTGGGTAGTTCAACAATACGGCGGAAGGAAAAAAGGAACTATGGGGGGGGGTCGTATCCGACGGACGCAATAGAAAAGGTGAGGGGGGATAGTCCTCCTCTATTTTGCCAGGGAGAGGGAAAGGAGTTCCTCCGGGTGGGACAAAAGAGGCTCGCATCCAACTAATAGGAAAGGTAGAACTGCAAAAAGGCCTTAAATCGAGGGGAAGTGAACTCGCTGGGGGATATCTCAGTCACTTACCAAAAAGAAGGATGGGGGCACTCAAATAATAGCTAACTTCAGAAAAGAACACGAGCGGAAGAAATCTTTTATCTTGGCGTTGGGTAAGGCCAGACCCAGGGTTGTCCGTGGCGGCGACCTGACGTAGGGGGGGCGCTGGAAGGGTGAATGAAGGAATCCAGAATTTTAGGGGAAAAACGGGGGGTTCTTCTGAAAAGGGTGAGACAAAATTGGGAGAAAAAAGTTCTCTAAAGGGGAGAAAAGGACTTTGGGAAAAAGTGCAGCGGCGCAAAAGTGATAAAAAACTCCTGGGGGGGGGGAAATTCGTCGTAGAATTCGGGTGGAAAGAGAGGAAAGGGGGGGAAAGTGAATTCGCAGGGAAAAGAAAAGAAGAAGAAAACAAGGAGAACACTATTCTTGGTATCAGGCCCAGCAGGCCAAGAAAGTGGTAGAAGCCGGATTGGCGTGCAAAGGAGAACTTCTTCTCATAGGGAGAAAAGAGGGAGGGGGAAGAATGCGTCGTGGGGAACCTACATTGAGTTATATCTCGAAAAAGAGAGTAGATAACGAAATTTCGTTCACGGACCATCAAAGAGAAAGGGGCACGATCATATCAACTATAATTTTGTAAGAAGAGGGGATATCGGGGAAGGGGAAAAAGGAAAGTATCACTCATCTCCTTCTATTATTGGGCCTGATCAGGTCCCACGATCAGTTTTCCAGGCTTGGGGGGGGGGGATTCTCTCGGGAAAAACCCACAAAACAAGAGGGCTACTTCCAAAGGAAGGTCGATCTTGAAGATACTTCCGAATTTCGTGGCGAAGGTTCCACAGCTCACTTTGGAAAGGAATGCCAGATAAAGAATCGTCATAAGCGATTTGAATGTTTCCGCGTAGGGACACTTGAAGAACATCAAACGGGGATCTTTCATGGTCTAAAGGGAAAAAAAGAGCCCGCAGAAAAGGTCAGTTCCTATCCGCCACTTGAGGGTTGTGGGAACCTTCCGGGGGGAAAAACATATAACGATGTAAAATCGTCGGGGGAGAAGCAGCTAAAGAAGGGGGACTTGACGTTTCTCATTCGGGGGAGGGGAGGGGGACATCGGTTAAATTCAAGGGAGGTCATTGATATCTGCCGTTCCAAGATACACTGCAATCGGGGGGAGCCTTTTCGCAGTTTGCAAGAGAGGGTCGTAGAACGGCGTCTTTGGCTGCGGAGAAGGGGGGGACCCAACCGAGAAAGGAGAAGGGCGGCCATATCTTATACTACCTAAGATATGTAGCTTATCGAAGGTGACAAATTCTGAAGTGTTCCTAAAAAGGGGAATGGGGTCCCAGAGGGGGGGAAACCGGCTGCATGTTTTAAAGGGGAAAACCTATCACGAACAAAGTTCTATTTTTGCTGATAGATTGCGCTTAGGGGGGGAGACCGTCGATGGGGCAGAAAGGTTTCATTCGAAGGAAAAGAGTTGTCCTTGCCGTTTCCATTGAAGGGAAAATTCGGCTCAAGGTTTTTTGGAAAAGAACGCAGGGAATGAGGAATCGCTCACTTGAAGAGGCAAAGAGGGGGGCGCTCGCTGGAAAGAGAAAAATTCCTTCATGAGGCAAACAGAAAGAAATGTCTATCAAAGGCTACATGAGGGCCTCCGGACATAGGGGCTCGCCTGGACAACCCGCTGGACGATTCGCAGACGAAGGCGATTTTGGGGGGTGGAGGGGATTCGTTGAGATAGGGGCATCGCAAGAAATCCAATCATCGGCAGCCAGGTGGGGGGCGAAAAGGAGTCCTAAAAAGGGAATACCTTCCCATGACGGGAAGGATGTTGCAGGGGGCCCAAAAGATCAAAAGAAAAATCATTCTCGGGGAGGGGAGGTCATCGGGAAATTCCAAATCTTTCTTCGGGGTCCTGCTAGGAGTATTATGGAATTCAACAATCGTGGGAGAAACTCCAAAAAAAGCTCTCCTGAAAAGACAGCGTACGACAGGCGTCGTCTTAAAATGGGCCGGAAAATTTTCGAAGACAATAAAAAAACTGAAGAGGGGAAAGTCAAAGGAAAACCGCGTTTAAAAGAGATGAAGCCCTGGGCCGCGTCCCGATCTGAGTTGTTTGAAAAAAAGAACCGCGGGCAAGAGAGGGCTGTTGTGCCGGGAAAGTGCGAATGCTTAACGGGAGCCCGCGTTTAAACGACAAGGGGGATTGAAAGAGGTTCTTGATAAAAAAGAAGCATGATTTGCTCAAGTCAGCGAGAGGGAACGGCGTGTTTCAGAAACGAAGGGAGGAAATCGCGGGCGCTAATGGGTAGAAAGGTACCGTTTAACGATGAAGAAACCCCTCTGTTATTTGGGGTCTAAGAAGAAAACTTGGGCTTATGCGAGGCAAGGACGCGCGAGTGTTAGAAGCAGTAAAGGAAATCAAAAGGCCCTTATGCAAATACGAAGGGGAGGCTCGGAAGGGAAAAGAGGAGTAGCACTTCACTATGGCGATAAAAGAGATTCGTCCAAAAGGGGGGGAGAAAACTGGAGTCTCCTTTATTGCCCAAAAAAGGCTACGCTGAGGGAAGAGGAGAAAAAATTTAGCCTGACGAGAGTCGTATGTATCGTCGAAAAGGTTTCTTTACGGGCGGCAGGACCAATAAAGGGGGAGGACCTTTCCTGTATTATTGAAAAAAGCAACACCTGGATCCCCCAGGAAGGCAGGAAATAACAGGGACCCCACATTTTTATGCGTACATAAGGGGGCACAGATTCTTCCTTCCTTCAAAAGGGGGGGATTAAGCTTGATGAAAGGGGGTTTTCACTACAATATGGGAAGGAAAAGCGTCAGGGAGAGTGGACTGTTTCGCGAAAGAGACTCGAAGGGGGTTTCTGGTTGATTAAACGGAAGAAAAGAGAAGAGGAAACGAACCCAGGGGGACATTCTCCATTATTACAACTGGAGAAGAAAAG
>Ga0179591_1180206_pt1 | contig 11713 bp, 13 predicted proteins | sample CZOMad2_1_08_16f_FD_182891 | JGI IMG/M metagenome (GOLD analysis project Ga0179591, IMG submission 182891) | Vadose zone soil fungal communities from Angelo Coast Range Reserve, California, USA - CZOMad2_1_08_16fungal (PacBio error correction) | ecosystem: Environmental > Terrestrial > Soil >...
TGGATTCTGTGCCCGGCCTTCGTAGTGCATCCCATTATTTTCTTGTTTCTGGTGCGGGCGCAGCCCCGAGGGAAGGCATCCCACTCGCATCCTGCGCAAGCAACCCCTTCTCACCGATCTCTGTTTCGACGGGAATAGGTCCGTGCGTCACCAAAGCGGCGCCATCAAAAGTAATCAGTAATGTGAGCAAGTCAGCCTAAAAAAAGGGGTTAAAAAACAACGAATTGAGGTGAAGGGTGAGCTACCATGAACGTCAATGAGGAAAAAATCTCTAGGTTCCCAATCAGCGAAGAAATCGCTCGGCAGAAAGAGGTAGAAAAGGGATTATGGGTCTCACGTAGTAAAAAATCCGGCGTCGAAAGTCAGTGAAAAAAGTACGAGACATCGAAAGAGTACTTTAGGATTAGTGGGGGGGGGTTCTAAACCTCCCCAGGGGGCACGACACTCCACCCTATACCTGCCGCCCAGTGGAAGCCTCCACCGAATTGTTAACCAGGGACTTCTTGTTGGTGCCACACTAAGGACGGCCACAAAATTGGTGTTGGGGACAGCCCGTGTGGCCTACGGACACGGAGTTCCAAAAAAAAAGGATTCCCTGTTAAGGGACCCCAAATGGCAACGGAGGTGTTCCAAAGGTGAGAATGCGAGCCGGACGAAGCCTACCCAGGGAAGCCAGATTGCCAGCACTGGGGGGGACTCGTTCCACCGTCAGATTGTAAAAAAACGGGAGTGAGCGGACACAATCAAAACCAACTCATCGGCCGAACTCGCCACCAGAATCAAAAGCGATGAATACGGACTCGGGAGAGGGGAGGGCGCACCCGGACTCTTCGGAGTAGTCTGACTTGGGGGATGGAAATCCTCAAGACGTGTCGGAATAGGCAGGTCCATGGGGGAATGGACTATCGCCGATTCCTGAAAATTGACGACGTAAGTTGAAGTACAAACGAAAAGGGCCTGGGGGACGCAATAATCATAAAGTGTACCGAACAAATTGGGGGTAGGGGGGATTTCATTGTGAGTCTTAACATAAGAGAGGCGTGGAATTCGTTGCCACCGAAAAAGAGGACGACAATTGCCGAGAAAAGGCGTCTGACACTTCTGACGGCATTGGTGGTAAATGTTCCCGGGTTTCGCAGAATCAAGGGAAAGAGGGGGAAAAGTCGGGGGAACCATAACACGTCAGAGGGCTTCCTTACAGAACAAAGAAGAGGAAAAGACAAATCTACAATTGGGACCGTCGGATAGCAGATGAACCACTCAGGCGAGCATGCCGATGAAGAGTAAGGTGACAATCGTAATAGCGCCTGCGAGTAAGGCTAATAGGACGTATACACAGAACCGGCGCGCTACAGGAGAGATCAAGTGGAAGCACATAATAGCGGATTATTTGAACCCAGGCCGGCTCGGTTGTCACCAGATAGGACTGGGGGGAAAAGTGGGAGAATGCACACATATAGAATGGAGTGGATTGAGAAGTGGGATTGTTTCCAACCTTCATGCTGACGATCCATGAAGAAAAAGCCTGTAACTACAAGGAGGGAAAAAGTTCAATCTTCTGGCGATGTATGTGTGCCAGGGACACAATAGATATGGGCATTGCCAGGCTTGACTTTCGCGCTCTAGCCCGAAAAAGACTGGGGGTCGTAACAGCTAAAGTCGAGTAGGGGGCTCTGGGTGTGCAAAAGCGATCAAAAAACAGGGAGGGGGGATGACCGGGGTCAAATTGGCATTACATGAAGATTAGAGAGGAGACCTCCCAGTTATAGAATTCACGACTTTTGAATTAAGGATGAGGGGGACGAACATGCAGTGTCGGATGTCCAAAAACATGAAGTACATTGTCCTGATGGAAAGGACCAAAACTCTGTTAAGCGTCGCGGATAGGGGAAGTTAACAAAGGAGTTTGGGTCCAATGGGATCGAAGGAGAAGATATCTGTAAAAAATTCGGTCAACGGAGATGTATACATAATTCCGCCGCCATATTCCACGGTTACCAGAGGAGGAAGAAGCAGGTCAAACCCAGCGCACCAAAGCTATGAGGCGTTTCAGAGAGCTCATTGGGGTGAGCTGTGTCGGCCTGGAGAAAAATGGGTGTAGATTCTGGGGAGGGAGCCAAAAAAGACTCTGGGTTCGCTCGAGAAGAGAAGTCGAAACTAAGAGATCCGGGGGTAGGAGGTATCATCTGACTCCCTAAAAGACGATGAGGTACTCGTTGAGCATGCGGATAGCCTCCCTCAGTGGAAGTGTGAAACTGGCGGGAAAAGGGAAGGAAAAGATTAGAACTGACGCTATAGTAAGTCAGACTAGGTCTCTCTTCCTCATAACCTGCTCTCCGCCGTCGGGCACGAAGTCGTCAAGACGGAAGAAGAAGGCCGACAAATCGTATTGCGCCTTCTGATCGCGAAGAAAGCGAGAATAGGAAGAAGGGGGTCTCGGTTTAAAATGCCGCAGAGACGCGGTCTGTGGGCAAAAAAATGGTTTAGGGAACGCGGCTCGTCAAGGAAAAAATACGAGGAATGGGGCGTATTAAAAGCAGCGTTCGAAGAAAAAAATCTAAAGTCGAGAGAGGACGTTAACCTAAAAAAACGTCGCTGTGGACGCCGCCGTTCTTCCTTGAAAAAAAAAAGACCGCTGATCGAAAATTGGGATAGGGAAGAAGAATGGGGGGGAGTAGCGTAACGCGGCATGGAAACCTCTCGAACGAAGGAGAGGAAAAAAAGTGCTCAAACTAAGAATTCAAGGTCTGCCATCGGCTTGATACACACGACTAAACTCGCGGCGAGACGGAAAGCAAAAAGGAACGATTTGTCTTTGGTGGGGGAGGGAAAGCTTCTTGCTAGGGTACAGCGCAGGCAAACGCGTGGGTGAAGAGGGGGGAAGGGGGGAGGGGGCCTACTAACAAAGAAATGGCTTCCTGTCCGAAAACTAATCGGAGCGGCGAGCGAGGAAAGCATCGGCGGAACTCTAAAAAGGCCAAAAGAGAGGGGAGGTGGGCGCAGGGAGACCAAAATTCGAACCGCGTTTCCTCCGCTATGAAAAGAAAGGAAACAAGGATCGAAAAAAAGAGAGGGGGAGGGGCACGAGATAAAAAGGCTTCAGAGCTGAATGTTCTTCTCAAGAAAGAGGGGGAAAAAAAAGAAACAACCAAGAAGAAAAAACCACAACAAAACTGGGGGGAGAGAAAAAGAGAAGAGGGGAGGTTGACCCTGGGCGGGCGATAAGCAAAATCTGTCCCGCAGATAGGGGAAAGAAAAGAGATGACCTCTATCCAAGCGGTCATGGGCTCGCCGAGAAAACCTCGAAACCGTTCAAAACGAATAAGCTGGTACTCCGGCGAAAAGGGCTCACGAGGGGAAACCGAAGCAGGATAAGGGGAGAAAGCCTATAAAAAAAAATGTTCGTGAAAATCGACATAAGCCCAGAATCAATGACCAGTTTCCATTGAAGGAACTCACTCAGATACCAAAAAGGATATAATCAAGGAAAAAAAAAACCAGCACGCGGGATAACTAAAAAAAAGACCATAGGTGGGAAGGCTGCGGCAACCCGAGAATTCAAACTGGGAGGAGGAGGGGAAGCTTTATCTCCGTGGGGGGACCTCTTTCCGAGCGAGGAGAGAAAAAAAAACTTGAATTCTCTATTCCGCTCTGTCGAGGTGGTCTAAATTGCACGAGCATGGCAAGTCAGAAAAAAAAAAGAAAGATGCGGAGTTCGTAAGCGGACGGATGTTCGTAGAAGAAACACAAAAGCGCCGTGAAAAAAGGCACCGTGAACTATCAGAGACTTTTATAATCAAGGAGAACGAGACGAGAGAGAAAGGGGAACAATCCAATTAAAAAGAGCCGCATGACGAGCGCCAGGACGCAACGGAAATACCCGCGAGAAAAAAGCAGCCATTTCAAAAAGAATAAAAAGAAGGGAGGGGGACAACTAATCGACCGATCAACGAAAATATTTGGGGGTAGGAGGGGGGGAAAAAAAGTTCATTTTGAGTGAACGACGGGCGGAGAGTCAGGATGAGTGCGGGACAATCGTCATCCTGAAACTAGAGAAGAAGACCGACCAGAAAGGGAGGAAAGGTGCCCATCCTTCGGGTACGCGAAGTCATATGCCTGCGGAGATCGGGAAACTTGATAAAAGACACATCTGCGGCAGGGGTAGGGGCTTCTCGGGGTGAGACACCGGCGCAAAGAGAGTAGCCGGGGGAAGATCAAAAAGAACCAAAAATAGAGAAGAAAGGGACAGAAAACGAGAAGTGAAAAAAAAAATTTGAAAAAACCGCAATACCAAAGACGCAAAACGTGAAGCGGAGATCGAAAAGCAATATATCCTCCTTTTAAAAGGAGTGCGTTAGCCTCTCTGCTCCTGCAGCTGGCCGATGGACAAATAGGAGAAAAAGATCACAGTGACAGGAAGGCGCATCGCTCTACAGGAGAGAAGGCAAGCGGAAAAAAAGAATTGATGGGCCATGGTGAGGAAAAATATGTATAGAACGCGCGTTTGAAAAATAGAGATTGTATCAAAAAGAGGGAAATAGAAGAAGCACTTTGTTTCGTGGTGGACGCGATCCGGGGAAGTGTTCGAAACAAGAACAGAAAGTAAAAAAGGAACCTTTACCGAGGGGGTTAATAAGGACTGCCTGATCTATGAATAGGTAGGGAACTGCAATTTACGCCGGTCAGGCCATAAAATTTAGGACGTGAAAGAAGGAAAGAAAAACGGGTAAATAGGCGGTGGAAAATTACAAGGAGTTAATGAGAAGGACTTAAAGGAAGTACGGGAAAAAAAGAAAGGAAAAAAAATCAAGGCCGGCGGCAACATGCAAAGGTAGACCTATGCAAGAATGAGACCAAGAAACACCTATGGACATGTTGAGGAGAAATTGTTATCAGGGACAATGGAGTTTGGAAACAGAAACCGAGAACGGGACACAAAGGAGAGAAGGCAAGTGGGGGAAGGAAGGTCGATAAAGACGCCAACAGCACTGGCAAGTTGGAAAACAGATTCCTGACTCAAAAAGAAGATAAAAAGGGATATTGGGAGGGCAGTAAAAAGCGCATGGCAAGAAACCCGGAGGAGGGAGAAGTCTAAGTCTGCGAAAAGCAGGCGGCGTCCTCTCTAAAAGAAACCCGGAAGGAGGAGCGGGGGCTAGAAAAAAGAAGGGCCGGGAGGGGGGCCTCTCAATAAAACGGTCATTTTGAGACACTAAAGAACACTTTTTCCGCTTCGAGGTTCGGGGGGCGCTGCCGGGTGGGAGAGTATATCGAAAATCCGGCATATTTAACCCTTAAAGGGGGAACAAAGGAAGGAATTCATGAACAAGCGCGCAATTGTGTAGGTGGCACAAGGGGGGTTGGCACCAGAGATGTAAAGTAACGTAGAAAATTAAATCCCTCGAGAAATCGGCGAGGGGAGAGTAATTCTTAACTACGGCCGTTGGCGTCATTAATCAAAATGCCGGAGGAAAGGTAGAAGGTTAAGAGAGACATCCTCCGGCCAGGAATTAAGTAGCGTGAGGGATCATCTGTACACTACGAAGATTAGGCGCGCATTACGGAAGGAAAGGATCTGGGCATAAGGGAGGAAGGGGTTAGTGTAAAAACGTTGGGCACGATTTTCGGGGAAAAGAAAAGTTCATGTTATGTCCGGCGGTCACGTGGGAGGCGGGGACAAGTCATTCTTCAAAGGTAGCTTTCCGGCCAGGCTCGCCAGGAGAAAAAAAGGGGAAACTGGGGGAACGTAAAAAGGGGGGAAAAAGGGAAAGGCACAAAACGGTCATTTTGGCGGCCATCCTGCACGGAGAAAAGAGGAGGGCGGCGGCACACTGGCGGCGTGCATTGAGGGTTGGAAAGAAGAAAAAGGGGAGGGGGCCAACTGATGGAAAGGGGGCACATGGTCGGGGGCGGCGAGGAAAAGTGTGAGATCTAAACTTTAGGGAAAAACAAGTCCCTACACAACGAGTGAGGGAATAGGGTAAAAAAACTTCTGGCGCGGAATTCCCCAGGAAGAAAAGAGTGGAAGGGAGACGTAGAACCTCCACAGAAACAAGCGAGAGTATGGAATCAAAAAGGACGCGCCACTTGTGGGGGGGGGGGGGGGGGGGGGGGTGGGGGGGGGGGGGGAGGTTGGGGTGGGGGGGGGGGTAGGTGGGTTTAATGCGGGGGGGGGGTTGTTGGGGTGGGGTTGTTTTGGGGGGGGGTGGGGAGGGTGGGGGGGGCGGGGGTGAGTCGGGGGAGTGGGGGGGGTGTGTGTAGGGGGGAAAGTGGTTGTTGTGAAGGAAGGGGGGGGGGGCGGGGGGGGGACCTTCGGCTCCCATGCAGAGGACCAAACCCCAAGGCATCGGGGGGGAGTCTGCTGTTTAGGGAAGAGAAAAAGGTCAAGAGAGGGGGACACTCAGTTCTTTTCTAGGCATGAGCGTTGAGAGAACGGCGGTCGTGGGTGGGGTCGGGGGGGGGTGGGGTCAGGGGGGGGGTGGGGGACGGCGTATTAGCAGGGGCGGGGGGGTTCGTTCGAGGCAACTTAAAAAAGAGAAAACCAACAATAAAAAAAAAATAGGGGGGAAAATTGATAGTTAGGAAAGAAATGCGGGTTCTATTCGTCTTCTCCTGGTATCGGACGATCTAGTAGAGATGGGACAAGGGAAAAGTTCTGGGAGTGAAGTTCAAGGCACGAAAATGACTGTCGGACCTCTCGAGAATAAGGAGCTCATGGGGGTTCGAGAAGAAAGGTCGGGTTTCATGGGGGGTGAGGCGGGCGCCGCGGCGATGACACGCAGAAAATGGGGGTCTGAGAAAGGGGAGAGTGAGGGAAAGAGACTTTGAGACAAGCAAAAATCAATCTATTGTCTTATATGATATAAATAGAGGGATATGTAGGGGGACTTGCTGGGTTGGCGGGAGGTCGTTAAAGGCTCGTCTCAGAAAGCGGACTGGTCTGATTAAAAAAAGGAACAAAGAAAAAAGCAAGGATTTGGTCTTAACGAGCCAAGGAAAAAAACTAGCGGGGGAGGGGGGAACTCGCAAAAATCGAAAACTCACCCGTGCCATCATTCGGAAAGAAAGCGAAGGTAGGGGTGCGTACAGTCTTACTAATCAGAGTTAAAAGATACAGGAGCCAGTCAGTAAAAGAAAAAGGGGGGATAAAAATTACCTGTATGCGCAATAGAAAAGAGAAGGAAACATGCTGCGAAAGGTAAGAGGAAGCAGGAAGAGGAGCCAAGTGCGCACACAAAATGGGGGGTGAACAAAAAGAGATATTCTAGGTGTGAAAAAATGGGGGTGATTCAACGAAAAGATGACCGAATCGGACAGAGGAGCGCATGGAAAAAACGTAGGGGGAAAGAAGCCATCGCGGGGAAATGATCTGAAAAAAGGCGGATCCTTGTGCGCGACGGGGCAGGGAGAAAGGACGAAGAAATCTAACTCAATAGTAAGGGTGGGGAGAAGGAGTGGGTGATGACCAAAAAGTTCGAGCCCAAACGTGAGAGTCCAAAGAAAGTCTATCCTACACTCAGGGAAAAAATAAGGGCGTGCAACACAGAATGCACGCATAAACCAAAGTGTTACAACGAAGAAGTGAACTGGACGAAAACGGATGGGGGAAGAAAAGGGGAATTACAGGGGGGAACGGGAAATTTCACCGTGAAAAGGGGCCAAAAAGGATGGAGAACATGGAAGGTTAGGGAGAAGGGGCGAAAGAATTCCGATGTGCGAAAAAAAGGGGGGACAGGAACGGGCCATCCTAACATTTTAACAAGAACTGGCGTTACCATCCCAATAGCGAAAAAAGCAACACGGGAAGGAAAAACAATCCAAACACGGGGAGGGGCAAGAACAGAGCGGTACGAAGGAAAGAATTAGGCGGGTAAATCTTAGTAAAGGATCGCAAGCAGAAGACGGTTCACGAAGAAGGGAGTTAAGGGGATGTCCGGAAAGGGATGAAGACATTCTCCTTAGTGCCGCGAAAAGCCCGAAGGGGGAAAGGAAATCAGACTCACCATCAGCGATTGGTCGTTTGGTTTCATGTGGAAAAAGAGTCGAAGTGCGGTTCAGGGAGGGGGGGCAGCTGACACAACACATTTCGAAAGACTGCTTAAAAAAGCAGAATAAGGGGTCATGTTAAAGGGTTTCCAAAAAGACATGAAAAGAAAAGGACGGATAAAAGAAGCCAATAAACCAAGTTTACGTTCAAAGAACATCGACTGGGCGGGAGTAACGGGTAGCGTGAGGAAAAGGGAGCAGTTACGGGGAGGAAATCGGGAGACTCATTCGATAAAACGAAAAAAAGAAAGGACTTTATTTCCTCGGAAACTAAGTGAAAAAGACCTCATAGGAGCCGAGGAGAATTAAAAACGGCAAGGAGGGAACAAGCCATGCAGGAGCAGGTTTCACAAAAAAACAATAGGGAAAACGTCCTAGAGAAGGATTTGGGGGTCCCGGAAAAGAGGTTTTAAAAAAAAACCCGTTCGATTGGCGCTTGGAAGGGTGTTCCTTCAGAAAAACGAGAGCGAAGGGCGGGCCCTCCGGAGTGGTACCCAACGGAAAGTTGGTCGTACTCCTGAAACAGTATTAGCAGAAAGGAAAAAAAAAAGGCGGTTCTCGTGCTCGGATTCAGGATCGATGTCGTAAGGGTTGCCCAGTAATAACTCCGAGAGAATTGTGAGGTGCGGACCTTTGAGCAAGGTCAAGCAGAATGAGAGAATGAAGCACCCTTCCTTATCTGGACTAGTAAACGGATCGCGGGGCGGCTCGTGACTCACGACATGGTCTGACCTGAAAGTCTACATGACAGGAAAAATGGAGGGAGAGTTAAAAATTCTCCAAAAGGTACGTATTCCAACAGCGGCAGGCCTGTCAGACGGACCTGGGACGAACAAGGACCTCGAGTGGGAAAAAAATTGAGAAAGGGCCGAGTTGGCACTCAGGGAGTGGACTCTTCTCGATCGCTATATTGTCGGGGAAAAGGTTACCAGAAGGAAGTTTTGCTCGAGGAAGAGACAGGGAAACGATATAAAGGCCTCGACCACGAGATGTGAGCTGGAGGGGTAACGAAAGGGAAGGCCAGAAAACGCTTAAAGTAGGAATAGAGGGGCTAAAACCAATCAAAAAGACGGAAAGGGCGGCTAGAGGGGGGGCGAAGCGGCAATTTGGGTAGTCTGGAATCGGTCAAAATAGCTGGGCAATGGTTTGGGACGTGTCGGGGTTTCGTAAAATGGCGAGGGTGCCGCACTCGGAAGAATATCGAGGGGAGGACGAAAGGAAATCTAGGGGGGTAAATTGACGGCAAGGGGTAAAATGTCCAGCGCCAAACGCACCGAAAAACCTGGAAAAGGGGGATTAGTGACAAAACAGATCGCAGGAGGGGAAGAGGAACATGGAAGTAAACTTGCAGGGGGGGAAAAGACGGACTAAGCGAAGGAGGTAAATCTTAAGCGTCGATGGCAGGCAAATTTCAGCTCTCCAAGCATCAAATCTCTCCGAGTCGTTCACGCCTCAGTCCCCCCCAAAGCCAAGCCACCATCCGTGGGGGGACCCCTCGTTGTTCCTGACCACGACAACTCGGTCGGAAAGCCTTTGGCGGGATATGAGGGTTATCTCGAGCATCGTACTCACCGGGCAGTGCGATGTGGTAAAACTATGCGAAAGGTGGGTCGGAGAGGGTAAAGGTGTTCAAGTGTTCTAACGGCGATCCAGGTCCGTTTCTACGAAGGGGCTGAGGGGATCGTATTGGGAGAAAGTCATGTGTCTCAGAAGGCCAACTCCCGTCGAAAAAAACCGGGGCCTAGGTGGTAAATTCTCTGGTCCCAAGGGGGTGTTATCGCTTGATTCACACGAAAAAGGACGAATCTTGTATCTGAAAATGAAAGCTGGCAATCTGGAGGTGTTTCTGGAAGATGATCGCAGAAAGGTCACATACACGCGCTAGTAGGTAATGCTAGTAATAAGTGTGGAACTACGGATCTACTTCGAAGGGTACTACGCATCGGAAGAAACCCTGGGTAGAGGAAGCGAACGGCGTTCGCGAAAGTTTTTTGAGTAAGCAAAGTACAGAGGGGAGGGTTTGTGTTCTTAAGATCTTGAAAGGGGGTTGACCAGCGCGACTAAGATTCCGGGCGCGCGGGGGGTAGGAGGAGAGGGAGTTAAAATTGAAACTCGGGCATTATGAGTGACTCTGTCGATAAAGGAACTAGGGGCTACGGCAGGAGACGACCATCTCTGAGCGTCGAACAGGGGTGCCAGATATATGGTTGCGCGAACACAAAAGAGGGGGGTTGGTTAGAGTCTTAGGACCAGGGTGGACGAGTTGATAGATCTATTACACCTGAAAGAACGGCGCGGAGTCTAGTCCAGCGCTATTTCGGCAGTGCAATAATCTGCAAGCTTAGGGACGGAAGGAAAAATTCTAGGAAGGACCGAACAGAGGGCAACTCGGAAAAAAAAGATCTCTCAACAACACAACGGTTGATTATTCAACCGAGTAGAGGGTACTCTGGGCCCTCTTTACGGTCGAATCTCGTTAGTGGCAGTCAAAACGGGGAAGCATGAGAAAAGCCGAAAAGGGTGCGGAGGGGGAACTAGCGCACTGCCGTTCGTCATTCGACCGAGGAACAGGAATAGCAACCTCAGGGGACGAAGACTCTAGAAAGAATCCTAAATCTAAAGAAGTTCTCGACGAAAGAGAAAGGGCGAGCAAATAAAACGACCCAGAATGGAACGTGGAGCTCCATTATAAAATAATGCCCGAGGGGAAACTTGAAAACGCCGCAAAAACAAAACATAGCAGCCTTCAGGGCCTTTCACCAAGCAAACGCAGAATAAAGTGCGCCAACAAAAAAAAAAACCCTATGGGGACAAGGGGAGGGCACCCTATCTAAACGCCGGTCCGCGTCGGAAGTGGTGGGGTAAGACCAAACAGAGGAAACCAGGCGGAGGAGAATTCAACCTTGGGTCACATGAGAAGGAACCGCTCGCGCGGTAAGAGGTCAGAGGGGACTATAAACTCCGCAGCACACCATAAATATAAAGACAAGGGATCAACGGAGGGGAATTGCGGGTCAGTAATAGCGGCGAAACATAAAGGGGGAAAAATAAAACGTTCCCGGGGAGAAGAACAAGAAAGGAACTAAATAGAACTCTGAGATCGCATAAAGTACCACATCAAGGCGTAGAGACGAATGGGAGAGGGAATGAAGTTTGCCTCAGAGCAAAGGAGCACCAACTCACCCCTTCTGCATAGGAAAGAAAAGAAAAAGACGTTAGTTGAAGAAAAGAATGTAGAAAAAAAAAACCCCCCCAAACTTGAAAAAAAAGCCGAGCATAAAAAGAAGGAGGAGATCGAGATTTGGATTCTTGACCGCGGAGCCGTAGGGTAATGACGGATTTCCCACCGTGCGGAGCGAAGATAAAGGCCTAGAGGGTTCAAAGAGGGCAAGTGGCTCGCCTGCAGAGAAAAAAGAAATCGTCGTCAGAGGAAAATCACGATTTTTTTACGCGCCCACGGCATAGGCAAACAGGGGAGGGGCCGGGAACCGTGGGGTCGCAAAAAAAAAAAACTATACCTCATCTTATTTTCGTAGGTCTATAGGGGGGGTGACTACAACCGCGAAACGACTGTCAAAGAAGTATATGACTACGGGGGGGAGAAATAGGGAGAAGTCCGAAGACAAAGAAAAGAGTCCAAAAACATTGCGCTCACAGTCAAAAGACAAAG
>Ga0179591_1212168_pt1 | contig 11713 bp, 12 predicted proteins | sample CZOMad2_1_08_16f_FD_182891 | JGI IMG/M metagenome (GOLD analysis project Ga0179591, IMG submission 182891) | Vadose zone soil fungal communities from Angelo Coast Range Reserve, California, USA - CZOMad2_1_08_16fungal (PacBio error correction) | ecosystem: Environmental > Terrestrial > Soil >...
AAAAGGTACACAAAAAACTGGTTGTCCGGAAAAGAACGGGAAGAAAATCACACAAACTAACAGTGGATGCTCCTGAGACAGACTGTGTCTGAGCATGCTCACCAAGGGAATCTCCCAAAGAGCGAAATGGGACAGCAACGTGCGACAAGGCGCCATGGGAAGGGAAAAGGGAGAAAACTGGCGGTGAATCTCCCAGTAGAAACCTCCTAGAAAAAAGGGAAAAAAAAGCATTAACGCGAAATAAAAAGCACGGGTGTTTGGAAATTGAGGGGAACAGAAAGGGGCAGCGAAAGAATCTCTAAAAAACAATAGGAACAAAAATGTGGAAGACAAGAGTAAGGGAAAGGAGCGTGGTGCTTTCCAATAAAAAAACAAACAAGAAGGGTAGTGGACTGGGAACTGAGCTAAAGTAGGGAGAGGGGGTAACAAGCGACAACAAAGGAGAAAGGAGAGGGGAAAAACGGAAAATGGAGGGCGGGCACGCGAAGAATGGGTAAGGCTGCAACAAATAAGGAAAAATAGAAAAAAGGGGGTGGGGGGGAAAAACAGTAAAAAAACCAAAGACACGCTAGGATGCGTGTTGAAAAATACAGGCCAGGAAGAGACCAAAAAAATGACAACAAGGCCTAAAGGGGAAGGAGGAGGTGAAGAGAAAGGCAAGCAGCAAAAGGAAGGGGATCGGACAAGGAGGGAGAAGGAGAGAGGAAGTAGGGGAATGAAAAGAAAGGGCCGCAAAATTGCCCGCTAAAAGACTGCCCAATTAACGTAACACGGAAAGAATCGTGCACCTTGTAGTACTGTACACAGAAGAAAAAGGGGAATTACTGAAAAAGAAAACGGAGACGTGAGAAAGGAGGGGGAGTCCGCGGGGGGGGGACTTTTAAAAAGGAAGGCACAACGGGTGAGAAAATGCTTCCTATCTTTCCAACAGAGCAAAAGAAGGAAAAGATGCTCCAGACGTACAGGAGTCCTCAGGGACGTCGCAGTAGAGAGGAGTTGCAGTGGATACATCTAAAGAGACATACTGAAAAAACGACAGCGCAGATCGACAAAAGGGGGCTTATTAGGCAAAAGGAGAACTTTTTAAAAGGCAGGGTCGTGAACAAGAGGGAGCAGGTGGAGGAGCGCAGCAGCGGCAGAAGGAGTTTTCTCCATGAGAGAAAAAGGCGGAGGGAAGTAGAGTAGCAGATCAGACAGATCGCGCGGGAAAATAGAAGGGAAGGGAAAATTTAATTTAGGACAAGAGAAGGGTCTAAGAAAACCGAATGAAAAAGAGTAATTCCAAAGGCAAAAGTGCAAAAATCAGGGAAATAGAGTGGTTGAAAATAAAGGGTTTCAGTCGGCCGGGGATGTCGCTGCACAGGAAAGAACAGACGGGCGACATATGCGCAGTGCAGGCTTTAAAAGAATGCGCCGCCGGGCAGTCAAGCGGACGGAGATAAAGGGAGAGTGCAAAAGTCAACAGAAACCGTCGCCAAGGGGGGGACTCAAAAACTGGGGAAAGGAAGAAGGATTGGTTGGAGGAAGGGGAGGGAAAAAAAAAGAAGTACAAAGCGCTACGAACTGGGGAAGAAGAGGAAACGGCAGAATGCTAGTTTTTCACGGAGGGAACGCCTGAGGAGAAGATAACAAATGAGAAAAAAAGGAGGGAGGAAAGGGAAAGAAGATATGCCAAAAGTAAATAGAAGAAGGATACACGGAAGGGGGGGGTACGTTGTACAAGAACTAACTTATAATGAATTCTGATCAAAAAAGGGGAAACCGGAGAATCTAAGGAAAGGAGAAGTTCGCGAGAGAGGATCGACACAGAAAAAATCAAAGAGCGTTACACGGGAGAAGTAGACGAGTCACTGCCGAATGATAGGGGTATGGGAGGGTGAATAAAGAAAGATAACTATAAAGGTGGGCGCGGAGAATTCAGAAAAGAGCATAATCAGGAAAAAGAAAAAGAAGCATCGTTGCGAGGCGTTAAAAGGAAGGGGTAGAAGAAGAAATCGGGGGGGGTAAAAACAACAAAACTGATGAGTAAAGGCTAATGAACGGTCCACTATAAACACTGCAGGAATATAGAGTAAAATGAAGGCAGGAAAGCTGTACGCGGTCCGCTTACTTAGGAAGGGCAACACGCGAAAGGAACAGAAAGGGGCGGGTAGAAGGCAATGAAGCAGCAGGAAGAGGGGAGGTTCGAGGGGGCCCGTACATAAGGTCTTTTGGGTAGGAACGCAACGGCAAGGAGCCGTTCTCTGAGGGGAAAAGGGGAAAAGGGAACACCAGCAAAAAGAAAGGGGCTCTAGCAATGGAGTAAACAATAGGTAAGGGCCTGGCGTACGGGGTGACCAAGGAAAGGGGATCCAGTTGAGAGGCTATTGAGTGAAAAATGCAAGCCGGGGGGTGTAGGAAAGACGGTGCTGCGGAAATAGGGCAAAAGGGGGAATAAAAGAAGGGCGCCGTCGACAGAGTAAGTAAATAAAGGTGCATACGCCCCCGTTGTCAATAATTAGCGGGGGATACAGAAGGCACGCAAGGGGGAAGAAATCCGTGACAACTCTTTGAAGGCCCTCTGCGTAGGGAGGGCCAGATTCCGACCAACGGGTCAGGAAGCTCACCTTCTTCAAACGCGAACGCGAATGGAGAAGTAGGTTCGAAGGGGACCACAAGGATGGGGGATGCGCTACAAGACTAAAAGGAGACACCTGGGGATACCTCTGGAAAACCGGGGAAGGGGGGGGAAAGTACTGCGGTAAGAAACCAACCTCGGAGTTCATGGAACTCGGGGTGAGGAGGGAGGAAGGGTCTTCACACGGGCTGGATCGATTACATACGAAACGTCAATAGTGCATCTTTAAAGTGGTTCTGGAAAGTCCTTCTAAAATTTATGTGGGGGAAAAATCTCGGAGCATGGTCATGCCTTGACCCATTAATACCAAACCACGTTAGCAAGGAACGGGGAGTCGGCAAATACTACATTAGGGGAAGCTTACATTGGAGAAAAACGGAGGGCCATTGTGAGGACCAGCGGAAGATTTGAAATAAACCATAAAAACGGCGGCAGAGAGTCGAGGTGACTGCCTGTTCCGGAGACAAGCAAGGGGTTAGAACATGATTGCGCTGCAAAAAGGGCTGGGGGGAAGAAGTCCTCGCCGGACCACCGATTTGGCATTGACCGCTCCGGAACGGGAATGCGGGGAGGAAAGGACGGCTCAGGGATAAAAAAAACGGTGGGGTGAAAAACGCCGACGGTGGGGCGGGTTGTCTAGGGGGAGCGAACGCGGAGATGAGAGTGAAACCGCAGGGTGAGGGTCTGGTCGATTCAAAAATCGGAAAGGCTTAGTCGGGGAGGGGGGATGAGGGGGGCGGGGGGAACCACCGGGGGTTATGCCTAGGAAGCCAGAAAAAGCGAAGCGCCGGGTCACCGATGGAGTTTGCTGGAGGAGCACAAAGGGAGGAGAAGAGGGGAGTGGACTGAACCCAGCGCGCCGATGACACTTACATTCGAAATTCAAGCAGAACCGGATAGTCGAGAAAGGGGGGAAGGACCAGAAGACTGAAAGAACTGAGTTTCGAAAAAACGGAAGGCTGAACAGAAGGGTCAAAAACTCGGAGACGACGCCACAACCTGGACAACAAAGGCGCTAGGGGCGACTCAGGGGACGCTTTAATGGGACATCTGGAGCCGTACGACGACCACATAATGGAAAACGTGGGAAGAACGTCCACCACTTAACCTAAGTCAAAACGAAGTAACGTTACACCAGCGGAAAGAAAAGAGGGAAATGACTTACACTGAATGGTGGACCTGGCGCGGAAAATCGAGGGGGAGAGGAACCCTGGATTTGTCCGGGAAGGGCTGCAAAGAGGTTCGGTCGAAGGCGGGGTGGCCGGAAAGGGGTGTCGATGAAGAGGTGGGCAGCGAAGGGGCGAAAAGATAACCCAGCTGAACTAGCAGAACCTCGAAAAAACTGAGGTATGAGAGAGCGTGAAGAAGTCCAGGGACACCGGTGCAGGAAGTTGGGACTAGGGTTTGCGGGGGGCCTGAGGGAGAATACCCATGGTGGCTACACTGAGGGGAATCGGGGGGCATTGGGCGGGTGTATGTAAAGGTTCTAATGAGATGGAGGGGGCAATGCGGTCTGAACGGTCTAAAGCTCTAATCCCGATAGATGGAATCCCCGGAAGGCGAGGAGAAAGGGTCTGTGAGATTTCAACGTAACGGAAAATCCAGTGGGGGGGGCCGTCAAGCAGGTTCTGGTTTCCGGGTATCCGAAGATCGGAAACCATAGTAACACTGCAGGAATAAGGCAGCGCGAGCATGGAGGGTCCCATCAACTTTTAAAGGGACCAAGGCTGTGGGGGAAACGAAACTGGTCAGAAAAAAAGGCTTTTAAGGAGATTGGAGAGAATAAGGGGAGGGCCTTCGCAAGTGTCAAAATTGTGAAGGTGGTATAAACAGGGGGACTCAACGCGGAAGGAGACGGAAGACGCGGTTTCGCCAAACGTCGCAAAAACTACTCACAAATAGCAATTGGAAGGCACTTCCGGACGAAAGTGACAGACAGCGGGTCAAAACGCGCCGGCGAGGGGACTTATCTTTAAAACTTAGAAGAAGGCGAAAGACGTTGATAACGGAAGTGTAAAAATTCAAACAAATCCTACCCGGATAAGGCGAAAAGGCGGGGCTTCACACTGGGGGGGTGGAAATCAGCCTGAAGGGGGGTTCACGGGGGGTGGTCACGGTCAAGGAGAGATCTGGCCTTCAAAAAGGGGGTCTTCAGCCCGGCAAGGCGGAGTCCGGGCTGCACCGGGAAGCATCAAAAGCATTTCAGTCGTTTCTACGACGAACTTGAAAAACGGAAAAAAAGGACAAAGAATGTGGTGATAAAGGTAGTCAGGCTTCACACAAGGACCTCAACCTCAACGCGGGAGAGGTCGAAATTGACGGAGGGGCAAAGAAAGTTTCGAGTTGTTGAACAAAAAGGATCGCTGCATGAGCTGGTGTCTTCCCTGCCTAAAAAAGATCACGAAAGCTGAATAAAAAAGACAATCACTCAGGACAACCGGGCCCTGGAAAATGTCCGTGCACGGACTCCGAATCTTACAATTCCTACAGACGCTACTGCCATTGGCTGGTGAAAAGCGCGAATAAAGTCCCGAATGAATCCACAGGAAGTTCGAGAAGGAGGTGGCCAGTCACCTCTGATTCATCCGAGGGAAATCGATGGGAAGCGTGACGGGACAGTGGGGAGGGGAAAAAGTCAGGGTCGTACTCCTCAGAATAGAGAAATTTTTGCTCTGGGAGGAGCTACGCGGTACGATGCGTCCCTGCGAGGAAAGTACCCCTAGGTCCGTTTTTTTCTGAGGACTGGCTTTTGGAAACCCAGATAATCGGCTGAGAGAGAAAAGAAAATTAGGATTATTAAAGGGAAGGATGAAGCCTCTTTTCACCTAAATTGCTAAAAAAAACACATCCGGTTTGAAAGGAAAGGGAAGTTTCGACTACTCAAGTCTAACCGCGGGGTCGGGGCCAGAAGACGCAGTCCAACCTTAGCTAGGATCCTGGGGAGTAGGAATGAGATTATGAAAAAAAGTCACGGAAACATGAGGAAACTAAAGATTGTCATCGTTGGTCAGCCTAGACGTTCCACTGAGTCAGGAAAGAGAAATTTCCCAGATAGAATAATAGGAGGAAAGGAGGATAGCCGCGTATGGATACGACCCCTTCTGAGGAGGTAGGAAAGCTTCCTGGGGCGAAAGCAGGGCATGCTCAGGTGCATGTTGGACCGGAGTTATTCAAAGACGTCACCATCTTGGCCGGGCAACCGTTCTGCAACTGGTACAAACAAAAGAGCGAGGACGGAGGGAGTCCGGTGGTACACCAACAAATTCCTTTCATACAGGGAAATGCTGAAGAGAAGGCGCCTACGGGGTGTTCGCTTGAGGGGGGGGGGGGTTAAATCGCTACGGTTTGACCCACATTAGTTGACCGGAGGTCTACTATGGCGTAGGGGAAGCATCGCGAAGCAACTAGTTCCTGTCTTCTCAAGTCATGACCAACGGAGGCCGCGGCCTCGCCAGTAAAAAATCAGACGCTTTTCGGGAGTTGGGGTGGGTCAAAAAGCGACAGCCCAAGCAATTGAGGGTAGGGGAACACCCAAACCCGTTTCAAAAATCGACAGACCTGAAACTCAAATCTAGTCACGGAGGACGGGGCAGGAATTTTTGAAGGCCGTGTAGCACAAAGGTGCGAAGGAGCGAAGGCACGGTAAAAAAGGGGGGGGTCAGAGGACTCTCTGCAACACGAGTGAGGACCCGGATGCATACAGGGAAAGTCTCGACGAGGGTTTAGGGGGGGGGGAGACGGGGAAACAGCTTCAGAAGAAGCGTGCCAAGGGGGAGGAGTGACCATTTTGAGAGGCCAGGTCGGTGAAACTTCGGCGCTGGAAGTCCACCTAAATCATAGAAGGCAAGAATGGGGGGGTGGCCGGGATTTCCAAAACATCAGCTTTAAACTTGAGGAATCACAACAAAGAACAGCTCCTCTAGCTACGGCGCGGATCAAGGGACGAGGTTTCAAAACTAAAGAGTAGGAATCACCGCACACCAGACTCCCAAACAGCGGGGATTGTGGCATTTAAAGGAGGACCTCCACAGAAAATCACTCGATAGACGCGGATACAAAGAGATTTTCTCGGTTCAAAGACGGGACATCCAGCTCATCTCGTCGAACGGACGAAAAGAAGAAAAAAAGCAGGGCTCGATTTCTTCATCAAAAAAACGGGTAGCGCGCAGAATCACACTGAAGATCGACCAACTAAAAAAAAGAACGGGTGGCCGCACGCTGCCTCGTGGCTCCTCTACCGCAGGGAGATGACGAGGACGGGTCGAGAATAAGGGCAGCCATGTGTCTAAACAGGCGAGGACTAATAGTCAGAGGCGCAACTATTTGCGTACTCACGATGCAGCACGTAAAGGGAATCACGTCCCAGTTGAAATCCGCTAGGCCGACGCCAAGTTTTGGTGGGAAACTTCGTGGCATTAAAATTGAAAGTCGTTGAGTTTCATATCAACGGACAGAAGGGGGGCCTGGGGACGGAGGGGGGAGTCCGGAAAGGAGGCCTTGTGTTGTTTAGTCTTAAGTCGAGGAGGAAAGCACTACTAGAGTCATCGGGTCGGAAGGGTAAAGGTCACACCAGTGTGGGCGAGCAGGTGTGGCCCAGTGTTCATCAGTGGATTAAGGGGCGTTACGCAACCCCAAAGGAAGTGAGAGGTCCCAGTACCTAAGGGCACCAACCAGAGAGAATATCTTCTTCGAAATAGCAATGTAGAAGTGTTATTAAGAGGAATCTAGGGGGACCGCTTGCGGGCGAAGAAGTGTTAGAAAAAAATTCCAAAAAAATCTTTTAAATGCCGGGATGCTGGAGTAGGGGACGAAGTTCTAACGAAAAGATTGGACAACGCTTGATGACTTAACAAAGGCGTCAACCCCTCATCTACGAACTTGCGTGACCTTAATCAGGAGGATCACTGCGTGCGCTCCGCATCTAAAAGATGAAAACCACAACCTGTGAGGCAGGGGAAGGCAAAGGGTTTTTGAAGTGGAGTAGCAAACTTCCAGGGACCCGCTGGAGTTCAGTGTCAATCACACGTTAGTATGAAGTATGTCGGTTCGAAAAAAGCCATCCTAGGGGGAGGTCCTGGGCGTTCTTAGGTGTGGAATTAAAGGTCCTAAGAAAACCGGAAAAGCAACCTATTGTTTTCGAAGTTTCAGGAAACAGGGGGGCCCCAAAATGTAATTCTGACTTCGCCCATCGTTCCTCCTCTGAAGCAGTGGAGTAAGGCTCAAGTGCGGATAGAAGAGGGGGTATATCACGGGGTGAAAGAACGTGGATCCAAGACCAATAGCTGGTCAAAATCCAACTGTCGCAGCATCTATATCAACAACCATAAGGAAGATAAACTGCGGATATTCTTTTGGTGGTTTGTCTTTGTCTTTCCCGTTGGGGTTTCGCAGGAAGGGTTCGACTAGGTCAACTCCTCGAGGTAAGGTGTTGTATAGCAGACGTTACAGGTTTGGAGGAGAGAACGGGATGTAACAAAAAATGGGGTTTATCCCCGGGGCACCTTCCATTAGGGCGGTCTGTGTGGGACAAAGGGTTCGAAGTTCGACGGAGCGGGGCATACTGAACCGCTATATCTTGGTTCGAGAAGGGGTATCTTTTATAAGAGGGGAAGGGGGGAAAGAACCGGGGTTGCGTCGAACGTTCAAGACTGCTGACGGGGGGCAGTCCATTCAGGGGGGACATTATGAGCCGTCTACCCCTACCAAAACCAGTGGTGCAAGGGAGCATTTCATCCTCGAAATTACCAGTGGTTAAACCAGGGTGGGGGGGGCCAGACAAACGCAGAACATCACGAAGGCGGGTGCGTGGGGGAACGGGAAACGGCGAAAGAGGACAACGCCAAACACGCCCCGGCACCCAGAAGGGACGTCCCGGAGGAAAGGGCGGAGGGGGTTCTTGAAAAGCATTACCTGTGGCGAATATTAAACAATGCCTGCAGCAGGACCGGGGGAGATAGGCAAAAAAAAAAAACTGGACGGGAGCACCTAGATCACTAAAAAAACTGATAGGGTCATTTAAGCGGCGCACAGGTGCAAGAAACTTAGTCCTTGAGGCACCGAAAACACCACTCAAGTTCTCCTGAGTTCCTTTAAAAAGGCAAGGTCGTCTTAAGCAAAGGGAGTAGTTTTCGACGCCGGGCAGACAGTTCTCGCGGGAAAACAAAGCAACGCATTCTGGGTCTCTGAAAGGGAGTGAGGTCGGGGGAGTCACTTACTCAACTTAGAATGTTCATTCGGTAGTAGAATAAAAAATGGCGGAACCTTCGTCGGGGGGTGGAGCGAGGATTGAGAATAGAAAGAATAAACTGGAAAAGCAGGGGCGAACTCCAGAAGGTTCAAAGAGAATCACCTTTCAGGGAGTAGAGTAAATCCCCTGAACTAAAGGTGAAGAAAACATCAGCGAGGTCTAGGGCCTTTCAGCGCCAATGGCCTTAGCCCGCTGCCAAAAGAAAAGCTATAAGAAGGCTTTTCTCCTGGGATCACGTTTTTGCGATCATAAGATAGATTTTCTCCGCGAAAAGGGGGATCTTCGGCCTAAGGCACAAACTCTTCAAGTCGCAGTACGGCAAGCAGTCGCGCGTACACAACAGGGGGGGACATTGAGCTCGGTGGGTTGTAGAGTCAGGGTACGGGTCTCAGGCTGGGGAGTGGCCACCCTCTCGGGGTCGGCACGGGTCTCGGGGCTTAAAAAACATCTCTACCAGAGTTCAGAAGATCAAGCCGGTGGCTCTTAAGGGAAAAAATGAAAGAGAGTTGCCGCTGAAGGTCTGCGGCCGGGGGCCGGGGCTCTTTCGTCTGCCATTGTGCTGTGCCGGGTCAAGATGTCAGGGGGGGCCAATTGGGGCACCGACGACTGGTCTGACGGCAGATCTTCTCGGGGGGGGCGGGCGGGCCGCCGTCGACCATAAAAGGGGGGGATCCACTGATGTGCAAGGCCCGGGGATTATTGCTCGACTAAAGTCAAGTCAGACTCGATGTGATTGAACCACCTCTGGGTTGTTGAGTGGAGGTAGGATGAGCCGCTGCAGGCTTTTAACTTAACGCCTAAGGGGGGTGAAATAGGCTTGGGCGTCAAGGTTCGACGCAGGCGATGGCGCAGGGAACCTGCTCTTTGTTCTTCAGAGGAAGAGAACCGGGAAATTCGGGGACAAGTCAAATCGTGGTGGGAGTTCGGTCGGACAAAGTTTTGGGAATGACCTATCGAGAAAACGGGGAGGAAAAAAGGGGAATTGCAAGAGGGTCTGATTTCTGAACACGGATTAAAAAAAAGAAGAGGGTGCTTGGGGCAACCACCAAACCTCACGAATCAAACAGAGGAAGTGTATATTCGACTGAAGCACTTATTCAGAAGAGGGGTGGGTATGACCGGAAATCGATGAGGGCGGGGTGGTTGGGGAAAAGTCCTATTTAAACTTGCGGGCAAACTGTGGGAAAAAGAGTCGACCCACATTGGGGAGAACTGGATTATTAGGAATTACGAAAGGTCGTGATTCCAGGAGGAAGGTAAACACCAAAAAAAAGGCTGGGAAATTAGAAAACAGGAAACCTTCGAGTCACTACAACCAAAGGGTAAGAGGGGACCCTCTGAAATAAAACTAAGGGGGGTTCAAATGAAAAAGTAACAACTGCTTCGACAGGCGGGGCGAGGCCTTGGGAAGGGGGTCTGGAGGCGTTAAATCCGAAGTAAGGGGGAAGCCAAGGGGGGTGAGGAAGTAGGAAGAGAACCTGTTCACAGGACAATATGCCCTGCTTCCCGGACACGAAGAGAAAAGAGCAGATAATTCTTCGGGCTTCAAAAAGAGATAGTTGCAAGTCACAAAGTTGCCGAACACAGGTTGGCGAGGGGGGGAAGGATCCCCGTGTGGGGACGGAGAATGCGTGGAGGAGTTTTCATGGCGGGATGAAGGTTCGAAAGTCGTAAGGCAGATGAGAAACGAGGGGAAAGGGGGGGCGAACATTATGGCCCTTTCCGTAAACTCTCGGGGGAGGGGAGAGGCGGGAATATCACTGGAACAAGAGAAAGCTAGTGTTGCCTTAGTCGTGGGCGAAAAAAAACTGTCTGGGAAGCGGAAACCTCTTCGCTTGAGAGACAAGGTGAAGCAAAGTGCGAGGTGCTAAACGTTTACAACCTGCGTTGGTTCAAACACCCTAAGGGGGCCACCACCAGTCAGGGATAAGATGACCCTCCGCTCTTGCTATAAACAAAACGGAAATGGGGCAGCGGCACCGGGAAAGAAAAAGGGATTATAGTCGACGCAGTGTAGAAAGGCTTCACTCCCTAATAGCAATGGGGGAAATGTGGGGGGGGGATCGGACGAGCGGGAGAAAGGGGGGAACAGCGGGAGCGAGGAGGAATTTGGCATGCGACGCCTGAAATCGAAAAACGAAGTGTAACCTGACAAAGCCGGGACGGGGTAGCCGGCAACGAAGGGAGAAAGGGCATGAGAAGCAACCGGTGGTGGGGGACCAAAGCCTGAGGGCGGGGGGGGTGTAGAACAAAAGGGTAAAGCGATCTGTCCTGGGCGGGAAAAACTCAAGGAGACGGGGCCTTTCTGTGTACGGACGAGGGTTGAAAAATATGAGGAAGGTCAGAGACAATGCCAAAACAACCAAGGAAGAGGTGGGGGAGGACATGGAGGGGGAGGGGAGGGCGGCCGTTCCTGACTATTAACGGAGAGGCGCGTCCGGCCTGCAAGGGAAGAGGGGGGGGAAAACTTATCGGAAGTTCTCAGTGAAGGAATGCTTGACATGGCCCCGACAGGACGACTGTAAAGAAAGGCGGGACTGAACCCATGGCCAAATTCTTTAAAAACAACTCTCAAGAAGGACTCGAAAAAAAAAAAAAAAAGACAAAAGGAAACAGGGAGAGGCAAGACGTCTATCAAAAATGAGACGCGAACGGTGCATGAAAATGAAGGGAGGGGGGATTCAATCAGCTGAATAAATGGTCCAGGGAAGGGAACGGGGTCTTCGCGTGCTTCGATCCTCTGCGCGCTTATTTGGGCAGAACAGAACGAGGTCTAAGGTCGTCGCGGAATGGGCCGCACCCGCTGTGGGAATCGCACGGAGGGGGGTTTCAAAAAAGGGAAAGAAACT
>Ga0179591_1239771_pt1 | contig 11713 bp, 11 predicted proteins | sample CZOMad2_1_08_16f_FD_182891 | JGI IMG/M metagenome (GOLD analysis project Ga0179591, IMG submission 182891) | Vadose zone soil fungal communities from Angelo Coast Range Reserve, California, USA - CZOMad2_1_08_16fungal (PacBio error correction) | ecosystem: Environmental > Terrestrial > Soil >...
AGGCCTTCGTGGGGGTCTTTATCGCATAAGTGGGCAAAAGAAGAAGGGCTTCTATTGAGTTTAAATTCCTGAACGTTAAAAAAACGCAGGGTTTAAGACAGTGCAGACTAAATTTTTTGGTTTGTCGAGAGAAAAAAGATCTTACTGGGGGAAAAATGACCGCGGCAGGAGCCCGGGCTTAGCTGACAACGTTAAAACTAAAGCGTCGGCTGGGGGGGGCATGCATGGGGAATTTTTAAACCGTGACAACCTGTGAAGGAAAAATTTAGGGAATTGGGGCGCAGAAACAATCTGGAAAGAGAGTTCGGGGAAAAGGCTTTTGAAGGGGTAAAGAAGATGCGGTATTGACCGGGACCATATCATTGCAGAAAAACTTCGCCTGCATAAGGGCCACCGGCGTAAGGAGGTGAAGAGATCGTGCTTCGATGGGCGGGCAAATAAGAGAAAGTTAGAGTATATAACTCTTATAAGTACCGCCATCAAAAACTTGGCGGCGCAGGCAATGATTGACCGGGGGGATGTCCCGGGCCAAAACACGGAAACTTAAAAATCACTCGGCGTTCTGATCGGAGAGAGGAAAACCGTGTTGGGGGGGAGGATGGTTTGTGTTGGTCCGGCAGCAAAAACACTCAATTCGGTGGATATGATACCGAAGACTGGGGAAATCTAGTCAAGCTTGTACCCTAGAATAAGTTGAAGGGATAAAGGACAGCCTCCCAACCGTTTTGGGGGGGGGAAATTACCTCAGCACAAACACTCCCTATTTGCTAACTTCAAGAAAAACCACAAATAAGGGGGAAGTTAAGTCAAAAAAGAAGGGGTCCTGGAAGGACGGGAGGGAGGGGTATCAGGGCGTGCAAATGGGCGACTATCCTAGGGACTGAAATCTAACGAAAAAAAGAAGGGTCAAGCTTTCCTTTGGAAGGTTGGGAGGGAAGTCTCCAGGACGGCAAGATTTTGAGCACAGCGGCGGCTTCACAGGTGGGGGTTCTTGGACCGAGTCTTAATTCTCCTCAAACTTATAGTACGTGTGGGAAAAGGACGCCATCGGAACGGGAAGCAATACGGCTAGAATGTCAGAAAGTGGCCGTTAAGGAAACTAATTGTGAACCTTATCGGGAGAGGGTAGTAAATAAGAATCTAGGTCAGGCTAGGCAGTCACGAGGTGAAAAAAGTGGCCAGGATTTTGCAGGGGAGGACGCAATTAGGCAGAGAGTGAAACCTGTTTAATGCGGTAAAAAAAGGAAAACAGAAGTCCTGTATTTACGGACGGGGTATGTAGGGAGAAAAACATTGACTAGATTCAAAAGAGGAAAGGCGTCAGCCAAGGGCGGGGGGAAACTAGTGGCTCCAAAAAAAAAAGGAAAGAAGCGCACTACTGGCAAACAGAGGGAATTGATGGATTATGTAAAAATCGGCGTCTCCATCTCAAGGGGGGAGTGGGGGTGTAAAAACATCACAGCTGCACTGTGGTAGAGAGGGTGCCGAATTCCGATCTATACATTCGGAAGGGGTCGCAGGCAAACTCCTTTTGAAGAACCCTAACAAGAGGCGACGAGTCACATTATGGAAGATGGTGAAATGCGACAGTGTATCGCGCCGCAGAAAAAGAAACCTTAAAGAGGTGGGGAACCACCGCAGACTGCTTGGCCAAAGGGTGGGCGTTGAGGTCCAGAATGACAGTGGGAATCTGGGCACCAAACCGGACACGGGCCGAGGCTGTCGCCAGGCAAACTTTTTAGCGACCATCAATTGGTACTAGCCACAGACTCTTAAGGGGGGGTATGTCGCCGAAGGAGAAGAGCGTCGAGGCTCGGCTAGCTACATGAAATAGCTGTAGAAAAGGGGGGGACAAGGTGTCTGGGAAACTCTCATGAGATCAAGAGGGGAAAAAGGCTTCCACTGAGGGAAGAACCACAAGAAGGAGTGGAAACTGGGGTGAAAAGAAGCATGGGAAAAAAGTTCTTTTACACATTCGAGGGGGGGTAAATAGAACTAGAAAGGGGCAGAAAGGCGAATTCGTTGGCCTTTAAAGGACGAGAGGTCCCGCTGGGGGGAAGGGGCCTGTACTAGCTCTTAAGATAAAGTCGCTCCCTTCAAAAAGGGGGGCCTGTTGTTCAGAGACAGTGGGGACCCGGATACAATGAAACAATGGCAGGGGGTTTAAATACGGTCCTGGACGAAAAGGAGATGGGGCTGTCGGGTACCGCCGACCCCCTGGTTTTCAAAAAGGATTCTCAGACCCAGGGGAAGGACAAGGCAATGGCGGGCAGAAACATACGTCCCCGTATGAAATATCAAAACTTGTCAGCTGAGGAGGGAATGTCCTCGTTCTCTTTGGGGCAGCGCGGAGTACTAGTGAGGGGAGCATGTAGTTCGAGGGGAGGAGTGGGACCTTTTGAAGGGATTACTGGTTATGTTAAAAGTGAATGGGTTCAAGAGGGCAACACGATGCACGGTGCCAAGGAGCGGTTGTTTTGTGCCATCTTTGGGAAGCAGAAGAGGACAATCCGAAAACTCAGAAATTTCAAGGGTCACATGAAGGGGGGAAAGCATTTCCTCACCATCGGGAACTGCGATACAAAAGGGTAGGAGGGGCGAGTGCTTGCAGAAACTAAAAGATACTCGTCGAGGAAGAAATCGGGGGGTAATTTCCGACTGCATGGAAGAGTGGGGGGGGGAAAAGGGAAGTACGCCCCTACCTTTTGGGCGAACCCGCCGTACCCTTCCGAAAAGAAGAAGCTCGCAAATCCAAGGATAATGAGAAAGTCCTGAGAAGGGAAGGGAATCAGCTGTCCGCGAAGGAAAGGAGGAAAGCTTTTTAGGACAAGGGGGTTTCTTGGAAGGAGTCGGCAGATCACATTGGCACATCTTTCATAGAAATGTTAGGAGGGGTAAATTCTCTCTCAAAACAAAGGGGAGTATAGATAAGAGTTTCAAAGGAACTCATTGCGCTTAGCGGAAAAAAGATCGCCGACTTCCGTTCGCCGCCAGCCCCCTTAACGCCTACCACAGTAGGGAGAAAAAAATTCGGCGATCATCTCAGCTTGGGACTAAAAGAGAAAGTTCCGGGTAGCATAGAAAGGTGGAGAGCGGCAGCGCGAAGTGGGGGGAGGGGGGGCCAGACAGGTCGTTTCGTCTTTGGTCTGGACAAACCACTCTGATCCTCGGAAACTAATTTTAGGGGTCGAAGCAGCGAGTATTCGTGGGAGGGCTCACGAAAAAAGAAACTATGAAGGTGTAATCTCCTTAAACTATGTTCTACGGAACATGCCATGAAAGAAGGAGAGGCATCCTGGGAAAAAAAGGGGCATTTACTTATGACGAAGGGGGGGGATGACCACAGAAGATTTCAACAAGAGTAGAAGAGTCACTGGGAAATAAATCTCTGACCCTATGGGAAGAAAAGACCTGACTCAGTAACATATAAAGGGAATAGAAAGAAAGGCGATTCGTCAATAACTTGAAAAGAAACTTCCAACCCTAGAAAACTTACTCACTCTTCCGCTGACCATACTGGTTATCCGGGACATGGGGGGGGGCCGCCCTTGACATATCCCGAACCGGGCAAGGGTTGTTAAAAAAATTTCAATGAAACGAAGGGGGGAAGGAAACGCAGAAAAGAGAAAATTCCAGGAAGGATTGAAAAACATTTGGAAAATTTGCGACGGGGCTCAAGTATCTTCCCACATGCACATTGGGGGGGAGGAAGACGGCGAATATTCAAGCTAAGAAGGGGACTGGAAAGAAGAAGCGTAAACGCGAAAGAATGCAATCGCTCTTGCAAATGAAAATGTGCTAAGAATACACGCGAAGTGGTGGTAAAAAAGAGGGGGGGGGAACATGCTAGTCCCCAAACAAGATTTTGGGACCGCCGACAAAACAGGAGCTGTATATCAAAATAGCATAAAAAAAGCAATTGGAAGGAGAGGGCCGAGTTCCTTGGAGAGGAAGAGAAGAAGGGGAAAGCGATCATGTGTCATAAAAAAAAACGCCGAACCCTCCGCCGGGGCAGAGGAAAGCTGGATAAAGTCAAGGGTTGGACTAAAACAGAGTCACCTGAAAAAAGAAGAATGGCAGCCGTATTCTGTTCAGGGAAAAAGAAGAAATTCATTGAAGTAACTAAAAACCACTCATCGCGGTTCCCGCGAAAAGGAGAGAAAGGTAGGGCGTATTGAAAAAGTGCGTAAGATTACATGTGCCGCCTGGGAAAAGAAACCATCAAGGCAACCGTCCGCGAATCGATCATTAAGAGGGGGGGTGCGAGACATTAGTTGCGAAACTGAGCGCGACGCCTCTAAAGGGAAAAATAATCTGGTGGGCATGCGGCCCCTCTGAAAGAAAAGGCGGCTTGCTGGGCAAGCTTGCTCACCCAAGAATCCCTGGGGAAAGGGGGGGGGGAAGAAGGAGCCAACGAGGCAAAACAACCATCATCAACCCTGGAATTTGCCCTGCGCTTGCATTACACGGGTTGCGTCACGGGTCAGGAAAAAAGGGGAGGGGGACTCCTGTCATGGGGGGGAGAAGATCAATGTTGGCGCTCTGAAAAAGAGGGGGAGGAAAAGGAAGACCTTCTGGAAAAGCCGCTTACTTTATGACGTACATTAACTGTCGGATAGTTAGAATACCCGAAACATCCGGCAAGGGGAGGGAAAAATTTCTACTTGAAGGAAGTTCAAGTCGCTCGGGAGGGGGAAAAAACTACGGGGCCGAGAAGGAAAAGGCGGGGGGGTCCGCCACTCTCGGAAGAGGGGGGAAGGGTGAGCGTTACGGCCGCTGCTGCATGGGTGCAAGTAGAAAAGAAGGTGCATGCGCCACTGGAAAAGAAAACTGGGAAACCTCGTGATCAACATTTGCAGAAGAGGGGAGGTCCGTCAGAAGAAAAGCATCCACTGACCGTCCGTTGATGTAGGAGGAAGTTGGTCCGGCAAGAAAGGGGCAAAGCCTTAAAATCCGCCAATCAGGTAAGACTTCCTTCAAGGTAGCCATCTATAATGACGGTTGGGGAATATTGGTATGTTGTTATTGAAGGGGGAAGAAATGTAGGTTGGGTAGAGGGGCAAGAACCCGTGGGGTGGAGGATAAGCGAAAAATCTTTACCGATGGGGTCCCACCAAGGAATGGGACTTCTCTCGCCGATACTCGGGAAGGAGCTGTCACAACAAAACGACCCAAAAGGGGGAACGCGATCGAAGCCGTCTTATATTCCATTGAACCTGTTTGATCGGGCCATCGTTGGAGAAATTTCATTCATTCTATATTCAAATTTTGTTTGAAGGGAGGGGGGTAAAAAAAAGACCGCGTATAGCAGAAACAGGAAAAACATATTGCCCGCCATAGCATGAAAGGGACGGAAAAGCGGACGCTGCGTTTGGGACCCGATCCAGAAATTTGCGTAACATTGAGGGACACTGGCATATAGCCGCATGTGGAGAGACGGAAGAGCATGAAGAAAGAAGGGACTCATCTGTCCGAGGAGGTGGAGAAGAATCCTAGAAATGTTGTAATGAAGTGTTGTGACGTTTTCCCCTCAGACAGTAGATAGAACCAGCCTCGGCTTTTGTAAAGGGGGAAAGAGGGATCTCCTCACTGGGGAATGAAAGGCATTCTTACTTGGCCTTTAGAGCAAGGAGTGTATCGGCATAAAAAACCAAAAACAAAGAGTGTCGCCCTAAACGAAAGGGGCTTACCGGGACGCGAAGGCGGAAAATAAGAGGAATCCCGGCCCGGCTCGGGCCTAGGAGACGTAGGACGAATCACATTCATTCAAAGATCAAAACAACAAAAAAACGAGGAGGAGGAAAATATCGGAGGGAGGGAAGTCTTTGAGGACAAGGAAAAAAGGTTAGGTGTCTTTCAGTGGGGGGTAGAAGGTTCGCGTGAACGGGAACAAACCTCTGAAGACTTTCTAAGAGACAGTTTTTGGGTGCTTAAGAGGGAAAGAAAAATTATCGCCGTCAAAAAAATTCCTCAGTCTTCACGCCAGTGCTGCGGAAAGGGGGAAAGGAAAATGCGCGGCGGTGCGATCATGAATTTCTGTGACACCTTTAACCTTTCATTACCCCCTGGGGGGAAGGGGAATTTGCAGACGGGGGGCAGGGACATCGGAAGGGAGGGGTACAGGAGACAGTCTTACTGGTGGAACGATCAATGCGTTAAGATGGGGGGGAAAGGAAGTCATAAAAAAGGCTCTTCTGTCACACCAGAGGTCCTGACGATGACGATATCGAGTGATGGCTATGGATGTACAATAGCTGAAGGCTTAGATGCATAAGAGGGAAGAGGGAAATGCCATCAAAACGGGGCTCGATCATTCATGATGGGGAGGCACCGAGGAAGTAAAAAAAGGCAAAAGGCTCTCCTAGGAGGAGGAACGCGATCTGGGACTGTTGGAGGAGAGGGGGGGGGGGGGGTTGAACCGCGCCCACTAAGAGGGTTGGCTAGAAAGGAGAAGAGGAACGATTCGGGGACCCTCTATCACTCGGTTACTCTCTCAAAGAAAGACCAAAGGGTGGTTGTTTCAGGGAGAGCAACCAAAAAAAGAAAAATAAAAGTCTGGGGCAAAAACAGGCAATAAAAAAGAGAATTTCAAGGGGGCTTAGCCTCCTAAGACGAGGGTATAACTTTAAGGACTGTCGGGGGAGTAGAGGCGGGAGTGATCATTGGCTAACCGTTTCTATTGGGCAGGCTAGAGTCTTGAGGTTAAGAGATCTCCACCAAAGCCTTCCTAATTGTGTCGACAATTTTCGACGGGGCCTACGCCATTCAAAATTTATTCACCGTCTTTAGTATCCCAGTTTTTCGTTGGCACTTAAGAGTTAAAGGAGAAGAAGACGATAGTACGTTACCTGCTCCTAAAATACTCAGGACTCCAGAAAAAGGTCGATCGGTTGCTAGGAGGTCAAGGGCTAAACATGCAAAAACGGTGGAAAAAGAGTACATACTGGATTGAGGTAAGACGATCGACAAGGGGGAAGGGGAAGAGGGAATTCGACGATTGACCCTACCATGAAATGGTGTTTTTCACAGCAATAAAGTCATCTACGGAAAAAAGGGGACCACGGCATTAGGAAAAAGTGACATAATGTCCTGTAGGTGGCAGCACGTGGGGGGGACTAATCTTCATACATTGCGAAGGACAAAAGCCCGTGCACTAAAGATGAGTGGTTAATTCAAGAAAAAGTGTCCTGTAATAGTCCGACGAGGTGAAAACCAAAGCTATATATTGATGATTGAAAGGGAGAGGGGGGGAGGGCGCATCGGAAGAAGGTTTGCGCTCCCATAGAAGGAGATGCACTTTGAAGGTTGCGTGGGAAAAGCAGGAAACAACTAGGAGGGATCCGGAGGGAGTTCGTCAAGCAGTCATAATCCGCTATGCTCAAAACCGCAGCAGTGGGGCGATTGCGAAAGGGGTGACGGGAAGGGGCTATTTGCAAAAACTAGCATTCTTCAAATGAAGCGCTAAAAAAAACGCCTAAAGAAAAGTGAACTCTCTGGGACTATAACGCGCATAATGGGGAGGGGGGGAGTAGTTCCAGAATTACATTTGTGATCTTTGCCACCAACCAAGAAAATCCCGCCAAGCGTGGGAAGGGAGAGGAAGTTCTCCAGGGGAAATGGGGATCTACCCCACAAGTTAGCTATCCACAGAGCTGCTTGTGGAAGTTTCGCTGGGGGGGGAACGGCTTGGGTAAGATGGAACTACAAAAAGTCTAAGGAGGAGGAAGATAGAAAGGAAATAACCTGCGCTCTGAAAAATTTTCTGAAGGCTTAGGGAAAAGGAAGCATAAGGTTATCTTGCCGCTGGTACAGGAGAGGCGCGGGGTGGGACTGAAGGGAAACTCGGGGACAAACACTTTCGCGGGATTCGCTCGAAGGGGATAAAAGGGGGAAACGGCTCGAGGTGCGCCCGATGCGTTGGAAAAAGATGGCTCTTAAAAAGATGATCTGAAAAGAAATCGCGCATCGACTGAAAAGGGAAGGTTGGTACTCTGCTTGCCAGACCTGAGACAAAAATCCCAGGAACCTGGTTGTTTTCCAAGAAGTAAGGGAAAATAGCGGGGGGGGGGAGGGCTCGACCCAGGGGGGGGGGTCAACTGGGAAATTCTCAAAAAAAACCAGGTTGAGTATTTCAAGGGAGCAAGGCCATTCGGGGGGAAATTCATTCATCGCCACGAGTGGAATGTCATCTAGAAGGGGAAGGATATTTCTAGTTGGACAGCGCGTCGAAATGAGATTTGTGCTCGCCTTCTCGGTTACTGGTCCGTGGGTTAAAAGGGGAAAAATAGGGTCAAGAGAAAAGCGCAAGAGTCACGGTGCAGGGGGGAAGGGGGTTGCCATCGATTTGTGAACAAAAATTAAATAGCAAAAGAAGAATGCATGGTCAATTTAGGGAAGGTCCGAAGCCAAAGACGGCTATTACAGAGGGAGAAGGGGGGGGATGCTGCATAGCAACTAAAGACTACTCTCTTTGCTTCTAAAGGGCGGAAAAGGGAATCCGATGCATATAATTGGGGAAAGACCATTACGCACACCTGGAGGTTTCGAACCCGCGTAAAAAAGAAGGGCAAAATGAAGCGACGGGCAACGCCATCTATGAAAAACTCAGGAAAATAGGGGCGCAAGCTGCCGGTGAAGAAAAGAAGAAGGGGAAAAATTGTGAGGAGCACTGGGAAACGGGGGAGCGCACGACGTCGGCGTATCAGGGAAATGGGCAGAGGCAGAGGAATAACTTAAGAGCTAATCAACACAAACAAAGGAGGGGAGGAAAGGTCTTTCAAACCTCAATGCGCTTGACCGCATGGGAAAGGGAAAGCGATCCGTGGCGCCTCATACCCCTTCGAATCACAAAGTGAGAGAAATTCGTCGGCGCAAGGAGAGGGTGGAAAAACTCAGATTGGGGGGAAGGCATAGTAGTTGCATGGAGGGAGGGCACGCGGAGGGGTACTATTGTTCGAACCAGACCTTTCGGTGAAGGGTGGGTCGGGCCAAAGAAAATCGATCTGCATCGGCGAAGGTTGAAGAAGGGAGAAGCAGGAGTATGTGGGGGCAAAACTCACACTCCGCCCTTGAGGGAGTCTCGAATGACCGATTGCTTAGGGACTAAAAATCCAGATGTGACCTCTTGAGAAAGGGGGGCTCTGCGTTGGAAAGGGTTGAGCGAGGGGGGGGATAAAAAACACATCGGGGCCCCAGATTAAAGAAGGGGTCACCTCCGAGGGAGAAGGTCCGCTACCCTATGCCAACTTGAGAAACACGCAAAAGTTAGCCAGTAACAGGCGAAATACTAAGGCCAAGAAAAGGGGATGGATCGTCGCCAGCGCTGTCCAAAAAAAATCGAGCGAAACGGGACTCTTACCATACGGTTTGAGGGAAAAGGAAACGAATGGATGCCTGACCTTTCCCTCGCCCTCAAAAGGAAATTGGGGGGGTGGCCAGTTTAACTCAATGGTGAAAGAAAAAAGGGAAAACGCTATCAATCGCATGAATTTATTGAAAAAAAAAAAAGGAAGGGGCATTGGGTCTCCGGGGAGAATTATCTACAAAAAACGAAAACTTTGCGCGAATTCTTAAGAGGGGGACTAACAAAACGGGGTAACTCAGTCGGCACACGGCACCGGTAAAGGCAGGGAAAAATTCTAATAGGAGGAGCCAGCTAAGTGTTGGGGGCCAAACACTCTTTTTTAAAAAAAGGAAAGGAAAACCGGCCTCATAAAAAATTGTGTGCCCGCCGGGACGACTAAAAGGGGCCAGTCTGGGAAATCCATCTCGCGAGGAAAAAGAAAAGGGAAAAAAAAAGAGAAACGATTGGAAAAGAAAAAGGGATACGCCGCCGCCTCGAGAAAAAGGAAGGAGAACCGAAGGAACCGAACCCGAAGCAGCATCGGGGGGATCAGTTGGATAGTCACACTGGTGTATGGGAAAAATAGTCCTGGCGACAGCCGCTCGGCCGCGGAAGGGGAAAAGGAGGGAAAACGGTGCCCAGCGAAAAAGGAATTCTTGTAACGACGCCACGCGTTGAAAAGGGAGGGAAAATCGGACACTTCGAGATAATTAAAGTAGGACTTCTGTTAAAAGGTAACCTCCTGTCGCAGGGAGCAAAAGCCGATAGAATTAACTATAAAGGGGGAAAAAAAGGTCTTTTTGCGAGAAAAGAGTGGGCTGCATGAGACTCTGACGCACACGTCGGAGAGAAGCTGGGGGTTTCATTCGGGAAACTATTGCCCTCACTTGCAACGGGGAAAGAAGGCCTTCTGTCTCTCCACAAAAAGACAGACTATTGCGCTAAACCGCTCATACCACATCAAACCTATCTTGGTTTGTCACAAAAAATTCCGGAGGACACGTGTTGCGCCCTTCATCCACAAAAACCTGTGGATGACGCCTTTCGGGGGGGGTGGAAAGAGGAGGAAATGTTGTATCTACTGAACCTCGCGTCCAAAGAAAGGAGGGAAAGAAAGCGTACTTTCAGTTCCGGTGCCGCCTTAAATAGAATAATGGGACTCCTACCCGGGGGGGGCGGGGGGGGGGGGGGGGAGAAGCCGGTAGTTTCTTCAAGCTGCGGGGAAGGAACGGGGAGAGTGAAATCGAGAGTATGTCACACTACTGGTCAGTCTGACATCCGTCAGGGTCGGGCTCACTCTCTCAAGACTCTCTTTGGCTACGAAAAGAGTCTTCAGGGTCAATTAAAGCGTTGGTTAAAATCACGTGCAAAAAAAAGGGGAACCGCCCTCGTGTTATGCAACGGGGTCCTTATGAAGGGAAAGGGGGAGAACTCACGGGGAAGCCATTTGCCTTCTGTATTAAGCGGAAAACTAGGATGGGGTCGCCCCAAACATTTGGAAAACTGAATCCAATCCTATCAAGAAAAGGAAGGAAAGGCTACTGGGAGATGGTCGGGAGTAAGATATGGCAATGAGGTGTTGGGAGGCCCGGGGACCTCGGTATTTGGGGGGTAGAAAATTGTCGAACAGAACAAAAGTGTCAAGGGGTGCCGGCCGAAAAAAGAGGGTTACCAGGGAATCTTTTCCGATCGCATGGGGGAAAGAGGAGGGGGTCCTCAGCGAGGGACCCGATGAGTTCAGGGGGTCTCGTCACAACAAACCTAACCTACCCCCTGGTGAACTAAGATTGATCATAAAGCCTCTGAGAGAAAGGAAAAAAAGCCTGTTTTGATAAAATTTCTCATCTACCTCTTCCAGGACGGAGTGGAAAATTCGAAAACAGTTGTTTTGGTAAAAAGCAGATTAACAAAAGAATCAGAGGGTGCCCTCAGACAGGCGACGCTCAAACCTTGCTGACGCGAGTGTGCAAAAGAGGAGAACCCGTGGCGGCCAGGGCCTTCCGCCCGAGATCCGCTTGGCGGCAGTCCAAATGCATAACTGTCATACTGAACGAAAGGGAGAAGGGAGGAACGCGCCAAAAAAAAACCTCAATGGTGGAATGGGGGGAGGTGGAAAACGTTGTCCAACCGGCAAGTTGGCAGGATTAAACGAAAAGCGGTTGCGTGCAAGGGAAAGGCTAAGCAAAGGGGGCGATGCCTCTAGGGAGTACTGGGGTGGCCAGGACATATGTCCAGGCTGTAGAAATAATCAACCACAACACGGAGTGAAAAAAAGGCTTTCAAAACTTTTCGTTAACCGGGAACCTGTGAAACGAAGAGGAAAAAGAAAGGCCGATCGGGCCTCTGGAGCGAAGAAAAAGAAAAGCAGGC
>Ga0179591_1260567_pt1 | contig 11713 bp, 14 predicted proteins | sample CZOMad2_1_08_16f_FD_182891 | JGI IMG/M metagenome (GOLD analysis project Ga0179591, IMG submission 182891) | Vadose zone soil fungal communities from Angelo Coast Range Reserve, California, USA - CZOMad2_1_08_16fungal (PacBio error correction) | ecosystem: Environmental > Terrestrial > Soil >...
TCTATTACTGGCCCCGAAAAGAATTTCGGAATTGTAAAAAGGGATCTCCAAGCGGGAAAAGCTAATGACTCAATGCAAGGGAGGAGGCTTCTTGCTACCCTCGAGCTGAGGACATCACCAAGCATACTAATCCAAAGAGAAGTGCGCGCAAAAAATGGTGGGAGAGGAGAACGTTTCTGAAGAAGGAAGCAAAGGAACGGAACGCTCTCGCAGGCTTGGGAGGAAAACATTTCCTTCTTCATCGAAAGAGGGGGTGGAGGGAGGAAAATTGGGGAAGCATGGAATGACCCTGACGGAAGAAAATCACTAGAAAGGAGAGGGGGAAAAGGCCTAGGAAAAATTGGGAGGAAAATCGTTCATCTGCCCGGAAGGAAGCGGATGTTTGCACCACAGCCGCTAGGCCGGGAGTGGAAAAAAGTTGGCTTGTTTACCGGGGGGGGTTCTTGAAGGGGGGGGGGAAAAAGGTCCCCGCTCATACTTGGGGATAATCACTCAAGGGAATCAGAGGAAGATTACAGGCTACAGAAACGGGTATGAAAGGGAGGAGACTGCGCTCTATTCAGGGGAAAATCGCTCCCTTCGACGAAAACCGCACCTTCAACCTGCATTAAAAGAAGAGAGTAGAGGTACGGAGGTTCTGTCCGCCGGTAAGAGGAAGGGTTGCTATGGGAAGGGACCATTTAATACGTTGCCATTCTTCCACGGGCCGAGAAAATCACGAAATGTCACGAAAAGCAAGGGAATTTGAAAAGGAAGGGATGTAGAAGAGGAATGAGGGCTTTTCCTGCTGGGGGAAGGAGAGAAATATGCTCCTTCACGGGGAGGTCAAGCAAAAGGATTAATGGCCAAAAATGAGGGACTAAGACTGGAGAGAATTGTTCATGGAGGGAACAATTGTTGTTGATAGCTTTGAAGGGTTGTATGTTGTGAAAGGGGGCGTGGATGCCCATAGGGGAAATAAGGGGAATGTTCTTGGCTGCTGGGGGGGGGGGGGGGAGACGCGGAAGGGGAAATCATGTCCGTGTCGCAAGTGCCGGGGGGGGTCATCTCCTCGGTGATGGTTCGGGCAGAACTTTTGCGGAAGAGAGACCCTCAAAAACTGAAGGAACGTTAAAAGAGAATTGCCTTTGGAAAGGGAATTTAGCCGAGATCGCTAAAGAGCTGGCCGCCAAGAAAGGGGAAATCTGTGGAAACGTGAGAGGGGGAAAATCCATGAGATTCCTTGGAGGGAAGACTCAAGAGAGGTCTTCGAAGAAGAAGGGGGCGAAAATCCCCAAGACCGGAAGGGGAAGTCATTATCAAACTGACTGAGGGGTGACCTCCATAGGGGGGGTAAATTTGGTTTTTGAAGCATTCAGCGATTGTGGACCATGGAGGGGTGGAGGGAGCGGGGGCGCTTGGGGGAAAGGAGGAGAAAAAAAGTGGCGAGCGCGAAGGGATTGAAAGAAAAAATTCACGGGAGAGGGGCCAATCTTTTATCGGGACGGACTGACACGACTGGAGGAATTATTAAGTTGGAGAAAGTCGGTTGCCGGCATGAGGCAGCGAAAGGCAGCTTTTACATGGTTTGGGGCGAGGAGATATTGAAACCGACGCATCGTCATGAATCGAGAAAGGAGCACAATCTGGAAGAGAAGTGGCTCTTCGGGGAGGAACTTTGCGGAGGGAAGAGTTTCCGAAAAAGGCAGAAACTCTATCCAAGGGGGGGGGGACGGAAAAGGACGGGAAAAGTTGGGAACAATTAGTAAAAGGAATGTACCGAACATAGGAGAATCCGAGAAAAACATGGGTCTAGGCCTCGTCTCAATGCAACCGGAAGGGACGGCCAATGGGTTTGGGGGGGTCCCATTGATTGAGATATACTACAACAACAACAACTTATAGGGAAAAAAGGGGAACAAATAAGGAGCAATGGGCTGTAGGAAAAGACATGAACGTTCCGTATGCTGGATACTACTTTACGAGGAGAAATCACATTAATAGGGACTCATATGAGGGCAATCCAGAGGTTAAAAAACGAAGCCGAAGGAAAGGAAACGCTATTGCTAGCCTGAGGTGACTTCCCCTCAAACAAAAACCGACAGAGAAAGGCCGATAGTAACAGGAAGGACAACAATTACGTGCTAGGAGGAAAAAAGTCTCGAGAAAGGAAATCTTTCTGTTTCAATCTCGCCAAAGCCGAAAAAAAAAAAAAAAAAAAAAAAAAAACAAAAAAAAAAAAAAAAAAAAGAAGAAAAAAAAAAAAAAAAAAAAAAAAAAAAAAAAAAAAACAAAAAACCAAAAAAACAACAACAAAAAACCAAGAAGAAAACACCCAAGAAAAGAAAAAAAAAAAGAATGAAACACACAAAACAAAAAAAAAAACACAAAAACCAAAGTCACAAAGAAGAGAATCAGCTAAGCAGCATGAGGAAAAACCGACTGGGAAAGAAAGTGCATGAAATCTTGTCGAAGTCGTGAGAACGAGCAAGCCCAAAACGGGTGGTGGAGCAAGCTGGAGGAAAGCGCGGCTCGAGCGGGCTGGAAGGACCGGGGTCCCACAGCCTAAATAAGAGGAGGCAAAAAGGGGCTGGAAGGGACAAAAAAAAAAGAAAGCGACAAGGAAAAAATGTCAACATGACCCGAAAAGGGCTGATCATGACGGCCAAAAAAAGGTTTCTTGGGAAGGGGAGCTTCAACGCTTTGGGAGGGGGGAAAGAGAAGCGAGGGAGAAGACGCTTCCATAGCAGCTACAGGGGCTTGGCGGCCAGCGCTGGGAGACTCAAGACGATCTCGGCTAAAGGAGCTAAGCGGTTCTGGAGAAAGAGGGGGAAAGGTGGAGGTGTAGGGGGGGAAAAGAATACACGGAAAGGGGAGAAAGAAACCCCGATGCGAAGATACATCGATAAATTTTTTCATCACACTGGAGGGCAAAGAAGTCACTTTGAAGAAGCGGGAAAAAAGGCACAGAACTCAGAGGAATACAAAAAGATGGGGCATAATGTTAAGAAAAAAAAAACGCTATTCAACCCATTGGAGGAATCCCGCATCTGCAAATCGGCAAGAAGAAGGATGAAACTACTTTGGAAAGTCCAAAGGAAAGAATTCAGCGTGGAAAGGGGCGCTGCTAAACACCAAAAAGCCATCTCTCTCGATGGGAGGAAAGGAAACTTCCGAGATCCCGAGTGGGAGAGGAAAGAAATGGGGCAGGTTATTTGTAGGGAAAACGTGTGCGAAGGGGGGAGGGAGGGAAGGGTATCGATCTCTCCATAAGTAAGAACAATTAAGGGAGTGAAAGAAAAAGGGGGGATAGCAAAAGAAGGAGAAACGGTTCGTTGCGTTTCGTTTCGGAAAGGACGAAGCGGAGGAAAAATATCCCGCTTTTATGCCTCTTCTATTCGTTTGATTGCAGCAAAAGGAACTTGATTTATGAAAAAAGTCAGGGGGGGATGAGTAAAGAAAAAAAAGCGGACCCGGGGGGGGGATACAAAAAAAAACAATGTGCCCGAACGCTGCATCGGAGGGGGATAGGATTGGGCAAAAGCCGAGAAAAATGGACGGAGGGGGGGAAAGGAAAGGGCCCGGAACTCTCTGGAGAGGGCTCTTGATGGGGTTTGAATCCTAGAAGGGGATACTACAGACACAAAGAGACCTGCGGTCGAAAAGGGGAGCCGAAGAAGGGAGGGGGGGGAGGGTACTTCCAGGTGCGTGGGGCCTTTACTTTTGGAACAGGCAGGAAAGGAGGGGTCGCGAGATTTCGTGTTCTTAGAAATGAAATAATCACGGAAGAAGGGGGGAAAAGATCTTCTGCATTGTGCTGTCCAGGGGGAGCCCCAGCATCTGTATTTTGAAGGGGGGTAAATTAGCGTGGCAAAACGAACATGTGTCGAGAAAAAAAAAAGGAAAAAAGGGAAAAAAAAAAAAATTAAAAAAAAAAAAGGAAGAAAGGAGGAGATTCCAGGGGGGGTGGAAAATCAGACCGTATATCTCTCTCAACAGGGAGATAGATATAAAGGAGAAGGGGGGAAAAAACTAGCCATTTAGGGAAGGGAAGGGGAGGAGTCCTGCTCTCCAAAGAGGGGGGTACCTCAGGCATCTCTGAAGAAAAATGCATGGAGGGCGGGCATACACCTCGGAAAAACACAACAATGAAACTATCACCATAGAGGGGAAAAGGCGGAGGGGCTGCTCACCAGAAAAAAAGGGGGGAAAATAACTCGCTATCCGTAAAAAAGGGGGAGTCTTAGGGCAAAAACCCTCACAGGGAAGGAGCTTTGTCGCAAGAAAAGAAGAAAGCATGCTCGGGGGAGGGCTGCCTTCTTTTAATGGAGAAAAGTGCCGATCCTAAGGGGAGAACGAAAAAGCACGGGGAGACAAAAATCCGGTGAAACATCAGTTTGGGGAAACATCGGAAAAGGGAAGATCTGCGGGGGCGAAACGCGGTCACATCGATGCGGAAATTGAACGAAGGGGGGGGTAAACTTTCTTGGGGGCCTTTAATTAAATGGAAAGAGAGAGGCGGGTGGTTCAACTAAAGGAACAGGGAAGGCAAACGAAATTAAACGCGGATAGGGGAAGGGGGGAGGAGGAGCTCGATTTCGTCTTGTAACTCGTCTAAGAAAGGGGAACCACCGAACCGACAAAGACAGAGAAGTCTTGAAGCTCGAAAACAAACTCCTGGCGTTTCAAGGAAAATTTAGGGGGACTCCCAGGGAATAGTGGCCCAATTCCACAGCAACCGTGGAGGAAATAAACCGAGGGGCTGCCGCGCAAAAGAGGGGGGGTGCCGGAGGGTATCCGCTGAGGGGGGCAAGTGTCCTGCTGTTTAACAGAAGAGAGCCTGCAACAAAGGACAAGCCGTCAAAAACCAGCAAAAAAGGGGGGGGGCTCTGCGGGAAGTGCTGGGCTTCCAGGCCGGGGAGAAAGAAGGCTTTGAACTTGGGGAAGCGGGGAATCAGCCAGGAAACTGGGGGTACCGTGCGATACAGGGATTTTTTTCTTTGGAGGTTAGTTTTTGTGGTCGAAAGTGATCGGTGCAACTTTAAGGGGGGAAATTAGCGCGGCAGGTCATACAGCCAGAGGACCGAGAAAGATATTCCACGACAGCACCTCAGTGCCCTCCTTCAACGAAGCAGGAAGCTTGCCTTTGTCAGCGGAAAGAGCTGGGACTGGAAAAGAAAGAAAAGCCATGCTGCAAACTCCAAGAGCGCCTCCTGAACTTTTACGGTCTTCACAAGGGTCTCGGGGGTAAGATAACGTAATAACGAAAGAACGTCATTTATCAGAAAGGTTCCTGAGGAAAATCCATCGGGGGTTAAAGCCACCCTTTTTTTTCAGGGTAGGAGAAGCGAGTGGAAAAAAAAAAGGGAGAGAATCGGGGACGGGAAAGGGGGACCTTCTTCGGGAAAAGAAGCGAGAAGGTTTCGGGAAAGTGATCATCAAACAAGGGTGCCTTGACTGAGTCGGGCTGAAAAGGAGAAAAAGAGATTGAATGAGGGGACTTGCAATGAGGCGGTCCGTCAATAGTGGTAAGGCATTCTGAAACGGGGGACTAGGAAGGTGGAAAAAAGGGGTTGGGGGCGTCGGAGGGGAAGAAGAGCCATCCGCGTCAATGAAGAAAAAGCGAATCTTCTCATTACAAAAAACGAGTCCTTGTGGGGGGGAAAAAGGTGCTTCGAATTGTCGCGTCAGGTGTGGGGAAGGAGATCGTGGAAGGAGTAAAAACAAAAGAAGAGAAAGGGTACTGATCGTACCAGAGGAGGCGTTTGTCCCCCAAGCAAGGGTCGACAGAAGGAAAAAGGGCCATGTGATAGTCAGGACGCAGGCAAAAAAAAGGGAAGGAGCCCGGCAGCAGTGGGTGTGGTCCCGCCGAAGGGGGATCTACGGAAAAAAGGGAAAAGAGATACAGAAAGGGGGGAAAAAAACCACGAAAGGAAAGAGAAGCTTGACTGGGGGGGGAGAATGTACTACATGAACCTATCACATAGGGCTTCTTCCGCGGAGAATGGAAGACTCGGAAGGTGACGCCAGAAGTAAAAGACAACACGGGGCTAGCGAAAAAAAATCGAGAAGAAGGAACTAATCGGGGGAAAAACAAAGCCGACGCTACAATCGGACGAGAGACAACAAGATTAGGTAAGGGAGATAGAAGATTGCGTTTGAAGAAGGAAACCAACAACAAGCTAAAGTGGGTCATGCTATTGAAGAAGAATGCAGAAAAGGGACAGGAGAAGGGAGGAAAATGTGTCAGGGGAGGGAGTGCGGCCTTTAAGCCCGAAAGAAAATATTTGTGGGGAAGGGGGAAAGGTGGGGGATGTACTCAAAAAAACACCGTCTCTGAGAATCTTGGGGCAAGGGTTCCAAACGCTTTACAACTCTTCCCGGGGGACCTCAGAATGAGCAAAAGGAAAAAAAAAAAACAGGAACACCATGGGGAAAAAAAAAAGATGCTGATAAGACGGTGCTACTTTTCTTGGGGGGTCAACCACTGGGGAAACTGGAAAAACAAAGAGAATCGGGAAAAAATGGAGAAATGGATCAATACGGCTTGGCGATCAGATCGCTTTCATCAAGGCGAAAGGCTCCAGCGAAGAAAGAATTGGGTCAGGACAAAAAAAAGTGAAGTGAAGGAGGGCAAGTGGAAGGAAACTATAAAAGAAAGTTATTACTTCCGAACCCATCACCGAGAATCGCCTCGGCTGGGAAAACGGAAGGAGGGGTCAAAGAGAAAGGCAAAAACTGACCGGAAGAGCCGTACTCTCGGAAGATTGGGAAAATACCCTCTGCTTCAGGGGGAGGAAAACTACCATAGGTCAAAAAAGGACGGGGGAAGCCAAGAAAAGATAAGAGGGGGAAGCTTCTTCCATCAGGGATGTTGGTGGCCAAAGACGACTACTGAAAAAAAAAAAGCTGCATTTGGGAAAGGAGAAAGTGCTACCGCAGGCCAAGCATCTGCTAAAAAAAGGGAGGAAAGGCGATCAAACCGAGAAAGGTGGCAGCAAGAAAAAACGAAAATCACTCGTATCAACGTGCGGGTTAAAAAACACAGGAGGGGCAGGGGACGCGATCCAAGGGGGGAGAAAAAAAGGATCTCGCCAATAGCAAAAGTCCGCACATTAACAGAGAAAAAACGCAGGTGTCGGGAATCCGAAGAAAATAGCTGGTAAGGGACTTTGAGGGGGGGGGAAGGGAGGACGTAGCGATTACGTCTTGGAAGCGAGCTCGGGCAGCGAAAACGCATAGCCGGGACCGCGGATGAGAATCTGTAGTCGCGGCTCTCTGAGGTATTTGATGGCCCGGAGAGAGGGTGAAGGTAACAAGGAAAAACTTTAAAAACGCTCCAAGAAATACTTCGTCAAGTTATCGGGAAGGGGGAAACGGCGGGACAAAACAGAGTCGGGGGGGGGGCCAATTTTGCAGGGGGAAACAATGGCCCCACGAGCAGTGCGGGATTGGTCGAAGAAACTAGAAGAACTTCTAAGAGACTTCATGAAAAAGCTACCAGCTATCCGGGAAACCCATGGATGAAAAAGGCTAAAGGAAGTAGGGGAACCATTTACGTTTTTTGAAAAAAGGGAAAGAATCGAAGGAAGTCCCACTGGGGCGGGAGAAGAACTTAGAGAAGAATTTGAGGGGGGGGCTTTTTTGCTTGGAGAAGCGATTTAGCCCTCAGCCAAAGGAAGCCAATGATTCTGACTTAACCCTGGGATGACGGGTTGGGAGGAAAGCAATTCGAACACTGAAATTTCAAGCGTGAGAAGAGGGCCTTATCGGAGGAGAGGCACAGAGAGGAGTGGACCCGAAAAAACCATTTAGAAAGGGGTCTGCCTAGGCCGAGAAAACATGCTTTTGTCAGAAAAAAAAAAAAAAAAGAGGACAAAAGGGGGAAGGAACCCTCGGACGGCAAAGGAGAAAGGGAGATCCATCTCGGTACAAAGCGAAGTGCGCCTCAAAAAAACCGTGGGATAACAGAAAAACCCCCCACCCAGGGTGATTGGGAGGGGGGGGGGGAACTTCAAAGGAAAAAACGACGTAAACGCGCGCTTGTGGAGAATGGAAGTCAGGGAGTCAACAGAGAGGGTAGAAAAGTGAAAGGGGAGTCATTGAGAAAGAAATCGTCCTCATTGAGGAAAAAAATAAAAGGCCGGGGAGTAATGGAACAGGACGCACACAGGGAGAAGGGGCCATTTGGGACCCGATCTTCTTTTTAAGGCAGGAAAAAACATCGAAAAGAAATCGCGGGGAAAAAGGGTATGGATTATCGGGTAGGAGTCGGTTGAAGGGGGAAGGAAGGTTTCCCTACTACGACTTCTTTTTAATAAGAAGAAAGGGGACCACGAGGGAACAACAGTAGTCAAAATCACGAGGGAGAGGGTCGAGGGGGATCTTCAAGGAGAGGTAAAGAGACCTTCGGAAGTGGGGGGGGGGGAACTAACTCACCCGGGGAAAACCGGGGAAAGTTGTAAAAGGGGGCAGGGAGTAGTTATAGGAAGAAACCCTTGAGGGAGGGAAGAAGGTAATTGTGCGAATTTGGGGTCTATAGGGAGATGAATAAGTTAAAAAACAGAAACAACCGGAAAAGGGACAAATCAACGAAGGGGAGAAGGCTGTGGATTCCGAGGCACTCGAAAAAAGAGGTGTGATTGACAGCTGAAGGGGAAGAGGATTTGAAGGGCCTGCGGGGGCTCCATATCTCCGGGGTGACAGATGAGGAAGAAGTAAAAAATTGCAAGCCATCCCTGAGGGACGAGAGGGGATCTGGAGGGTGATAGGGGGGAGTCTCCTAAAAAGGGGGTGTAGGGAACTTGTTGATAGGGGAGAACATCGATAGAATGGGGTGTTTGAAAAGAAGGGAAGGCGCGGGTGAATGGCGGACGGTGGAGATTGGGGGATGACCAGTAAGATTGGTGGAAACTTCCAGAATTTTTCTTAAAAGACTACGCAGGGAAAGGATGTCTCAAGTTGATTGGTGGGGCCTGAACTAAATTCAGTTCGTATCCGAAAATCAAAGAATCTAGAAACACGGTAGGGAAGCTTGCCTTTGTCGAATCGCATTGGAGGGGGGAAACTTTCCCAAGGAGCCCAAGCCAAAAAAAGGGGGGGGAAGCAAAACTGAGGGAGAACTCCTTAGCTTCCTTTTCAGGGACACACCAAAAAAAGATCTGGGCAACAGAAAGAGGGAAGAAACTAAAAACACAGGATCATCAGAAAATGGATTTCTGAGGACCTCAGAGTGCACGGGGGGGGGGGGGGAGGTCGTCTGGAACACCCATGTCGGGGGAATCATCGGGAACGAGTTAAAGATTGGAGTAGTCAAGGACATATCTCGAACGGGGCTGGGATGGAGCATCACCAAGTTTCAACTTGGGGAGGAGTTCAATAGAAACGGGGGAGGAGAAAAAAGGGCGTCCAGAAATAGATGAGTTGATAACGCAGTGTCACTGTCGGTCCGTCTAGTGGGGGAAATTGCAGCGAAATTAGATGCTTTGCAAGGTGGGGGGAGGCTAGGAGGGGAAACCGGAAAAAACAGCGTCATTATCGAATGCTCATGACACGAAAAAAGAAGACCATCAAAAAAAAAAAAATGGGGGAAGAGAGTCTGCGCTCAGTGGTCGTCTTTGGGGGGGGGGGGAAGACCGTTCGCGTTGCTAAGGCAGGCACACGGATAAGCTCAAAAATATAGGGAAATCCAGAGTTTCCGCAATATAAGGGACGAAATAGCGGAGAAAGCCAGCCATGAGGGCATCTCTTGAAAACTCAAGACCGTCCATGTTACCGGGGGGTCTCTCCTCCAGTGGGGAAATGATATCTCAAAAAAACGATGGAGGGAGAAAAGATTCAAGAAAGGGGGGGACACACCAAGTGCCTTCAGTCCTTCCTGGGGGAGGGGATCTTACATGTACTATCATTCAAAGGACTATGGGAAAATTAAAGACTATGTCTAAGGGGCAATAATTTTACAACCCCTCAAAAAGATGTACGAAGTATAAAAAAATGCTAGTCTTACTGTTACCTCAGCCCATAAAGAAGCCACAAAGACCAATTTCTGAAGCAACAGGGGGGGAATTAGTGAGAAGATAATTACAGGAGGGAAATCTCTCCTCGCATCCAGAAATCTTCAAATTGAAAAAGAGGAGTCTCACAAGAAGAAGGAAATAAAAACAGTCAAGAAAAAAGGAAATAAATAGGGCGGGAAGTAATTCGGGGAGGAAAAGGGGTTACTCGGGACGGGGAAGGGTTTGATATCCCTCCGCCAACAGGCGATCTTATCTTAAGGGGGGGAAAGGGACTAAAAGGACGTTTACCGAGCGAAAGTGGGTGGGGAACCCCTGCCGAATTAAAAAAAAAAAGTCAACATGGAACCCGACAGGGGGACACTTATAATTACAAAAGGTGGGCTAAGGGGATGTTAAGGGGGAAAGACTTAAATCTGGAGGGAATCTCAGGAGTGGCGCTGATCAGAATGGGGTCTCTGCCATATGAGAGCAGGGAGGGGACGTCCAAGAATAATCCTCTGCAAAAGGGAAAAATGCAAAGTCTGGTAGAAGATAAAAGGAGTTTCATCTTGGGAGGACGACGCGAAAGACCAGGATTCATGCACTCCCATCAGCTCTTTCTCGTACTGAGACAAAAGAGTTTGCAGAGAAAAAAACCCTAAGAACTTCCAAGCCTTTAAAGAAGGAAGCGGGGCGGACTCCAGAAGGAAACACAAGACGCGGCCGGACGAAAAAAGGGAAAGATGGAGAAACAGTTCAATCGAATGTCTCACACCAACAGTGCAAAGCTATGAAACGTGGGAGGAGGGACTCAACAGAGGCAGAAGACACTCGTGCGGGAGAATGGGCAGGTGAAGTCCAACGAAAATCGCGAAAGCGCTATTCTCCTGGCGAAGAAGGTAAAAAATAGGACTCAAGAAGACATCAGACAAAGGGAAAGGAGAAAAAGAGGGGCGAGGTTGCGAACATTGCACGGGGCGCTTCAACCTGTTGTTCTTGGACAATTTGGCAGTGATATCAAAGAAAGAAAAAGGGGAAGAAAAAAAAGAGGTAGATAACAATTTGTCGGTTAAGAAATCGACCGTATCTGCAAAATAAGGGACGGTGGGTCGAGTAGATTGAAGGACGAAAGCAGAAGAAGAAACTTCCGAAAGAGGGATTCGCGGCTAAAAAGGGAGGGGTGGAGGATCAGGGTGTAAGGAGGAAAAGCAAAGAGAAAATTTCAAGGAAGGGAGTTTCCAAATGACGAACGATAAAAGCAGGAGGTGACCCCAACGGGGGGGCAAAGAGGGGAAAAAAGCAGATCGTAAGCATCTTTGAAAAAGGGGTCAAAAGAAGTCCAAAAGTGAAAACGCAGATTGACGTCGGTGCGAAAAGAGGAGCTCTGCGTCTTCTAAAGCAAGCCAATCTCAAAAAAAAGGGAAAAGACCGGTTTCATCTGGGAACGGGGGGGAGGGGGAGGGAGGGATTCAGGGGGGAAAGGAATAAAGCAGTAAAGAAAGGGAAGCTATCCCAACGTGGGGGGGCTATCATCTTCCTCAAAGAACAGGTGATAAGTGGGAGAAAAAGAGAAAAAGCCATAATGCCTTGAGGGAAGGTTGGCACTGAGGAAAATTTTGGCAAACGAGTGTCAAAAAAACTACATGGACGGAAGGGGAAAAATGAAAAGCAATCTTCTTATCTCTCAAAAAAGGAGGGGAATGATGAATGACTGGCAAGAAAGTTGGTTCAGGGGGAGA
>Ga0179591_1331591_pt1 | contig 11713 bp, 9 predicted proteins | sample CZOMad2_1_08_16f_FD_182891 | JGI IMG/M metagenome (GOLD analysis project Ga0179591, IMG submission 182891) | Vadose zone soil fungal communities from Angelo Coast Range Reserve, California, USA - CZOMad2_1_08_16fungal (PacBio error correction) | ecosystem: Environmental > Terrestrial > Soil >...
GAAACGGGAAGATGACTAAGGGTTTCTTCTCTCTCTGGCCGACTCATATAAAAGGGCACTCGACGACGGAATTCGCGAGTCTCTTAACTGAAGCGGCTTATAAAGGGAAGTTTGAGTCCGCCTGGGTAGGAGCAGGCTTTCCTATTATTATCTTCTCCTTAGAATCGCCTCGCACTATGAAAAAGCTCAAGGCGATAAGACACTGCGGGAACCAAAAAAGAAATGGGGCTATCCGACAAATGCATCTCATAGGACCGAAAGAGCCATTGCTTGCACTTCGCCTCCGGAATAGTCTTTAAGCCAACTCCACTGCAACAGGGAAACTTTCTTCAGAATGGGAAGAAAAAAGAACGATGGAAAAAGGATCAGGCTAGTTTGAAACAAAGGGGTGGGAAGTTCAGACGACTGGTTTGTACCGGCGGGAATAGCGGGATTTCGCATCACGTCGGAATGTGAGTCTGCACAGGGAGACCCCGCGGAAGAGACAAAAAGGGATGGAGTCATAGTGAACGAGGTTCAACTGGGTGTGCAACCAGGATCGGACAAACAGGGGAGGAAAAGAGCAAAAAGAATATCCGCGGGCATAGTCGGGGAGAGACTGCGCCCTCCGTCGCTATTTTGACATTGTCGCCAGGGCCTTCATGGACAGAGGGTCGTGGAGGAGGACAAGGCTCGGTATGCAAATCTTGCGCCAAGGGGGGGGGTTAACCTGCTATCTGCTATATTTCGTGTCTGAATTTGCACGGAGGTTAAGCTAAACGGAGGACAGGCTCAGGGACCCTAGGGTCACATGGCTTGCCATTCGACTGGGACCGTTCTCCTTACTCTGTCAGGAATTAATCGGTAAGCCTAAAATTCCTAGAAAAAAGGGGGGGGGATTCGATCGGCCGTCTGGCCGGGAAAAAAAAGGGGTTGAGAACAGCCTGTCTAGAGGAAGCGAGCCGGTTAAGGCGGTAATCTAAAAGGGGCGTCTCTTCACGTCGAGCAAAATTTGCGGGTGTCAACGAGAGATCCAATACGTCAAGCCCTACAAAAGCCGGAAGTTTCACCCTAGGAGATGAAGAACTCACATAGAAAGGTGCGGCATCTTCTTGTTCGTGATCAGGAAAGAAACCTTGCGCAAAAGAACGTCTGTGGAAAGGGGGAACCTGGATGATCGGGAAGGGTTGGGTGCCAAAAAAAAAAAAAAAAAAACAAAAACTACCCAAAAGACAGAATAACAAACGGAGAAAGAAAAAACACCAAAGGAAAAACCACAACCACCACAACAAACAACAAAGAACGCAGAAGCAACACGACCTCTGACAATGGGGACTAAAAGTCCCGAGACCTCAACGCAGAGAAAGATCAATCTCCTCAAACAACCTAACAAGTCGAACTACTAGAAAAAAAAAGAGGTACCTCGAGGACATAAAGAAGGGGGGAAACGAGTTTGAAAGGGGGGGGGGGGCGGAGATGAAGGCCTAGGAAGGGGAAAGACTTTCCGCCCTTAAGTACCTAGGACTTAATCAAGATCGGGGTATCGGAGGTTACACAACGATACCTCCTATTGGTATGAGTGGCGGGAAAAAGAAGCCCGACCAAGGAACTTCGCAATAAGGGCTCACTCATCGAAATGTTCAATAGCTAAGCGTCCGTCAGTGGTCGGAAATGGTGGATTGTGCGTAGGTTGTGCGGTGTGGGGGGATTTCAGAGTACAACAGGGGAAGAAATTTCGATAAGAGAGAAGTAGTACCTAAAAGATGGGATCCGTTCTCGCCGCAAATTTTCTGCTCAAGTGGCGCGCTTAAATACAGACCAATGGAAAGGGGGCGTCCATGAAGGATGTTCAAGGTTTGCCGAGTTCTTGTATGAAGGGGTCCAGCCTGAGAGAGGGGATTCGTGAAATGGCGGTGGACTGTGGTTGAGGGCTGCGGTAATGTTGTGTCGGAAATCCTTAGCAAACGCACGGGGGGAAAACCGTATAGTCGCAGGAAAAAAGAAAAGGGTGCGTGTACGTGAGGGGAGGATCCGTCGAGAAAAAGCGAAAAACATGAAAAAAAGGGAGGAAAGAGGTGGCAGACAAAAAACCTTTAGAACTTAAGACGTAACTCAAAAAATTCCCCGACGTGGGAGAAGGCAGAAAAAAGATTTTGGCCCCCTTGCGGGAAACTGGCAAAAAAGGGGCAATCCGACAAGACAGCCAAAGTCACGATAAGGGGATAGAGAAGGGTGGGAACTGCCAGTCGCGTATAACAATTCCATCCGGCAGGCCAATCTGAACTAATCTTCAGACGGTGAACTTCTCATGTTCCAGTGAGTGAGCGACACTGCGCAGTGGCATCCTGGCGAAGGCGACGCCGTAAAGTCGTGAAAAGGCACTGGATCCACTCTCGCAAACAGGGGGACTTTGACCGACAACGTTTGTAGTCGGAGGTGGAGGAAACCAAAAAAGGGGGGGGTACAACCGACGCACGCGGGTCAGAATTTACTTTAGGGCTATTTCACATCGGTTACGAAAGGGTGATCCCCTTCGCGATGCGTCCTAAGGAAACTTTTCGGCAACGGTCTTTTTCCCGAAAAAAGGTAGATAAAAAGAAATCCGAGAGTAGACGTGCCAATGACGTGGGTCGGAAAGGGAGATACATCGAATCATGTTCGAGAGACTCTGGAAGCTTACAAAATTTTCACAATTCGATCATAAAAAGGACAATAATCGGTCCAGCGAAGAGGATGATTCAGGGGAAAAAACAGATCAGTAGTGGATTTATGTTTGGGAGGAGGGGGGGATCAAACGTGTGTGTTTGCGGGACGTTCGGCATACGAAACGCGTTCCGAGCACCTCTTGAGAAGGGAAGGTTCCATAAAGAAGAAAAGCTGGGAGTCCCTGTCGAGTCTCTGATCGACACGAAGAATGGGAAAGTGGGGTTAGGTGAGTACAGCAAGGAAAACCCAAAGGGGAACGGAGGTGGGGGGACGGGCAAAAATTGGGAGCAGTACAATGGGACGGACTAGCCCTAACACTCAACATGGATTCTATCTACGACAACGCGTCTAAGGAAAATCGATACGAAAAAGCCGGACTCAAATAAAGGGGATGCTGGAAACTAAGGACGAAGAAAGTTAATGTCATCTTATGCCGGAATGCCTGTACGCGTCCAGGAGCACCCTGTCAAATATTAGATGAAAGCCAAAAGGAGGACAAAAAAATAAATCCTGGAGGGGAGCGGTCCGAATAGGGAAGAACTCCAATACGGCAAATACCACCTAAATAGGGGGAAGGCACTGTTGTTTCGCACTATGTAAGACGCATTTATCCGAGGGGTTACTGTCCACTGAAAGAGAAGAAACAGAATTTAGAGGGATTCGGAGGGTTGGAATGCAAAATCGCGAAGCTCGGCGCAGGGAAGGGGGAAGAATCCCCCTATGCCCGAGGATCTTTGTGGGGTGGTCGAGCGATGTGGAAGACCAAAACTCCGGGGTGGCTTGCCAACCGGGACGATAGGCCGAGGATATACGAATCTGCCGGCGTATAGCTCGATCCGAGGTGTTCGCAAAGGGGGGCGACATAATGAAAGATGCGAATATAAAAGAGTTTATTTTACGAGGGAATAACCAGGAAACGCGCCGACAAGGGGAGTCTAAGATAAAGCGCTTAATGAAACGCTAAGAAAACACATTAGCCTGATCCGCTTTCAAGGTATAAAAAGATCTTGGGAAGAAAGTGCGGCTTGTCGGGAACAAGTCAGGGCGTAGTGCCGCAATCATTTGCTAAGGAGTCAGGAGAGTGACAATGCTTGACCTGCAGAAACACATCTCGGATTTGTTCGAAGTGAAGGGAAGCGCACACCTTCCGCGCGGTTGAAAAGCTTCTTGAACAGAGCGAGTAATAGGGACCAAATAGGGGAACCTGGGGGGTTCCCTACTATTACCTCAAACTCAGTGGGAAAAACTCGCGAGGGGCAAATTTCTAAGGGAGGGCCTTCTGGGATTCTATTAGGGAGATCACATCAAATTCCCAAAATCTAGTCGAAACAAGAAGGAAATATATAGATTTGTGAATTGACTCTCTTTCGAATAGAGCCATTCAAAGGGGAAAAACTGAAGGAGATCAAGAGTGAACAGCGGCAGGTTCTCACAAAAGAGTTGAGTAGACGTCGTAAACCAACAAAATATTATTGGGGCCGGGACGAAAAACCGGAGAGCCACGATTTTCCAAAACACAAAAAAGCTCAGCACGAACTGCCTTGGGGCTCTGAGGCAAAACAATCCGGCTTTTTTTCTGCGATCAAGCAGCATTCATAGGAGGAAACGCTCAGCTCGAAAGACACTTACAAAAAGTGCGCAAAAAAAAAGGAACCTCATAAAAGGTGTCAAAAAACACGAGGGGAAGTAAACAGGGATCATGCGGGGGTTCCGTCTAGCGTGTACATTCAGCGGAAAGCTTTTGCGGTGCTAAACAAGAGGAGGACCCACACCAGAGGGAGCATCCTCGGAGGAAGTAAGGGCAAACGACACCGTACGGATCGGGGAGAACTACCGGTATCGATTTTCGTCGGAGCCGGGATTAAATGGGTGGACCGAAGAAGGGGGGGGGAGAACCACGGAGTTGGCCCACATCGCAGGGGGGGGAAAAAAAACAAAAACACATTGAGAAAATCGACTAAGAACGCGTAGGGGAGAAAGAGGCGAAGGCAATCGAAGGAGGGGTCAGGAGTGACAAGACCCCTCGATACACTTCTGAAAGACTTTGCGCGCAACCGATATATGCAGGCTATCTTGGATAGTTCAGGGGTAAAAGGGCTTGCCGGGATCTGAGTCCAGTGGTCAAATAAGATAAAAAAAGAGGGGGTCCTAGTTTTGGCTTGCCTCTAATCTTTCCAGCGCGGACTGTACGAAAGAAGGCTTTCAGCCTAGCAGGGGGGGATTGAGCGAGGGGAGGTTAAAGGGAAAAATTCGGGGACAAAACCAGCCCGTACGTGTCAGGATGGGGGGGGAGGGAAGGTCGGACGATATCATCACTGTGGTTTTCGGGCTCTTCACGAGAAGCCAGTTGCTTTGTCACGAGAAAACATTTGAAGTCAAACCAAAAACAAAGTTGGATAAAAGGACCGACAGAACAATTGAGTCCAGCTTACGGGTGCGGAAGAAGGTACTCGACAGGAAAATAGACCGTCTGTGATGTCTTGAAAGATGAGCGTCACAGGGAGGTGTTCAGAGAGCTCACAAATGCCCCCCCCACCCAACCCGCCACCCCCGCAACAACAAACGAAGCCATGATCAATCTAGAACAACATAAATCCACGGGAAGACATACGTCTGGGGGATTCCTGAGGCTCAAGGGAGATTGGGGGATCGCCCCTTTAAGAGTCAGGGAAGGAAAAGGCGATGAAATCGAGTATCGAAAACAGTCCTGACACCCGCAAAAGGGGAAATTCACAGTCTAAGAGGAAAGGGCGTACATGATTTAGAGGGAAGGGCCGGTTAGGCAACCGGAGCAGAAAGGTACCGAACAGGGCAAAGAACGAAGAAAGGGGACCAAGTGGAGATGTGCGGATGTCGGATCGGGGGGTTTCGTGTGCTAGAGGGGGGAATTTAATAGGAATCACACGTTGGGAGTCCTTCAAGGGGAGGAGCTAATTGGGGGGGAACTACGTGAGGTCGATGTCTACACTCAAGAACGCTTGGAAAGGGGGCCTCTTCACTCCCTGGACCCAATTATGCATGGATCTTCCTGAAGGAATAAGGGGCCTATTTGCCGGACTTGCTGTGTTCTAGAGAGAATATCCGGAGAGGGAGAATTGTAGGTAGGTAGTACGATTTTAGCGGCGTAAAGTTTTCTCAGTGTGAGGAGCCGGGGCCACCAGTATAGGGAATGCGGAGACCTTCTTTGCGTGTACTGAAGTGACAGAGATCCTTCGAAGAGAGAGGGGGACACATCTAAAGAGACAAGGGGATAACTTTAAAAGAGGAGAGGAGAACGGACTCACTAAAACGACACTGAAGGAAAAGGGTGGAACGATAACTTGGTTGTCCCCTTTGCGGAATCCACCTTGTCGACACAACTGACAGCCGGGTCAAAAAATGAGAGAACAGAAAAGAAATTGTCAACAATTGGATAGCTAAAAAACTCCAAGAAAAGGGACGTCAGAAAAAGAGAATACTTAAGGAAGATCCAAATAACGAAAACTAAGGAGGGGATTGAAATTTGGAGAACTTTTTCTCTCGCTGGATACCGTACATCGTCTCCGAACGTCTTGAGACGCAGGGGAGAAAACAAAAAGATCGAACTTTTGCGTGTTGCTGCAATCTGAAATGCCAAATCTAAAAGCAAAAAAGAGAAAGGAAAGAGACTCACAGTTCCGAACACTATTGGAAAGAGGATCTATTGCCATCAGGTGACCTTGAAAGGAGGAGACTCGGAACGGAGGATTTTTGAAAAAGAATGAAGAACTGAAAGACAAGAAATGAAGAAGAGAAAGGATAAGGAGGGTTGGCCTTGTTCAAGTACTGTATGACATCGATCATGTTCGATGAAGAGAACGCGTACAGGAGAAAGGGGGAGGTCGAGCAACAACATCATCAAGTCCTGCAGAAAGCTGAGTAACAAAAAAAACGCTAGTCGGTCAAAGAATTGAGGGTTTAGGAGATTTATCATGGCAGGGTGGTGGCGGTCCAGAAGGGGAAGCGGTCCAGCGGAGAGAACACCGATCGCCGTTACGAACCGGCACTACATCAAAGGAATTTCTAGAGGGTTGGTGACTAGCTCCTGAATCACCGGGGCAAAAGAAGAAACGTTGGGGGTACTATTAGAGGAAACAACAGGTAGGAGGAGAGAGTAAGAGCCTACGTTACAACAGCAACTGAAAGGACTGACGAGCACGAACACAGGAATCACGTGATGAGGACCGTGAAAAAGAAGGATACTAAAGATGTTTGACGACACAGTTGAGGTGAAACAGATTCCAAAATTACGATCGACTCACAGAAAAAGGGGGTTACAAAGGATGAACCGAAGGTCTGAAGAAGAACTGGGGCCTAATGCAAGCCAAATGGACCAAACTCATTCACTCCTTTGACACCTGGACTCAGAAGAAAGGAAGTCCTCGGTAGCACCGGACTGGAGACGAAACGAAAGGGAAAGAGATAAGTTGGAGAATGCGAGCCGAAGGTCTCACTGAAATTCAAGCACTAACCTCCATGAACTTCTATTAGTCCTAGTGGATACAATGCGAAGACAAAACTCATGGCGGGGATAACAGAGAGGATCGGTGTGTCCTCTTAGGTTTAAAAAACCAAAAAATCCGTGGCTGTTCTCCGGGGGGGTTGAAAAAAACACATTTGGAACCTCTAAGAATTCGAGGCCATCCAGAGGGGGAACCTAAAAGTAAGGATAGGGGATAAGAAAGGTCGGTGCGACGACATCACCTAAGGAGGAAGAGCCGACGCAGCATCTTTTTATTTTATGGCTTTACTAACCAGATTTAGGAGAACCTCTGCCAAGGGGAAGGAGATCCTGCTCTTAAAGGGAACGGAACCACATTAAGCGAAAAAATGGGAGATGTCAAAAGAGGGGGGGCACCTGCGGACGTCATGAGGGCGACAGGGCTTTGAGAAGGAAACTAAATTCCGTATGTCGAAACTAAATTTTGGGACGAGCTGAGAGTTTCATACTGGAGGCTTACAGGAGCAGCAAACAAATTCTCTTAGGGGTGGGAGGAAAGGGGAAGGGTCAGTGCCGATTGATAAAGAAAAGGAATCTTTTGAAGGCGATTGCTAGTAATGACCCAGAATAGAGAAGGTGCCTTTCAGGAAAACAAGAGCAGGGGAGCCGCAAGTCTGGAGGATTCTTGGAAAAACCGATGCATTTGTAGTCTCTCATTGCTCTTTCTTCTAACAGAATAAGCTCCGACAAATTCCAGCTCTAGCAAAAACAATCGGAAAGGGGGGGGGGCTTGAAAAAGGCCATGCAAATGAAAGGCCAGAAGAACGGAGCACGACTCGCTTAAGAAGGGGAGGCCGATCGGCGTTCTCCACTTAGTGTGAGTAAAGGGTCCGGAACGAAGGCCTATATCGGGAGACACTGGGCGCCAGCATTCCAAAGGGGAGAAAAGCCCCGAACTGCTTGGGTCGGCTTCGCAAAAATACTATTGTTTACTGGAGGAAATTCAGCACGGAGAGCTCGAAGTGTCCTGAGTGAGGGGGACAAAAGCAATGATCTAGGTCGGGGGAAAAAACGAAAGAGTGGGGTAGACCTTGAAGAAAGGGGAAAGCTAATTTGGTTCCGGAGCGTTTTCACGGAGGGGACCGGGCTTTTTGGCGGGGGGGGTCGCGGATTCGAGGGATCGAGGGCCCAGAGCACCCGGCACCTACGGATCGAGAAGACCCCTGTGTTCATTTCGGTAGAATATAGGTCCTCAAGTAAAAAGGGGGGGAACTCCGGCACAGCCAACGTGATGGGGACTCCACATCTGTCACAATCCACAAAATCCTCGGGATGAGATAGGAAGGAGAGTGAAGGAGTTGTGGGAAAGAAGGAAAGGCAGAAGGGGGGAGGGGGGTTGGGGACAGGACCCATCGGTACATTCGGTTCTCTCATTGAAAACGTAAAGATTCCTTAGAGGATGTCGAAAGCTAATGGGAATCTCTTTGACCGGGGGGACAAGGGAAAATCCGTGGGTCCGAGGATTTAATAGTTTGTGAAAATAGTGGCGTGCGAAAAATATTTCACCTGCAAAGCAGGAAGAGCGGCGCTATGGGGCACGAAGAGGACGAGACGTCCGTCGTTGCCGGCTGCAACGCTAACTTTGGTTTCGTCAACCAACTCTGAGGAGTCAGGAGTCATCACTGTGCAGGTTGTGGGAGTAGAGGCAAGGAGCCAAGGTGCCTGTGGTCAAGAATCCAATTTGACGACAGCGCCTCATCCTCAAAAAGGGTGTTGTAACAACCTCAAAGAGTATTACGAAAGGGCAAAAGTTGTAGAGAGGGGGGAGGTGAGCAACAGGCCGAAAATAGAACAAGAATGTTACAGCGTCAACGCGTCTAAGAGGGTGCAATAGAATCACAGCACGGTTACCGGGCGGTCAAGCAACCCACCCGCAAATCGGGCAAAACACGGGAACGACCGGCAGCTGTGACCGTGAGTACACTCAAGAGGAAAAAGGTGCGAACGGCGATGAGGTGCTGCTCGCATTGCCCATTTCGGAAAAGGGAAGGCCTAGGGAAAAAGAAAGGACCATGAAGGAGCAAAAGAAAACGCCAAAACAGAAGTATCGAGGCTCGCAAGGGGGAAAGGGAAGAGGCAGGGGCGGGAACCAAAGCCCGAAAAAAATTTCCCGTAGGACGCTTCGCAGAAGGGCTCACGCAGAAACGTAACCGTCAATGAGAGAAGAGTTCGGAATGGGGAAGTTTGGTTAAAAAGAGCCCAACGTTGACGACGAAAATGAGGGCAATAAACGTCATCGAATTCGGAAACGACGAAGCGCTGGGGTCCGAAGCCAAAGTTCACAGTAAGACAAGCTCAACACGAACCATTAGAATTTCAAATGATCGTTCCTGAGGATCCGCTTGGCGAACTTTGATGGATTTTTCGACGACGAAAGGGGGGGCCCTAGCACGAGAGATAGGACAATGCGGGGAAATTTTTGGAGGGAAGGTGGTGAGGCACAGTTTGACTAACTGGGGAAAAATAGGCGCATGCCTTCACCCGCAAAAAAAAAAAAAAAAAAAATGAGGGGAGGTCCTTTAGTGACGGTCAGAAAACTTCGGTAGGGACAATCACGAAGGAAGGAAGAGAGTGCGAAAGGGCGGCTCGCGACTGCCTCACGAAGACCAAGGGACGACGTCGACGCCGCCCTCTACGTTGGGGAAAACGTTGCAAAAAAAGAAAAAAGGGAAGGGAAAAATAAGAGAAAAAGTCACGAATCATTGGAGAGATCGAGCTATAGGAGCGCAAGAAAGCCCAGTTCTGGGAAATCTGAAACTAATCCTTCAAGAACGATCCCTGCAATTCTAAAGAAGAAGAAACAAAAAAAAAAAGTTTGGAGGGCAGAGGACTCAATCAGAGTTGTAGGTAAATGAAACCGCAACGGATCGAACTTTAAAGGGACACGTTGTCGTCGCCAAAACGTGTCTCGGGGAAACCTTAAAAGTGACAAAAAATAAACCACACCCCGGAAAGACAAGGAACCTATGGAACGACTCTTATCTATGAACATCGGTTACGATGCTTAAGGCTTCGAAGCGTCCTAAGAAAGGAAACCGGTCGGTGGGAAAAGTCAACTGCCGACGATAGAAAATCGTGTTGAGGTGTCCGAGTTGGAGCCATGTTCAAAGGTCCTATGACTGCTTAAGGAAAATGGGAAATGCCATCCCTGACATCATCGCCGTGCAAACTCGGGTTATGGAAGGGTAACAACCGAGGATCGGGAGGGTGAGGGGGTTGTTTTGCGGAGTGATCAGGTCTGTTTTGGGGGGGGGGAGATCGGGAGACCGAGGGGGAGCGTGCTTTTGGGGGGCTAAAACCTCTTATCTCCGGGACGGACTGCCTACATCACAGCCGGGATAGGTTCGCCGGTCAAGAAAGAGTAGAAACCGAAACGAAGAAAAGAAAAACTTGGAGAGTCACTGCTGAAAAAAAAAACAACCCAGCTGGCGGAGGGATGAAGGGAAGACAATTGTCGGCTCTCTGAAAAACTGGGCGTCGACGTGACGAAAACCCCTAATCCCAAGGTGCTTATATCCCGCAAAACAAAAAGAGGATACGAAAGGGAGCATCGAGAGGAAGGGGGGAGGCAGTCAAAGACGGACGAAGAAAGGTTAATTCATTGATAAGAGCTAATTCCTTAGCTTCCAGGAACTCTTGAAAATTTCTAATTCGAAAGAGAGCAAAACTTGAAAATGAAAGGACCAGGATCGCAAACGTGGACCTCGGTAGCACTCGGCGGAGAACGTCAAAATTTCCGACACGAACTGAGCATATAGCAGGAGTCGGGTTGAAAGATAATGTGAAGGGGGGGGAAGGATTCAAGAAAAAAGGCGATGCAGGAGATAGGTACCGACTGGGGCGAAGGCGAGAAAAACAGCGGAGGTGCGAAAAGGAGTGATCTCAGCCGATGCCCGAGTGCCAAGGGGGGGCTTGTCGAGCGGACACCACTTAAGAGCCGGATCGGGTACAAAAGTTGTGAAGGAAGAGAAGTCGATGATCGAGGCGTACCGAATGCCTATACAGGTGTCGGAGGAAGCAGGGTACCAGGGGGGTGCCTGAGGACATCACGCGAGGGTCGTCCAGAATCTTGGGATGGGTAACCTCGGGGTAACAAAGGGGTCGGTAGAAAAAGGACGCAGCTCTGAACTTGAAAGCCTATACGTAACCACACTTAAATGACTCCCTGTCGGAAAGGGCTTCAAACCGGGGAAATGTGGAAGAGCGGAAGCTTTGGGAAATCCGAAAATTACGATCTCAAAAGTGGAGATGATCTTAAAGGAACTTCATTTGCCTGTACCCGATAAAGGGAAAAACAAAGCTCGGGACGGTCAATGCGAAAAAAAAATTGGGGAGAGGGGGAAAGGGAGTGGCGGAACAGGTAAGGAGACTTGGAAAGGTATCTTGGCCTAAATAATCGAAAAGGGGTCCGAAAGAACTCATTAAAGCGGCCGAGAGGAGGCTCTTGAATGCAGGGGAGGCGGGGGCACATGGGTCTTATAAGGGAACGATATCTCCTCAATTCCCAAA